>Ga0182024_10008238_pt1 | contig 22097 bp, 27 predicted proteins | sample P32metaG_FD_120480 | JGI IMG/M metagenome (GOLD analysis project Ga0182024, IMG submission 120480) | Permafrost microbial communities from Stordalen Mire, Sweden - P3-2 metaG (Illumina Assembly) | ecosystem: Environmental > Terrestrial > Soil > Wetlands > Permafrost | place: Sweden: Stordalen...
AGCACGCGCCGGTTGGCCGCGTCATCGATATGGCGGCTGAATTCCACCGTGATGGCGCTGTCGCCACTCGGCAGCAGGCGGGGCGGGGCAGGGGTCGCAGCCATGGCTTCACACTCGTCGGATCGGCGTTTTCGCTCAATATCGCGTGCTTGTCACGCCGCCACCGGGGCGCCGCACTTGACGCGATGCCCGCGCCCCGCAAGATGCGCCACCGATCCAATCCTGCCGGAGTTGCCTGTTCGATGTCCCTGACCCCTGAAGCCGTTGCGACCCTTTCCGGTGTCACTACCGCCACCATCACCACCGTTCTGCTCAAGAAGGGCCTGCGGAACGTCTGGCTGCGCGGCGCGCGGCCATTGCGACCGGGACAGCCGCGGCTGGTCGGCCCGGCCTTTACCTTGCGTTTCGTGCCTGCGCGCGAGGATCTGGCGACGCCGGAATCGTGGTCATCGCCGATTTCGACGCGGACGGCGATCGAGGCCATGCCAGCCGGCTGCATCGCCGTGGTTGATGCGATGGGCATCACCGACGCCGGCATTTTCGGCGACATCCTGTGCGCGCGCATGGTCAAGCGCGGCGTCAGCGCGCTGATTACCGACGGGGTCGTGCGCGATCTCGAAGGCGTCCTCGGCACCGGCCTGCCGGTGTGGTGTGACGGCTTCGCGGCGCCGCCCTCGGTCGCCGGCCTGACCTTTGTCGGCTGGGGCGAACCGGTCGGCTGCGGCGGCGTGGCGATTTTTCCCGACGACGTCATCGTTGCCGACCAGGATGGCGCCGTGGTGATTCCGAAGGCGTTGCTGGATCACGTTCTGGCCGAAGGCGCCGAACAGGAGCGGATGGAAGCCTGGATCGTCGATCAGGTGAAGGGCGGGGCGGCGCTGCCGGGCCTCTACCCGATGAATGCCGATACCAAGGCGCGCTACGCGGCCACCAAGAAATAACATCAAGACGGAGAGAAATCCATGGAAATCCATATCGCCGGCTCACGGCCAACCCGCCGCGCGCCGAAGGAGAACTTCACCGGCACGGTCTTGCAGGATCCGATCATCATGGCTGCGGCCCCGGCGCGGCTCAATAGTTCCCGCGTCTCCTTCGAGCCGGGCGCGCGAACGGCCTGGCATTCGCATCCGCTCGGCCAAACGCTCTATGTGATTTCAGGGATTGGCCGTGTCCAGGCCAAGGGCGGCCCGATCCGGGAAATCAGGCCTGGCGATGTCGTCTGGATTCCGCCCGGCGAAAAGCACTGGCATGGCGCATCTCCCGCCAATGGCATGACCCATATCGCCATGTAGGAAGCGCTTGACGGGGTTTATTCGAACTGGATGGAGCAGGTGACCGACGCGGAATATTCAGCGAAAGTCGGCGGATAGAAGCCGTCCGAGCGGCCCCCCGGCCAGATAGAAGCACCGCATGATCCCGTGGTTGCAGATCGATTCCGCGCGGGTGCCCGGGGCGGACGTCGAGCTTCGCCTGATGCGGCGGGGCGCCGAGTTCTCGATGATGCTGGGCCCGAACGAGCTGATGAACAGCCGCCTCAGCGGATCGGAGGAGGCGCTTGCCACGCTCGCCTGCAGACGAATCGAGAAGGTCAGGCGACCCCATGTGCTGATCGGCGGGCTTGGCATGGGCTTCACGCTTCGCGCCGCGCTGAAAGTGCTGGGAAGCGAAGCCCGGATCGTGGTGGCCGAGCTGGTGCCCGCCGTGATCGCCTGGGCGCGAGGTCCGATGGTGGATCTGTTCGCCGACAGCCTCGGCGATCCCCGCAGCACCATTCGCAGCGCCGACATCATCGACGTGATTCACGCCTCGGCGTCGGCGTTCGACGCGGTGCTGCTCGATGTCGACAACGGCCCGGAGGGACTTACGCGCGAGGCCAATGATGCGCTTTATGATCTCCGCGGACTGAAAGCGATCCGCCGGGCCTTGCGACCGCACGGCGTGCTTGCGGTGTGGTCGTCAGGACCGAACCCCTCGTTTTCAAAGCGGCTTCGCACCGCCGGTTTCGCGGTCAACGAAGTCGGCGTTCGCGCCACGGCACAACGCCGCGGGGCGCATCATGTCATCTGGTTTGCGACCAAGCGCGCTGGCGTTGTCGGCGCGGGCCGTCCTTCAGTCACTTCTGAAGCACCTTCATCCAGACATCGCCGAGGATGATCGGCTCGCGCGGCGCCAGATAGGTGAGGCCGGCCTTCTGGGCCAAATCGGCCAACGTCCCTGCGGCCTGCAAGTCGACCAGCGCCTTGTTCACCGCCTCGAGCAGCGCGGTGTCGCTGGAGAGGCCGACATAACCGCGATTGGCGCCGATCGGATAGAAGTAGCCGGAGCCGGCAAGGCTGCTATCGGGATGCGCGGCGCGATAGGCGTCGAACCGGCGCAAGTCGAGCAGCGTCGCGTCTATTTCGCCGCGATCGAGCGTGCCGAGCAGGTCGTCCCGGCCGGGCACCAGATGCGTGATGTCGTCGATCAGCCGTCCGTTGTCGAAGGTCATCAGAATCGCGTCGGCCAGCGTTCCGCTTTCGATGCCGAGATGCAGGCCGGCGAGGTCGCCGATGCCGGCGATGTGGCGATCTCGCGCCTTTGGGCCAAGGATGACCGTCAGCGCCGAATAGATGTAGGGCTGGCTCGGCGCCAGCACACCAAGCGGCACGCGGCGGCGGTGATCGGGACCGGTGGCGCCTTCGAAATCCGGGAGTTTCGCGGTCTTGATGCCGGGCACAACGAGGGAGTCCTTGGTCAACGCATAACTGCCGACGAGGGAGCAGCGGCCGTCCGAGAGCAGCGCGTTGGCTTCGAGCGCGGGGCTTGAATCCTCGTCGAGCTTGCTTTCGAACCACTGAATATGGAGTGGCCGGCCGAGTTTTGCCGCAACCGCCTGTGCCAGCGCGACGTCGAAACCGCTGTCGGGTTTGCCGCGATGGTGCAGGGAAAGCGGCGGCAGGTCCTCGTCGAGACAGATTTTCAGCGTGTCGTCGGCCGCAGCCGGCACGGCCGAAAGCGCCATCAACAGCGCGGTCGCATGGAGCGCTTTCAGCCAGATTCTCATGGTTTCCTCTGGCTCGAAATATAGGCCCAAAGGCCCGCGATCTGATCGTCGTTCAGGATATCGCCCCAGGGCGGCATCTTGCCGTTCTTGCCCGATTTCACCGTATTGAAGAAGCGGGCCTTGTCGTCCGGAAACCTGCGCAGATCGGGGGTGATGGTGCCGGCATTGAGCATGCCGGGACCATGGCAATGCGAGCAGTTCTCGGCGTATGTCGCCTTGCCCTTGTCGATCAGTGCCTGATCGGCCCCGCCGTTCTGTTGTGCCGTCGCCGGATCCACCACAATGAACATGGTTGCCGTGACGATGACGGCGGCGAAATGCGCCGCCGCCATCAGGTTCAGTCTCTCGATCACGCGCGAACCGCTTATTGGGCTTTGACTGCAAAGACCCAGAGCGATCCGCCGGTCGGCACCTGGGCCAGGCGCTCGTCGCCGGAGAACAGCGAATAGACGCCGCCATAGCCGCTGGTGACGGCAACGTACTGCACGCCGTCCTGCTGCCATGTCACCGGCTGACCCTCGATGCCGGAGCCAGTCTGGAACTGCCACAGCTTCTTGCCGTCATTGGCGTCGAAGGCCTCGAACTCACCGGTCAACTGGCCGGAGAACACAACCCCGCCGGCGGTCGACAGCACGCCCGAGAAGCGCGGAATATCGCTCGGCACTTCCCATTTTGACTTGCCTGTCATCGGATCGATAGCGCTGAGGTGGCCACGCGGTCCCTGCGGCCAGTCCCACAGATCCGTCAGATCCATGCCGAGATACCATTCGCCAGCCTTGTAGGTCGCCGGCTCGGTCTTGTAATGGCCGCCGAACGCAAGCGTATTGGCATAGGCGAGGCCGGTGTCCGGATTGAAAGACATCGGTTCCCAATTCTTGCCGCCGAGGATCGAGGGATACACAACGACCTTCTTGCCTTCGCGCGCATCCTTGACGACGTCGGTCTCGACCGGGCGTCCGGTCTTGAGATCGATGCTGGTGGCCCAGTTCACCTTCACATAGGGGTTGGCCGCGAGCAGCTTCCCGTTGGTCCGGTCGAGCACGTAGAAGAAGCCGTTGCGATTGGCGTCCATCAGCACCTTGGTGGGCTTGCCGTCGACGTTGAGGTCGGCGAACACCATCTCGGCGACGGAATCATAGTCGAACGGGTTGTTCGGCGAGAACTGGTAGTGCCACTTGGTCTTGCCGGTCTTGGGGTCGAGCGCGAGCACCGAGCAGGTGAAGAGATTGTCGCCCGGACGCACCGCGGCATTGAATGGGCCGGGGTTGCCGATGCCCCAATAGACCGTATTCAGATCGGGATCGTAAGAGCCGGTGATCCAGGTCGATCCGCCACCGAGCTTCCAGGTGTCGCCCTTCCAGGTATCGCCGCCAGGCTCATCGGGAGAGGGGATCGAGTAGGCACGCCACATGTGGTTGCCGGTTGCGGGGTCCCATCCGTCGATGAAGCCGCGGGTGCCGAACTCAGCGCCGGAGATGCCGGTCAGGACGACGCCGTCGGCGACCAGCGGCGCCACGGTCATCGAATAGCCTTCCTTGATGTCGGCGGCCTTCTGACGCCACAGTTCCTTGCCGGTCTTGGCGTCGAGCGCGATGACATTGGCATCGAGCGTGGTGCGGAAGATCTTGCCATCATAGATTGCAGCGCCGCGATTGATGATGCCGCAGCACACGATGCGCGGTGTCTCCGGCGGATATTCGACCTTGGTCTTCCAGACCTGCTTGCCGCTCTTGACGTCGATCGCCATCGTGGCGCTGTTGCTGGTGAGTAAATCACGCCCTGGTAAACCAGCGGCTGCGACTCTTCGCTTCGGTCGTCGGCGAGGCTGTAATTCCACACACCGGAACCAGATTTTTGGCGTTGTCCTTGTTGATTTGCTTGAGCGGGCTGAACCGCTGCAGATTGTAGCCCATGCCGTAGTTGAGCACGTTCGAGGTATCGGTCACGCCCTTGACCAATTGATCGGTCGTCTGAGCGCTCGCTCCATACGGAGCGAGAATCGCAAGGCTAGCGGCCAACGCGATGCGTTTCATGCGTTTCCTCCCAATGAATGGCTGCACGTCTATTTTCTGACGTTGCAACACTGACAATCTTCCGGAAACGAGAAGGCGTCAATACGAAAGCATTGGGACGGCGTCTCACGACACGGAATATTGTGCGACGCCAAAGCGGAAAGAGATTCGGTGCGGCTGCAAGCCGGATCAAATCGACGCGGCCACCGTCGCTAGTCGAGGCGGCTCCAGGTCTGGCCGCCACAGAACATGCCGCCGAACGCACAGCCCTCGACGCGCAGGGTGCCGGCGCCTCTCAGCGCGATCGTCGAGTCATAGGTGCTGCCGGTGTTCGGATCGAAAATGCGGCCCTTCCACTGTGAGTCCTTGTCGGGCTTCATGTTGATCAGGACCTGCTCGCCGTTCTGATTCGATTTGGCGTCGACCGAATATCCGCAGAGATTGACGCCGCATTGCTCGATCCGAACCTTGCGTTGCTTTTCTTCCGTGAGCCAGAGGCCGAGCGGCGAATTTGCCGTCAGCGCGGCAGCAGTCGCGGGTGGCTGCGGGCCCGGCGCCGCTGTCGTCGGAGGAGCCGCGGCGACCACCGGAACCGGTTCCGGGTTCGCAGCCGGAGCGGTTCCCGGCTGAACTTGCGCGGGCACGGTGGAAGCAGCTGGCGGCGGCGCCGGCAGACCCGTCGGCGTGGCGTTCGCGGTCGTGCTCGCGGGCGCTGGCGCCGCAGACGTTGGCGCAGCCGCAGGAGCAGCGTCCTGGTCGGCCTGCGCAGGAGCGGGCGCCTGCGGATCGACTTTCACCTGCTGGGGCGGCTGTTTGTGCGAACGATCATTGTCCTGGCCGCCATGCTGACGTTTCCGCCGTCCGCTATTGTCATAGACGCCCTGGATCGAAACCGTTCCGCGATCGGGATCGACGCGTATGGTGCGTCCACCATATTCGAAGGTGTATTGCGCCTGAGCGGCGGTGCTTGCGAGCAAAAAGGCGGCTAAGGCGAACAGCCTCTTCATCTTGACCTCCTGAGCAGGGACAGGTCCAACCCTGCGCTCCCGGGATAATCGCTGCGTGATCCGCATCACTTTCATCGGGTGAGTCTTGAAGCAGCGGACTTTGGTTCAATAGCTGACGACAACTATCTAATTTGGCCGGGCCTGCGCGGTCAATCGGCTGCAATTGCCGCCGTTCCGCGGGCCGAGGGGCTATCGGCCTCTTCAGAACGGCACTTCCCGGGCCGCGCTGAAGCCTCCAAGCGCGGCTAGGTTCCGCTGCCGTCCTTGCGAACCGGATTTGCAGTCACGGCTCTGCTGGCCATTTCGCTCTTGAGCTGTGCAAACCGCCGCTGCGCCTCGCGTTCGCGCTCGTCGACCAGCCGGACGGCGGCGTCCTTCGCCATCGGCCCGCTCACGATCGGCGTGGAATTTTCGCCGACCGTCTCATCCACGTAATATTCACCATTGGCCTCGCGGCGAACGGTCCATTTCAATCGGATCGATGCGATCGGGCCGGGGCCGAACTTACGGTAACCGTCAGCCTCGATCGGTTCGACGGATCCGGCAGGCTTGTCCTCTGCCGCGACCGCTTCGGGCTCGCGCTGGGTTTCCGGCTGATCGAGAATGCTGGCAATGGCCGCCAGCACATTGTCGGTCGGATCAGTCTCACTCAAAATCCATTCCTCCGGATCGGACTTCATGAGCGGGAGCGCACCCCCCGCTGTCGATAGCTTGCCGTCGAATGCGGCTGAGTTTTGTCGGCTTATGCGCAAACCGGCGGCAGTCTATCCTTCCAGGGGCGCGCCTGTTCGAGTTGCGCCGCCAGACGAAACAGGGTGGCCTCGTCGCCAAGTCGCGCCGCGAACATCATGCCGAGCGGCAGGCCGGCGGCGTTCCATGCGAGCGGCACCGACATCGCCGGCTGGCCCGACATGTTGAACATGGCGGTCGCCGGCATGTAGCGACGCAGGATCGGCGCAATATGCGACAGATCTTCCGACATCGAATTGAGTTCGCCGATGCGCAGCGGCGGCGAGCAGAGCGTCGGGCACAGAAACACATCGCAGCTTGCGGCGAATGTCGCCAGCCCTCGCGAAATCTGGAATGCGGCGAGCTGGGCGGCGACATAGTCGGTCGCCGTGGTCTGCTGCGCGTTGTGGGCGCTGGCAAGCGTCAAAATCTCAAAATCGCTGTCGGTCGCCTTGCGGCCGAGGTTCTGTTCGGCAAGCCGCACGCCGAGCGCGGTGTTGGCGCCGACGATCGTCGCCATCACCACTGCCGGGTCGGCGGCAAGGGGGGGCGCCCGCTCCTCGACATCATGGCCGAGCCCGGCCAGCAGCGCCGCGACGTCGCGAACCGCCGCGGCGATCTCGGCATCGATCGCCTCGCCATAGGGCGATTTGTCGGTAAAGGCGATGCGGAGCCGGTCGGGATCGCGGCCGATCTCCTGCGCGAACGGCCGCTCCGGCGGCGGCGCGACATAGGGGCTCGACGTCTCCGGGCCGCAAACCGCGTCCAGCATGACCGCGCTGTCGCGCACGCTGATGCTCACGACATGGCCGCAGGAAAAGCCGCCCCAGCCTTCGCCGCGGTCGGGCCCGAGCGGATTTCGGGCGCGTGTCGGCTTTAATCCGAACACGCCGGATGCCGAAGCGGGAATCCGGATCGAGCCGCCACCATCGCTGGCATGCGCCACCGGAAGGATGCGGGCAGCGACCGCGGCGGCCGCGCCGCCAGACGACCCCCCCGGCGAATGCGCCGGATTCCAGGGGTTACGCGTTGGGCCGAACAGGCGGCATTCGGTGGTCGGCAGCAAGCCAAATTCCGGGGTCGCGCTCTTGCCGAAAATCGTCAGCCCGGCATCGAGAAAACGCTGGGCGAGGGTGCCGGTATGATCGGCGACATTGTTCCTGAAGACGCTTGCGCCCGACGTGGTGCGGGTGCCCTCCAGGAGTTCGAGATCCTTGAGCAGAAACGGCACGCCGGTGAACGGACCGTCGGGAAGTCCCTTCTCGATCTGCCGCTTGGCATAGTCGTAATGCTTGACGACTACCGCGTTGATCTGCGGATCGACCTTGGCGGTCCGAGCGATTGCCTCGTCCAGCAATTCGCCGGCACTGACCTGCTTGTTGCGGACGAGGTCGGCAAGGCCGACGGCGTCGTGCCTGCCGTATTCCGTGAACGCCATATCAGCCCCTGTCGTGATGCCAAATCTCGATGCCGGCTGCCGTGAATTTGCTCATCGGCAATGGCTGCAAACCCTCGCGCTCGGATCAGCCGAGGACATCCTGGTTGATGACATTCTGTCGGATCGGTACGCCGTCGAGCGCGCTCAGAATGTTGCGCGCGGTCTGCTCGCTCATGCGGTCGACGGCCTCGCGCGTCACGCCCGCCACGTGCGGAGCCATGATGACGTTGGGAAGCTCGAACAGCGAATGACCGCGCGGCGGCGGCTCCTGCTCGAAAACGTCGAGGCCGGCGCCGGCAAGCTTGCCGGACACCAGCGCGTCATACAGCGCCTTCTCCTCGACGATCCCGCCGCGCGCGGTATTGATCAGATAGGCGGTCGGCTTCATCCGCTTCAAGCGCGCTGCGTTGAACATGCCGACCGTTTCCGGCGTCTTCGGGCAGTGGACGCTGACAAAATCGGCGCGGGGCAGCGTGGCATCGAGGTCGGCAACCGGCTCGCAGCCCGCCGCCTTGATTTCGGCCGCGGGCTTGTAGGGATCATAGACCAGAACGTTCATTTCCATCGCCAGGCAGCGTTTGGCGGTCCGGGTGCCGATGCGGCCAAAGCCGACGATCAAAACGGTCTTGCCGAACAAATCATAGGGCAGCAGACCGAGCCGGCTCGCCCAGGCGCCGTCCTTGACCAGCGCATGCATCTCGACGGCTCGCTTGGCCAGCGTCAGCATCATGAACAGCGCCTGTTCCGCCACCGACGGAGAATTGGCGGTGCCGGCAACCATCAGCGGGACCCGGCGGCGGCTCAGCGCGGGGACATCGACGGCGTCGTAGCCGACGCCGATCCGGGTCACCACCTTGATGCCCTTTGATGCCTCAAGCTCTGGTTCGCCGAAACGGGTGGCGCCGAGGGCGACGCCGTGAACCGGCGCCTGCTGCCTGAGCATGGCCTCGAAATCTCCGGCCGAGATCATGTTGGGAAATTCGACGAACTCGATATCTTCCCGTTCCTTCAACAGAGCTCGTCCCGGCTGCGACATTGATTCCGTGATGAGAATTTTCTTCTTGTTGGTCGCCATTCCCGAGCCCCTGGCCTTTTCTTGCTGCGCGCCGTCAAATGACGGCGCCGGTCACCTCATTTAGCAGGTGCATATTGTTGAGGTCCACTGCCAATCGGAGCGGGCCGCCGGCGCGCGCGCCGGCATTGGGGTTGACCCGCCCGCACACCTGGGCGCCCTCCAGGGTGAAATAGATCAGCGTCTCCATGCCCATCGGCTCGGTCACGTCCAGCACCGCGTCGAACGGTTCGTATCCCGGTTCGGGATGCGCCTTGGCTTCGGCGATATGTTCCGGGCGCAGTCCGAGCTCCAATTTGTCGTCGCGGCCGATGCTTTGATATCTGGCGGCGCGACCGGCCGGCAGCGGAAGCGTGATCCGGTCGGTGATGCGGACGTGCAGCCTGCCGCCGACGTCCTCCAGCCGGCAGGGGATGAAATTCATCGCCGGCGAGCCGATGAAGCCCGCGACGAAGCGGGTCGCCGGATTGTGATAGAGATCGTTCGGCGTTCCGATCTGCTCGATGCGGCCCTTGTTCATGACCACGACGCGGTCGGCGAGTGTCATCGCCTCGACCTGATCGTGGGTGACATAGACCGTGGTGGTGCGGACTTTCTGATGCACCTTCTTGATCTCGATCCGCATCTGGACCCTGAGCTTGGCATCGAGATTGGACAGCGGCTCGTCGAACAGGAAGACCTTGGGGTTGCGCACGATGGCGCGGCCCATGGCGACACGCTGGCGCTGGCCGCCGGACAGTTGCTTCGGCTTTCGATCGATCAGGTCGGTGATGTCGAGCATGCGGGCGGCTTCCGTGACCCGGGTCGTGATCTCGGCCTTGGGATAATGCTTCAGCCGCAGCCCGAACGACATGTTCTCCGCAACCGTCATATGCGGATAGAGCGCGTAATTCTGGAACACCATGGCGATGTCGCGGTCCTTCGGCGGCACGTCGTTAACGACGTCGCCACCGATCATGATGTCGCCATCGGTGATATCCTCCAGCCCCGCGATCATCCGCAGCGTGGTCGATTTTCCGCAACCCGACGGCCCCACCAGCACGACAAATTCATGGTCGGCGATGTCGAGATCGATGCCGCGTACCGCCTCGACCTCCTCGTAGCGTTTGATCACCTTCCGCAACGTAACGTCCGCCATCGGCATCAACCCTTTGTCGCGCCGGCGGTCAGGCCGGCAATGTAGTAGTCCATCAGGAAAGCGTAGATGATGAGCGGGGGCGCCGCGCCGAGCAGGGCGCCGGTCATGATCTGTCCCCAATTGTACACGTCGCCCTTGATCAGGGTGGTGACGATGCCGACCGGCAACACCAGCTGGTCGGTCGAGGTGGTGAAAACCAGCGGATAGAGAAATTGCGCCCATGATACCGTGAAGGCGAAGATGGTGGCGGCGATCAAGCCGGGCAGCGCGACCGGAATGAAGATGCGCGTCAGCGTCTGGAACCAGGACGCGCCGTCGATGATCGCGGCCTCGTCGAGTTCCTTTGGAATAGAGGCGAAGTAGCCGATCATGATCCAGGTGCAGAACGGCACGGTGAGTGTCGGATAGACGATCACGAGCACGTACCATCTGTTGATGAGCTGAATCCCGGTCAGATCACTGAACACCGCGAACATCTTGAACAGCGGCAGAAACAGCAGCGAATCCGGGATGAGGTAGGTCAGGAACACGCCGGTCGCGAGTGTCGCCGAGCCCCAGAACCGCATCCGCGCCATGGCGAAGGCGGCCGGCACGCTGATCAGCATGGTAATGGCAACCACTAAGATCGAGACCAGCGCCGAGTTGCGGAAGAACGTCAGGAACTGATTCGATGTCAGCAGCCCGAAGTAATATTCCAGGGTTGGATGAAACACCCACCACGGATTGGTCGCCGCCGAAATCTCGGCGCTGCTTTTCAGCGACGTGATCAGCATGTAGATCGGCGGCACCAGCGAGAAGATCGCAAACAGCGTCAGAAAGAAATACGACCATCGCAGCGCCCAGGTGCGGTCGCGGCTCATGCTGCCATATTTGACCGCGCGGGTAGGTGCCGCCTTGTCCATGACCACGGTGCTCGTCATCAGGCTTCGTTCCCACGCTTGTTGATGTCGCGGAGGATGAAGACCGCAGCGATGGCAAGGATCGGGAACATGAACAGCGACACGCTGGCGCCGAGCGGAATATCGCTGCCCTCAATGCCGACCTTGAAGGCCCATGTCGCGAACAGATGGGTATGATCGAGCGGGCCGCCGGCGGTGAGAATGCGCACGATGTCGAAATTCGCAAACGTCACGATCAATGAAAACAGGGTCGTGATCGCGATGATGTTGCGCATCATCGGCAGCGTCACGTACCAGATGCGCTGCCACCAGTTGGCGCCGTCGATGGCGGCGGCTTCGTAGAGCTGGTCGGGCACCGATTTCAGCGATGCCAGGTACATGATCATGAAGAAGGGGGCGCCGTACCAGACATTGACCAGGATCACCGAGAAGCGGGCCCAGCCGGGATCGCCGAGCCAAGAAATCGGCCCGATGCCGAATGACGAAAGCGTGTAGTTGAAGGCGCTATACGACGGATCGAACAGCCACAGCCACGCCAGCGTGCTCATCGCCGGCGGGATCACCCAGGGCACCAGCAGCATGCCGCGCCATTTGCGCTGTCCCTTTGCCGGAATGTTGTGGACGAAGTGGGCGACGATGAAGCCGATCAGCGCCTTGAAGATGACCGCCGAAATCGCGAAAATGCAGGACTGCTCGACCACGAGCCAGAACGTGTCGCGCTTGAACAGGAATTGAAAGTTGCCGAGGCCGACAAAGTGCTGCATCGACTTGTTGAGCGTCGCCAGATGCAGGGAATAGAACGCGGGATAGATCACCAGGATGCCGATCAGCAGGATCAGCGGCAGCGTCATCAGGAACGCCGCCGTTGATTTGCGTTTCAGCGCCACCCTGAGACTGCCGCGTCGGCGCGTGGACCTGGCTGTGGACAGGCCGTTGGACTGAAATGCGACGTCAACCATGATGCATCATCCTCGCGCGTCCCATTGAGACAGAAGCAATCTCGGAATCACCACCGGAGGAGCCGGCATGGTGCCGGCTCCGGATCGCACTGACGGCGTCGCGACCGGCCGCAACGGTCGCGCCACGAGAGGCGCGCCATTGCGGCGAATGGTCGTTTAGCTCCGCATGAAGCCTTCGCACTCGCCTTCGGCCCAGGCGAGCGTCTTTTCCATCGTCTCGCCCTGGTAGTATTTCAGGCACATCTTGGTAAGCGTGGCCTGCGCATAGATCTGCTGGGCGATCTTGGGCGGCGCCGGCGAAGCCGCAATCGACAGCACCTGGTGATTGTAGGGATTCGGATAGCTGAACAGCGTGCCCTTTGGCGGACCTTCCTCAGCCCAGGTCTTCAGCGTCGTCAGCTTCGCGTACGCCGGCAGGTCATAGCCGCCGCTGGCTTCCACGAGCTTGGCAATCGACTCCGGCTGCGACAGATGGACCAACAGGCTCTTGGCGGCTTCCTTGTTCTTGGAGAAGCTCCAGATGTTCCAGAAGAACGGCAGGAACGGCGCAAACCGGCCTTTCGGTCCAACCGGGAAGCCATGGGTCCAGCACTGTTCCGCGATTTGCGGGGCGTCACGCTTGGCGACCGCCCAGGCGCTGGGCGGGTTCATGATCAGGGCGCCCTTGCCGGCGACCAGCCATTTGTTGTTGGAGGCATCGTCCCACGCCGCCACGCCCTCCGGCAGGAAGGCGATCAGCTTCTTGTAGAATTCGAGAACCTGGCGCACCGCGTCGGTCTTGACCGTGAGGTTGCCCTTGCCATCAACCAGCTCGGCACCAAACGCCTGGAAGAACGCGCCTGCGGTATCGACACTGTCGGAGGTTTCGCCGAGCCCGATGCCGAACGGGAAACCACCCTTGTGGCAGGCCTCTGCCGCCTTCAGGAAGGTGTCGGTGTTCCAGTTGTCCGCTTTCGGCGGGCTGCCGGCCGGATACATCTCCTGGACGTCGATATTGGCGTATTTCTTCATCAGGTCGATGCGCGAGCAGGGGCCCTTGATCTGGCTGCCGATGCAGGCGGGGACGCCGAGCCATTTGCCGTCCAGCTGACCGAGATATTTGACGGTGCCGTTGACTTCGCCGTTCTGCTTGATCAGCGGCTCCATGATGTCGTTGACGGGTTCCATCTGTTCGGAGTTCGCGTGCGGCCACCAGGTCGGCATCGCCAGGATGTCGTGGCCGGATTTCGCCTGGGCCTCGGCGGCGATGGTCACGAGGTTCTTGTTGCCCTGGCTCGTGATGTAATCGATCGAAACCTCGACCTTCTCCTTGGCGGCCCACTCGTTGACGAGATCGGTCGAGGCCTTGTTGGCGCCGGGCACCCAGTGATCCCAGAAGCCCATGGTCAATTTGCCGGCGGCATAAGCCGTTCGGACATAGGGCGCCGAGATCAGCGCCGCAGATGATAGTGCAGTAGCGGCTACGAATTGTCGGCGAGACAGCTTGTTCCCAGTCATGGCGTTCCCTCCCAGGTGAACCGGTCGTGGCAAGACTGAAATCTCGTTCTTGTTGTTTTTCTTCGCCGCCGGGCAGGCCAAAAATTGCGCCTGCGGGGCGCCGCGGAGATTTCGTTGTTGGCAATCAGAGCAGAATTGGATGCATCTGTCGAGAAATCAGGCGCTGCGGCTTCTAGAACTAACGTTGTGTCTCACGTCGGGCGCCCATCGCTTTACTCGGCGTGGTGAAGTGTTTTGCAGAGCTTTGAGCTCGATACTGCGCCGCACGCGTCGCACATCGGTATGATCTGCAAGGTGCGTAAATGCGCCGCAGGCTTCGACGACCCGCGTTACCGCCTTGTCGATCGGGGTGCCAAGGCGCGACGGTAGACTTGCGCGGTGCGAAGCCGCTAGTGTTGGCGCCGGCAGCGATTTGGCGCCCGAATGTGCACGGCCGCCGGATCGAGTTCGACCATTTCGACCATGGAGATCAGAGAATGACGCCGACCACGCTTGCGCCGCTAAGATTTGGTTTGGTCGCCGTGACGCTGCTCGGTGCGCCCGCGGCGGTGGTCGCGCAAGGACTGGTCCAGGGTGTTCAGCAGGGGGCTCAGGCCGGCAACAAGGCGGCCGGTCCGGTCGGCGGGGTGTTGGGAGGCGCGATCGGCGGCGTTGTCGGCGTATTTACCGGCGTGCTGGGCGTCGGAAACAATGCGCAACCCCCCGCGGCCAACGGGGCCAATCCACCGGGCGGCGCGAAGCAGGCCGGACCCGCCAAGACGGCCAAGGCCGCGGCCAAGGGCGGCAAGGCAGCCAAGCCGGGAGCGCCCGCTCAGGATGCGGCCGCGCCCGCGCCGGATGCGGCCGCCCCAGCCCAGGAAGCGGCAGCGCCCCCGCAGCAAACGGCGGTGCTGACCCAGGAGGGCGTGCCGCAATTGACCGCCGAGCAGATCGTCGCCAACAGCGATGGCAACATCGATCGGATCAAGGCGGAATTGAACCTGACGCCGGTGCAGGAAAAGAACTGGTCCGGATTCAGCAGCGCGATGCATTATCTCAGCCACAACGGCGCCGACCGCCTCAATCTGCGACTGGCGCGGGCCAAGCGCGACCCGCCCGACGACATTATCGAGCAGATGCGCAACGAAGCTCAGTTCCTCAACGATCGCGCCATCGATCAGCGCAACGTCGCCGATGCCGCCGAGCCGCTGTTCACAAGCCTCGACGACAAGCAGAGGACCGTTTTCATCGGGGAAATGGTGCGCCTCAGCCACGAGCGGGGGCTCGACTAAAGCCTGTTCGGTTCCGATTGAATCAGAACCGGGCTTTAGCTTCCTGTTTTGACGCGTCTTCTTCACGCGAACCGGTACCCACTTCGCTCGAAAGCGCTTTTCGACAGGCCGCAATGTTGTCACCGGGTCGCCGCGAATAGCCGGGCACGCGGGCCCTGGGGTAGGTTAGTGGCGCGGCACCCGGCTATCCTGCCGCAGCGGCGCGGCGCGCCAACTCGTCATGTGAAGTTGAGGAAACGCTGACCGTTCCGCGCCCGATACATGGCGGAGTCATGACCTTGTCGGGAATCCGGCCGCCCCGCGCGCGAACCGGACGGCCCCTATGATTTGGGGAAGTTCAGCTCCACGCCGACACCATCGGGATCGTAGAGGAATATCTGCGTGTCGCCGGTGCGCGGAACGATGCTCTCGCGGAATTTCACGTTCTTCGACTGCAGCCGCTTGCGCACGACTTCGACATCGGTGGCCGCAAAGGCGATATGGTCGAGACGGCCGGTATCTTCGAATTTTTTCTCGGTGCCGCGCACCACGATGCCCTCGCGCGGCTTGCGCGTGCCCATCAAATGCACGGTGGCGGCGCCGCCGGAATAGAGCCAGTAGCCGGGGAAATCGAGTGGCGGACGTTCGCCATTCTCAAGCCCGAGCACGTCGCAGTAGAAGTTCTTGGTACGCTCCAGATCGGAGGGTTCGATGGTGTAGTGCTGTAATCCGCCGAGTGGCATGCGCTTTCTCCCTAGACGAAGGTTAAGTCGGTATCGGCGCCCAGCATCCAGGCGCCGACGGTTTCAAAATGGCTGAGCCGGCCCTGTAACTGCTGGGTCACGGTATGGATGTCGCGGAAGCGGCGCTCCAGCGGATGGTTCTCGAAGATCGCCGTGGTACCCGCGGCGTTGTAGGCGAAGTCGACCGCCTCGCGCGCCTTGTGAATGGCATGGGTGGCGGCCATCCGGACGGTGATGCGCTGCTTGACGGTGATCATGGCTCCGGTGCTGAGGTCCTGCCAGATCTCGGCCATCGACTGCAGCACAAAGCCGCGCGCCGCACGCAGATTGACTTCGGCCTGGGCCAGATTGGACTGAATCACGGCATTGTCACGCAGCGGGCTCCTGTGGCCGCGCGGCACCTTGTTGCGGGCGAGATCGAGAAAGCAGTCGAGCGCGCCGCGGGCGATGCCGCAGGCGACGCCGGCGAAACCAACCTGGTAGCAGGTACCGGAGCCCATGCGATACAGCGGCCCCCGCTCGCGGCATTCCTGATCGAACTCGCGGGTGATCGAATGATCCGATCGCACGAAGAAGTCGTTCAGCGCGAACTGGTCGCTGGCGGTGCCGCGCAGACCGACCGTGTTCCAGATGTCGGTCCATTCAACGTCCGCGGTGCGCACCAGCATGGTCCGCTCCTGTTGCAGACCGTTGGCGTCAAGCCGTGGCGAGCCGTCGGCGCGGTTGATCGGGCAATGTGCGCCGAGCCAGGTCGCGTGGCGGCCGCCGGAGGCGAACGCCCAGACGCCTGTGACCCGGTAGCCACCGTCGCACTCGATCGCTCTGACCTTGGGACCGGGACCCCAGGCCAGCACCGCCCGCGGATCGTTGCCGAAGATCGCCTGCGCCACCGGCAGGTCGAGATAGGCTGCCGACATCGCGCAACCGCCGGCCTGGCTCAGACACCAGGCCGTCGAGGCATCGGCGCGGGCTATGGTCTCGATTGCCCGGAAAAAGGTGATGGGATCGGTCTCGATTCCGTTCGCAGAGCGGGGCAGCAGAAGACGGAACAGTCCCGCTTCATGCAGCCGGTCGAGCAGCGCCGGCGGCAGCCGGCGCGTGCTTTCGATCTCGTCGGCGGCGGCGTCGACGACCGGCCGGATTGCCTCCGCGCGCGAGATCACCGCCTGATCGCCGGCGAGGTCGGCGGAAGTCGCGATCAGCATGTCCACGGCAATTCTCGTCGAACCGATGTCATCGATGAATCAGGCCGTCACGGTCAGTTCCCGGTCGATCTGCTCGATCGATTTGCCCCGCGTCTCCATTCCAAGGAAATAATACACCGCCCCCGCCATCAGGAACCAGCAGCCGAGATAAACGAAAGCCAGCGGAATCTGCGGCAGCGGCACGTCCGGCTTGAGGTAGTTGCCCGAGCCCACGATCAAAGCAAGGCCGACCGGGCCGATGATCTTGCCGATGCCGCCAAAACCATAGGCCGAGCCCATGCCGGATGTACGAAGATGAGAGGGCCAGACTTCGGCCGCATAAGGCCCGACAATGGCAAAGCCGCCATCGGCGAAGAAGAAGGTGACGGCCAGGATCAGCCAGAATGCCGAGACGCCGAACAGCGTGGCATCGTAATTGTAACCGGCCAGGATGGTCAGGATACCGGCGCCGAAGCCCAGCAGGCCGCCTGCGGCGCGCCGCCCTATCAGCTCCGAGAACAAGGAGAACGAGATCCGGCCAACGAAGCCGCACACGCTGAGCAGGATCATCATCCGCGCGGCTTCCTGGGGCGTGACCTTGAGCAGCAGCACGAACAGCGACGGTGCCCACAGCGTGAGCCCGTAGACCCCGGTCTGTGCCCCGGCATTGCCGAGCCACGACACGATCAGGCTGCGCGGGTATTTGAACAGGTCGAGCCAATTGGCCTCGATCACCGGACCGGCGTCGGCCGCCGTGGGCAGCGGAAGCGCAGACGGGTCCATTTGCAGCGCCCATGCGAGCGACTTGCGGGCCTCCTCATATCGGCCCTGACGGCAGAGCCAGCGCGGCGATTCCGGCACCCACAGGCGGACCAGAAGGACCAGGATTGCGGGAAGCACCCCGACCGCGAACAACAGCCGCCACTCGCCGGAGCCCAACATGGCGCCCATCACCGCGCCGATGCCGACGCCGAGCGGAATCACGCATGTCACGATGCCGCCGACCCAGCCGCGTTTCGATGAGGGCATGAATTCCTGTACCAGCGGCAGGTCCACGCAGTAGAGGCCGCCGACGCCGAGGCCGACAAAGAAGCGCATGATCGACAGATAGACCCAGCCATTGTCCGGCGTGAAATAGAGCAGGCCTGTTGCGATGGAGAAATTGAGCACCGTTCCAATGAAAACCTTGCGGCGTCCGATGCGATCGGCGAGCCAGCCCCAAACGAAGGCGCCGATGATGGCGCCGATGCCGGAACTCATGAGCACGGTAGCCGACTGGCCGAAAGTCAGCTTCCACGGGCCGATCAGGAAGGCGAGCACGAAACCGATCAAGAAGTAGTCGAAGAATTCCAGCGCATCACCGATGATCGCGGCGGTGAGGATCCTGATCTGGTTGCCGGTCAGACTCGTGCGGCGATCGAGTATCTCGAACATGGGCTGGTCCCCTTGGCGCATGTTCGTTTTCGGCGGGCGTCGCGCCTGCGCTCCGACAATGGCGGAAAGGCTATCCCCTCGACGCGCCGAACGGAAGAGCGCAAGCTCTTCCGAAAACGCGGGAGAGGTCGGCGCGCGACAGGGCCGCCTTGCACAGAATCCGGAGCCGCAACCCGACGGAGCGGCGGCGGACCGGCCGCGCGAGTTCGGTTCCGCCCGCACGGCTGGAGGCTCGGATTCGTACCGGCGAACAGCCATAAGCTTTATTTAAGGTTTGTGGCTATCCTAGCCGTTGCGGGCAGCGGGGAAGGCAGAAGGCCTATGGAAGAGAAGCGAAAATATCAGCGGACGGAAATCGACGAACCGGCCTATGTCTCGGCGGAGGGCTCCGTCATGAGCTGCATCGTGCGCAACATCTCGCCCGAGGGCGCTGCTATCGATATCGAGAACCCGGCCTTTGTGCCGTCCCGCTTTCGCCTGGTGATGGCCAATGGTTCCTCGGTGCGGGAATGCCGGATTGCCTGGATCCAGCAAAAACGGATCGGCGTAACTTTTGTTGCAGCGCCACAGGATCATTTGGCCAAGGCGGGTGCCGAGGAAAGCAGCGGCTGATTCTTCGCGCTGCTCTCAGGAGCGGCCGGCGCTTAGGTGTGACTGAACGTCGGACTGAAATCAGCTTGGCGCGACTTCGGCGACCTCAACTCTGAAACCAGCGGCGGGCTTGCTCGAAATAGAGAATCGCGCGGCCGGCCATGATGCCGGCGGCACCACCCGATATTTTCTCGATCGCGTCCTGCACCCGGCCATGGCGATCGGGTGTCAGCACCTGCACAAGTTCCAGCGACAATGCGCTGCCGAGCACGATCAGGCACACCAGAGGCATTTGCCGGGGATAGGCCAGGCAGAACAGTGCGCCGAGCGCGGCAAATGCCGCGAGATGCTGAAAGGTGGTCGACGCAGGCATGCTCGGCCTTTCCCCGATCGGGGAGATCGTCGCATAGATGATGAAGATCAGCACCGCCCAGGCGGCAAAGGCGACGATTCGGCGAACCATGCCGACGTCATAACCGGGGAAAACGAGAAGAGAAAGGCCGCGCTTTCCAAGCATTTCGGAGAGGTAGCCGGCCGCGGGGATCGCCGCCGGTCAGCGATATTCGACGAATTTCTTGTAGATCCAGCGCCGGCCGTCGTGACGTCGCCACACCTGCCCGAACACCAGCCGACCGGTGATCGATCGACGCGGAATGAAAACAGTCCAGAGGTGCCATACCTCGGCCCAGCTCGGTTTGGCACTCACGGTTGGGATTTGAAAATGGTGACTGTCCGTAGCCATGCGTGACCCGATGAAGCGAAACCACCGCACGCTACCGTGCCGCGGCGATCCCGCAATCGAGTTCGGCGCTTAACCTAACCGATCAAGGTTACTTCATCGCGGGCGGGGCCATCATGCGCCCTGGGCCGGCCTTGGGTAACGGGTCCAGCCGTGGCTTCCGCTTGCCGCAAGCGCCCGTTCACCCTCGCTGGTGATGATCGGGACCGGTTCGCGGATTTCGATCAGTCCCATCTCGGCCAGGGTGCGGAGATCTTCCGGATTCGCGGGCATGAACTGGGTGCGCTTGCCTCTGACGTCGCGCAACACCCAGCGGAGGTGGATCGCCGTGTCCAGGCCGAGGCCGGCCAGGGGAGTTTGTGTCCGGTCCGTCATCGCCCGCCGAAGCCGATCATCGCTACGCAAGGATGCGGAAGTTCGGCTTGCCGACACCCTGGGCGGTGTTTTCGGCGAACTGTTTTCGGGCGCGGTTGCGCTCGACCTCGATCAACAGCAGGTGGCGTCGCAATTCGGCGCCGTACTGGTTGATCTGATTGCGCGCCTCGCGCCGCTCGAAGGGTGTAAGCAAGGGGTTTGCAAGGTCTCTCCACGCGACCCTCAGCAACTCCTTCAGCCCCTGTGTATTGCGATCCAGAACCTCTAGCTCGGTCATCTTCGGTTCGCCTTCAAAGAAACCAGGCAGGTTCGCGAACATAGCCCTGATTCTGCCTTATTTGATATCTGATTGTTACAAACCCGCGCGACGGCCGCTTTGTCACGACAATGCGTTCGCGAATCATCGAGCGGGAACGAACGGCAGCCGGGGGCGAGCCAACCGGCGAATCGCGGTGCGCGTCAGATCAGATCAAGGGCGAGGACGCCGCGCAGGTCTCGGCACCTCCGATCGGCACATTTGCTACCGACCAGGCCGACAGGACCAGGTCTCGAAACATTTCCAAAGTCAGAGCCGGCTCGAGGACGGCGCGGGGTTGCGAGCAAGCGATTCGGCGCCCGGTCTTGTGCGGGCGCCGCGGTTCGTCGAGGCGATCAGCCCGGCAGCGCGGCTGTTGCCGTGTCAGAAAGAGCCGGCGCTCAGATCGAGGCCGAACATGGCTAGGCACAGCGAAGCAAGCAGACCCACCGCGCAGAACAGCACGACGGCGCGCGGCAGACCAAAATCGGTCTGCGTTTCCGGCACGGCACGCATCAGAACAGCTGCAATGGCATTCATGAAATCCTCCTCCGGCAGTCTTGCCTAAGCTTTGTAGCGGACGTCGGTTTCAGGACGTTTTCGTGGGCACCGGAAAACGGCTTCATGGTTTAGGAGTGGTGAAACATTTGCCGGGAAGAGGGCGCGCTAATGGAACGAGAAGGCCGCGCCGACGGCGCCAGCAAATTCGCCCAGCTGTTGGACATAGTGACCGTTATACAGCGCCTGGTCCGCCAGATAGAAGGCGATCCAGCCGGCCGCGCAGGCGAGCAGAGCTTTCATCCCGCCAGCATGACGAAAGAAATTTAACGTCGGGAAAACAACAGCGGCAGCAATTTAGCTGGCGGCAAACCGCACAGCCAAAAATAAACTACCTGTTTACGACAACGCCGAGAAGCGATGGGTAACCCGGGCGCCTTTATTATGATATTGATTTTAAAGGGTAATTTACAATTCAGAAAGAGTCGGCCTGGGTATTTCATTCGATCGATTAGCACCCCCTTAAGCTCTGGGCGGCACGATATGGTTTTTGGGGCCATTCCATGATCGACGAAAAAGTCAAAATCAAATGTTCAAAGTGCTCGCAGTTTTTTCGCGAGCGCGCGCAGAAAATCCGCAACGGTTTCCAGACCAACTGCCAGCATTGCAATCGGCTGATTACCTTCGACTCCACGTCGGAAGACAGAAATATCCGCCGTGCGCTCGTCAGCGCCAGGGAAGTGAGAATGCTGCTGGAAGCCCGGCCCAAGGTTACCGCGGATCCGCCGGCCTGAACGATCGGCGCTGATCGCGGCAATTCATGGTTGAGCGCTCCCTAACGCAATCGTTCAACCGTGATCGTGGCTTGAGACCTCCATTTTAAAATTTTATCGGTATTCAAGTCCCCGTCGCAACGAGCGGGGGCTCAAATGACGATCGAAATGATCGCGCTTGCAGGATTGGTGTTCGCGGCTGCCGCACTGGCCGCGCTGGCCCACGAGCGTCGCATGGACGTTCTTTACGGCCCATACATCGAGGGACGATCCCGACGGGCCGGTATTTCGGTCGAGCGATATTGGAAGCCGATGCGTTCGGCCGCCGATTATTTCCGCTGGAAAGCAGGCAATTTCAGCTGCCTTGCCGCCATGATCGCGTGCTGAGCGTGAGCGCCACCATGACGAGCGTCGAAGACAG
>Ga0182024_10008239_pt1 | contig 22096 bp, 15 predicted proteins | sample P32metaG_FD_120480 | JGI IMG/M metagenome (GOLD analysis project Ga0182024, IMG submission 120480) | Permafrost microbial communities from Stordalen Mire, Sweden - P3-2 metaG (Illumina Assembly) | ecosystem: Environmental > Terrestrial > Soil > Wetlands > Permafrost | place: Sweden: Stordalen...
CAAACACGACGTCGACCCGCCGCCGACCAATCCCCGCCCGCTGCCTGATCTCGTCCCCGGTCAAACCGATGACCGAGCGCGGCAAGATGGCGCAGCGAGGAAAATTGTATGCGTGGACGGCGGAGTGGATGGGATCGATTTCAACGGCGGCCACAACATCGAAGCCAGCCTGCTCAAAGCCCAATCCAAGGCCTCCAGCTCCCGCAAACAAGTCGATTCCGATTGGCCTTGGCACCCGCAATCTCCTGCCTTCAGATATCAGCTTACCCGGTTGCAGACAGCTTGTCGATCGGAATTTTTCCCGGTGGTCCCAAAAAGGAAATAAGCCGCGATTTCAGTCGATCCGCGGACTTCGTCTGACATTGCCAAACCGTCAGAACTTCCCACCCCAAACGGCGCAACGCGCGCCCGTTTCGTTTGTCCTTTGAGCGGTTCCTCTCAAGCTTCGGTAACCAGAATTCAGGCCGGGACTTCGGCGGGCGTCCAATTCTGCATCCATGGGCGTGCCAAAAGCAGCCATTTATGAAGATGACCTTTCGCCGCGACGGCAAGACGATGTCGGGGGTCCCCGGCAGGTTTCGACGATGCAATCGAAACCTGTACCCCAGAGCATGGAGGAGTCGACGCACTACCAATTCCGGCGCAGTATCCTTTCCGCGGATGCGGGACATCAGTGCGCTGCGGCTTTGGGGTGAGCGATTATCCACCATGGCACGAAATCCTGATCCGAACGGCTAAGAGCACCTGCAGTGCATTATGATTCTTACAATCGAAAGGAGCACATCTTGCCGGAAGAAAAGGAGAACCGTTATCGGCAACTGTTGGAGCATATCTTTTTCGACAAGGATTTCGGTTCGTACAAGAAGCACATGAGAACAATTGAGTTCGAGCGCGAGGCGCTCGAACGTGCAGCAAGTGTCCTAAAGATCAAACTCCCCAAGAATCTGGGCGATCTGATCTATTCCTTTCGGTATCGGTCACCACTTCCAAGGAAGATTCTCGACACCCAGCCGAAGGGGATGGAATGGATTATCGATGGTGCCGGGCTAGCACGCTATAAGTTTACCCTTGTGCCATCCAATCGAATCCTGCCCAATCCGGCGATGCGGGCGATTAAGATTCCGGATGCTACTCCGGAGATCATAAGTGCGTATGCTCTGAATGACGAGCAAGCCCTTCTTGCAAAGGTCAGATATAACCGGCTTATCGACACTTTTCTCGGCGTGACGGCCTATTCTCTCCAGAACCATATGCGCACAACGGTAAAGGGAATAGGCCAGATCGAGATCGACGAGGTCTACGTGGCTCTTGACCGACAGGGTGTGCAGTATGTGATTCCTGTGCAGGCGAAGGGCGGGAAGGATCAGCTTGCGGTGGTTCAAACAAAGCAAGATTTGGCGTGTTGTGCCGAGAAGTTCCCCAGCCTAGTTTGTCGCTCCGTATCCGCGCAGTTCATCGATATGGAAGACAAGAAGGGCAAGAAGATTGCGATGTTCGAGTTGGCAGTCGAAGATGGTCGCGTAGTTGTCGTTGAGGAAAGACACTATCGTCTTGTACCCTCGGCTGAAATCACCTTGGAGGAACTTAGGGCGTACGGAATTAAATAGAAACCCTCATGAAATTAACTTTTCTACGCGATCGGGACACGAAACAAGCGAGGCCCTTCCCGAGGGAACGGCCTTTGTTGATCCAGCTGAGCTAAGTTGATCGCTTAGCCGTCGACTATTCCGCGTACCCCCCGACGACCAGGTATTCAACTCCGTGTTCGTTGAACGCGCGTAAGAGTTGCTTCAGATCTTCGGGTAGGATCATAGGTGATTCCCTTGAGAGCGTAGGCCGTGGCCGACGCATCCCATACAGCCATGAATCGCTCCGCAATGGGACGGCTCTGCCAGTACCGATAGATCTCGGCCTTTTGTTCCCCGTGGCTCGAGAACCTTTGAATTGTTTTAGCGGAGGCCATCGTTCTGTCCTTGCTTCTAATGTATTCCGATTGAGGATCGTGTTGTTGTTGATTTCAAGCCAGCGCCTCAACACACCAAAGGCCGTTCCCATCGGGAGCGGCCTTTGTGGTTGATGCGTCTCGGTCAGGGTTGGAAGATCAGTCGCCAGCCACCGGCTCGCGCGTCTCCATGGGCTTTGCCGGCGCAATCGAGTCCAGCCTAACCAGACCCTCGACCGGCTTCTCGCCCAGCACGTGCTCGCGGTAGAGCTTGGCCATGCGGGCATTCTCGGCGTCGGCCTTCACCTTGTCCGCATTGGTTACGGCGCGGGCGCGGATCTTTTCTTCGCGGCTGTTCTTTGCGATTCCAAGGTTGTCAAGCGTGTGGTTGGCCTCGGCGTTCACGTGCTCCATGTTGAGGTTCAGCTCGTGGCCTACATTGGTCATGCTGACCTTCTTGCCGCCGGCGAAGATTTCGTGACGGCCGTGCTCCTCATACCACTTCGTGAGGGTGGACGTCATATGCATCTTCTCGATGATATTCCGCCAGCCCACGCCGGTGTTGTAAGCGCAAAAGCTGATCTCGCCCTCTTGCGTGGCGTAAGGAATGATGCATTGCTCGGTGCGCCTGAAGTCGTAGTTGAACAGGTCCTGGAACCACATGCCGGCGATGAACAGGAAGTTCCAGCGATCCGCGCGACGCTTCTTGATGTCGTCCATCGTCCGGTCGCCCTTGACCGAGCCGTAGTCCTTGCCGGTAGCGTTGAAGGTCTTGTCCATCTTCTTCATCATGTCGGTGATTTTGAAGTGGGTAGGCGCCTGGAAGGGATCGTAGTTCCTCATCAACGAAAGACCCAGCCCAAGCGTGGAAAGAAACTTGCCGCGAGAAGCGTCGTTGACCTTGGCCAGGTCCTTGGCCACCGTGCCCATGTCCAGGAATGCTGTTACCGGCGCGGCTTCCTTGGTTTCCTTATCGATCATCAGCGCCATGCCGATGCCGCAGTTGGGATGGCATCCGCAGCTAAGCTGGCCCCACTCCGCCGTAGGCCCGTGCACCAGATCGGCCCAGTCCGAGAAAGTGCTCATAAAGCTGATCGGGAACCAGTCGCGTGCCGGCTCGCCAATACCCACCTGCTTCTTGATGTCGTGCGCCATGTGGCTTAACGTATATCTCTGCGCCACGCGCCGCTCTTCCGTAATGTCTTCGTCGCGCCCCGTGAAGCTGACCGGCTGGAAGCTCAGGAAGCTGATCTTCTTCGGGTTGTCCAGCGCGAACTGGATGATGTGCCCCACCTGCTCGTTGTTGATGCCGTTGATGATTGTCGTCACCGGCACAATGTCCACGCCCGCTTCGTGCAGGTTATTGATGGCCTGCAGCTTCACGTCGAACAGGTTGCCCACCTTGCGGTGCGAGTTGGCCGCGTTGCCGATGCCGTCGAACTGAAGATAGACATAGCGAAGTCCGGCCTCAGCAGCCGCGCGGCAAAGCTCCTTGCTCTTGGCAAACTCAATTCCATTCGAAGCCGCCTGCACGCTGTTGTAGCCCACCTTGCGCGCATAAGCCACAGCGTCAAGGAAGTAAGGCGAAAGCGTCGGCTCGCCGCCACTGAACTGCACGCTCATCTGCCGCTTGGGCTTGATGGTGATGGCGTTGTCGAGCATGGTCTTGATCTCGTCCCACGTAAGCTCGTGGACGAACCCAACCTGGTTCGCGTCCATGAAGCACGGATCGCACATCATGTTGCAGCGGTTGGTCAGGTCGATGGTCAGCACCGACCCGCGTCCGTGGGTCACGGTCGAAGTCCCGTGATTGTGCAGCTTCTCATCGTTGTGTGCGCGCATATCGCGCCCTGGGAAGCTCTCTTCCAGATGCTTGAAGAAGGCCGTGTCGATCGACATCACGTCTTCAAAGTGCCCATGCTTGGGGCAGTCCTTCACCATCAGGATCTTGCCATCGCGCTCCACGATCTGCGCCTTGATCTCGCCCACTTTTTCATTCAGAAGCACTTCGTGGGGGAGCTTGCCATCGAGAATCTGCTTGCGAATCTCCGGCACGCACTTGGGACAAAGCGAGTCCGTAGTGCGCGGCCAGCCCAGCGGCGGCTTCTCCTTCTGCCAGCTCTTCTGCAGCGGCTTGTCGGCCCACTTGGGCGTAAACGAGGGGTTCGGGCTGATGCGGTTGAGCCGCTCATAAACCACCCACGCGCCTTTGGCTGCGTAGACGGCTGCTTTTTCGACGTACTTGATCGCTTTGGGCATTTGTTGCGGTCTCCTCGAAGTGATGGGGGGCGCCGGCTCGGATCGCTCGGCCCTGCCCGCTCATTTCACGGCGTAAACCCATGATCTGAAACGGCAACACTAGAGTAACCGGCAGCCCCGGTCAACCCAACGAAGGTGCAGTGAACGGCGCAACCAGCGTCTGAATGGTCAATAGAGGACACCGAACGGCGCCATCAACGCAATCCCGACTCTTGAAATACCTTGTCCCAAGCCGACCTCCCGATACCAATCCGTCCTCGATCAGGGCGCGAGTGATCTTGCATGAACGCCACCCGGTGAAGCCGACATGGCCTAACGGTAGAGGTCCGATACCCCAGCGTGAGCAACCCGAAACGGCCCTAAGGACGCAGAGTGATTCGCAAGCATTCAAGCAGCGCAAAAGCTGAGGAGCGTTTCTGTCCTCATGCGGCCAGAAAGGCTGCCAGACAGATGGGAAGGCGGCATTGGCAAATACCGATTAGAATTCGGCAAGATTCGTTCAGTTCGTTCAGCCAACCGAAGCCCAACCATCTCTGCGGCGGCAACATTGATGTTGGCATTCGAGATGCTCACTCCATTAAGGCAAGAGTTTCCCACAACGAGCAACACCCGCCCGCCTTTCTTGGTAATCCGCGCAAGTTCCTGCATGAAACTATGCACGTCGTGGGCATACCGTCGCACCATACCCTGTTGACGGATCGGCAGTTTCTCCATTTCCGCACACGACATCAAAAGTGGGCCTAGTAAGTGCTCTGACACCCCAGCGTCGGCGCTCCTCTCTGCCCCAATGCTGTTTGAGCGGAGCTTCTGAATATCCGAAACTCCATAGCCAAGCCAAACCAGTGAAAGTCGATGTCCACGCAGATAATCGATCGCATTGAGGTATGGCGGAGAGGTGATCACGACATCGACTGATTCTGAAAGCAGGTCAGCCAGCTTGCGTGAATCACCGCCGTGTACAACCGCTGATCCTATCAGCCTATCTGGGTTGAGCTTTGATGCCAGTTGCTTCACAGATTGAAGGAATCCCGCATACACGTCGTACTCATTCTCAAGAAAAACTCTGTGCGGCCTGCTATGGGAAGTGTCGCGGGCGACGGATGCGCCGCGCTCTTTTGTAATGATGATTCTGCTCAACGCAACTCTCATAGCGTCTGCAACGACTCCTGTTTTGCCGCTCAGAGCAAATGCCAGACGGCGTAGTGGTCTGGCCTGCTTTTGACGGAACCAGAACTTGACATACTCCCTTGTCTCTGCACAATCGTCTATCCATGAAAGATGCACATCTCGCGTCGTCTTCGCCCGGCCAACAAGCTCTTCCGCTGCCCGCGTTAGTCGAGCAACCTGAAAGGGAGTTGTCCATACCCGCGCCATCAAAACAGACAGTGGGTCAAGGTCAAAGCCTATGGCACTATGACCCAGCTCGGAGGCGGCACGGAGTACTGTGCCAGACCCAGACATCGGATCCAAAACAATCTTGGGGGACGCTAATTTGGCAAGCTCATCAATCGCTATTTCCGGGGCCATCCGAGCCGGAAAAGGGTGAATCGGGATTAGTTTCATGTCACGCCCCCCAGTTGATACCAAAAGGAAACATTCTGTTTCATCTCGAACTACCCAAATGCCAAATCCGACCTCAATTCCTTTGGCACCCTAGCTGGGGTTCTCTATGAATTGCACGCCACCTGCGACCTTATAGAAGATCCTTGCTTTTCCAGCGCCGTTGTGGAAAATCTTCAAGTGGTGCACCGCCTTTGGAAACTTTGCGGCCTCAAGCTGAGGGTCACCCATGAATCCCTTTTTGCGGTAGATCGCTTGCTTGTCTGCTGAGTCCCCATAGCCTGCGATCGAGGACGACTCGTGAATCGCGAGTGTGCCCGGCGCAGTAACCTGAGCCGCCTTTATAAACTCAATGAGGAAGTTCGGCAAGGCTCCTTCGCCGATTTTTCCTTGGAGCTTCTTCAAGGTCTCGACGCTCGTCGATCCTTCTTTGATTATTGTGTCGAGAGAGCTAGTGAAACTGAACTTCTCGAACGACATTTCGCCCTTGTCGAGAGTAACTGATGCTTTGTTGATGCTCGAACTTGATGCCACTGAGACCCGGCTGTCCCCAACCCATACAGGGACACCGAGATTGCTGTCAATCGTTGCCAACGAAAGTTTGTGGTAAACAAAACATCTCTGCCAGTCGCTATAAAGTTGAGCAGGGATCGTTAGTTCGAAATGCTGCAGATATGTACCGCGAGCTCCAAACATTCTGGCGCGCTGAATGTACGTATCTTGCTGAAGCTTGTGCTGCACGTTCCTGGTGAAAAACATCGAAAGTAAATTTGGAAACGTCACTCCTCTGGAAATGATGTTTCCTCCGATCACAACGGTGAAAGGCGAGGTCGGTTCAGTTGCGCTATTTCCCGCAACCTTCCGATCCCTCTCGCTATTCAGAACAACGAGCGTCGCGCGAGTTGCATTCTCTACCACATACCCCGTGAGGAGTTGGGGATCGCTGTCTGGATAGAGCTCTTGTGCCGCCTTGTGAATTTTTGTTACAAGTGCCTCGAACTCGGTACCCTCAGGGTTTGTAAGCACCTCTACGGATTTCTCAATGGCCGCCCGATCAGCCTCATGATCGTCCTTCTTCCCGCTGGTGTGGACAAGCATGGTGTAGTTGTCCTCGGCATTGCCGGAGTTAAGAAATGCTACCGTAACTAGAAAGCGCACCAGGGCATCTTGTGCCTCATCAGCGGTACCGCCCTGCTTCAACAACTTCAATCGAAACGAAACCGCCTTGACGTCGAAGGGAAAGAACACATCCTGGCCTGTGTACCCAGCGTGCGACCGGAACTTAACCCACCGTTTCGCGTCGTTTTGAAATGTGTTATTCAGGTTGTGCCGAGCCGGTGTAGCTGTCACGCCGATGTAATGGCCCTTGCCTTCAATTAGCTGACCGACCCACTTGTTGATTGTCGTTTTGGTTCCTTGATTGATCTTTGAGTTTGGCGTGGCATAGTCCGCTTCGTCGTCAATCACGACGATTTTGCTCTTCGCCTTGAGGAGTTTGATCAAGTGCTGCAGGTCTTTGGAGTTCTTCTTGCACAGCACGACTAGCTCCTGCGGTAACTGTTTATCCTCTGGCAATTCAGACGAAAGCCTAGCTGCCGGCGCGAGTCCCGACTTTTTGAACCGCGTCAAGTTCTGCGTGAGGAGGTCTACGCTGTCGTTTAGGAGATGAACTACGATTCGATGTCCGTCGTCCAATAATTTTGCTGTGAGGCAGATCATCATCTCGGTCTTTCCACTCTGAGGATCCCCGTAGATAACCATGGAGGAGATCCCGGGCGCCGAGATTTTTCCCAGGGTCTGGGTGACGGCCTCTTCGATGCAGGAGGTCGATTTGCCGCTGTCCTTTAGCCTATTAAGCTGTTTCGAATAGCGATTTGTTAGTTTCGCTTTCTCTTTGAGGCTAGCGAGGTTTATCTTAGCGGCCATTATCTTTCCATCCCTCTGATAATCAATAATATAGCGTTTTAGTAGGTCCCATAACGGAAAAGGGCATATTGGCAATTCAATCCATCCAAGGAATCTCCTCAGTGTCTAGGTGAGATTGGATCGAGGACTTGGCGGAAACATCCCTCGCGGTGCCTGCGGGCTAACAGGCAATGGCGCTCATTTATGGAGGTTGTCCGATCACCGAGCGTATAGGTATCGGTAAACGCCGTGATCTTTCGCGAACCCACGATAGCTGACAAACCGGAAACTTCAGCTCAGGCGCCCGCCACACTCTTTCCTTGGAAATTGCAGATGGAATTCAAAGGCCGGGTGCCCCAGTTCTCGATTCTGAGACCTGGGATCGCACGAACCCCTCGCAGCAGCGGACTACTCCCCGAAAAACGCCCCATCGCCCTGAATCCAATGGGGCACAAACCCGCGCGACCCGTTTGCAGAGAATTAGCCCCTTCCGGCGCACAATCGAAATTGCGGTGAGTAAAGAGTCCGCAACCGGACATCCCACTCATGATCGAAGCCAGCCACCTTTGCACCGCCGGGAGCCCGGAAGCAGCCTTCTATCCCTCCCCCAAAAGCCCCACCGTCGCCCCCGCAGCCGTGCCGAGGGAGTCCAAGACCCAAATCCGGACCGAGCCTCGCCAGCCGCCCGACCCCCACCCCCCCCCTCAAAAACCCGCTTTTGCGGGGACCGTTTCTGAAGATAAAACCAGAGCAATGAACAGCCTGCCCGCATCACCCGTGTACTCATCGGTAAACAGAACCCTGAATTTTCGCGCATTTTGAGACCGGAATGGCACCTTTTCGAGCTGTTTTGGGTGGATCCGGTACTTTTTCAGAGCCCTTCGCCACGGGCCATTCAAAAACCTGCCAAGCGCGCAACAGGCAATCGAAAGACCCTGCCCTGCGGTTACCATCGAACCATGGCGCTGGTTGAAGTGGATTCGGTCTCGAAGAGCTATCCCCGGCGGTCGGGACTGCGGACTGAAATGCAGACCGTCGTCGAGGATGTGTCTCTGTCGATCGAGTCCGGCGAGACACTGGGCCTGGTGGGCGAGTCGGGTTCGGGCAAGACGACGCTGGCGCGCATGATTCTCGGTCTGGTTGCGCCAACCGGCGGCACAATCCGCGTGGACGGCATCGACGTTGCCCAGGCTTCAAAGCAGGAACTGCGCCGTCTGCGCCGGCAGATGCAGCCCGTTTTTCAGGACCCCTACGCGGCGCTGAATCCGCGCATGAGAGTGTTCGAGATCGTCACCGAGCCCCTGGTCATTCATCGCCATGAGAGTGGAATCGCAACGGACCGCGCAGCGCTGCGCTCGAAAGCCGTCGAACTGCTTGGCGAAGTCGGTATGGATGAGTCCGCGCTCGAACGCCATCCGCACGAGTTCTCGGGCGGCCAGCGCCAGCGCATCAACATTGCCCGGGCTCTGGCGCTGCGGCCCAGGCTTCTCATCCTGGATGAGCCCGTCTCGGCGCTGGACGTGAGCGTGGGAGCGCAGATCGTGAACCTGCTGCAGACCTTGCAGCGCCAACTGGGGCTCACCTACCTGTTCATCTCCCACTCCATGCCTCTGGTGCGCTACCTGAGCACACGCATCGCGGTCATGGAGCGGGGACGACTGGTGGAGACGGGCGAGGCCGAAGCCTTGTGCGCCGCGCCGCACGAGGAATACACCCGGCAACTGCTCGAAGCCACGCCGGAGTTGCCCGTGGGCGTGGCCTGAAGAGTCCAGCCGCTTAATGCGATTGCGGCTGGGCGGGCGTTGCTGTTGTCGGCGGAGGAGTCGGCACGGGCGGCGGAGTTGTCGTTGCAGGGGCGTTCGGTGCCGCCGCTGGAGGCGCCGAAGTCGATCCCGCATTCGGCGTCGCAGGCGCAGCATTCGGAGCCGGCGCAGATCCGGGAGCAGGTGCAGAACCAGGAGCAGGTGCAGAACCAGGAGCAGGTGCAGAACCAGGAGCACCGGGCGACGTTGGCGTAACCGGGTGCGGATTTGCGCCGGGAGGCATCGGCCGTCGACCAGGCATCCCACTACCGGGTCCCATACCCGCCGGAGGAGGCGGAGGCGCGTCCGCCACGTCCAGGAGCTCCACGTCGAAGATCAGGTCGGACTTCGAGGGAATCCCCGGATGATCGGGACCGTGGTCTGGAATGGTTCGGCTTCCATAAGCCAACTGCCAGGGAATGAAGATGCGGCGCTTGCCGCCAACCTTCATGCCGGCAAAGCACTGGTCGAAACCGGGAATCGTGGCGCCCACTCCCTGGTGAAAGGGAAAGGGCTGTATATCGCCCAGTTTGGGTTTGCCGTCATCGCCCAGCACGGGCTTGCCGTCTTTGTCCCTCAACGGAGGCCGGGGATGGTCGCTGGTCGAGTCGAATTTGACTCCATCGGCCGCACGGTAGCCGGTGTAGAAAATCTTGTACATCTTGCCCGGCTCCGCCAATCCGCCGGTGCCGATCTTGATCTCCTGATAGCGCAGGGCAACCGTGAAGATCGGTTTCTGAATCCCCTTGTACGGGGGAATGCTGGCGGGAGCCTTGATGACCGCCGCGATGGCTGGAGAAGGTCCTGCGGCTTCGTGGACAACCGGCTTGGCCGCGGTTGTCGAACTGCTAGCCGGCTTGGCCGGGGTTTGGGCAACGGTGGCGGCAACGCTCGCCGCCAGCAGCAAAATCAGAACAGAGTGTCTCATTGCGTGTGGATGCTCCATGAGTTCTTGACGGGAGTGTATCAGGCCCTCCCCGCAGAAGGCACATGCCGCACCCATGCGAAACAAGTTGGGAAACGATGCCAAGACGCCGTACCGGGGCAGTCACCGGCAAAGGCTCCTTATATATCTTTATGCGTCTTCGCTTACATTGGTCTTCTGTGCCCTTTATCCTTCATCTCTTGAGAGCCTGCTGGCTCCCGGTAGCTTCTTTCTTTGCAGGCGTGCTCAACAGCATCGCCGGCGGAGGCTCGTTTCTCTCCCTGCCGGCTCTGCTGACCAGCACCACGGCGGCCGGGGTAGGCGCTGTTTCAGCCCAGGCCACCAACACGGTAGCGCTTTGGCCCGGCCAGCTCACTTCGTTGATTGCTTTCCGCCGGCAATTGCGCACATACCGCTGGGAACTGTTGCCCCTCGGCATTGCCTCGGGGTTAGGCGGCTGGCTGGGCGGCTTTCTTCTGCTGCACACCGGCAACCGGCGCTTCCGCGAAATGCTGCCCTGGCTGCTGCTCTTTGCCGCCGTGATGTTTGTGCTCAGCTTTCCTCTCGGCCGCTGGCTGGCAGCGCGCTCCGGCGGACGGCGCTACAACACAGCCCTGCTCATCGGCATGGTCGTCGTCAGCATTTATGTCGGCTATTTTGGCGCCGGCGGCGGCTTCCTGGTCATGGCCCTGCTCGGCTTCTGCGGAGTGCACAACATCCACGAGATGAACGCCCTCAAGGTGCTCACCGCCGCTGTCTCCATCGGAATCCCTTCCATCAATTTCATCCTCGCCGGCCGCGTGGAATGGCGCTTCTGCCTGATCATGGCGGTTATGGCCGCGATGGGTGGCTACCTGGGAGCGCATTACAGCCGCAAGGTCAATCAGCGCGCCATGCGCTGGTCGGTTGCCGTGATCGGCTTTGTCACCGCCGGCTACTTCTTCCTGCAGAATTATCTGCGGCATCCGTAGGGCCGCTTATCGCGCCAGCAGCCCAGCCAGCAGCGCCGTCCTGGGCGCCAAGTGCTCCAGAACGATCGACTCGTGCCGTGCATGCGCACCCTCGCCAACGGCGCCCATTCCGTCGAGCGTAGGAATGCCCAGCGCGGAGGTGAAGTTGCCGTCGGAAGCGCCGCCGGTAGCCGCCTCGTCCAGCGCGAAACCAAGTTCGGCAGCCAGCGCCCTCGCTTCTCCATAAAGCCGGACCGTCCCCCGCGTGCGCTCCATGGGCGGACGATTGATGCCGCCTGTGACGATGAGCATGCAGCGCTTGTCCACTGGCTTGAGCCCGGCAAACTTGCGTGCGAGACGGGCGCCGTCCGCCTTGCGCGCAATACGGACGTCCACCTCAGCCCACGCCTCGGCCGGAATCACATTCGTTTTGGACCCGCCGCCGGCCAGGCCCACGCTTACCGTAAGGCCGCGTTTCAGGTCCGTCCAGCCGCTGAGCTTCTCTATAATCCGCGCCAGTTCCCGGATGGCGCTGGCCCCTTTTTCGAAGTCCACCCCCGCGTGGGCGGCAACGCCCTGGACCTCGATCCGCCAGTTTCCGGTGCCCTTACGAGAAGTTTTATAGGCCAGGCCCTGCGCCGGCTCCAGCACGTACACAGTGGCGCACTCGGCCGCCAGCCTCTCGGTAATGGGCCGCGAAACGGGGCTGCCCACTTCTTCGTCGCTGTTGAGCAGCAGCACCACCTCGCGATTGAGCAGCCCAACCTCGCCGAGCAATTCAATCGCGATAAAAGCCATGGCCACGCCGGCCTTCATGTCCAGCGTGCCCGGCCCCCAGACCCGTCCCTCCGCCGTGCGAAACGGCATGGTCTTCAGGGTGCCCATCGGCCACACCGTATCCAGGTGTCCGAGAAGCAGAATTGGCTTCATAGCACTGCTCTTGGTCCGCGGCCCGAATCGAGCCTCCAGCACATCTCCGAAGGCACGCCGCCGATGCAGCTTCACCCGCCCTCCCAAGGTTTTTGCGTGAGCGGCGGCTATGCTGACGCACCCATCGACAGCAGACTTGTTGTCCGAAGGCGACTCGGCCTCCACCAGCCGGCGCAGCAGATCCAGCCATTCCGGCTGCTTGCGCCGGGCTCCTGCCAGGAGCGCGCGCATGGCGATGGGAGAATCAGGCATCGGTGAACCTTTGCGAAGATCATTTCGGCTGGAAAAGCCGACGATTCTTTGATTCTACGACAGTTAACCTTGGCTAGAGCGATCGAATTCTAAGCAATCTGCCGCCTCTTTCCAGTGCGGAAAGTGGTTCATGTGGCCCAGAGTGTTGCAAAAATGCCACAGGTTCGACACTTGAATTCGCGTCTAATCTATCCAGAACGCTAATTTTGCCGCAGTTGGAGTGTTGATTGGCAAGCCCCGCCCACCTGGAACAAACGATTGCAGAACCCATCGCTTTTGAGGGGGTTGGACTCCATTCCGGCGCGCCCGTCACCATGCGGCTTTTGCCTGCGCCCGCCGGCTCGGGCATCGTTTTTCGCCGCACAGACCTCGACAACTTTGAGATTCCCGCCAACGGCCGCAATGTGGCCAAAGTCAGCTACGCCACCAGCCTCATGCGCCAGGGGGTGCTGATCTCCACCACCGAACACCTGCTCTCCGCGCTCATCGGCATGGGCGTGGACAACGTGATCGTCGAGTTGGACAACCTGGAACTCCCCATTCTGGACGGCAGTGCGCTGCCCTACGTGCAGGCTTTTCAGGCCGCCGGCATCCGCACTCAGCGCCGCCGCCGTGAAACCATCCGCGTTCTGCGCCCTGTGGAGGTGCGCGAAGGCAACAAATTCATCGGCGTCTATCCGGGGTCCGGCTACAGCATCCATTACACCATCGACTTTCCCGCCCCCATCGGCAGGCAAAGGACCACCGTCGACCTGGCAGCGGAGACCTACGGCGATCTGATCGCGGCAGCGCGCACATTCGGCTACAAATCCGACGAGAAGCGGCTGCGCGATATGGGCCTGATTCGCGGCGCCAATGCAGGCAACGCCATTATCCTGGGCGCAAAAGGACCGGAGAACGGCCCCTTGCGCTTTGCCGACGAATATGTGCGCCACAAGGTACTCGACCTGATCGGCGATCTGGCCCTGGCCGGCCGGCGCATCGAGGGCCACGTGGTGGCCGAGCGCGCCGGCCACGCCATGCATACCGCGCTGGTGTCACGCCTGCTCAAAGACCGCTCCGCCTGGGAGCTGGCCCATGTGCCGGTGGAGAGTATGCCCTCCCGCGAGTCGGAGGAAGCAGCCCTGCACGGCAACGCTCTTTCCAGCCCGGCCCTGGCGAGCGCATAGACGCCCGGTCGGGATCTACAAAAACAAAATGCACATCGGTGCCGCAGCCGCAAAGCTCTTGCCCTGCTCGGCCAGCACGCCCGTCTCCGGATTGCGCGCAAACACGCTGATCAGGTTCGAGTCCTGGTTGGCCACCAGCATCCAGCGCTCCGTCGGGTCGAGCGTGAAGTTCCGCGGCGTCTTGCCCCCGCAGTTGGAGCGGCCCATGGGCGTGAGCGCTCCGGTTTTCGCATCGGCGCGAAAGCTATAGAGAAAGTTGTTGTCGCGATTGGCAAAGTAAACGAAGCGGCCGTCTTTGGCGATGACCGTGTCGCAGGCCGTGGTGGGCCCTTGGTAGCCCGCGGGCAGCAGTTCGATGCTCGTGACCAGGGTCAGGCTGCCGTCGCCCTTGCTCCACTGCAAAACATCCACCGTTGAATTGAGTTCGTTCACGCAATAGGCAGCGTGCCCGTTGGGGTGGAAGTGCAGCGTGCGGCAGCCGGCGCCGGGCTTTGCATGGTACGTCCCCGCGGGAGTCAGTTGAGCGGTCGATGCATTCAGCCGGTAAATGTGGATGCAATCTCCGCCCAGGTCGTTGATGTAGGCGAAACTGTTGTCCGGCGAGACCGACGCAAAGTGCGCATGCGCACTCTGCTGGCGATCCGCATTGGGTCCGTGAACGGTGTAGTGCTCCTTCCAAACGATCGGGTTAAGCTTGCCATCGGTAACAAGAAAGCTGGCCGCGGAGCCGCCGCCGTAATCCGCGGAGAGCAGCACGCGCCCGGAGTGGTCCAGCGCCACATGGCATGTGCCTGGGCTGGCCGAATTCTGCGCCGAGAGCGGGATCAACCCTCCCTTGTCGACGCGAAAGCTGGCCACCTCGCCCGTCGGCTTGCCGTTGAACGCATCCACCTCGGCAGCGGCGTAAAGAAACTCGCGTCCCGTCGAGAAGGTGAGCCAATCGACAGTGGAGATCTTTGCGGCCACGCCCGCTGGAGTCAGTTCTGCGGTAGCCGGGTTCCAGTCGTAGGCCAGAATGCCATCCGGCATTCCCGACGCAATGAACACCCGCTGCGTTCGAACTGCGGCGTGTGAGCGAGATGAGGTTGCGGCGAGTGTGGCGGCGGAGGCGGTTTTCAGAAAGTCCCTGCGATTCAGCTTTTCCATGGCAACAAAGATTGTCGCCGATGAGGCTACGCGGATGCCACCGCCGCACACACTCCGTGCCCCATCCTTTCGCCTTTTCTCTGGCGAAAGGGTGGGAAACCTCAATCCCTGATCAAGGCCGCAATCGCCGCCTCTTCTACACTGGAGCCTGTTGGTCCAGGAATCCCGTTTTGTCGCACTACATCAGCTTCGTCCGCATTCCGGCGCTGGCCCTTCGCCAACGCCTGTGGCCGCTTGCGCCTTTGGGCGTGCTGGAAGAAGACCACCTGCGCATGCGCGTCTGGCCCAACGACATCGACGTGAACCTGCACCTGAACAACGCCCGCTATCTGAACATCATGGACTACGCCCGCATCCATCTGCTGGCGCGCACCCAGTTGCTCGACTATATTCTCCGCTCGCGGTGGAAGCCGATGGTAGGCGCGGTCTGGATTACCTATCGCCGCTCGCTGCCGCTCTTCTCGGCTTTCACGCTCAGCTCGCGGCTGGTCTGCTGGGACGAACGCTGGTTCTATATCGAGCAGACCTTCACCTGCCGCAACGGCGTTGCCGCCGCAGGCTGGGTCAAGGGCATTCTGCGCGACGCGAACGGCAACGTTGCACCGCAAACAGTGATCGATCGTGTTGCTCCCGGACAGGTCAGTCCGCCCATGCCGGAAGCGATTGCGACATGGAATGAACTGACCAGGGAGAAGCTTGCCGGCGGATAGATCTCGCGCGCTCAGCGTTGCAGATTGAAGACCACGTTCACCGTAGTCTCCACCGCAACCGGCTCGCCGTTAAGCAGATAAGGACGGTACCCCCACTGGCTTACCGCGTCGAGAGCCGCCTGCCGCAGCATTGCCGGGCCGCCGACAACGCGCAGATTCTCGATGGACCCGCTCTTCGAGATCGTGGCTTCCAGAACCACTGTTCCTTCGACGCGAGCTGCGCGTGCAAGCGCCGGATACACCGGAATCGGCCTGTAAATAGCGATGGATGCGGCCACGCCTGAGGAAATGCGCACGGGGCCTGAAGGAGCCGCACGCACAACCCTCGGTGCCGGCTGCGAAGGAAAGCTGTCTCCCATGCCATACGGTACGCCTGTGCCTGTATCGAGGGCTCCAATCGGCCCAATCGGCGCGGGTCCGGAATCACGCACGATGGCGATGCTGTTCGGAATCAGTCGCGGCGCGGCAAGCGGATCCTGCAGCGCAGGCGACGGCACAGATGCCGCGCTTGCTGCCTGGCGCACAACCGGCGGAGGACTCGGCGGCGGCGGCGGCACAGCCATCAGGAACGCAAATGCGTGGCTCGGCAGCGCCTCAGGATAAATCAGCGGCACCAGAATCATTGCCGTCAGAATTGAGCCGTTGAAAGCCAGGGCCGCAATCATCCACCTGCGGCTCCGCGTGCGGATTCTTCCCGTCGATTCGAATGTCGAGTCTTCAAACATGGTCTGCCTCCTCTTCAATCAGTCGCGCCGGCGAGGAGGCGGTCAATACGCAACGGTGCCGGCGCTCATCGCGTGTGTGGGCGCGAGGGCGGGGCTCAAGGCACTCCGTTCATCCTCATTGGAACCACTGTGGTTGTGTAGACACCGCATGGATGCGAACTGTTCCCGCCCCGAATAAATCAATGGAGCAAACTCTGTGCCGGTTGCGATACACTCCAGAGCAAACCACAACGCACGACGTTGGAGTTGCCATGAAGTTGCATCACTTGTTTTTCCTTGCAGCAGCCGCAATCGGAATTTCAAATCTCCAGGCGCAGGATGCCGGCGCCGGGCCAAACCCCGCACTCAGCCCAGCGGCCAGCCCCGCACCCAATCCGGACGCAACGCTCACTTACATCCACGCCGCATGGGACACGCTTACCCGCTCCGTGGCCGATTGCCATTCGCTGGTCGACATCAAGGTCACCGTGAATCCGGTCGTCTACATGCCCGCTGAGACACCGCCTCCGCCGGAAGTAACTGCCCTCAAAGAAAAGTGCCATGTGCAGGTGCTTTCGCTGCCCCGCCGCATTGAGAAGCTCGCCGACGTGCGCCCCGAGGAGCTGCGCGCGCCGGGTCTCCTCTATCTGCCCAATCCTTACGTGGTGCCCGGCGGCCGCTTCAACGAAATGTATGGATGGGACAGTTACTTCATTGTTATTGGACTCGAAGCCGACCATCGCGAAGCCTTGGCCAAAGGAATGGTGGATAACTTCCTCTTCGAAATCGAGCATTACGGCGCTGTCTTGAATGCGAACCGCACTTACTATCTCACCCGCTCGCAGCCACCCTTTCTAACGTCAATGATCCGCGCGGTGTATGAGGACCCGGCCAGCTTCCCGGCCACGCCCGCAGGTCGAGCTGCAGCACACGCGTGGCTCGATCGCGCATACACGCTCGCTGAAAAAGATTACTCCGTGTGGACGCGCCCTGAGCACCTCGCCGGCGCCACAGGCCTGGCGCGCTACTTCGACTACGGCAACGGTCCGGTACCCGAAGAGTCCGATGACAGCACTTACTATCCCGATGTAATTCGCTGGCTGGTTGCGCATCCAGGACAGGGCGACGGCTTCCTGGTGAAAGGCTCCGAGCATCCGGATGCCAGCGAGTCAGCCCATCTCAAAGAAAGCAGTTGCGACGTGCATTCGAGCGTGGTGTGCGAGCGTGCGTGGGTCGCGGGCTACCGGTTGAGCCGGGATTTCTACAAAGGCGACCGCTCCATGCGCGAGTCCGGATTCGACCCTAGCTTTCGCTTCGGCCCTTTCGACGGCGCCACGCATCACTATGCGCCGGTGTGCCTTAACAGCCTGCTCTACCGCTATGAGCGGGACCTGGCCCACTTTGCCCACCTGCTCGCCAAGCCCGGCGACGCCATGCGCTGGGAACGTCGCGCCAAGGCGCGCAGCGGGGCCATCCACCGCTATCTCTGGCGACCCAAAGAGGGCGTGTTCGCGGACTATGACTTTGTCCGCGCCAGGTCTTCGAGTTATGCCTACATCTCGTCGCTCTATCCGCTGTGGGCAGGCGTCGCAACGCGCGAAGAAGCCAAGCAGGTAGTGGACAAGCTGAATCTGTTCGAGCGGCCCGGCGGCCTTTCCATGAGCAATTTCAATTCCGGCCTGCAATGGGACGAGCCCTTCGGCTGGGCGCCTACCAACTGGGTCGCCGTCTCAGGTCTCCAAGCCATGGGATTTCGTGAGGATGCGCGCCGCATCGCGCGCAAGTTCGATCACACCATCGACGAGGGCTTTGCCACGGACGGGACGATCCGCGAAAAGTACAACGTGGTCTCGGGAAATTCCGACGTGCGGATAAAAACGGGATACAAGAGCAACGAGATAGGCTTCGGCTGGAGCAATGCCGTCTATCTGAAGTTGAGCGAAGTGATGGCGGCGCCCACTGCGGCTGCGGCCAATTAACCGGATCGTCGCGTCAGCCGTTGCCGGCCTCGCCTGCGGGCAATCTTTTAAGAGCACGCTACTGGCCGGGCGCGAAGAAGTCCGCGAGCCCGGCGCGCACGGCATGGGCCGCCATTGCGCTTTGAATCTCCAGCGCGAGCGCCAGCGCGTTGCGTCCCTGCAGCGCAGTGACTCGCGGCTCACGCCGGGTGCGGACGGATTCGATGAACGACTCGATCTCCAGGCGCAGCGGCTCGCCGGGAGTGACCTCGGGCTTGGAGAAGCTCAGGCCCGCATTCGACTCGACGGGGCTGGTGATTTGCGCAATGACCGCGGGATCGATTCCGGCCATGGCGGCAAACTGCGCAATCATCGCCGGGTCAACCTTGCTGAGGTCGATCTTTCCCGAGGCGATTCCCGCGGCGATTCCTGGAGGCAGAAACGCAGCGACATTTGGCGGCAGCGTTGCAATCAGGTCGGCTGCTGAAGCCTTGCCTGCGCCCGCATCGACCCGGATCACCAGCAGATCCTGTCGTGCGTAGTCGATGGAAACGTACTGGCGAGGCTCGAAGAAGCGCAGCTTGCGGACTCGTTCGGTGGACACCCGCGAGGCGGTAAAGTTGGCCACGCAGCCGGACTCGAACTCAACACGCACATTGGCGATGTCCACTTTGGGCGAGAGAATGGGCAGACCCACGGCACGCACCTCGCGCACCGGCGAATTGGCGAAGGTGAGCACAATATCCAGGTCGTGAATCATCAGGTCCAGCACCACGTCCACGTCGAGGGAGCGGGGCGAGAAGACGGAGAGCCGGTGCGCCTCAAAGAACATGGGGCGCCGAAGCTTGGGTTCGATCGCCAGTACGGCGGGGTTGAAGCGCTCCAGGTGCCCAGGCTGCAGGATGCGCTTGCCCCTGGCTGCACGGTCCAGCAAGTCATCGGCTTCGGCGAGCGATGCGGCAAGCGGCTTTTCGACCAGCAGATCGAGGCCCGCATCCAGCAGCGACGAGGCCACAGCATGATGATGGACGGTGGAAACGGCGACTGTTGCCGCATCGAGTTTGAGATCGGCGGCGAGCAGTCCGTCCACCGATGCAAAAACCGGAATCGCGTACTTGGCAGCGGCGTCGGCGGCTCGGGCCGCGTGCGGCTCGACGGCTGCCACAAGGGCAACACCCAACCCCGCCATTTCCAGCTCATGATAGACGCGGAGGTGGTTGCGGCCGAAGGCGCCGGTTCCGACAACGGCGACACGCAGGATGGGCCCGCCTGCTATTGCCCCGCTCCTTGCGGCCCCGTGCCCGCCTTCTCCTGCGCCGGCCCTTTGCCTTCCACAGTCTTCAGGCAGCGGCTGTAGAGTTCCAGCAACTGGGTCACGTGCTCCTCCGGCTTGGGCGAGGATGCGCCGCTGAATCCGGTAGAGGCAACAGCGGGGCGGCCCACGCCGGCCGTACCGGCTACAAATTTGAGCAGGTCGAGAGCGATATCTTCATTGCGGCGGGCGCCAAGGCCCGCACCATTCAGAGCGTCCATGCGGAAAAGTCTCCAACAGGGATGCTAGCAGAAAGCGGCCCCGGTACGCCGCCGGAAGCCGCCAACGCGCCGCGTCCTTAATGCAGGCCTGTTGTCCATTTGCGGACACACGCTTTCGATTCCGGACAAGTGCAGTCGATGGATCGCTCCCTCCGATCCAGGATCGCGGTTGAGAGAATTGATCTTGACCGCAAACTGGTTTTGGCCGTCAAAGTGCTTTATTCTCCATGCACACGCGCACCCCAGGAGGCGACCATGCAAACTCTCTACTACGACCTGCGCTTTGCCCTGCGGCAGCTGGGCAAGGCTCCGGGAATGGCGCTGCTCGCCATCGTGACGCTGGCCCTCGGCGTGGGCGCCAACACCGCCATCTTCACGGTCATTGAGAGCGTGCTGCTGCGGCCACTCCCTTATGCACACCCCGATCGCCTGGTCTACGTCGGCCCCAAAGGCGACAAGCCCGGCTTCGCAACGACTTCGTGGCTGAACTACCGCGACGTCCGTGATCAGTCGAAGCTACTCAGCGCCGCTGCCGGCTACAACGAAGATGTGGGCGTCCTCGAAACCCAGAGTGGCTCGCAAAGCGTGGTCGCTCCACGCGTCACGACGAACCTGTTCTCGATGCTCGGAGAGAAGCCTCTGCTTGGCCGTACCTTCACCGATGCCGATGGCCTGCCCGGCGGACCCCCGGTTGTGGTCGTCTCTGAAGGCTTGTGGCGGGATACGTTCCATGCCGACCCGAACATTGTTGGGCAGTCGGTCAAAATCAGCGGCAAGCCGCAGACCGTGGTGGGCGTCATTCCCGCCGGCTTTCGCTTTCCTGAAGCGATGGGCTCGGACCTCGATAAAGGCGCATGGATGCCGGTGCAGCCCACCGGCGAAATGCTGAAGGACCGCGGCTATCACTTCTTCAACATCGTTGCTCAGCTTCGCCCCGGCGTGACCATGACGCAGGCACAGCGCGAGCTGGACGCCATCGCCGCGCACATCCCTCTTACCAAGGACGAGAGCGCCGTTTCCTTCAGCGTCGCTCCCTATCAGGAAATCCTCACCGGCCCGGTTCGCCCGGTTCTCTATGCCCTGCTCGGCGCGCTGGCGCTGGTGCTGCTGATTGCCTGCGCCAATGTATCCAACCTGCTGATAGCCCGCTGCCTGGGCCGCCAGCAGGAGTTCGCGGTGCGCGCGGCTATGGGCGCCAGCCGGTTCCGTCTCATCCGGCAGATGCTATCAGAGGGAATGGCGCTGAGTCTGCTGGGCTGCGGCGTGGGAATCGGGATTGCCCAACTGGCCATGCTGGCGGTGCACAAGCTGCCCGATGGAACCATCCCGCGCGGCGAATCCATCTCCATTCATTGGACCATCGTGATCGTCCTTGCGGCCATCGCCATCGTCACCACCGTGCTTTCTTCGCTGCTGCCTGCGCTGCTGGTGGCGCGCGCCAATCCGCAGGCCGCGCTGCAGGCTGCCTCACGCGGCATCGGCTCGCGCTCCGTGAGCGGAAGGCTGAGCGGCGGTCTGGTGGCGGGCGAGGTGGCGCTTTCCACGCTGCTTCTGGTCGGCACCGGCCTGCTCTTCCACACGCTGTGGAATCTGGAACAGTCGCGGCTGGGATTTGAAACAGCCCATGTCACCACCTTCCAGGCCATGCCCGCGGATGCGGCGGGCTTTTCCGCGATGACCGTTTCAGAGGATACAGGCAATGCGCCGGTATCTGTAGCCACGTTGATTTACGAGCCGGTGCTGGAACGCATTCGCCACGTGCCGGGGGTGGAGAGCGCGGCGCTCTCCACGTCGCCTCCATTGTCGGGCATGGATATCGGTTCCAGCTTTGACATCGTGGGGCAGGTGAAGGACAAGGAAAACAAACCGGATGCGCGCGTATCCGCCGTGAGTGGAGACTTTGCCCGCACCCTCGGCACACCCATCGTTCGTGGACGCATGATCGGCGACGGGGATGTGTTGAGTACGCCATTCGCGGTGGTCATCAACGAAACGCTTGCGCACAAATACTTCCCCGGCGCCGATCCCGTTGGAAAGCAGCTCGACCTGGGCGGCAAAGACACCGGCATGATCAAGCCATACACCGTTGTCGGCATTCTCGGCGACCAGGTGGACAGGAGCGTTGGCGGCGCCATTCAACCCTTGATTCTGGTCCCGCAACAACAGATTCCGACCACATCGCTCTTCTACCAGGCGCTTTTGAAGACCGTTGTCAGCTTTGTGGTGAAAACCCGCGGCAACATTCCGGTCGCAGTTGAGATGCGTTCTGTCTTCCACCAGTACGCGCCCGGCTTTGCGCTGGATAACTTCAAGACCATGCAGGATGCCGTAGAGGAGAACACCTTCAGCCA
>Ga0182024_10008240_pt1 | contig 22090 bp, 16 predicted proteins | sample P32metaG_FD_120480 | JGI IMG/M metagenome (GOLD analysis project Ga0182024, IMG submission 120480) | Permafrost microbial communities from Stordalen Mire, Sweden - P3-2 metaG (Illumina Assembly) | ecosystem: Environmental > Terrestrial > Soil > Wetlands > Permafrost | place: Sweden: Stordalen...
GCTCCGGGCTATTTCTGCGAACACTGCGGAATCTCGCCGGCGCGAATCCCGGATTTGAGCAGGACCACATTCTCACTGCGTCCGTGGGGCTGAATATTGCCGGCTACAGCCACGACGAGGAACAGGTGATCCGTCACAAGATACTTGATCGCGTGTCGGCCTTGCCCGGCGTGAAGGTTGCGTCTCTTACGGACTGGATTCCGATGACCCTGGGCCACAAGGGGGAAGATGCGTATCCGGAAGGGTATGTGCCACACCCGCATGAATCTTTGCAGGTATACCATGCCGAGGTGGCCCCGCGGTATTTCGAATCCCTTCATATACCAATTTTGGAAGGACGCGAGTTTACGCCGGATGACGATGAAAAGGCCCCGAGGGTACTCATCGTGGATCAGACCGCGGCGAGGCGCTACTGGCCAGGACAGGATCCGCTGGGAAAGAAACTCAGGGTGTGGGGCAGCCCTTTCACGGTAGTCGGCGTTGTGAGGAATTCAACACATACATTCGTGAATGAGTCACCGGAGCCTATGGTATATATGAGCTTTTTCCAGGCGGGGTACGAGACTATTGTGCAGGTGAAGACCGAGGGAAATCCGGTCGACCTGGCGCCAGCGGTGGAAAACGCCATCCACGAAATCGATACACGGCTGCCGGTTTTTGATGTGCGTTCCATGCGAGAGAGTACCCAGATGGCGAGCAGTTTTGCCGTCATACAGAGCGCCCTGGCGGGAAAGTTCGCGCTGATCGGGCTGGTTCTTGCGGCAACCGGGATCTACGGAGTCGTGGCATATCGCACCCAAATGCGAACTCACGAGATCGGAATACGAATGGCGCTGGGCGCTTCGCGCGTCGATGTGCTGAGACTCGTGCTGTTGCAGGGATTGTGGCTCACAGGCTTTGGGTTGACGCTGGGGTTGGCGTTTGCGTTGGGACTGACACGTTTCATCGCCCGGCTGTTGTACGGAATCGGCGCCAACGATCCCGTCACTGTCGTTTCCGTCGTCATGCTCCTGGGAGCAATGTCGTTGGTAGCATGCTACTTTCCGGCACATCGAGCGATGCGCCGGAACCCCGTGACTGCGATTCGCGAGCTGTAAGCTGCAGTTCGGACTCGACGCTAATTGCGCGAATTCGGCGTGTGTGCGTGCTCCGCTTGATTGGCAAGGAGGATAGCCTGCGGGCAGACGACGGCCTTGCATGTGTGAGCATGCCATCGGGCGACCGGAGTAGATGCGTCGTGGGCCGAAAATTGCGCGAATCAGGATGAGACCGGCTGCGGAGGTCAAAAGTGTCCAGATTTGATCAGAATTTCTGGGTCGTCACCCGTTACAACAGTCGAATGCTGGATTTATCTCTGGGTTTTAAATGCCCCATTTGCGGAGCCGTGCCTCAAGAACAATGTCGAATGCTGTCAGGCAGTTTCCGTTTTGAATCGCACATTGAACGGAAGTGGATAGCCGTCGATCATAGCTTGGGGAGGGTTCTACCCCAGTCATCACCCATGTACAGTAAGCGTGCAGCTAGGGTCGCTCGCATGAACGCTCCGCAATAGGCTGGTGGAACAGTCGTCGTTCGTCGAATGGAAACTTGAGCGATCTGAGCCGAGACCGGCTTTGGAAGTCCTGCCTCCGTCTCTTTGAAGGCCGGACTATAATCCCGCACCATGCAGGAGATACTATCCAAAACCGTCGATCCAAATGCCCCGCTACAGGGTCAGGAGTTCTACGAGTTCGCCTGTTCGAGGAGCCCAATCAACTCGGCACCAGACACTGCGTCCGGCAGACTCACGCACAGTGGAGCGACTCGAACCAGGATGTCGTGTGGGAAGGGGAAGAGGTCGATTATTTTTGGATTCTGGATGAGGCAAAGAAGCGATATGCGGAACGCAGACTCGCACTAGCTGAGAAGGGATTCATCTACTCGGATATGGACATGTAATGCAGGATTCTACGTGGGGCGCTTCAAATCCATCCGCCAAGTCCTGTACTGGCGTGGGCTGGGTAGGGCTGAACCTGCATCGGTTCGCCGGAGCTCTCAGTCATGAACACGCGGAGCCCCTTGCAACTGAATTCGGGCGTCTCAGTGCCGGAGTAGTCGATTCCGATGTCGCGATTGAAATGGGGTGTTACCACGGCAATACACTACACTTTGTGCTCTAGCTGCTGCCCACCTTTTGAATGCTGTAGCAGGGTCTCCTTGACCCAAGTAATGCTGGTCGCAGTGAGGAGGAGAAAGCGATGACGCAAGAAGAGATGGACTTTGGTGGGCTTGTTGGAGAGTTCAGGGTTGGAGAGCGTCCGCTCCGGGAATTTGGTTACGCCGTCTTCGAACTGAAGCCGTTTGGGACTGGGGTTTACACGCTGAAATTGCAGCTAGTAATTGAAATTAGTGAAACAACCTTCACCTTCCCCGCTTCCGAACTCCATAAATCTGTCCTGACGCGGCAACTACCCGAGGGATTGCTGCTCGATCTTGCTAATCACTTCAATTCTCCGATGTTCCAGATGATTCAAAGCCGCACCGCCCTATAGGGCTCCGGGTAGCACTCTAGAGCAACATTGGATCGATCAGGGCGCGATTTTCATGTCATCGAAATCGACCCGGTTTCCCACAACCATGCCGTGCACTGTGGATTTCTCCGTCAAATACCGCACTAGAATTGAATGTTTGGCAGACACCGTTCGTCGAGGAGCTTGCGATGAAAATGGACATTCTGCGGGCCGCGAACTACAGCTACGACTTCGACCACGAGTTGTATTTCAACCGCGATGCGAAAAAGGCATTCAGCTTTCCGTTTCTGGATGACCACGCGGAAGACGAAGTTCTTCGTTCCATCAATGAGAGCACCGACACCAGTGCATGGAAGTTCTACTTCAATTTCCCTCCATCGGAAAGAGTCAAGCGGGAAATTGAGAGCACGCTGCCGGTGGGTGACGAGTTGGTCGGCTCCTTGCCACACGACCGGGCCAAAAGTGCAAATGAAATACGTCCTGTTTTCGCCCTGCCAATATAACAGGCCACTTCGGCATTCATAGCGCGGCGGAAGTCATAACGACCCAAATCTGCTCTGTCTTGAGGACCTATTTCCGAAATGAAGCGTGGCCACACTTGAGGGAGGTAGGGATCAGTCGCCGGCATGTTCGGCTTGCATGCCGCCGAGAGGCATCAGGACCAGATAGCCATCAGATTTTCCCGCAGAACAGGTGAATACGGCATCGCGGAGGATCTTTGCGTTCGAGGCGGTGGGGACAAGATGGGAAAGGCGGAGCTGGCGAATCGAATCGACCACCTTGTCAGGGATGGCATCGCCGCTTACGCGCACGATGTCCGAGGGGCCGGATGAGCCGATTTGGAGTCGGAATGTGGAAGACTTGAATGACTGGCAGCGGCCCTCCGTGCCTAATTGAAAAGTTCGTTCTTCTTGAAGGGTCTGCGCGGCAGCCGGCTTGCCTTCCAAATTGACGTTCGCAGCTTTCAGGCGGGCGATATTCTCCTGGAGTGGCTGCCAATTTGGAGCGCTTGCGGGCTTTCCATGCACCTGGGTGGCGGCCAGTTCGTAGATACGCAGGGCCTCGCTGCGTTTGCCTGCGGCTTCCAGAGCTTGACCATAATGCAAGCCGACGGTCAAGTCGGGCCGGTTCTTCCAGGCAGCCTCGAGATAATCGACAGCTTCGTCCTGTTTCTTTTGCCGAAGCAGTACGTAGCCAAGCGTGTCCCAGCTTGCGATAAGGAGTGAGGTGCGACTAAAGCTTTGTTGATTGGCCTCGCTGATTGCGGCGGCTGCGGTCTGGCTTTCCAGAATCTCAATAGACTTGCGCGAGCTATGTTCGGCTGCGGCGAGATCCCCATCGGCCTCTGCGAGCAGGTACGCACCGTCGTTCAAGCGATTGGGGTCTTCAGACGCGCCGGCCAGCAGCTTTGTTGCCAGATCGGCTGCTTCCGTTTTGTGATTGCCTCGGGTGAGAAGGTCGGTAAGAGCGAATAGGACGGCGGCGTTCTCAGGCTTGGCCTTGTCGGCTTTGCGGAGGGTGGCGATCGCATCGTCGAGGCTGACATTGGCTTGCTGGGTTGCCAGCATGACCGCGACGCCGGGATCGGACGAATCGCGATCGAAGGAAGCCTTCAGCACGGAACGTGCTTCCTCGATTTCCGATCGTCGCAGCAAAAACCCAGCAAAGAGCCGGACGACAAACGTTTCTTCGGGGTGGCTGGCGAGTTCGCGGCGGTAATCCGTCGTGGCTTCATCGGGCCGATTCTGCGCCATTGCCAGGTAGCCGTAGTTGCTCCAAAGAAAGGGCTGGTCGGGATTGAGCTTCTTTGCCTCGTCAAGTTTCAGGAGGGTGTCGGTCCAGTCACGCCTACGTTCGAGTTCGACTGCTTGAGTAATGAGGCTGGCGGCCTGAGGATTGTTCTCTCCGGGCTTCGGAGGATGAGGTCCGTCACCGACCGAACCACTAGCGGTTAATTGAACCCAGGTAATCTTATCGAGAGAAATATTGTCGGCGAACGTTTTGTACTCCTGCCAGGAAGTCGCGGCCAGCTTTCCGTGCAGGACTACGAGATCGCGCTGTGCCACGAAATCGCCATTTTCGAATTTGAAGGTCAGGTCGAAGGTGGCGAAGGACGCTTTTACGTGAATCGCATCGGGAAGATCGACTCCGAATCCCTCCGGGAGGTGTATGCGGCTTATGACATTTTCCGTTCGCGGAGAACCGAGATCGATTTCGCTCACCGGTTCCTTGGCTGGAGCGGCTGGCAGCGGGTTTACGGGAAAAAGCGGCACAATACGAAAGTTGTCCCAATCCCCGAACGGCTTCTTGTTGTAGTCGTAGGTGAGATGAACGGGCTGGGCAGTGTCTTCGGTATGTTCGAAGCGCGACTTGCTTGTGGTGCCGCTGAAGCCGAGAGCGTTAGCTAGAAACTGTGTGCCCTGATCCCATTGGGCCGGTGCCAGGCCAAGGGCGAGACTTCGGACGAGTATCTCGCTGTCGGAGCGGTCGGTGATATTGACCTGGCCGGAGAGTTCGCCATCCTTCTTAAGCGTGCCAACAGCCTCGAAGCGATCGACGAACGGAAACGGCGTGTCGGCTGGCGTGCGCTCCAGGCTGGCGTTGCCGGTGGGGGGAATCACCAGCGCCGGCTTGTCCCGGAGAACGTCAACGAGCAATCGAAACGGAGCTACTCCGGGAGTGGTGTCCACCCAAACCCTGCCAGAAGGCAGGTTGACGGTGGTGATGACGTGATTGAAGAAGGCGGGGGAAGGGAGATCGGTGACCAATTCAACGTTCACTCCAATGAGCGCTGGAGCTGACGAGAAGCCCTTGGCATGGAGGAGAGCCTCGAAGAGCGTGTCCTTATCCTTGCAGTCGCCATATTGGTTGGCTAGGACCTCCGCTGCAGCGTGCGGCTGATATCGACCGACGCCGAAGTCAATGCCGATGTAACGGACGTGGGTGGAGACAAAGGCATAGAGTGCCTGGATCTGGGCTTCGGGAGTGAAAGCCGTCCGGGTGATCTCGTCGGCCTGAGCGCGAATGGCGTCGGTGGATGCGGCGCGCGGCGCGGCAAGCGAACGGTACCACTCGCCGACTTCCGCCCACGTGTGGAAGGTCGTCCACGCGACGTCGGGCTTGGTTGCCTTGGACGCCACGGGTGTGTCGTCGTCCTTCTTTTCCCCGGAGGATGTCGGCTTGAGTTGCCTGCTGGTCCACACGTAGATAACACGCCCGCCGCTCTCGTTGGTTGTGGGCTCTAGGCCGGGGCTCCATTGCTTGACGTATTTCTCTTTCGGAACATCGAGGGTGAGCTTCTCTGAGAGCACCACGAAGCTTCTTGTGAAAGAGTGGATATCCCAGAACTGAGAGGCAGATTCAGGATTCTTGCGCTGAACGCGCACGCTGTACTCGAGCACGTCGCCGGCACGCAGGCTGCGCACGGGGATCTGCAGCAACTTGAGGTCGGAGTAGAGAGGAGCCTGCTGGGAGATGGGCGCAGGCATTTCCATGCCGTCGCTCGCCGGAGTCTCTGTGGACGTTCCGTCAGGATGATGCACCACGAGAGACTCGAGTCTTGGGGTCTCGGTGGCGGCTGTAAAAGGGAATGAAAGGACACTGAATTGACGCGCGCCCGCTTCGGTCTGGAGCCTTATGCGGACGAAGTTGTCTCTTTCACCGGTGCCATAATCGTTGTACTTATAAGTGGTTTCGGTGCGTTCAACGATGAGGGCCTCGCTGGCATAGGAGGTGGGCGCGGGGGCAGCGGGTGGGGCCGATTGGCCGATGGCTCCGGTGGCGAACGCCCAACAGACTGACACGAAGGCAAGCGCAGAAGGACGGAAAACTCTAGCAAAGTTCAAACAGACGAGGATATTCATAGGATCAATGAGATTGGAGGAAGGATAGCACAGGGATTGAACCGGAGCGATTACCCCCTTGGAACAGTGCTTTGAAGTGCATGTGAGCTGATCGAGTGCGTCCAGCCTTGAAACTTGAATTTATTGCAGTCTCAGGGCAGTTCCGGGCGGTTGACCGCCCAACCGTCTCCGACCCTGTTTTTGGGTTCTCTAGGATCCCAGGCGGGCCTCCAACCGGGGTCGTGTACGGTTTGCCGACAATTCAGGCGGAACTCCTAATCATGCTGCCTTTCGCGATTGGTGGGACTAGACTTGAGTTCTGTTCTACTTTCAGAACTTCCTTGGTTGTGCGGAGTCCAGTAATGCGAGTTGGAACGATTCGCTCCATTGTGTTTGTCAGCCTCGCCAGCGTCACTGTGATCGTCGCAGGCGCAATTGCCATTTTCTTCTTTGCACGATCCGCAAGCGCGAGACAACAGAATTTCGCGCCCCCAAACGGCAGCCAAGCCATTTCTCCGGTGGGCAATACTGTTCTCTTTTCGCGCACAAGCGGAGATTCCTCCTTCCTCTATCGCAAAAACCCATCCGATGGATCGAGCGTACGCCTCACCTCCGCGTCAATCGGAATCGAATCTGAGGAGAGCTTTTCACACAACGGCAAGCTTGTGGTCTATTCCTTCGCAACCTCACCGGATTCTAAATCGGCGGTTTGGGTAGTGGGTACCGACGGAAGTAATCCTCACGCATTAACCGGTAAGGATGATGACGCACTTCGACCGGTCTTTTCGCCGGATGACTCGAAGGTGCTTTACGCCGTATCGAGCTTTACGGGAAATCATTCTCCAGTCGTCCGACCGGCGCGCCATAACTGGGATGTCTTTTCGATTCCTGTTCAATCGAGTGCAACGACCACGAGTGGTGCCGCGACGCAGATCACACACGGTTCTTTTTATGACATGCAGTCCCTCGATGTCGTTGCCGATCCGCTCAATCGGGGCGGAGCTAAACTCCTGATAAGCACAACCGGCTATCCAATTGGAGCCCTGTTCGAAGAATTCAATTTAGGGGCTTCAGGGAGGGACAAGATATTCCAGCCGCACGTTCCAGGTGAATCGTCTGTTGGGCCATCGTACGGCGAAGCACGCTTCATACATGATGGAATGGACATTTTGTTTCTTGCAGCTACGGATACCTCGGGCGGAAACTACGATTACAACGTCTACTCAATGAGCGACGTAACTGGAGGCGAAGTTAAGGAGCTTACTCATCTTAAAGGAATGACCAATGAACTTAAGGTCATTCCGAACGGAAAAGCTACTTTTGTGAATGGCGGAACCGCTTTCGTGCTGGATATCGACTCGCAATCCGCGAAGCCGCTCTAAAATTCCGGTCGGTTGACCGGCAACTCGGAAGTAAACCCGAAATTGGAGTTCTGTCCGGATAGGCGACCAACCTCCCGGAACGCGAAAAGATCATTGAATGGTCCTCTATTTTGCATTCCCTTATTCCACCCATCCGCATGGATTGAACGTTCATGAATTCGATGTCTACGTGAACCAGTTGGGCATGGCTAAGCCTGCTGCTCTGCAATCGGCCACCGTCAACGCCACGGACAAAAGCCCCCTGGACTGTGTGCGTGTTCTCTAAGAAGTGAAGTTCGTAATGAGGGCCGGTGCAATCTACAAACGCGAACACATGGTAGTGCGTTGATGCTGCGAACCGTGTCGAGAAGGCGTTGGCCTCGGAGAGGGTTGAGACTGTTCTCCATCGAAAGAGCTAAATAAGAGCCATCCGTTGTGTCCATGACATGCAGTTCCGCTGCCGCTAAGGTTCTCTGGTACTGACTGAAACCGAGGAGAACTGGATGGCATTCAAATGGCGTGTTGTTCCGAGCCGCGTAGTCCGTGTTGGACTATTGGCTGGCCTGGTTGTGTTGGGGGTTGCGGTTGGCACTCAACGGATTGATGCACAGGGATGTGTTGTTGCACATTCTGTCGGCGAGGTTGGCGGGCCTGACAGCGATGGCGGATACTTGGCCCCTGGACACTGGCAGTTCACTCTCGATTACCGGCATCTTTATTCCTTCCGGCACTATGTTGGCTCCGTGGCGCAGGTCTATAGGCAGCAGGGGAACTCAGAGGTTCGCAACCGCATCAACCTTCTTGACGGCAGCCTGACCTACCAGATCACTCCCCGCTTCAGCGTAGAGGGCACCGTGCCGGTTGAATTTGCCAGCCGCCGTTACTTCATAGCGGCAGGCAGCATCAACGGAGCACCCGCGACCGATTTGATTGGCGCCTGGGGCGTGTCGGGAGTTGGAGACGTCAGTTTCATAGGCCAGGGATGGATTTGGGATCCGACCAAAAACCCCAGCCATAACATTCAGATTGGTTTCGGCGTGCAAATGCCCACGGGAAGAGACAACATCCAGGATAACTTTGTTGAAATTCCGGGAACGCCCGCGGTAAACGCCACAGCGGATTACTCAATTCAGCCCGGCATCGGCGTGTGGGCAATTCCAGTAAGCGTGGAATCATTTCAAGAGGTGAACAAGTCCACCCAGGTGTACTTCAACGGCAGCTATCTGATAACGCCATCCGAGACAAATGGAGTCGCGAATTCCTCGCCGCCGGGTTTTCCTGCCCCGGCACCCCAAAATGCATTTGTTTCGGCAGCGGATGAGTACTTGCTGCAGGCCGGTGTTGGGTACATGATGGCCAAGGTGCATGGATTGACGGTGACCGGCGGATTGCGCAAAGAGGGAGTGCCCGCACACGACCTGATTGGCGGCGATGAAGGATTTCGGCGACCCGGATATGCGGTTTCACTGGAACCAGGTGTGCTCTACTCCATGCATGGCGGACATGACTTGATCACCGCTAATATCGATCGTGCGGTCTACCGCAACAGAATTGCAAGTGTGCCCGATTTGCAGTTGGGTCAGCACGGAGACGCTGCCTTCGCCGATTGGCTTTGGCTGGCAAGCTTTCAGCATCGCTTCTGACCTGCGGCCGGATCTTCTATCAACAACCTGGCAGGCTGCCACTTCAGGCAAGCCTGCCGTGTTTCCATTTGTTAAAAGGAGCAAGGATGCTTCGAACGCTGTCTTGTTTGCTGGCGGTGATGCTGCTGGGCTTGGCCGCAGGACAATTTGTTTTCGGCGGTCAGAGCAACGGAGAAAAGCCTGCTGCACTGACGCTTAGGGACATGCAGGGAAAGAAGGCGAAGCTCAGCGACCTCCGGGGAAAGATCGTGGTGCTTAACTTCTGGGCTACCTGGTGTGGTCCATGCAATGTTGAGATGCCGATGCTTTTGACGGCTGCAAAATCCTATGGCGATAAGAACGTGGTGCTTCTTGGGGCATCGGTAGATTCGCCTGAAACCCAGGGCAAGGTGGGCGCGTATGTGCAGAAACTTCAAATCACATATCCAATCTGGGTGGGCGGAACCGATGTGGACATGAAGCGTCTCCAAATCGGAGACGAAGTGCCAGCTACGTTATTTCTAGATGAAAAGGGCATTGTCCGTGCGCGAATCCTGGGACAGATGAGGCCGGGAGAGATTGAAGAACGACTCGACTGGCTTCTGCGCAACCAGCAAGGGAAAGCACCGGATCCGCTCGTCAAGCACCTCGATGCGAAATGACATCAACCGAGCAAGTTAAGGTCTGCGCAGGAAGATCGCCGACGATGTGAACTGGCTCGAATCCAATGATTGCCGCATAGCCTCCTTTGAGACCGCGGACTGGCTCTCCAAAGACATCCAATGACGCGTGAGGACAGTTCGGTCGTCTCGGGGGAATGTCAGCCTGGTAGAACCGCCGAGAGTGGCTGAAAAAGAATCACGGCTTTGACGAGAGCACGCAACGAGAGCCAATAGCGAGACCCGGTTGGTTAACCGGCAAACCGGAGGTAACCCGCTGCAGGCAGTGTAATGTCCGGATTGCCGACAACTCGACCGGAACTCAGCCGCAGATCAGATGTTTCTCCTTGACTTCCCCTTGAAAACAAACTAGCCATGTACGTAAGTCTGATGGTGGCGCAACGAATGGGGGTTCTTCCCGGCGAAAATCCAGCGGAGGATAAAATGACCGAGGCAGGCGGAATTTTGGGGCCCGGACCCGAAGCGCCGGATGCGTGGGTGAGGTTTAGGGGCCGAACAGTTGGTGCGATTGTCTTGGCTGGGTTCGGCGCCTATTCGATGTATTGGTGGACACTGGCGGCCATTCCAATCCGAAGGCAAGGTTGGTTTTGCGCGATCGCAGCGACTACCGCAATCTTTTTAGTCTGGTCAATCGCGCAGCTTGCTACCTTCCGTCATGTGACAAAGCCTGAGGACAAGCTTCGGAGAAGGTTCTACGCCATCCGCTTCGGTCTAATCCTCGCGATCGAAGTGGCCGCGATATTTCTCGGAGGACCAGTATTGGACCGTTTCCAGAGGCAGGATCTAATTCCGCAATGGATTGACGTGGTCGTGGCACTCCACTTCCTTCCTCTTGGCAAACTCTTCAAGCTGCCTCTTTATTACGCAACTGCCTCGGCAATCTTGCTTTCTTCGATTGGTTCGCTCATGATTCCTCAATTCTCCCTCCGCTCGGCCACGAACGCCGGAGGGACGGCCCTCGCCTTATGGATCAGCAGTTTAATCATCCTCAGCAAGAATCCGTCGTATCTGCCAACGAAAGCTGTACCAGGCATTTCGTAAAGTTGTCTGAGTATTGGCGCTCTCGCCCCCAATATGAATAGGTGTGTCCCGTGCTTTATCGCCCAGTCATTTATCCAGGACTTCAGGCTTCGAAATCCCCGATCGCCGAGTTCCGGGTGGTTGACCGGCAAACCGGAAGTAACCCCGGAAATGGAGTTCTGTCCGGATTGGCGACCATCCAAGCGGATAAGCAAAACCATCGGCAAGGAACGACTAATGCCGCAAGTGGGCGAGAATCGAACCAATGAGGGCACCTAATCCGATCCCAAGCAAGAACCAAAACGGTCTTTTCCTGTGATCGTTCAGAGCCGCAGTGACTGCGCTGATGACAACGAGGATCTCCAGGCCGGTGATTTGATGTCCACTGCGAAAGAAATCGCAGGCTGCACCGACGAGTATCACTGTTGCGGCGAAAAGGCGTCGATTGAATGGCATTTCGCCATTGTAGCTTCGACCTGACTTCTGCTCAGCGACGGTCGCGGGCGGATTACCGGCCACTCGTCAGTTACCACTTGTGCGCTACCCTACATACCTCCGGCGCGGAGGCGATGCTGGGTGCTGCGACAGTGATAGCAGCAGCAATTCACCCTGCTGGGCAGCAAAATTGATTCAAGCCCGAATCTTGCAGTCGATGCACCCAGTAGAACCAGAATCTGAATAGCAGTAATGCTTTCTGCACGTTACAGCTTCTATCCAGGATTACTCCTCGAAAGTCGGCATCGCGACTGGAATCCGTTTAGCTCACCTGGCTCCGTCGCGTCGGATGCCGACAGCCACAGACACCAAGGCCGTGATCGCAAACAGGACATCGGCATCTCGATCGATCAAGACGATACTGAAGATCACCATTGAGAAAAAGACACAGCACATGCCGATATGCCTGGACAAAAAAGTCCTCCAACGCTTGTCTGAGAGAGAATCTGGTTCCGGAACTCGAAGGGGGCGCGGGATTCTATTGGTATCTAAGGCACTGCTCGCACCGCCTATAAGCATCCCTCTCCGATGAAGAAGGAGGGCAGCGGTGGTATTGCCAATGACCAGTAAGAGGAAGCCGGGCAACGGTAACAGGGACCCGATCCCGATTGCCTGGAGGAGGCTGGTGAGGGCTTTTCTATGGAGGTGAGTACCCCGAGCGTCGAGACTTCCCTCCAGGGATCTCGCATTCACCTCGAGTAAAAGAGAAAGACCCAGGATCGCTGCGGCAGTCCCAAACAAAATGTGTTCCAACAGTCGGAGCTGCGGGGATGTCTTGATGAAACGCCAGACGACGTCGTCCGGGTCGATTAGGTACGTTGACAGCCCGGCAAGAAGCAGCACGAAGCGACTAGCGAAATTCAGCCGGTCCTGAGTGATGCCGAGGGGTTTCATAAACCCGCGCCTGCTTAGAGGATGAACCAATCTAGCACCCTTTGGTCGTTCAATCGAACGAGATTTGAATCGAAAAGTCGGCATCGCGCCCTTTTTCCGGGCCCGAATGGTCGCCATCTAATCCACGTAAACGCTCAACGTGCCTGGCCGCTGGACATCACTGGCATCAATATTTGATGGCACCACTCTCATTTGACTTCCTCCTTCCTATCGACTGGACCCTTTGCGGGAAGCGTGCTCCCTTAGATCGATAGGGCTACCCGCAAATGGATGCCGCGTTTTACCTGCGCGCCTCGCACCTCCTCGCACCGGCCTGCTGCCTCTTTGATCGCGTCATTGCTCGGTTTGTCATCGCGAATGCAGCTTTTCAGCCCCTCGGACGTATCCTCTGGAAGCAGAGCAACAACAGCTTGCCAAATACGCCCTGGAACGCGAAGGTCCAGCTCGCGGCAAGCGATGGGAACCTGACTCGCATCCGTAATCTCGACCGAATACTGGCTGTTCTTTTGAAAACGCAACGTGAATTCCTTGCCTTCGATCTTCTTGAGTCCTCGTACGGCCAGGAAATAGAGCACCATATTCTTCGTGCGCACGATCTTGGCGTCAGCCGAGCGCGCACGCGCCTGAAAGCGTTCTGCCTGCTGGCGGCAATATTTCAACCTGTTGTCCATCAGGGTCAGGAACCGTCCGATCCTGTCTACCTTCTCGCTTTCGGCCTCGCAGAATTGCTGGAACCTCTCCAGCAACTCCGGTGACGCGGAACCGGTTTCTTCGGCTTCTTCTTCAATCTGATCGAGCTGTGAATCCAGTTCCCAGTCGATCTCAAACAGCGTGTTGCCATCACTCATCGCGTTGCCTCCTGAAGTTTGCTTAATCCGCCCCTCGGGCTGAGAACTGGCCGCTGAATGGGTTCATGCGGCCTTGCCCAAATTGGACCGCTGATTTCGCGCCGCTCGATAGGCAAGAGCATCGACGCGGGTCTGAACTGGATGCCCGCTATGGCCCCTGATCCATCGCCAGCGAATATTCAGCCGCTCGTTCAACTGAATCAACTCTCTCCATAGCTCCTGGTGCTGCAACTCCAGCCCACGGCTGTTGCGCCATCCCTGCCTCTGCCAGCGGAAGACGCGGAACCGCATTCCGTGAATCAGCAATTCGGAGTCCGACCGCAGCTCAACCAGCGACCCTGCCGGAATCGACCGCAAGGCCTCGACCGCTGCCAGAAGCTCCATCTCCGAGATGGTCGTCCACGGACTTGCTCCCGACATCTCCCAGCTTTTGGTTCCCCGAATCAATACAGCAGCCCATCCGCCAGGTCCGGGGTTCCGAATGGCTGAGCCGTCCGTAAAGATGTGAATTGTTTTCTCCATAGTGACTCTCCGTGGCGCGGCCGAATTGAGGTCGTTAGGAAACGGTTCTCAGCAAGCAGTCAAGAAAAAGTTGACGATAAAACTGATAGAACTCACGGTTCGCGATTCGCAAAAGTGCAGCCGTCTATCCGGGGTGGAAGAGTGCCTTCGTCGGCTTGGCTGCCCAGAACACATTCGTGATGCGCTTTAGGTAGTAAGCCATTGTCGCAATGCCGATTTTGGCTCGTAGGCCGGTTAACCCACGCATCAAGAGACAAGGATGTCCGAATATGCGGTATTTGATCTGGGCGAGCGGATGTTCAACCGTGCATCGGCGCAGTCTCATTGCTTCCGGCGTAACGCGCTTCTGCATCCGGCTCAGAGGGACTTCGTACAAATGGCGGGCATCTTTAGCTCGAATAACCTAACTATTAATTTAATAATGGACAATCGATGCCGGTCGCCGTATAATTTTCACGAACTACTAATTTCTTAATTGTTCGGCCTCGGAGGAAGTGTTGGGAAGGAAAAAGTCACTCGATCTGACGGAAGGCGAGTTGCCGCTCATGCAAGTGCTTTGGGAAAAGAGACGCGCGACCGTGGGCGATGTAGCGGCTTCACTTTCGGCCGATCCGCCCCTTGCGTACAGCACCGTACTGACAACTCTGCGTATTCTCGAAGCCAAGGGCTACGTACGCCACACGAAGGAGGGGCGGGCCTTCGTCTATGAGCCCGTAGTTGTTCAGGAAGAAGCCAGCCGCAAGGCACTCGGTCACTTAGTGAACCGATTCTTTGGCGGCTCGTGCGAACTGCTGGTCGTGAATCTTCTGAAAGAAGAAACAATCAGCCGTGCAGAATTGCGACGAATCAAAAAGATGATTACAGAGAGCGAACTGGGAGGGAAGAAATGACGCACGTCAACTTTGCAGTGACAACTCTCCTCAACGGAATCTGGGAGGGTACATTCCTGGCTGCGGCAATGTGGCTCTTTCTGAAACTGTTTCCACGACTGAACCCGACAACTCGCTTTACAGTCCTGTGGGTAACCTTGCTCGCTATCGTGGCGTTGTCCCTTGGGCCGTTCAGGCTAAGAGGGTTCAATCCGGGCTCGCAAACGGATTCGCCTGCGATTGCAGAGACAAACAAACCCACGACTACGACTCTGGTGCCCGTTAACATTGGGGAGCCAAAATTTAGCTTACAGAATCATACGAATTCCGAGTCGCATGCTGTATTAGTGCCAAAATCAAAGCCCGAGCCGGTATCTGAGCGAGCGTCTGAATCCGTAGACGCCCGGAACGGTACTTCTCGAAGTGGATCGATTGCGATAGCGGCTGTTGAGCATCCGCTGATTCGCATTCACTCGGGAAGGATTCTGGGCGCGCTCGAGATCATGTGGGCCTTCCTCTCTTTAGTGATGCTGGTGCGCCTTGGATTTGGTTACCGGGAGTTGCGAGGATTGAAAGCGGACGCCACGCCAGCCCCGGCAGAGTGGCAGCTGCGATTGGGAAGTCTTAGCGGAATCAACGGTGTTCGCCGGCAAACGAAATTGCTCGTTTCGAGCCACATAGCAGCGCCAATGTCCCTCGGATTTCTCAATCCGGCGATCCTGATCCCTCGAGCGTTTCTCGACACGCTGTCGGATTTGGAACTCGAACACGTCGTATTGCACGAGCTTGGCCATCTTCGGCGCTTGGATGATTGGACCAACCTTGCGCAGAAATTGATTGAAGCGATGCTACCGATCCAGCCTGCGGTTTACTGGATCGGCCATCGGATATCGATCGAGCGCGAAATGGCATGCGATGACTGGGTCATCGCCGCAACTGGAACGGCCGAGCCGTATGCGGCCTCACTCACAAAAGTGGCAGAACTCTCGCAATGGTCGCACGCGGGCATTCTGGCGGCAGGCGCCACGGGAAACCGCTCGCAACTTTTCAGCCGCGTCCACCACATGCTGGACAGAACTCGGAACGCGGCTCCGAAGCTTACCATCGGTCCGCTGGGTGCGGCGATTGCCGCAATAGGGATTTTGATCTATGTGGGTGCGCGGACGCCGCAAATGATCGCCTTCGCGCAGACTCCCGCGAATGAAAACATCCAGAAGGGGCTGATTACACAAAGCCAGCCGCACTCACTTCAAGCACTGCTAGCGCCAGTCCAAGCGCCCGTTCCTGATGCAGCATTGGCGTCAGCGACATCGCCGACTCCACCCGCTCTCCTTGTGTCGAGTGCGCCGCTATCTCCTGACCCACCCATTGCGCCGGCCGAGGCACAACAGAACGGCGAGACTCACATGGAGATGACGACCCGCAACGGATTGACATCACTCAGTGTGAAGATTGACGGTGCCATCGAATTTACCGATGACGATCATGATGTCAAGTCACTCTCTCCGCGGGGCCATTTCCGGATGGAGGAAGGGACCTGGCTTTCCGGGCGCGTGTATGACGTGAAGGCAGATTCAGCAGGCAATCTCACGAAGACATACTCGGTGGATTCGTCCGTGAAACCTCTGGACTCCGAGGGGCAAGCATGGCTGGGCCATTTACTGCCCCAGATGATTCGTGACAGTGGAGTTGGAGCGGTCCCCCGTGTCGCTCGAATACTCCAACGAGGCGGTCCTCAAGCCGTGATCACTGAAATTGGATTGATCCACAGCGATGGATCGAAACGCATTTATCTGGAGCAGCTTTTTTCGCAGGCGACCCTCGACACAGAGCAGTCGAGGGACGCCGCGAGACTCATCCGAGGGATATCGTCGGATGGCGATAAAGCGCAGGTACTCGTCGATGTGGACGGGAAGTATTTTACCCGCGAGCTGCGTCCGGATCTTTTCGAGGCAGTTGAGAGCATTCATTCAGATGGCGACAAACGCAGAGTGCTTTCCGACATCCTCAAGAAAGACGCTGGAAACGCTGATACACTTTTCAGCGCGGCGAGGGCGGCGAAGCATATTTCGTCTGACGGTGATAAAGCCGAAGTGCTTATCGAGATGGCAAACCCCTACCGGGAGAACGGCGGTATTGGTATGGCATATTTCGAGGCGGTGAAGTCAATTTCGTCGGATGGGGACCACGCGCGCGTACTCTCGACGCTGCTGGCGGCACATGGCGACGATCGTGACACATTGGCTCGGGCGCTGGGGTCGGCCGAGAAGATTTCTTCCGACGGCGACAAAGCCCGTGTGCTTAAAGAGGCGGTCGCGCGGTATAGCGATGACGAGCTCATCCGCAAGGCGTTCATCGACGCAGCGAATTCAATTTCCAGTGATGGCGACCACCAGCAAGTACTAGTGGCACTCATTCACCGGCAAGGATTTGGTTCAGCTACGGTTGGCGAAATTGCGAAGTCGGCGCAGCGGATTTCGTCGGACGGGGATAAAGCCCGCGTCCTTGTGGAACTCGTTGGAGCGAATGTTGAGCCAGTTGGCACCGATTTCTTTGCCGCAGCTGACACCATCCATTCAGATGGTGACCACAGCCACGTCCTGCTGGAACTGCTCGACAAGCCCGGCACCTCCTCCGCGATGGCGATCGCAGCGATTCAGTCGGCAACCCGGATTTCTTCAGATGGGGATAAGGGTCGTGTGTTCATGGATGCAGCCCATCGGTATTCCAAGGATCCGAAGTTAGACGCGGCTCTGCGCGAAGCCGTAAAAGGCTTACACTCAGATGGCGTATATCGATCAGTCATGTCGGAAATTGCGCAGCGTGACGTAAGCAATTGACCATGCTAATTCCCTTTAATCAAGACTCGTCACAGCTTACGCCCTTATCCTCGGCGGGAATGCAACTCAGATTCCGGCCCCAAGGCATAAATAGTCGCAAGCAGCCAACCCCAGTATCATCGCTCGACTCAACTGGTGAACGATTGCCAATCCGCTCTTCGCGGAAAGACTAGTACCGACATTAAGTCGGCTTCTCGGAACTGAGCCCCGTGCCCCTTTGTGCGGTCGGCGAGTTTCCTAAGAGCCTCGAATTGGGGGAAGTCATCTTGCACTTGCGAAACTCGGATGCCCGTTGGGTGTCGGTTCACCATTAGTGACATCGGCCCCTTCAGCTTGTCGAAGCTATGCTGCGTGCATCGGAATGACGCTGCCGAACGGCGCCTGCCGGCGCTCGGTTGAGGCCCAAAGCACCGGATATCCAGGCTCACGCCCGGGGAATGTGCCGCACAGATCGGTCAGAAAGACCAGAGTCTGCGGCCGAATCCCCTGTTCCTCCAGCCAGTCGAAGCACGGACCGAAGTCTGTCCCTCCGCCACCAACGGGATTGAGATGAACCGGCTCGCCGGCGAAGTACGTCTCTGCCTTCTGCACTTCTGTGTCGACGTAGAGGACATACACGCGCTCGGGCCGCTGGCCTTCGAGGATGGATCGGATTTCAGCTTCGAAGAGCCGCAGCTGCCGGGCACAGACGGAACCGGAGCAATCGACGGCAATCGCGATCTCCCCGAAGCCCTCCCGGACCACCCCAGGCAGATAAAGCCCGGCCCAGATATGGCGCCTGTTCGGCCGCATCCAACTCGAATCGGCCGGGACGGTGTCCGACCAGAGCCTGCGCAGCAATTCCCGCCAATCGACCGCTGCCTCCGCCGCGCCATCGAGAGTTCGAGCGAGGCCTGCTGGAGACTTGCCGGCCTGCTTCGAGAAAGTGACAGCCTGGTTGAGGGCAACACTCCAGTCCCGCGCCTGCTCCTCAACGCTCGGCGTCCCTTCGTCCGGGAGTGGTGCATCGAGAACCTGACCGATGCCGCCTTCCGTGACGGGGGCAGATGGCGAGTACAACCCGCCCTGCTTTTCGGGTGCATCGTCCGATCCGGCTCCTGCAGCCTCGTTTGCCGCGTCCTTGCCGCCGGATTGTGGCTTCGCTTCCGACTCGCGCAGGTTGTAGATCTGCTCCGCGCTCATTCCACGGAAGTGGTGATCGACAAGAACGCCTTCGGGTAGGCTGAGGCCTGCATCGAGCAGCAGCGGGTTGATGGCGTAGTCGCACGCCTCATTCCACCGCCTTGGATCGCGCCCGGAACGGCGCACATGGTGCTGGAGCGCGGGGTGCATGACCTCGTGGGCCAACACCCCAGCCAGCGTAGCCGAGTTCAGCGTATCGACGAATGCCGGGTTAAAGTAAAGCGACACTCCATCGGTCGCCATGGTTGGAATCGACCGGCTCTCGCGCCCCTTCAAGCGAAACAAGAGAGATCCGAAGAACGGGTGATCGAGCAGTAATGTTGTGCGCGCCTTCTGGATGCGAACCGCTGCTGGTGTCTCGTGTGTGATTTGGAGCATAAGTTGTCATCTCGGTAGCCATAAGTTGTCATCGATGTACCCGTCACGTAAGCTGGCGGTGACGAGCAACCGTCACATGCATTCAATGGAAATTGGGGCGAAATGCGCCTGGGTCTGCCGCACTATCTGCTCAAAGATGCCTTGTCGATTTTTGTTGGAGGTTTACTCAGGATCGCTGCGACCGCAACGTCTACGTAATCGCCCTGAATTCTTCTCGTACCGTTGCTACAGCAGTAGAGACCTCCGCCCAATTGTTTCTTTGTAATCCTGAATCTTCAGGTTGTCCCAATCGTCAATGTTTATGAGGGTACAAGCGCGGTGACGGCGTCCTGGAGATACGGGCCCAATGGGTGAGAATCAAAACCGGCCATTTCAGTTCTCTTTCAACTCTTCGCTCAAGGTTGATTTTCAGGGATCACGAATCACTTCCGATGCCGGCCTATTGCTGGTTCGAGAGTTGGATGAGAGGCCCGGGTTGAGCCAGCTCAACTCCAAGAACCTGACCGATGCCCGTCGCGGCAGGAATCACGGAGGGGAAAGAAGGATCGATGGGTGTGGGCGCAATTGACTTGGAGGGCTTTCGATGAGGCGGGCGAGGCAAGGGCGGCAGCGAATCGCCTAACTTCCGTGCCGCAAACGCCGACCTTTTCGGCTCCAACGCTCTTGTCGCCATCCCATCCACCTCAGGAGCCATACAATTGCCTTGAACCAGTGTCGAAAAAGGAGATTCCGGATTAATGAAAATCTCTCCGAACGACGACAATACCTGGACCGAGGTGGCACCGCCGGCTGCGGGCATCAAAGCCGACCGCTTAGAGAAGGTGGCGCACTGGCTGGCGTCGCGGCTCCGCGACGTGCACTTCGGTGCTCAGCTGGTTGTGCTCCGCGGAGGCCGAGTCGTTCTCGACCGTTCAGTGGGATCGACCAACCGAGACCACGCCCGAGTCACGCCCCGTGACCGTTTTGCTATCTATTCGTTAGGCAAACCGTTCGCAGCCCTCTGCGTGCATTTGCTGGCCGAGCGCGGACTTCTCGCGCTCGACAAGCCAGTGAGCACGTACTGGCCGGAGTACGGGCAGAATGGCAAACAGGACGTGACGGTCCGGCAGGTTCTGCAACACCGCACGGGGTCACCCATGGCAGGCAGGGGTATGCTGGCCGTGCTGGCGGAAAGTTTCGCTATACCTACCTGGTCCAAGTCGATACGGCGCATCGAGGAAGCCACACCATGGTTTGCGCCTGGGAGCGCCCCGGCGTACCAGTTCTTCAGCTACGGTTTCATTTGCGGAGAGCTCGTACACCGGGTCACGGGGAAGAAGATTCAAGAATTCTTCGATGAGAGCTTCGCTCGCCCCCTGGGACTCACGCGGACCTCTTTCGGCCTTTCACCGTCGGCGTGGGGGGAGCGTGTGGTGATCCATGGGAAAGCGGCTTTCCTTTTTAATTGGCGTCGCATGCGCGAGGCCGTGTGCCCGTCGGCGACGACCTCAACGACGGCCAGGGAGATTGCGGTCTTCTACGAGATGCTGCGTCTTGGTGGACGCGCCGGCAGCGCCCGGCTACTGCGCGAGGAAACGATCTCGGCGGCACGACAGCCGTCCTCCGATGGGGAGGTGGACCGGTTCATCAAAGCGCCCGTACGTTGGTCACAGGCGTTCATGCTTGGAGGCGTCGGCAGTGATGAAGGCCCCGGATGCATTATGGGCAGAAAAAGCAGCCGCGAGACCTTTGGCTGTGGTGGATCATCATGCTGCGTTGCCTGGTGTGACCCGGGCCGGGAGCTTGTTTCTGTCTACCTGTCCAACAAGTCCGTCCCGGATCCGATTGGATTCGCCCAGCTCCGTGACTTGTCAGACCTGATCCTCGATGCCTGTGAGTGAGTCCAATCGGTGCGATCATGCCCTCACTTGCATTCGTAAACCCTAGCGCCCAGGCCGGGCTCGCCAGCCGCTTACGTTCACGAGTCCACCTTTACCAATGCGATGTGCCCGGAATCGCTATCTTCTTTGCCGACCCGGATCGGTGAGCTGACCTTTCCGGTTCAGACGCTTTCGCAGACCCCACTTAACATCCCCCGAACAGCAAGTCTAGGCATAGATAGAGCGCCGGAGCGGCTCCATACCTACAAAGTGGCCGTGACGAGCTAAAAAGCGAGAAACTGCCACGTCCTTCAATGCAAATTGGGGCGAAATGCGCCTGGGTGTGCCGCACCATCTGCTCAAAGAGGCCTTGTTGACTTTCGTTGGAGTTTTACTCAAGATCGCGGCGACTGAATGGCGAAAAACAATCGATAGCTTGGCCAAATGGCACATAGGGTGTGTTAAGTGATTGAGATCGACGACCTTAGATTCATCGAGCGCGATGCGACGGCGGGCAGTCCTGGTGGGCGCTGATCCTGGCGCGGCCGAGTTCCGACGGGCGCGAGAACAAGGAGTTCCTCAGTCGAACACCACACTTCACTTACCTCCGGCCGAGGCCCGTCGCCGTAACTCATCAAAAAAGTTGGTTAATAACGTAACTTGGTTCTGGTCTTGTTGCTCCCCTATATCTGTAACCGGCAGCAACGCGACGATGTGATTCCCGTCGGCAGACACGTCATAGTTCGCCAGGACTCCAGTGTCCGCTAGACGCGTTTTAGACCACAACCGCGGAGCGTCTGCTTGAAACACCCCTTCCTTTACCTGGTAATCGCTTACCATAACACGGTGATCGTTCGCCGCATAAAAGAGCTGTCCTCCTTTAGGCGCCCAACGTGGGACCCTTCCTCCGCCAATCGATACCTGCACTGCGGCACCTTTCGCGGGAAAAGACTGCACATAAACCTCGAAGGAACCGGACTCATTGGAGTCGTATGCCAGCCAATGCCCGTCGGGAGAAAAGGCCGGATAGGTTTCGATAGCTTTAGTCTCTAGAAACGGTTCCGGTTTCCCGGTTCGCAACTCACCCGCAACCAACTCCAGCGGCATTGTCCACAAATCAAAATGCGTTACGGGGCTCTCCGCATAATAAGCCAACCGCTTGCCACCC
>Ga0182024_10008241_pt1 | contig 22086 bp, 15 predicted proteins | sample P32metaG_FD_120480 | JGI IMG/M metagenome (GOLD analysis project Ga0182024, IMG submission 120480) | Permafrost microbial communities from Stordalen Mire, Sweden - P3-2 metaG (Illumina Assembly) | ecosystem: Environmental > Terrestrial > Soil > Wetlands > Permafrost | place: Sweden: Stordalen...
GCCGTTCTGGATGAACAGCACATGTTCCTTGCCGATCGGCACGGCGGTGTGGATCTCGGTGCCCTTGGGCGCGTCATAATTCCAAATCACCCTTTTATCTGGCGCGATCAGTTTCATCGCGAACTGGTGGGCGATCAGCAGGTTGCCATTTGACAGCCGCGTGGCGTCGCTGATTTCCCCTTTCCCGGCTGGGTCATCGTACGACCAGACGACCTTGCTCTTCACAATGATGAAGACCTTGCGGTCCTTGGCCTCGCCGGCGTAGAGGAAATCGTGCTCGCCCAAGCCGTGGCCGGGGAGATCATTGGGAACGGCCGGTACATCATGTCGTGCTGCATCGGATCCGGCGCGAGCCGGGACGGCGGGCTTGTCCTGCGCTCGGGCCGACAGAACCATCGCCAGCACCAATGAGGTCCCCATGAGTTGGATTTTCATATTCAAAACCTCTAGAGCCAGCTCTCAATCGGCTTGGCAAGCGATCGGAAATCCTCGGCGGGAAGCGAGACGGTTTCCCATTTAACCGACCGGCGGCGCATGTGATTGCGATACTCGCCCAGATCGATCCCCATCAACCAATACCAGCGCCCCCGGTGAAGATACATGCCCGGCTCGGGGTGCAGCGGCGGATCGATCCAATAGATGAATGTCAGAATGGCCTTGTAGCCTTCGCCGAAGACCTGCTCCCACTGCATCAGGTCATTGACATCCTGCTCGGTGGCCCAGGTCTCGAATCCCTTGCGGGCGGAACGATTGCGGAGTTGCCGCCCTTTCACGTCCACCAGCAGGTTCGGGCCGCTCTTGCTGTAGACGACAAAGTCGAAAGATTTGAGCTTGGCATTGGCGAAGAGCGCTTTCTTGGCCTCATCCACGGCGACGCAGGGGATGCCCCGGTCGCGGAGAAATCCTTCGAAGGCCGCTTCGTAATGGACGTTTCGGTCTGCCATCATCGGTGGCGACTTGGTGGGGTAGACATTCCTGTCTGCCCGTTAGCCGCAGGGACATTTTTGTCCCTTCCTTATTCCTTCGGGTCCGCCCCACCGGGGGAGCCGCCACAAGCGGGTGCTACATTCGCTTAGTCCGAACCGCAGGTGATTCTAGCGGGACGGGCAACACTTCCGCTAGATTCAGTAAGCGTGCGCATCATCGCCGGAGAATTTCGCGGGCGAAAGCTGCTGCCACCGGCCTCGGAGACGACGCGGCCGGTGACGGATCGGGTCAAGCAATCGGTCTTCGACATCCTGAATCCGCTGATCCCCGGCGCGGTCGTCTACGACTGCTTTGCCGGCACCGGCAGCATGGGGCTCGAGTGCTTGAGTCGCGGCGCGGCACAGGTGACATTCTTTGAGGCCGACCGCGGCGCAACGGACAGGCTGCGGAAGAACATACACACGCTGAAGGTCGATGATCGCTCGGTTGTGGTGCCGCGAGATTTGTTTCGCTGGATATCCGAGCCCACGTCGCATGGCGGCGCGACGCTTGTTTTCCTCGACCCGCCCTACCGTTTTCTTCGCGAGCGCGCAGACGATCTGCGATCGTGGGCCAGGCACGTGGCGGCGCGCCATCTCGCCCCTGGAGGCACCGTCATTTTTCGTCATGATGCAGCCGATGTTCTCGCCCTGCCTCCGATGCAGGTTGTCGATGTGCGGACCTACGGCGGAATGACCGTGGAGTTTCTTCAAGTGCAGAATCCGCCGCTTCCGCCAGATTAGAGCGTTTCCCAAGTAGGTTGCGCGGTTTCGATGCGGCTCTCCCTCTTCCTCCCTCTCCCTCCGGGAGAGGGCCGGGGTGAGGGGAAGTCGCGGTAGGCATCCATTGGCAAGGGAACGCGCCACCGATTTCCCCTCACCCTAACCCTCTCCCCTTCGGGTCTGAGCTTGAGGCTCAGCCTCAGGGTCGAAGACCGGAGGGAGAGGGAATAAGACGCGGAGCCGCAACTGATTCGCCGGCGATCCAGCAAAATGAAAACCGCTCTAGAGTTCGTTGCGCACCCCGTCGATCAGCGCGCCCGGCGGCGGAGCCGCTCGGCTCCCATCGGGTGGGAGACGGGCTCGTAGCAACTCGCGCAAGCTGCTTCCCTAGAATGTGCCATGACAGCTCACGTCGCGATCATCGGCGCCGGCCCGGCGGGAAGCTTCGCGGCGATCCTGCTCGCGCGGGCCGGCCGGCAGGTGACGCTCATCGAGCAGCACCGCTTCCCCCGCGACAAAGTCTGCGGCGAATGTCTCAGCGCCGACGGCATTGATGCCTTGGATCAAATCGGTCTATCAAGCGAACTTCTGACACTGCGCCCGGTCGTTTTCACGCACGCGGCCATCCACGCGCCCGACGGCGCATCCGTGCGTCTGGCGCTTCCGCGGCCGATGTGGGGAATATCGCGTCACCGATTGGACGGCTTCCTCCTGGAAACCGCCCGCGCCAGCGGCGCGACGGTGCTTCAACCGGCACGGTGTGAGGGGATCGAGGCGGGAACGCCGGCGGGACTTCGCATCCGATTGCTCGATTCCAATCGCGTGATTGCCGCGAAGGCCGATCGTGTCATCCTCGCTGATGGAAAGGGATCGCTGCTCAGCAATCCCCCACCCCGCACGCGAGACTTCGGGATCAAAGCGCACTTCGACGGCGTCGACGGGCCGCGCGACACCATCGAATTGTTTGGATGTAACGGGTTGTATGGCGGCCTGGCCGCGATCGAAGACGGCCGATGGAACGCCGCTTTCAGCGTTCCAGCCGACCGGCTCAAAAAACATCGCGGGGACGTGGCGGCGCTTTTCGCCCAGATCGTCGAGGAAAATCCAACTCTTCGCGCCCGCATGTCCGCAGCGCGGAAGGTCGGGCAGTGGCTCGCCTCGCCTCTGCCGCGATTTGGGGTTCAGGACCCTTGGCCTAATCGGGTAATTGCCGTCGGCAATGCCGCGGCAGCAATCGAACCGATAGGCGGCGAAGGGATGGGGCTGGCACTACAGAGCGCGTTGGCCGCCGTGTCATCCCTCTTGGATGAGGAAGAGACGCGCAGCACCGCGCTGCCGGAGCCATATCGTCGCCTGTGGCGGACGCGCCGACCGTCCTGCCGCACGGCGGCGATGCTGGTCTCGCGGCCCGCTTTGGTACGCTCGCTCATCCCGATTCTGGCCGCCTCACCCATGCTCGGACGCGCCGGGCTACGGCTCCTTGGAAAATAGAGCTTCCCGTGTTGCTCTGTTGCAACCCTCGCCCGTGGCACGGCCGTCTCGGCCGTGCAGGAAACGCCGGAGTGACGAACATCCGGGAATTGCGGGATTTTTTCCTTCGGCAGTGTTCCGCACGCGGGACGCCCGTGCCACGAGAGAGCGTGGAGACAAGGCACTCCTGTGTCGTTTTGGGTATGCCGTTCGGCACGGCGTTAGCTGCATTTCGCAAACCCCAACATAAGCCGTATGGGTGTAACTCCTCTTTGCGGCGACTTGGTGGGGTAGACATTCCTGTCTGCCCATTATCCGCTGCGCTCTTGTCATCGTCCTGTTGCCGTTTCCTTCCATCCCTGCTCCCCGCGATCGAGGGGAGCAGGGGAAACGAACACCACTCGGCGAAAGCGGCGGAACGCCGGCCGTCCGCGCAGCGGCAGCGACCGGCATGACACGGGCCGTTCGAGGGCGTATAGCAAGGTCGAGGTGCGTCGGCGGCCCGTGGCGTGACGGTTGACCCGCGGAGCAGGCCGGCGTGTAGCCGGCGGAGGGGGGCGACGTGCGGGTGGAGCCGCACGCTGGGACTGCCGCCGCGAAGCGATTCCTCATTCTCTGGCTCCCACCAGCACGAGGGGGATCCGATACCAACGCGGTGAGCGGCGGCTGTACTCAGCCGGGAAGCGCCGCGCCATAAATCGCAACGTCAATCCTTTAAACCGGGGCCTTCGTCTGCGGAAACGTATTTGTCTGCCGACTCGATGAATAAAACACTATTCACCAACTCACTGGAGATGACGTCCCTTGGCAGCCTCCGCTCACGACGCGACCGCGCTTTGAGGTCCGTCCAGCGCCGGAGATGAGAAGGCGGCCATCGGGTGCAGTGGTGAGGCGGGGAGTGCGAAGGCGGGTGAGCACGAACAGCGGGCCGAGGAAGGTGAAGATCAGGCCGGCAATCATGACTGACTGGGCGACGGTCGTGTCGTCACCCATCCGTGCAACCGGCCAGATCGGCGGGGCTACCGTCGGGAGGAACATATCGCAGCACCAGCGGCTTGCCCGCCGACGGAACGCCGCAGTGGATGCAATAGGCCGACAGGTCGGCTCCGCGGCCCGCGATCAACTCGTCGCCACTGCGAACGACCCCGACGATCGGCCGGCAACCGGCGGCGCGATCGCCCTGAGTGGGGATGGATGTCGCGCCGGCCGGGGCCGGCATCGCGTCCTGCGGCATGAAGCCTCCGCCTCGATTGTATCAATTATTTGCGCATTGTGGTGCAGGCTTCCAAGCCTGCCATTGCGGTTCAGCAGGCTCGGAAGCCTGCACCACAACGGCAAATGCGATATCGCGTTCCACCTTTATCGCTGAGGCTCGATCGATGTGCCCCGGCTGCCGGCCAGCTCACCTCTCCGCGACAGGCCGAGGAGGTGAAGCATCATGAACAGGGGGACGAAGAATGTTGGAATAATGGACCGCGGCAGCTCGCCCATCAAACTCGTCGTGGCCCCGGCACCGGTGAGCAGGCCGGGGGCGTGAAGAGGGGGGCGTGAAGAGGGTCAGAAGCCAATTTGCGGTATTGGCTTCTAACCTCTGGCCCTCTTTCGGCCACAGCGATGTGCGACCGATCAAGACCGCTGTCGCAACCACTGCATCAGAGCCAGCTGCTTGCAATTCTCCTTGTATTCCTCTTGGAGCCGCTGAGACGAGTCAGTGGTCTTGGTGCATATCAAGACCTGCGGGCGTGGGCGCTTGTCGGTGGTGCAAGCCAGGTCCGCTCCTGAATAGTGAATGGCTGAGAAGATGTGCTTCCGATGCACCTCGGCCATTTGAAAGCGATACTCTCGGGCCAGCGGATCGGCCAGAAACTGATTGACCTGGGCGCAAAGTTTGCACTTGCATTCAACGACTGGATTTCGCTGGTAATCAGAAGGCGGCTGCGGCGCGATGGCCGTCAATGATTCAAGCTCGGCGGTGCATTGCTCGATCCAACGCAGGGCGGTCGCTGAAGCGGGACTGGTCTTCAAGCACCCAGCCAATGCTGTCAGCGCGGGAAGATGCACCTTGTGCAGGGAATATTGCTTGGGCCTGCCCGCGATGTGGGTCTGAAATGGCGAAAAGAAATCTTCCATTCCGGTGACGAGCAGTGACCGCGAGATTGTCGTGGCAAGCAAGGCGCGATCGATCTCGCGCGCGGGATGGGCTTCTGCGCCCGTGGTCGTGTCGATTGCGACCAGTGCCGCGATCAGCAAATCTGCCAGTGCGTGGCAGGTTAACCGCGCGTCGGCGGCGTCCGCGTTTTTCCTGAGCTTTGACGCGGCCAGACAGAGCTGTTCCAGCAATCTCGCATCGCGCTCGATCGATGCGGCTGTCGTTTTTTCCAGCACTCGGAGGAGATCGGGCCGCATCGTCTGCCAGCCGTGCGACGAAATTGCCTTGGGCAGTTCGCGGGTTGCTTCCAGGGTCACATCGTGCACAAGCGCTTCACGCAAGTAGAGCCGAAGCAGGTTCTCGTCATCGAGTTTTGCAATTGCCGGGAGCGGGTTGTTCGGATTGGACGCCGTTGGGTCGGAACGCCACGGTCGCCGATCCACCTGAGGCCATCGGGACAGGATTGTCCGGGCAAACGCTTCGCATCGCGGCCGTTGTGAGTTCGCGGCCTCCGGTTCGGCGGCCTCGAGCACGGAAACCATCTCGTTCAACAGCGGAACCGCCTTGCGGGCGTCATCATCGCAAAGCACATCAAAATGGTGCGCGTCCGGCCAAAGAGTGATGACTGCATGCCGGTACCGTCGATCCAGCGTGAGGCCCTCGTTGCCGGTATAGCCCTGAATGTCTTCCTTGGGAGCGACCGATTTCAATGACTCTTCGGGAATCACCTCATCCGGGAGGATTTTCAGCGGGCCAGGGGGCATCGACTCGCCGTCCGGGCTCTGCCAGTGCTCGGCGGTCAACGAGGTGTCGAGCATCTCCTCGATCTCGTAATCCCCCGCTTCTCTCGTGCGGCCGCGCCGACGTCCATAGCCGTATTCAAATTCGCCATCGTAGGCCAGGCTGGCGCTTTCCCACAGCGTGAGCAGCGCAAGAAAGACGTGGCATCCAGAACGGCGCCCGGCCTCGGCCAGTGCCAGCGCACGCGATCGATCCAGTCCCTTCAGCGCGTCCCACTTGAGCCCCTCTTGCGTGTATTGATGAGTGAGCGTGACGGCAAGCTTGGTCGGGACGTCCGGCTGCGCCGGCCAATCGCCCAGCAAGCCGGCCATCTGCGAGACCTGCTCCTGGCTCTTTGGCGCGCCGATCGACGCCTTCGACTTGGCCAGCGTTAGGTTATAGATCAGGCAAAGGCGAAAGCCTGACCGAACTGGCCGCACCTCATGCTCGCAGTCGGCATAGAAGGCGGCGTAGTGAGTCTGAAATTTCCCCGGATCGCCGGAGAAATCGATCACGCGCTCGTGGCCTTCGTTTCGAACGACCAACTCGCCCCCTGTGTACGCCGACGGCAGCAGGATCACCAGCGTCGCGACCATGCGATCGAGTTTTTCGCCGTCACGGTGGGGACGAAAGAAGCCGCCCTTCTCATACAGCAACAGGTTGTAGAGATGAGCGTTCAACTCGTGCCCGGCCAGGCCCAGCTCACTTTGCACGCTGGCGACGATGCCATCGAGCGTGGCGGACCATGCGGGATTGTTCAGCGTGAATCTTGAAGGCGACAGCTTCCACGCCCTTCGGACATCCGTGTCGACCAACGTCTGTTCGCCCTTGCCATATGCGGCTTGCTCACAATTCTGTATCAGCTCCGCGGCTTGCCCCGCCGTCAAAGGCAGGCTGACTGGCCCCATGCCGTGCACGTCCAAGCCGGGCAGAATCGGCGGCACCGCGCCAAATGAACAAAAGTCGCCGGGGCGATCGACCTGTTTTAGCACCTTCAGGAGCCGCATCCCAATCCGCTTTCCCTCAGCGCGAGCCATAACCATTCTCCTGCCTGCTGACCTCAGGTTGCACCGACCAGGGCGGGATCGCCTGCCTCGGCATGAAGCTTCGGCTTCGATCGTATCAAATCAAGATCTGCGACGGGCAGTCCCGACCCGGCGCGAACAACGTGACACGGGGATCGGGCACAGGTATGCTCCGAGAGACCACTTCAGACGAAGACAGAAGCGCAGATCGCAGGAGGCCGTAATGCCGCGAGTTTCCGCACGGGTTGGGATTCTTATGCTCCTCCTCGAGGCGGTCTATTTTGGCCCGACTCCAGGCGTGGCAAACGATTCTGCGCCGACGACAACTCCGGCCAAAGGTTACTCCACCCCCATCGAGGCCGCACAGTCGCTGGATGCGGCGATTCATGCCGGTGACGCTTCCTGGATACACGAGGCCACAACCGGCGGTACGGACGGGGACTATCTGGCACTGAAATCGTCATCGGATTACTTCGTCTCGTCGGCAAAACTGCACAGGGCTGCGGTCAAGAAATTCGGCGAGGCCAACGCCGTCCTGTTCCCCATTCCGGCGTCCATATTCGAGCACGAAGAGGCAATTGAGACGAAAGTCGATGGAGACAAAGCCACCCTTTTCGTTCGCGCCAACCACCAGCCGATGCTCTACCTGAGCCGCGGCCGGGACGGATGGCGCGTCGACTTGAGTCATTTCACTAAAGCCAATCAGTCCCACAACGCCGCCATTTATCGCGGATTGAGCAAGGTCATGGATCGGGTCGCCGATGAGATCGCCGATGGCCAATACGCAAGTGCGCAGGAGGCGGCCATCGCATTCAGGGCGGCTTTGCAGCCCATTGTCGCGCCGGAAGCCGGCGACCTGACGCTCGCCCGCGAAGGCCCTTCCACCGCCAAGGCGGTCGACTCCCCGCCCAAGTCCCCGGTTCCGGGGTACGATCCCAAAATTGTGGACGCACATCGCGAGAAATACCCCTCGTCCACGATTCCGATGTCGGTCGAACTGGTGCTCAAGCTTCTGGGCCGCATGCCCGCCGATTCCTTTGCACTGCAGGAGCCATGGAAGGACAAGCACGACGGAAACTTCAGCGACTTCGACGAGAAGCCAATCGACGGGGTGAGGTTTCATCACAAATTCGACCAGCCGCGAGGAAACGAATTCCCGACCGAAGAACTGTTGGACACGATTGACGGGGAGCTCACCCACGGGCACTACGTGATCATTTCACTGTTCACCGGCCGCAGCTACATGCTGTACGTGATCGTCGGGCGCACCGCCGACGGCGATTATCAGGCGGTGGGCAAGGCCGCCGACCAGACGTGGACCGTCACCAACGTCAAGCCGCGGGTAAGGGAAATGAAGGGCACCGACATTCTCACATACACCATCGACGACTCAAAGGACGCCGGCAAATAATCCATCATCTTACAGTGAATGGGAGGCCCCATGCCGGGAGCAACGCAGGGCGTGGCGATTTCTTCGGTTGTCCTGATCTTCGCCGTGGTCTATCTGAGCGGGCCCGCTCGCGGGTGGCAAACCGCGCCCGACGATGCGGCATCGAGCCCGCCGCCAACCGCCGACGTTCTTTCCACGCCAGCCAAGGCGACGCATGCGTTCGTGGAAGCAATGCGCAAGGGCGATCTTCAAGCCATCCACGTCGCCACGACTGGCGCCAGCGACGCCGACTTGCTGATGCTCCGCTCCTGGGCTGCTTACATGCGTTCGGCCGAGCATCTGCGCGCCGCGATGGAATCGAAGTTTGGGGCGGATGCAGGCGCCACAGTGCCGGGCGGCGGCCTGGCAGGTTTCGGGGATGAAACTGCGTTGAACGTGAAGACCGACGGCGACTTGGCCACCGTGACCGCCGCCGATGGCGGGGAACATCTCTTGCTCAAGCGAAGCGACGGGAAATGGAGAATCGATATCACCCGCCTTCCCAAGAAGGACCAGCTCTCCACTGGGGCGGCCGACATGCGCGCCATCGGCAAGGTGATGGACCGCTTCGCCAGCGAAATCGCCGACGGGCGCTATCCCTCGGCAGACGATGCCAACAAGGCCATGGGGCACGCCATGGAGTCGGTTCTCGAACCGGAGAAAAATGCCGTCGCCCTCGCCCAGCAGCCGCGAATTGTCCGTTCGGCAGCGGAGTTCCCTCCCAAATCCCCCGTAGCAGGTTACGACCCGAAGATAGTCGATGCTCACCGACAGGCGTACGAATGGTCGGGAATCCCGACGGCTGTCGAACTGATCCTGAAGCTCACCGGCCGCGAGCCGCACGACTATCACCAACTGCAGGAAGAGTGGAAGAACAAGCGGGACGGCAACTTCATCAACTTCGACGGCCGCACGATCGGCGGAGTGACCTTTCGACACCAGTTCGACGAACCGCGGGGCAACGATTTTCCTGTCGGCGACTTGTTCAAGGCCATCAATTCGGAGCTCGATCACGGGCGTTACGTCTGCATCGCGTTGTACAACGGGTCGAGTTGGGGGATCTATGTCATCGTTGGCCGCACCACCTCAGGCGATTTCCACGCGGTAACCAAGGACATGTCCGGCCGAACCCTCGGCGTGACCAACGTCAAGGCGCGGGTCCGGGAGATGAAAGGCACCGACATCCTCACCTACTCCGTTGATACGACAAAGCCAGGCAGATGAACAAAGCCGGAAATTGATCAATGCCAGCGGGCGAAGTCACTTATCGGTCCGAGGTAAAGACCAAGTAAGGCCAGAAAAGTCATTCGGATGCGGGCACGAACCGCTACATCTTCACGGGCACCGTATGCTCGTGTCGCGTCCGAACATTCCACCACCTTCACGCACGCGGTTTCTGCCGCCACTGACGCTCGTCGCGGCCGAGGTTGTAGAGGTCGAAGAAGCGGTAGTCTATCTCATGTAACGGCAGGTCTACCAGCGCGCAGGAATGGAGTGCTTCAAATGTCACACATTTTTATCAATATATTGCTAAAATAAGTGCAAAAAGCGAGACAAAACGAGACATTCCGAGACATCGGCGAGATCCACGGGCCGAGGGGGGCAGGCCTGAGGGAGGGATCAGCGGTGCGAAGCCGCGAGCGGCGGAAGGGAGCATGGCGCGGTGGACCATGCAAGAGCGGCGCACGGGGATGGGTCCGTGCGCCGCTGGGGAGTTTAGGTTGCGGTCCGGCCGATTAGGACTGTTGGCCATTCAGTTCGAGCCGCAGGAGGAGTAGGCCGGCGGAGAGCTGGGGGTCGCTGGCGAGGAGGTCCTTTTTCTTGGGGGCGGCTTCCTTGGGGTTGGCGGCCTTGGCGGCGTCGTTGAGCTTGGGCTGTTCGCCGCCGGCGGGCGGGGCGTCGCGGAGAATGTCCAGGTCCTGGCGGGCATCAATCGCGGCGCCCATTTGGTCAGGGGTTAGGGGGACCGTCACGTCGGGGTCCACGCCCCACTCCTTGCTGTTCTCCTCGCGGTGAATGCAGCGGCCGCTGGGGAGATAGTAGTGGCTGGTGGTCAGCTTCAGGTACGCGCTGCGGTCGGCGATGGGGAAGAGCATCTGCACGCTGCCCTTGCCGAAGGTGCGCTCGCCGACGATGGTGGCGCGGTGGTCGTCCTTGAGAGCGCCGGAGACAATCTCGCTGGCGCTGGCGGAATACTGATTCACCAGCACGACCAACGGCAGCTTGGAGTCGTCGGCATCGGGCTTGGCGACGGCGATGGTCGGCGGGTTGCCGGTGTCGCGATCGGGACGGGTGCTGACGATCACGCCGTGATCGAGGAACTTGTCCACCACGTCGGTGGCGGCGGTAAGCAGGCCGCCGGGGTTATAGCGGAGATCCATGATTAAGCCGCGGACGTGCTGGAGCTTCATCGTGTCGAGCGCGCTATTCAGTTCCTGAGCGGTATCGGCGGTGAAGTTAGTGATGCGGATGTAGCCGATCTTTTGCTGCGGATCGACGACGTAATCCCACCCGCCGCCTGGGCGGTGGACGTAGCCCTTCACGCTGGCGACGTGGATCGTCTCGCGGCGGATGGGGAAGTCCTTGCTCTTGCCATCGGCGCTTCGCACCGTCAGCGTCACCATCGTGCCGGGCTTGCCGGTGATCACGCGGACCGCCTGATTGATGCTGATGCCCTTGGCGTTTTTGCCGTCGATCTGGGTGATGATGTCGCCGGCCTTGATGCCAGCCTTATAAGCCGGGGTGTCTTCCAGCGGGCTGACAACGCGGAGGCTGCCGTCCTGATCGCTCTGGATCTGGATGCCCACGCCGCTGAACTTGCCCTGGGTCATCTTGTTGAATTCTTCCAGGTCGCTCGGCCAGATCATGCTGGTAAAGGGATCGAGCTTCTCGAAAGCGCCGTCGGCAAACTCGCTGACGAGCACTTCGGCGGGAAGATCCACGGTGTCGTGATTGACGACCTTCAGGTGAGTGAGCGTATTCCGCAGGACGTCCTGCTCGCGGTTGGCCGCCACGTTTTCGTTGTCGGTGGTCGCTTTATCGATCGCGGTGATGAACTCGTTTCGCCGATCGGCGTCGGCAAGCTTGGGGAAGGCCTTTTCGAGGCCTTTGGTGGTAAGCACGGCGCGCAGGCCGCGAAGGCCGCCGAGGGCCATATCCTTGTAGCTGATGCGGCGGGAAGAGTTTTGATCGGCGTCAACCAGTGCCTCCCAGAGCATCTCCATCCGCACGCCCTTGAGCGTCACGCGCCAGTCGAGGCGGAGGTTGTCGTTGACCAGCGAATCAGCGGGGTTCTTTTTGCCTTGGACATCGGCAGGTTGAGTCGTGGCGTTGCCGCCGCTTGTCAATGCTTGGACTTCGTGGGGCAGTTTGAACTTTTGCGGATCAGAATTGCCCTCGTCCGCCGCCACGGATTGAGTCGTCGGCTGCGTAGTTGGGCGAAGCAGTTTTTCCACTTCTTCGCGGTCCTTCACCTCGGATTCCTGCAATGTCTTGAGCGCATCCGGCGCATACACTGCGAGCAACCGCACGCGCCGGGTGGCCAGCTTCAGATCGTCCTTCCACTGCGGCAGAGAGGGCTCGATCGTCGCCAGGTCGGAGTAGATCCGCAGCGACTTGATCCATTGCTCGTTCTGATCGTCCTCTGCCGCGCGGTGGATTGACTCGTTGACGAGCCGATCGGCCCAGCCTTCCTTGCGGAAGCTTTCCTTGTCGTCTGAAAGCGAGTAAGCGCGCGACGCGATGTCCATCGCGTAGTCGGGTTTATCGTGCTGCTGAAGCAGCTTCACCTGCGAGACCAGTTCGTCGTATTGCTTATGCCGCTCGGCGGCGAAGGTCTGCAACTGCGATTTGAAGGTGGACGACCAATTAGCCATCTGTTCGACGGCTGGATCGTGGGATAAAGACGCGGCTTTGCCGAGGATCTGCTCGGTCAAATCGAAATGCCCGACCTGGGCCTCACGAACCGCCTGGCTCTCCAGCTCCTGCAGTTCGGCCACCTGCTGGTTGGGCGCCGCAATCCCCTTCTGATCGGCACGAGCCCGTCCGGGAAGCATCCAAGCCGAGAGCCCGAGGCCCGAAATCGCCGCGATTAAGGCAGCATGCCGCAACGCACGAGTCATTGGTATCATCCTTGGGTGTAAGATAGACGACCGGAGCATTCTATCGGCCCATCGATCCGCACGGTCTCAAAAACGAGCCATTATAGCCGGCCTTCCCGGCATCGGAACGGAGACGGGGCATCGATCTCTCAAAAGAATCCTCTAACCTATAGACGCTGCCGAGGGCCGACAGTTCACATTCGGGCAAGCCCCCCTTAAATACCAGCTTTCAATGCGCCTTGTTGCTCCTTAACATGAAACAGTACCCCGACCAGCGGCGGTTTCTTCCGTGGACCGCCACCCGATCCGCCCATAGCGATCGCGTCTAACCCGTTATAGCATCCGGCGGTCGGCATTGGTTGCAGGCGGGCAGCAGGCTATTTCAGCCGGAGATCACAGGTGGAGACGATTGCACGACAACTTGAGCAGGCCTTCCGGGCGGCCATTCGGGATGCGTTTGGCCTGGAAGCAGATCCCCTGATTGGCATCTCGCAGAACGAAAAGTTCGGCGATTATCAATCCAACGCCGCCATGGGCCTTGCCAAGCAGGTGGCCGAGAAGACCGGCCAGAAAACCAACCCCCAAGCCGTGGCCGAGCAAATCAAGGCGAAGCTCGCGCTCGGCGACATGGCGCAGGAGATCAGCATCGCCGGGCCGGGCTTTATTAATGTGAAGCTGGCCCGGGCGTGGCTCGCACGCCAACTCGAAGGGATCGCCGCCGACCCGCGGCTGGGCATTGGCCCGACCGGCGCGCCCAAAACCGTCGTGGTCGATTATTCCGGCCCCAACATCGCCAAGCAGATGCACGTCGGCCACTTGCGCAGCACGATCATCGGCGACGCCATCAGCCGGACGCTGGCATTCCAGGGCCATAACGTGATTCGGCAGAATCATATCGGCGACTGGGGCACCCAGTTCGGCCGGGTGGTGCTGGCGATGTGGTACGCGGCGATGGCGGAGCACTTTGGCCAGATGGATCTTCTCCAAAAACTCGCCTCAGAGGTGCGGGAACCGGCAACGCGGGATCAGGCCGTTCACGAGGTGGCCGAACTGCATCGGAAGTTCATCAAGGAAGATCCCGATGGGACGAAGGTGTTCGAGCCGTATCTGCGGCACGTGACGCTGGATCTCTCAAAATTGGAAGGGCTCTACACCTTCGTCAGCACGCTCACCGATCAACCCGCTGCCGCCCTGGAGTGGGTTCCCCATCCCGCCCACGGCAATCGCAAGCTCGAGGAACTGCCGCGGCTGGTCACGACGTTCATCCAAAACCCGTCCGACCCTCGCAACAAACAGGAGATGATGGCATGGGAACAGGCCCGCCGGATCACGCTTGATGCCTGCAACCAGATTTATCAGCGGCTCGATGTTCAACTGGCCAAGCCGGAGCTCCAATCCGAGCCGATCGTGCGCGGCGAATCGTTTTACAATGACAGGCTGGCGAATGTGGTTGGCGAACTGCTTGAAAAGGGAATTGCAACGCGCTCCGAGGGAGCCGTCGTCGTGCAGGTGCCGGGATTCGAAGCGCCGCTGCTGGTCCTGAAGTCGGATGGGAGCTACCTTTATGGGACCACGGATCTGGCGGCCCTGAAGTTCCGTCTGATGGAACTGAAGGCCGGCCAAGTCATCTACACCCACGACTCCCGGCAGTCCCAGCATTTCACCCAGGTCTTTTGGACCGCGCGGCAAGCCGGATGGGTCACGGACGCGGAGTTGGAGTACGCGCCCTTTGGCACGATGCTCGGAGAAGACGGCAAGCCGTTCAAAACCCGGAGCGGCGACACCGTCAAGCTGCGAGAATTGCTCGGCGAGGCCGAAGAAAGGGCCTTCGGGATTGTGAGCGAGAAGAATGGCGAGCTGCCGGAGGCGCAGCGGCGAGAAATCGCCCATGCCGTGGGCGTCGGCGGCGTGAAGTATGCGGACCTGTCCAAGGATCGGGTAAGCGACTACGTCTTTTCCTGGGACAGGATGCTCGCCACCGAGGGGAATACTGGGCCGTATTTGCAGTACGCGCATGCCCGAATCCAATCCGTCTTTCGAAAAGCCGGCGGCAAGCCTGCGGCGCCGGCGAAGATCACGCTCGATTCGCCGCACGAGCAGGCCCTGGCCAAGCACATTCTGCGGTTCGGAGACATTGTCTCGCTCGCCTCGCGCGAGCTGAAGCCGCACCACCTTTGCGCGTACCTGTACGAACTGGCGTCAAAATTCAGCGGCTTCTACGAGAATTGTCCGGTGATCCAGAGCCAGGAGCCGCTGAGATCCAGCCGGCTGGCTATTTGCGATCTCACCGTCCGCACGCTCGAACTCGGGCTCGGCTTGCTGGGCATCGAGCACCCCGATGAAATGTGATTGTGAGCAGCGCCGCCCCGGACTTGTCGGCGGGGCGCGAGGATCCGGGCGACGCGGAAACGCGTGAAACGACTATTCATTCAGAGAGGGAACCCGCGATGTCCTGTGATAACTCCCCGCGCTGCTGCGAACCGACCCGCCGCGATGCGCTGAAGGTGATCGGCCTTGCCGCCTCGGCGGCGCTCTCCGGCCTCCGCGCCTCATCGGCCATGGCCGGCCCATTCGACCGGGCTGATTTCGACAAACTCGTTCCCGCCGATAAGAGGCTCACCCCCGAATGGATCAAATCCCTCTTCGACCGCGGCGAGCCCACCGTCCATCGCGGCGACGATCTCAAATTCATCGGCATGCCGGTCGGCGGCCTGTTCGCGGGCCAGGTCTACCTGGGCGGCGACGGGAAACTGTGGCGGTGGGACCTGTTCAATCAGCACCTCCCTACCGGCGCCGACCGTTATGCCCACCCGACCAAGAGCGGCCTGCCGATCGAACAGGGATTTGCGATCCGCGTCACCCTCGGCGATCAGTCGCGCAGCCGCACGCTCGACGCCAAGGGGTTTCCCAAAGTCAGCTTCGTCGGCCAATACCCGATCGGGACCGTCGAGTATCGGGATGAGGAATTTCCCGTCTCGGTCGCCCTGGAGGCATTCTCGCCATTCATCCCGCTCAATGTCGAAGACTCCAGCCTTCCGGCGACGATTTTCCGCTTCACGGTGACGAACACGGCCAAGACCCCCATTGAGGCAATGCTGAGCGGCTGGCTGCAAAACGCCGTGCTTCCCAACGACCCGTGGCTGGTTGCCACGCGACGCAATCGCATCATTCATGGCGAGGGAATGACGTTCCTGAACTGCTCGGTCGAGAAGTCTGCCGCCACCACGCAGCCCGCCGAGCCTGATGTCGTATTCGAAGATTGGAACAAGGACAGCTATGACGGCTGGACCGTCGAAGGAACCGCCTTCGGCAAGCGGCCGGCCAAACGATCCGAAGCCCCCGGCTATATGGGAGACTTCGGGGACGCAGCCGGCGATCGGTTCGTGAACACGCACATCACCGGCTCCAACGGGAGCATTGCCGAGCGCGACGGGCAGACCGGAAAGCTCACCAGCAAGCCATTCACCATCGAACGAAATTTCATCAACCTCCCGATCGGCGGCGGAAGCCACAAGGGAAAAACCTGCGTCAATCTCATGATCGACGGCAAGGTCGCTCAATCCGCCACCGGCCACGACGACAACCGCATGGACCCGCATACGTTCGACGTGCGGCACATGCGGGGCAAACAGGCGACGCTTCAGATTGTGGACGACGACAAAGGACACTGGGGAAACGTCGGAGTCGGCCCGATCACCTTTAGCGACCGTCCGGCCGGAGCGGAGCACATCGAGGCACTGGCCGGTTTCGGCACGATGGGCTTGGCGCTATTGGGAGAGGCGGCGGAAATCTCAACTCCCGGGCCGACCAAACCGGAAGAGATGCTGGAAGTCGGCGCGGGCGACGAGGCATCGACCGCCTTCGATCAGCAGCTCATCGGCGCGCTGGGCCGGAAGCTGCGGCTGGCGGCGGGTGAGTCGGCGGTGGTCAACTTTGTGCTTGCCTGGCACTTTCCCAATCTCACCCTCGAGCGGCTCGGAAAGGTCGGCCGGCATTACGGGACGAAATTCGATTCCGCACAGGCTGTCTCCCAATATGTCGTCAAAGAATTCGAGCGGCTGACTTCGCAAACGAAGCTGTGGCGCGACACCTGGTACGACTCGACGCTGCCGCACTGGTTCCTGGATCGAACGCTGCTCAACATCTCGATCCTGGCGACGAGCACATCCTATCGATTTGCCGACGGCCGCTTCTATTCGTGGGAAGGCGTCGGCTGCTGCCCCGGCACCTGCACGCACGTCTGGCACTACGCCCACGCGATGGCCCGGCTTTTCCCCGAGCTGGAACGAATCACTCGCGAGCACGTCGACCTTGGCGTCGGCTTCAACGAAAAGACCGGCGTCATGGGGTTCCGCGCCGAATTCGATCGCAATCTGGCCGTCGATGGGCAGGCCGGCACGCTGCTGCGATGTTATCGCGAGCACCTGATGTCGGCTGATGATTCGTTCCTGAAACGAACCTGGCCGCGGATCCGCAAGGCATTCGATCCGCTGCTCAATCTCGACACGGATCGGGACGGGATTCTGCAAGGCGCGCAGATGAACACGCTCGATGAGCCGTGGTTCGGGAAGAACGCATGGCAAAGCTCACTCTACATTGCCGCCCTTCGCGCCGGCGAGAAGATGGCCCGCCACATGGGCGATGCCGATTTTGCCGACCGTTGCCGGGCCACCGCGGACCGCGGGGCGGACAACCTCGTGCGCGAATTGTTCGATGGCGAATACTTCTTCAATCGCGTCGATCCCAAGCGGCTTGATGCCATCAACTCCGGGACTGGCTGCGAGATCGATCAGGTCTTCGGCCAAAGCTGGGCATTCCAGGTGGGTCTCGGTCGGGTTCTGCCCGAAAAGGAAACGCGCGCCGCCCTTGCATCGCTTTGGAAATATAACTTCACGCCCAATGTCGGCCCCTACCGTGAAGCGCACAAGGACGGCCGGTGGTACGCCATGCCGGGCGAAGCTGGGCTGCTGATGTGTACCTTCCCACGCAACGATTGGGACTACGACAACGCCAAAGGCAAAGGCCCCTCCTGGGCCACCGGCTACTTCAATGAGTGCATGAACGGCTTCGAGCACCAGGTGGCCGGGCACATGATCTGGGAAGGGATGGTGCAGGAGGGCCTGGCCATCGAGCGCGCCATTCATGACCGCTATAGCGCCGCGAAACGCAACCCATGGAACGAGATCGAGTGCGGCGACCACTATTCCCGCTCGATGGCCAGCTTCGGCGGATTTCTGGCCGCCTGCGGTTACAACTATGATGGCCCGGCCGGGCATCTGGCCTTCGCGCCGCGTCTCGGGCCGGAAAACTTTCGGGCTCCGTTCACCACCGCCCAGGGTTGGGGCACGTTCGACCAGAAGCGAGAAGCGGCAGCGCAGAAGGCATCCATCAAACTCGCGTGGGGCACGCTTCGCTTGCGGACGTTAGGTTTCGACGTCGATCCCGCGATGACCGTCACCAAGCCGGTGGTGAAGCTGGATGGGAAAGAGATTCAAGTCACGCATACGCAATCCGGGCAAACAACGACGATCACACTCGCGGACGAAATCGAGTTGAAGGCGGGGCAATCAATCGACGTGGCGCTTCTCTGAGCGATTCGTGTTGGGCGCTCAATCCCGGGTGCGAGTCGCTCCCCGGGATCAAACGGCCCGCGAGCGAGCCCGCTAAACGGGTTCTGTAGGCGCGATTGAGCGTTCTCCCCTTCCCCGAAACTTCTGCGGAACGATATGATGCGCATCGTTCCAGGCGCGAACCGGGAGGTCGAAATGGTGACCACGATCCGCGAAAATCCATCACAAACGAAGACCCCATATCACAGTCCTATTCCATTTAACGAGGACCGCATCCGGGCGGCCGCCGTCTATTGCAGCGACGGACGGTACGGAGAGCAGTTCGACGACTTTCTGCATAACTCGCTGGAGTTGCCGCGTTACGACCGCCTGGCGATAGCAGGCGGCCCCGGATGCCTTGCCGGGCACTTCATGGCGTATCGGGAGGCGGAAGGCGCCGCCGAGCATTTGCGCTTTCTGGCGCGGGTTCACAAATTGGAGCGGGTGGTGCTGATTCAGCATGAGGGATGCGCGTTCTATCGCGAAGTCCTCAACGCCCGGCCCGCCGAGGCGCTGCGCATGCAGACCGAGGACCTGGCCAAGGCCGCCTTTCGCGTGCGAGAGCTTGCCTGGGGGCTGAGTGTCGAAGCCTACCTCTGCCGCCGCCAGGACCAGGCATTGTGGTTTGAGCCGGTAGAACTTTAAAAGAGTATGCCTTGCTCTGTCCCGATGCTCGCCCGTCTTCAATACCCCGGACTTCAATCGTCCCCACTCCGCGTATGGCGTCGGGTCCCACCACTGCCCTCGCGAATTCTGGCGGCAAGGCCGGTGGCAACGACAAATGTGCCCAGCGTGCCTCCTTCGGCACTGTTGCCGCTGGTATCGGCCACGGACCCGGAGTTGAGGGCGATCGTGTAGGTGCCAATATCGGCTGAGGTCCAATTCCCGGCGGCCTTGCTAATGCGATAGGTCGCCCGCAACAACCCCCTTACCTTGATCACGTGCGTGAATTGGGCCGGTGAGCTGAAGCCGTTCGGTCCCGTGACCAAAAGGTTCCCGTTCCCGAGCGTGGACGGGTCGGTGCCGGCAGAGTACGTGACGGTGATCGTGTAATACCGCCCGGAGCGAATGAAGCCGGTGTTCAGTCCGGCGACGGATGTCAGCGACGCGACCGGGCCACCCGCGTCACTCAAGCCGCCCAGATCAAGTTGCGGACCAGCGGCAAAGGCAGAGTCCGGCGCCACGGCGGTGTATGCATTGAGCTGATTCAGCGTGCCGTTCGGGTTGTCGTTGGTGCTGTTGGAGTTGTCGAACCAGAGGGGATGAACATTTCCGTTGTAAAAATCCAGGCCGGTGTAATCGCCAAAATCGATCTCACTGTTGGCGTCGTATGCATCGGAAGGCGCGGCGGCAATCTGCTGATTGGGCGAGATGAATAATCCGTCCGCCGAGGGAGTGATCACGGCGGCGTAGAACTCGGCGTCGTCGTTGGGAATCTGATCCGTATCGCCCGAGCTGCCCGTGCCCGTGTCATTCCGGGAGTCGTACCAGCTCACCGCGACCTGTCCGCTCGTGCTATCGAGCGAGATTCGCGGCAGGAACTGGCTGTTGGTCCCCAAATCATCATTCACACGCGCCGGCGCACTCCAGGTCGCACCGTTGTTGTCGGAATAGCGGACGAAGATGTCGGTGTTTCCGCTCGCTGGTGGGCTCTCGTTGGTATAGACGAGGTACACCCGGCCCTGATAGGCATCAGAGCTGGTGTCGTAGGCCAGCCCCGTCTCGGCGTCGATTCCGCGCGTTTCCTGGCTGGGAATGTAATCGAAGGTCGTCACGTTGGTGCTGCCAACCGTGATCGCCGTGCGGTTGAATTTTCCGCCCAAGCCGGTTGGATCGACGTTCACTTTGATCAGCGACGTTGGAACACCCGCCGTCTGCCAGGTGACCATCACCTGCCCGGAAGACCCGACAGCAATGTCCCCGAACTGTCCGTTCCCGGAGCCAGGGACCTGCTCCAGCGGCTGGAACATGCCCACTGAACCCAGCGCCACCACCGGCGCGCCCGTCACCGAAACGCTATTGCCGCGGTCGAAATCGAGCCAGACGCTTCCGGGGCCAGTAACAACCGTCGGCTGATCGATGTTGCCCGAATATTGCGTCACCAGCGAGAAGGAAATTCCGGCATCGGTGCTCAAGAGAAGCTCGACTTGATTGTCGGTGGAGTTGAGATAGGTCAGGAACAGGTTGCCGAACGAATCGAACGCCGCGCTGCAATCGCAACAGGCAGGCGGCAGGCCATCCGTATCGGTGGCAATGGTGCGCGGAGACCAGATCGTCCCTCCGTCGGCGCTGGTGGCCACCATCAGGCCGTCGCCGGTGTCGATGTTGGAGACGGCAAATGCCAGGTTCGGATTCACCGGATCGATGGCAATGGCGCCCTCAGCCTGGTTTCCCTTTAATTTGCTGATGTTGATATTGGTGAAAGCGGCGCTGAGCAATCTTCGCGGCTCAAGATGCTCGACGGCGACGGAATGACAACGGCGGCTGGATCGGGGCATTGGCCTCACTTTAAGGTAAAGGTCTGTTCAATGGTTGCGCGGCGCAGACTCTTTATTCCGCACAGGGCAATGAGATGCGCCCGCATTTGGAAGGGCGAGGCTCCCGCTTGGATCACGTGCGATTGCCAGGCGTTTGTGGACAGCATACCCCCGCTACTGTAGTGTTCCCTTCAAGTTTCTGAAAACCGCCTGCCGAAGGATTGGCAGGGGGCCGTAAAGCTGTAGTCACGGAGGATTCCCTATGTCGAGCTATCCCACCCCGCGGCCTCGTCCTCGCCTGCGTTCGAAAAGCGATCGCGCGCAATGGCAAGGCGTCGAAATGCTCGAGTCGCGAATGCTGCTGGCGGCCGACAGCCTTTCGGTCTTCATCGGCGGCGCTGCGGCCAAGGCCGTGCAGTTCATCGACCCCAACGGCACCAAGGCCATCATCCGCATGTCCGGGCAGGGAAATGCCACCGTCACCTTCAGCGGCGCCGACCTGGCGCAGGGTCCCAGCCCCAGCGGAATCGCGGTGAGCGGGAGCGGCGTCACGCTCTCGTCAATCGCGATGAGCCGCACCGGCCTCACCACCATCCTTCACGTGATGACCATCGGTCGCAACATGGTGAGTGTCGGCGGCATCACCAGCGATGGAGTCGTCGCCTCGATCCTTGCGCCCGGAGTCGTCGTCACCGGTGATATCACCACCGCCGGCTGGGTGCATGAAGTGCTGCTCGGCGGAGCCCAGGACGGCACCATCTCCATCGGGCCCACCCACATCAATGGCGGGCTGAAATTTACCGCCGGCTCGGTGACCGACGAAAGCCTCGCCTCCGATATTCGCATCGACAGCCTGACCGCCAGCCAGTGGCTCAACACCACCGGCGCGGCCGAAAGCATCACCGCGCCCCAAGCCCTTTCGATCCGCGTCCGCGGCAGCTTTCAACCCGACCTGACGATTTCCGGGATCAACGGCGCTCAAGTCTCGCTGCAAACTTTCTCGGCCGGGGCCATTTCCGGCGGCACATGGAATGTGACCGGAAAAGTCCATGTCCTGAGCGCAGGTTCCATCGCGACCGGTTGGACGGGAACGATCGCCGGTGCGATCAATTCGTTCAATGTGTCGCACGATGCGGAAATGGACCTGACTGCCGCCGAGATCGGCAGCATGGTCGTCCATGGCGCCCTCTCCAATTCGACCGTTACGTTGACCCAGCCGCTGGCCGCCTCCGGGTTTGATATGAACAGCCTGTTCGTCGGCGGAGCGATGATCGACTCGACGATTCGCTCGGCCGGTAGCGTCAACGTGGTTTCCATCGGTTCGATGCAGGACAGCAATCTATATGTCGGCCTGGTGAA
>Ga0182024_10008242_pt1 | contig 22085 bp, 23 predicted proteins | sample P32metaG_FD_120480 | JGI IMG/M metagenome (GOLD analysis project Ga0182024, IMG submission 120480) | Permafrost microbial communities from Stordalen Mire, Sweden - P3-2 metaG (Illumina Assembly) | ecosystem: Environmental > Terrestrial > Soil > Wetlands > Permafrost | place: Sweden: Stordalen...
AACCATTCCACGTCTCTCGCGCAGAATCGGTGCCCTCATGGCCGCATTCAGCCCGCAGGAATGCGCCAATTACTTCCGACATGCAGGCTACGCCTCCACATGACCGGAATCCGCTCTAATTGCCGCATCACGCGGCGGGATCATTCCATTCCCAACCCGCCCTTCTCCTCAATAAAGCTCGCAATCTCCTCGACGCCCTTGCCGGCGCGCAGGTTGGTGAAGACAAAGGGCCGCGCGCCGCGCATGCGCTTGGACTCGCGCTCCATAATTTCCAGCGAGGCGCCGACATAGGGCGCGAGATCGACCTTATTGATCACGAGCAAATCCGAGCGGGTGATCCCCGGCCCGCCTTTCGACGGGATCTTGTCGCCCGCGGCAACGTCGATGACATAGATGGTGAGGTCGGCAAGTTCGGGCGAAAACGTCGCGGCGAGATTGTCGCCGCCCGATTCGATCAGCACGAGATCGAGCCCGGGGAATTTGTGCCGCATGTCGGCGATGGCCGCGAGATTGGCCGAAGCGTCCTCGCGGATCGCGGTGTGCGGGCAACCGCCGGTTTCGACACCAGTGATGCGGTCAGGCACCAGCGCGCCCGAGCGCACCAGATATTCGGCGTCCCATTTGGTGTAGATGTCGTTGGTGATGGCGGCGATCTCGTAGCGATCGCGCAAGCGCTTGCACAGCGCGTCCATCAGCGCGGTTTTTCCGGAGCCGACCGGGCCGCCGACACCGACGCGCAAGGGACCGTGAGAGGACATGCGAGGACTCCTATTGCGCCCACAACTTAGTGCGTGCCACACGGCTAGGCAAAGCCGCGCATTTCCGTCACTTTAGCTAACGCTTTTGCGGCAGGGGCGATGGGCGAAGCATTAGATCCGGCCGACCTGCTGGCCATTCTGCTCGGACTGGCGGTGGCGATCGGCTGCATCAATCATCTGTGGATCAGGCTGCCGCCGGCTATCGGCATGCTGCTTGGGTCGCTTGCCCTGTCGGCCAGCGACCACATTTTCCATCTTCATATCATGCGGTGGTTTCGCGGCACGTTCGCGGCGGCGAATCTGCCGCACTTTTTTCTCGACGGGGCGGTGGCGCTGCTGGTGTTCGCGGGCAGCCTCCATGTCGATATCAAGGAGCTGAGCCGGCGGCGATGGCTGATTTTGCTGCTCGCGACGGCCAGCGTGATCCTGTCCACGGCCATCTTCGGTACCGGCATGTGGCTGGCATTCGCCGCGATCGTCGGCGAGAGCCTGTTCAACGACGGCGCCGGCGTGGTGCTGTTCCTGCTCGCGCTCGGCGTGACGCAGGGCGACACCCTCGTGCTCGGACACGGGCATGTGCTGGCGGCGTTGCTGCGCGAGATTGTCGGCGGCGCCGGGCTCGGCCTCGTCGCCGGCTGGGGGCCGCGCTGCTTATGCGCCGCGTTCACGACCAAGGCTTGCAGCTGTTGATCTCGCTGGCGCTGGTGTTGGGGAGCTACCGGCTCGCCACTGTCTTTGAATTGTCGGGCCCGATCGCTGTGGTCAGCGCCGGGTTGTGCCTGGGACCACGGTCGTCGCGATTGGGAATGGAGCCCGGATCGCGAGCGGCTTTGATCGGCTTCTGGTCGCTGCTCGATCAGCTTTTGAACACCATGCTGTTCCTGCTCATCGGCTTGCAACTTCTCGGTCTGATCATCCAGCCGGCCGCGTTGCTGCCGATTGCGTTTGCGGTACCGCTCGCCATCGCATCACGCGGGATCAGTGTCGCGGCGCCGCTCCTTCTCACCGGCGAGAGCCTTCGCGATAAGGCGCGCGACACGGCGGTGCTGACCTGGGCAGGATTGCGTGGCGGCATCTCGATCGCGCTTGCTTTAACGCTGCCGGCCTCGCCCTGGCGCGTCGATCTGCTGGTTACGACCTACGCCGTCGTGATTTTCACGATCGTGGTGCAGGGACTGACGATGCCCCGATTCCTGCACGCGGCGTATGCGACCAAAAAGCCCAACTGAGTCTCACCGCAACGGTCTGTCACGACCGGAATAACCGCGTGTATTGAGTCTCGTGCCGCATCGACGCGAGATCGGCGCGAAACACCGCGCTGCCGACCTCTTCGAGCGGCGTCGACAACGCCCGCGTTGCGGTTGCGGCGACGACGTCTTCGAGCGCGGCGAGGACGCGCTGCCCGTCGGTTTGGCCGAGCGGGATAAGCCGCACGCCGGCGGAAATCCAGTTTGCCACGAGCGCATGTAGAAAGGCGTTCAGCGCGGTCTCGCAAGCAATGCCGTGGCCGGCGCAAGCAACGCCGACGGCGACCGGTAGCGCAACCGGTCCGCTCCACAAAATCTCAAAGCAGGTCAGCGCCGGATTCGGCCAGGCCGCGCGCGTCGCTCCGAGAAAAGCCCGGCCCTGCGCCGTCGTCTCCAGGAAGCGCTCCTTCGAGGGCACAAACGCAGCGGCAAGTTCGGCGACGGCGCGCAAAGCCGCATCGCTGTTGCCGGCGATCGCGCGATGGGCGTGCGCGAAAAACACCGCGTCGCAGAAACCGCCGCCTTCGCCGAGCATTGCGGCGAGCCACCGCCGCAATGTCTCGGCATCCTTGATATCGCCGGCCTCGACTGCCCACTCGATACCGCTGGAATATGAAAAGGCGCCGATCGGATAGGCCGGCGACAACCAAGCCATGAGGCGATAAAGCGCGGCGGAGTCCGTCCGGTCATTGCCGCGCACGCGCGAAACCAGGCCGCTTTCGTCGCGCGGCTTCACGACTGCTCGCTTTCCGGGTCCGCGCCGCCGCGGGGCCGAGCGGAACAAAGGACGGGCCGCTCCGGCACGTCGCTTAGCCATGATCGTGGTCATGGTCATGATCGTGCCCGTGGCCGTGACGGTGATCGTAGGCGCCGTGCTCCGGATCGAATGGCGCGTCGAGCGCTGAAAGCCGCGCGCCGAGCCCACGCAGCATCTCCTCGATCACGTGATCGCGGCGGATACGCAGCCGATCGCCGGCGATCTGCACATCGATATGGCGATTGCCGATGTGCCAGGCGAGCCGCGCCAGCTCGTGGGCATCTGCGGCCGCGATCTCGACGAGCGGCTCCGGCCGGCCGACAATCCGCACGATGGCGCCATCGTCGAGCACGAGGCCGTCGCCGTCGTGCAGCGCCACCGCTTGCGGCAGGTCGAGAAGAAACGTGGTGCCGCCCTCGCCGGTCAAGACGACGCGGCGGCGATGGCGTTCATGCGCGTCGAGCGTGATCGAATCGACGGCACTGGCGCCATCCCATTGGCCGGCGGTTTTGACTTCGCGCGCGCGCTTCATGATCGCGATCCTCGGCTCGTTCTTAGCCGAAGAACCATGCTGTCCGATAGCCGGACGCGGAGAACGGCCGCTGTTGGCGGTTGCGGCGTACCCCGATATGTTGCGGCTCAAATTGGGGGAAATCCGGGCATGACCATTAACGGTAAGGCCTATATCGCCGGCGCTTACGAGCATCCGACACGGCTCGCGCCGGACAAGACGGTGGCGCAGCTTCACGCCGAGGTGGCGCTCGGCGCGCTGAAGGACGCGGGCCTCACGCGCGAGGACGTTGACGGCTATTTCTGCTCCGGCGATGCGCCCGGTCCAGGCCCGGCCTCCATGGCCGAATACATGAACCTGAAGCTTCGCCACGTCGACTCGACCGAGGTTGGCGGCGCGTCCTACACGCTCTTGGCCGCGCATGCAGCCGAGGCGATCGTGCTGGGCAAGTGCGATGTCGCGCTGGTTACACTCGCCGGCCGGCCGCGCAGCGAGGGCATGGCGACCGGTACCGCGCCGCGGCCACGCGATCCGAACCAGCCCGAGGCCGGGTGGGAGATGCCTTACGCCATCACCATGGCCAACGGCTACGCCATGTGCGCGATGCGCCACATGCACGAATTCGGCACCACGAGCGAACAGCTCGCCTGGGTCAAGGTCGCCGCTTCGCACCACGCCCAACACAATCCGCACGCCATGCTGCCCGAAGTCGTTACCATCGACGATGTTGTGAACTCGCCGATGATCGCCGATCCGCTGCATCGGCTCGATTGCTGTGTCATCAGCGACGGCGGCGGCGCGCTTGTCATCGTGCGGCCGGAGATCGCCAAGAAGCTCAAGCGGCCGCTGGTCAAAATCATCGGCGCCGGCGAAGCGGTAAAACACCTCACCGGCGGCACGTTCGATCTCACCACATCGGGCGCGACGCGCGCCGGACCGATCGCGTTCGCCGAATCCGGCATCACGCCGGCCGACATCAAATACGCATCGATCTACGACAGCTTCACCATCACCGTCATCATCCAGCTCGAAGACCTCGGCTTCTGTGCCAAGGGCGCGGGGGGGAAATTCGTGGCGGACGGCAATCTGATCTCGGGTGTCGGCAAGCTTCCGTTCAACACCGACGGCGGCGGGTTATGCAACAACCATCCCGCCAACCGCGGCAGCATGACCAAAGTGATCGAGGCGGTGCGGCAGTTGCGCGGCGAGGCCCATCCGGCGGTGCAGGTGAAAAACTGCGATCTGGCGTTGGCGCAGGGCACCGGCTTTCAACTCGCCACGCGCCACGGCAGCGCCACGTTGATCATGGAACGGGAGTAAGGCGATGACGCGCAAGATTACCTCGCCGGTCGTCACCGCCGAGACCAAAGTCTTCTGGGACGCGGCGCGCGAAGGCCGCTTCCTGATTCCGATCTGCACGGCGTGCGGCAAGACACACTGGTACCCGCGCGCCATTTGTCCGTTTTGCGCCAGCGACAAGGTGGAATGGCGTGAGGCGTCCGGTAAAGGGACGATCTACACCTTCAGCCCGATGCGGCGCGTCAAGGAGCCTTACGTCATCGCCCATGTCACGCTGGCGGAGGGGCCGACCATGCTGACCAACATCGTCGATTGCGATCCGGACAAGCTCCGCATCGGTCAGCCGGTCGCCGTCGTGTTCCAGGAAACCGAGAACGGCCAGCCGGCGCCGATGTTCAAACCGGCTTGATGCGGTTACATTACTGTCTCAACGCAAGGGAACCGATCGATGCGTTTTGGTCTGTTCGGCAGCGCCACCGCCCGCCACGGCGGACCCGATGTGGATTCGGGCCTCGGCTACAAGCAGTTCATCGATTACAACATCGAGGCCGAAGCGCTGGGCTATCACTCGACGTTCCTGGTCGAGCATCATTTCACTGGCGCCGGCCAGGTTTCCGCGAGCCTTTCGCTGCTGACCTGGCTGGCGGCGAAGACGCGGACACTGCGGCTCGGCACGGCGGTGCTGGTGCTGCCCTGGCACAATCCGGTCCTTCTCGCCGAGCAGGCGGCCACCATCGACCTTCTATCCGGCGGCCGCCTCGACTTCGGCGTCGGCAAGGGTTACCGGCACAACGAATTCGCCGGCTTCTGCGTGCCGATTGAGGAGGCCGATGCGCGCTTCAACGAAAACCTCGACGTGATCGTAAAATCCTGGACGTCGAAGCAGCGCTTTTCTCATCACGGCAAGTATTGGAATTTCGCCGACATCATCGTCGAGCCACCGACGGCGCAAAAGCCGCATCCGCCGATGTGGATGGCCGCCGGCAGCCCCGGTTCGATCGGTCAGGTCGCCGAGCGCGGCTACAATCTGCTGCTCGACCAGTTCGCCTCGCTTGAGGCGATCGGCGAGCGTGTCGCTTGGTTCAAGGCCGAGGTGGAAAAGCGCGGCCGCACTTTCGATCCGTTGGAGGTCGGCGTCGCGCGCGCCTTCTATGTCGCGAAGGACGAAGCCGACAAAGCGGCCGCGCTCGAGCAGCGCCTCGAAGCGCAACGCCATTTTGCCGCGTTGTCGAAATCGGCCGACGGCACGCAGAGCAAAGCCAGCATCATGGCGTTCTCCGACACACGCGAGGCGAGCGAGGAAACCGCTCTCTACGGAACGCCGGACGAGATCGCGGCCAAGCTCGAACGGTTGCGGGGACTCGGCGTCGAATATGTCTTGCTCAATGGCGGCGGTCTTGCGCAAGAGAGTCTGCGCCGCTTCGCTCGCGAACTGATGCCGGCCTTCGCCGACGGCGCGCGCATGCGTGACGCCGGCTAGAATTTATTCCGCTCATTCCCACCAAGCCACCGATGATCAACAAGATCGTGCAATCCATGGCCGACGCGCTGGCGGGAATCCGCGACGGGTCTGTCGTGCTGATCGGCGGGTTCGGCAGCATCGGCCAACCGAATGCGCTGATCGATGGCCTGATCGAGCAGGGCGCTAAGGATTTGACCGTGGTCGCCAACAATGCCGGTGTCGGCCACATTGGCCTGGCGCGGCTGATGGAGGTCGGACGCGTGCGCAAGATCGTCTGTTCGTATCCGCGCACGACCGATCCGGTGGTGTTCGAGCAGCTTTATCGCGAAGGCCGGGTCGAGCTTGAAGTCATGCCGCAGGGCACGATGGCGGAACGCATGCGCGCGGCCGGCGCCGGCATACCGGCCTTTTACACGCCGACCTCGGTCGGCACGAAGCTAGCCGAAGGCAAAGAGCTACGGGAATTTTCCGGCCGGCAATATGTGCTAGAGGAGGCGTTCTTCGGCGATGTCGCGCTGGTCGAAGCCTGGGAGGCGGATCGCTGGGGCAATCTCACCTACCGGTCATCCGCGCGGAATTTCAATCCCGTCATGGCGACAGCGGCCAAGTTAACCGTCGCGCAAGCGCAGCACATCGTGGAGCTTGGCGAGCTTGATCCCGAGAAGGTCGGCACGCCCGGGATTTACGTCAATCGCGTGGTGCACGTACCCTACGGCGAACCAACGGTGACGTGAGGGAGGCCGATGTGAACGTGAAGGCAGATTTGAGCCGGCCGGCCGCTTACAAGCCTTGGACGCGGGACGAAATAGCCGCGCGCGCCGCCCGCGACATCCCGGAAGGCTATTACGTCAATCTCGGCATCGGCATTCCGGTGCTGGTGGCAGACTACGTGCCGGAGGAGCGCGAAGTCGTCATCCATTCGGAAAACGGCATCATCGGCATGGGCCCGGCGCCGGAGCCGGACAAGATCAATCGCTGGCTGATCAATGCCAGCAAGAAATACGTTACGCTGCGTCCGGGCGGGTCGTATGTGCATCACGCCGACAGCTTCGCCCTCATTCGCGGCGGCCATCTCGACCTTTGCGTGCTCGGCGCATTCCAGGTCGCCGGCAACGGCGATTTCGCCAATTGGTCGAAGTCCGACAACGACATGCCGTCGGTCGGCGGCGCCATGGATCTCGCCGCCGGCGCCAAGAGTGTTTGGCTTTTGATGGACCACACCACCAAAAGCGGCGAGAGCAAGCTCATGCGCCGGTGCACCTACCCGCTCACTGCGGTCGGCGCGGCCAAGCGCGTCTACACCAATCTCGCCGTGCTCGACGTCACCGGCGACGGCTTTGCCGTCCGCGAGATGGTGCCCGGTCTCACCTTCGAGGCGCTCCAGGACGCCACCGACGCGCCGCTGCGGATGGCGAATTGATCTTGCGCGCTATTGCGCCGGGGCCGGCTTCGGCGCGGCGTCGGCGTTGTTCGGTTTTTTCGTCTTGTCGGTCGGCGGCTTCGTCTCCAGTCCGGCCGGCGGACTCGCAGCAAGCGACGATGACGACGTCGGCGTCCAGTGCGGTCTGGTCTTTCCGTCATCGGCCTTCGCGTCGGCTGGTTTTTCGTCCGCCCCCTTGGTTGCCGAAGCCTTCTCGTCCGACTTCGCCGCCGCGTGCTTCCCCGATCCCTTTTTCTTATGGTGGGGCGATGCCGGCTCGTCGGCAGGATTGATCTTGGCCAGCTGCGCCTGCGTGCGCGTCGGGCCTGTGTAAACTACCGTCGGCGTGATCGAGCCGAAGTCGGACAAGAGCGCGGCGCCCTTGGGGGTCGGCGCGCGCAGGCTCGACAGCAGCGCCGAGAACGGTGTGTCTACTCCGGCGCCATTCTCGCCACCGGCATCGGCGTCCTCGTCCTCCGCCGCCGGCCGCTTGCGATGCGGGCCGCAGACCTGGTCGTGCAGATTGGGCGGGTCGGCGTTGATCGGCGTCAGCGCGTTGACCGACCCCAGCGCTGGCGTCAGCCACCCCAGCGGATTCTGCGTGAAGCCGCTTTCGAGTAGTTCCGCCGCCTTCACCGCGCGCGCCGGCCCTGAGGGCGAGCCGAGCACCACGGCGATCAGTTGCTTGCCGTTGCGCGTGGCCGTGGCGACCAGATTAAATCCTGACGCGCAGATGAAACCGGTCTTCATGCCGTCGGCGCCCGGGTAGCGACCGAGCAGCGTGTTGTAGTTGCGGACCACGCGCGTGCCGAATTTGATCGCCGGAATGTGCCAGTAGAAATTATATTCGGGAAAGTCGTGGATCAGCGCGCGCGCGAGAATCGCGAGATCGCGCGCCGAGGTAACCTGGCCGTCGGCCGGCAGGCCGTTGGGATTGACGAAATTCGATTCCGTCATGCCGAGGCGATGCGCTGTTTTCGTCATGTCGTCGGCGAAATTCTCGATCGAGCCGTCGACGCCTTCGGCGAGCAGCACCGCCATATCGTTCGCCGACTTCACCATCATCATCTTGAGCGCGTTGTCGACGGTCACCTGGGTACCGGCGGCGTATCCCATCTTGGTCGGAGACTGAGCGACCGCGTTGCGCGAAACGGTGAACAGCGTGTCGAACGTAACGCGGCCCTGTTTCACGGCTTGCAGCGTGACGTACATGGTCATCAGCTTCGTCACCGAAGCCGGGTACCAGGGATACGTCGCATTATCCGCGCGCAACACCTTGCCGGAATCGGCCTCGACGAGAATCGACGCGCCGGCATGAGCCGGCGTCGTGGCGAAGGTTGAAGCGAGCGGAAAACCGAGGGCGATGCCGAGCGTCAGCGCCCGAAGAAACTGCGAATGATACACGTGTCGCGGTCCGTTCCGTTGGTCGGGCCCTCGGAGGCGCCTGAGGCGGAGCCCAAGGAGCCGACAAGCCCGCGATGGGTTCACGAAAGGTTCCCGAAGCGCCGGTGGCGCACTATGTAAGCCTAACGGGCCCTCGAACGCAAAGCTAAATCCCGGTATCATCAAAGCTCCAAGTGGGTTCGCCGCAACGGCTAAGCCAAGGAAAGACGACCAAAATTCGGCAAGAGGATGATCAAGGGGAGTGAGCATGACCGCCTGCATCGTGGGATGGGCCCATACGCCATTCGGCAAGCTCGCCGGCGAGACCGTCGAGAGCCTCATCGTGAAGGTTGCGAGCGAGGCACTCGCGGACTCTGGCATTGATGCAAAAGACGTCGACGAGATCGTGCTCGGTCACTTCAACGCAGGGTTCTCGGCGCAGGATTTCACCGCTTCGCTGGTGCTGCAGGCCTCGCCCGATCTGCGCTTCAAGCGCGCGACGCGGGTAGAGAACGCCTGCGCGACCGGCTCCGCCGCCGTGCATCAGGGACTGAAAGCGATCGCGGCAGGTTCGGCGCGCATCGTGCTCGTGGTCGGCGTCGAGCAGATGACGACGACGCCCGCTCCCGAAATCGGCCGCAATCTGCTCAAGGCCTCCTACGTGCGCGAGGAAGCCGACATCGATGGCGGCTTCGCCGGTATCTTCGGCAAGATCGCCAGCCTCTATTTCCAGCGCTGGGGCGATCAGTCGGACGCGCTCGCGCTCATCGCCGCCAAGAACCACAAGAACGGCGTCGGCAATCCCTACGCCCAGATTCGAAAGGACTTTGGCTACGAATTCTGCCGCCAGGAGAGCGACAAGAATCCGCGCGTCGCCGGGCCGCTCAAGCGCACCGACTGCTCGCTTGTTTCCGACGGCGCAGCGGCGCTGGTTCTCACTGACGTCGAGACCGCGCTGAAGTTGAAAAAGGCGATCGTGTTTCGCGCCGCCGAACACGTACAGGATTTTTTGCCGATGTCGCGGCGCGACATTCTCAAGTTCGAAGGCTGCGCGGTTGCCTGGCAGCGCGCGCTGGCGAGCGCCGGGATCGCGCTTCCCGATCTGTCATTCGCCGAGGTGCATGACTGCTTCACCATTGCCGAGCTGATCGAATACGAAGCCATGGGGCTGGCGCCGGAAGGACAGGGCGCGCGCGTCATCGCGGAAGGTACGGTCAACAAGGACGGCAGACTCCCGATCAATCCGTCCGGCGGACTCAAGGCCAAGGGCCATCCGATCGGCGCCACCGGCGTGTCGATGCACGCCATCGCCTCGATGCAACTCACCGGCGCCGCCGGCGACATGCAGGTCAAGGACGCGAAGCTCGGCGGCATCTTCAATATGGGCGGCGCCGCGGTCGCCAATTACGTGAGTATTCTGGAGCGTTTGCGTTGATTACCTGAAGCGCGTTTCTTGAGGGTAGCGTGCATGTTTGCCGAGCATCCCGCCTTACAAGTTTGCGTCCGGGTCTTCTTTCGCGGCGGTAACCCTTCGAGACGTTTCATCCGCGGGTAAAAACTGCGCATGCACAAGCTCGGCAAATGCACCGCCGCGGCGGACTAGGTCGTCATACGTCCCCGGTCTCGACAATGCGGCCGTTGCTGAAAACCAGAATGCGCGTCGCGCTGCGTATGGTCGCGAGCCGATGGGCGATGACGAATGTGGTGCGGCCCTTCATCACCTCGTCGAGCGCCACGCTAAGCCGCGCCTCGGTCACCGGATCGAGCGCGCTTGTCGCCTCGTCAAGGATCAGGATCGGTGGGTCTTTCAGCAGCGCGCGGGCGGATAGCGAGACGCTGGCGTTCTCCGCCCGACAGCAGCCGGCCGCGCTCACCGATGCGAGCCTCAAAACCTTCGGGATTGCGATCGATGAATTCGAGCGCCTACGCCCGCGCCGCGGCGTCGCGCATTTCCGCCTCGGTGGCGTCCGGCTTGTCGACGCGCAGGTTCTCCGCGATCGAGCGGTTGAAGAGCAGTACTTCCTGAAAGACAACGCCGATGTTGCGGCGGAGCCCGGTAAGCGTGAGCGCGCGAATATCCATGCCGTCGACGGCGATAGATCCCGACTGCGGATCGAAGGTGCGATGGAGAAGCGCGAGCGCGGTTGATTTGCCGCTGCTGGTCGGTCCGACCAGCGCGATCCGCTCGCCGGGCAACGCGGTGAAGCTCAAATCGGTCGCGACGGCGCGCTTGCCGTCGTAGGAAAACGAGACGTCCTTGAATTCGACCAGGCCGCGCAGGCGGCCAGGGTTCACGGCATTGGGCGGATCGCGTACCGCGGGCACGGTGTCCATCACATCGAAGAATTCGGATAGTTTGGGTTGCGTCCACGAACAGGCGGTTGGCGAAACCGACCACCTGCTCGAGCCGCGGAATCAGAAGCGCGGCGATGGCCATGAAGCTGACGATTTCGCCGACCGAAGCCAGCCCGTTGAGTTTGAGATAGATTCCTACCAGCAGGATCGTGAGCAAGCTGAGCGTGGTTGCGGCCCGCGTAAGCACGGCCACCACCGCCCACCACGACAGCTGCGCGTGCAGCAGCGAGTTCACGATGCCCTTGAGCGCCGACACTTCGATCTCGACGCGCGCGAAGCTCTGCACCACGGCGACGTTGCCAAGCGTGTCGGCGGCGGTCTCGGCAAGGTCGGAATAATAGCGTTCGACCGCGCGCTGCATCGATTGGGTCTTGTGCATGACCAGCCCCGTCAGCCCGGTGAAAACGAGACACAAGGCGAGCAGCGGCAGAGCGAGCCGCCAATTGAGCACCAGCGTTGTCGGCAGCAGAACGGCGATGAAGACAAAAGCGGCGAAATGCTCGCGAAAGAACGACAGCCACAACCACCACAGCGTGTCGGTGCCGGTGAGCATGATTTTCAACTGCCGACCCGAATGAGCGCTGGCGTGGTAGGCGAGCGGCAATTGCAAAACATGCTCGAAGAAATCCGCCAGAACGAGGTTGCGGCGCCGGTGCGCTAGCCGATCGGCGGACCACGCCACCAGCGCGCCGGCGACGATGATGAACAATCCGAACGCAACCCACGCACCGATTAGCGGGGCGAGCGCGCGCGCCGCTGGCCATACGCCGGCGGGAAGCGCGCCGGATAAGGCGTCGATAATGTGGCCGAACAGCACGGGCTCGACGAACTGCGCGGTCGCGAGCGCGATATTGGCAAGGGCGAGCGTCAAAGCGAGCCACGCCTCGGATTTGAGGAGGCTGAGCACACGCATGTAGATGCGCAGAAATGCCATCAGGATTGCCGCGATGGCGCGCGAGCAGGAAATCCAAAGCGTTGCCTCGAAGGCTCCAGGTCGGCGCCATGGGCCTCGATCTACGCCATAAGGCTCGCGATGTCAGCACAACTCGCGCAGACTGACGCGCAAGATATCGGGACTGCTGCGGGTGAGAAGCCGCTCCGCCTGCGCGTGTGCGCGTTTCCAGATCGGCGCAGCGGCGGCCAGGACAGCCCGCCCGGTTGGCGTGAGGATCAGCCGGCGGCTGCGTTTGTCTTCAGAATCCACCTTCACCTTGACCAGGCCGCGGCGTTCGAGCGGCTTGAGGTTGGCGGTGAGCGTCGTGCGGTCCAGTGCGAGCAACGCCGCAACGTCGCCGATGGTTGGCGGCTCGGCGCGGTTAAGCGATGTCAGCAGCGAAAATTGGCCCTGCGTCAGACCTACGGGCCGCAGCGCGTCGTCGAAACGCCGCCCCAGCGCCCGCGCCGCCCTCTGCACGTTGAGGCAAAGACAATAGTCGCGGACATGATGCGTGAAGGAGAGAGACACTTCGCCGCGATTTGACATAATCTATTTATGTTGATATCAACTCTTTTGTCAAGGCGGTCTTTCTGCCTGAGCTTTGGCCGCCCGACTGGAGAGAAGAGATTTGCATGCACGTCCAACCTTATCTGAACTTCGACGGCCGTTGCGATGAAGCATTGGCGTTCTACAAAAAGGCGATCGGGGTCGAGCTCGGAATGTTGATGCGTTGGAAGGACAGTCCCGACAAGACCATGTGCACGCCGGATGACGCCGAGAAGGTGATGCACGCGCAGTTTCAGATCGGCGACACCACGGTGATGGCTTCCGACGGCCGCAATACCGGCAAGCCGAACTTTCAGGGCATCACGCTTTCGATTTCGGCGAGCACCGAAGCCGAGGCCGACGGGATTTTCGCCGGCTTGGCCGACGGCGGTCAGGTGCAGATGCCGATGGGCAAGACGTTTTTTTCGCCCCGCTTCGGCATGGTTGCCGATAAATTCGGTGTCGGCTGGATGATCCTTGTGCCACACTGATCCCGGCGTCATCGTTGGTGGGGGCAGGCGTGATGGGTGCCGAGGCGGGTGGCCAGGAGTTCGTCATTTTTCGCGTCCTCGACGCACCGCGCGAGCGGGTCTGGCAGGCGCTGACCGACCCGGAATGCATGAAGGATTGGTGGACGCCCGGTCACTTCACCATGATCGCGATGAACATGGATTTTCGCCCCGGCGGCTCCTTTCATTTGGGCATGCGTTCCGCCGAGGGTTACAAGATGTGGGGCAAATTCGGCTATCATGAGATCGTCCCGCCGGAGCGGCTGGTCTTTGTGAATTCATTTTCCAATCAGGCCGGCGACATCACCCGTAACCCGATCGTGCCGACCTGGCCGCGGGAAACGCTTGTTACTGTCACCCTCGCGGACGAACCGGGCGGCAAAACCAACCTTCACGTCCAATGGTCGCCCCATAACGCGACCGACGTGGAGCGTAGTACGTTTGGCGCCTCCCACGTCGGCATGAAGGCGACGTGGGGCGGCACGCTCGATCGACTCGCCGCGTATCTGGCGAAAGCTTAGAATTCCTGCGCCGACGCTCTCCTAAACCCTGACCCGTCATGCCCGGCACACGGGTCCGGCCTTTGGCCGGCCCGGGCATAAACCTCATGCCGGGCATCCTGCTTCGCGGGCAGGATGAACTACCGTCACCGCGATGCGGCGTCGTGCACCTGGCGCTCCGCCGCCGGCGGCAGGAATGACAGGTCGAAGGTGGCGGCCGCCTTGTCCTTCGCTTTGAAGCGATAGGCGAGCGCCATCTGGTCGATCGCCGCAGCAAAGCGCACGGGCTCGATGCCGCCAAAGCCGTTCGCTTTCACCGCCGGGGTAACGATGTTGTCACGGATCGCCATGCGCAGGCGCTCGAGCTCGATGTCTTTGCTGATGCCCTCGGCGCGATGGAGCACCGCTTCGACGGCGCGCGCCGGATCGCGCATTGTGTCTTTCAACGCCCTCAAGTAAGCGCGTAAGAACGCCCGGACGGCCTCCGGTTTTTCCTGAGCGAAAATCGGCGAGACCATGATGGCGTCGCCATAAAGCTCGACCCCATAATCGGCCATCGGCAATATTGTGAGGTCATCCGGCGGCACGCCGCGATCCTTGAGATCGACGTAAGAAATGAAAGAGAATCCGGTGATGGCGTCAACTTCGCCCGCGGCAAGCATCGGTTCGCGCACTGGAAAGCCGACGTCTTCGATCGCGACTTTCGCGGCATCGATACCGCTGACCTTGGCGAAAATCGGCCATTGCGCGAAGGTCGGATCGGCGGCCGGCGCGCCGAGTTTCTTGCCCTCCAAATCCCGGGGCGTGACGACGCCGCGGCTTTTGCGGGCGATGATGGCGTAGGGGGGCTTGTCAAACACCACGAACACGGCCTTGATCGGCGTGTTGGTGGCGTCGCGTAACTTGATCAGCAAGTTGATGTCGGAGACACCCATATCGTCCTTGCCTGCCGCCAGCCGGCTGATGGATTCGAGCGGGCCGCCGGTCGCGGCGTCGATGGTGACGTCGAGCCCTTCGTCCTTGAAGTAGCCCTTGTCGATGGCGAGGAAGAAGGGCGCCGCCGGTCCGTCGATCTTGCGGTCGAGCGTAAAACGAATCGCGGTCTCGGCGTGAGCCGACGGGGATCCCGAAAGAATCACAAAGACAGACCCAACGAGCGCGCCAAACAATGGCAAACCGGCGGACCGGGTGAGCCGTGCAAAATCGACGATGGCCATGCCCGGTTCCTTGTTTGGTTCCGTAACTATATTGCCCGAACTATGTTGCCCGGCGTGCCAGTTCCCCGGCTGCGACCCGATAGAGAACACGCCGCCGCAGGGCGCAGGCGGAAGCCGCGGGCGTGCGGGGCGCTACGGCGACTGTATGCGCCGTCAATACTGAGCCGATGATGAACAAACCCGCCTTAAGTCCGCCGACATTCCGGGCGCCGTTCGCGCCGCCGGATGAAGCATTGGCGGCGAACCTGCTTGCCGGCGCTGCTCGCGAGACCGCCGCCGAACGCCGTATCGACGCGCGGGCGCGAGGTCTGGTCGAGGCGATCCGCGCCAAGGCCGGCGGCCTCGGCGGCATCGAGGATTTTCTGCACGCCTACTCGCTCTCCACCAAGGAGGGGCTCGCACTCATGGTGCTCGCTGAGGCACTGCTGCGCGTGCCGGACGCCGCGACCGCCGACCGGCTGATCGAGGACAAGCTCGCCGCGGGCCGCTGGCTCGACGGCGATATCAGATCCACGGCACTGCTCGTGTCAGCCTCAGCGTGGACGCTCGGCGTCGCCGCCCGCATCATCCATCCGGGCGAGACGCCGGAGACGATCCTCGACACTATCGCCAGGCGCCTCGGGCTGCCGGCGTTGCGCACGGCGACGCGCCAGGCCATGCGGCTCATCGGCTCGCATTTCGTGCTCGGCCAAACCATCGAGGAAGCGCTCGCGCGCGCCCGCGGCCACGCCGAATTCCGCTATTCGTTTGACATGCTCGGCGAGGGCGCGCGCACCGCCGCCGACGCCGAGACATATTTCGACGCCTATGCCGCAGCGATCGCGGCCATTGGTCTGATCGGCGGCGACGCGGCGCTGCCGTCGCGGCCCGGAATTTCGGTCAAGCTCACAGCGCTGCACCCGCGCTTCGAAGCGACCTCGCGCGAGCGGATATTGGCCGAGCTGCCGCCACGTCTTCTCGAGCTCGCGCGCATCGCCAAGGCGCGCGAACTTGGCTTCACCATCGACGCGGAGGAAGCGGATCGGCTCGAATTGTCGATCGAGGTGATGGGCGCCGTGCTCGCCGATCCGTCGCTGCGTGGCTGGGACGGCTTCGGGCTCGCCGTGCAGGCCTATCAGAAACGCGCCTTGGCGGTGATCGGCTGGGTCGAGGAGGCGTCCGCCACATTCGGCGACCGGCTGACCGTCCGCCTCGTCAAGGGCGCCTATTGGGACACAGAGATCAAGCGCGCGCAGGAGCGCGGACTCGCCGACTATCCGGTATTCACCCGCAAGGCCATGACCGATCTTTGCTACATGGCCTGCGTCAAGAAGCTCCTCGCCGCGCGCGAGCGGCTGTTTCCGCAATTCGCCACACACAACGCGCTTACCGTCGCCAGCGTGATCGAGGACGCGGGCGGCGTCGATGGCTTCGAGTTCCAGCGCCTGCACGGCATGGGCGAGGCGCTGTATGAGGCGCTTTTAGCAGAACTGCCTAAGACGGCTTGCCGTGTATATGCGCCGGTCGGCGGCCACCGCGATCTCCTCGCCTATCTGGTGCGGCGGTTACTCGAAAACGGCGCCAACTCCTCCTTCGTTTCGGTCGCCGCCGACCCGAGCGTGCCGATCGACGCAATTCTACGCCGTCCGCAAAACCGAATTGCCAGCGCTGGCGACGCGCGCAATACAAAAATCCCGCTGCCGGCCGATCTCTATCGGCCGGAACGGCGCAACTCGGCGGGCGTCGAGTTCGGCGACCGCGCCAGCCTGGATGCGCTTGTCGCCGAGGTTCGCGCCAGCACATCTGCTTTCGCCGAGGCCGCGCCGCTCGTCGACGGCATCGCGCTGCATGGCATCGAGCGCCCGGTGCGATCGCCGATCGACGGCCGTACCATCGGCGTGGTCCACGAGGGGGACGAGGCGATTACCCGCGCGGCGATGGCGGCAGCCGAGGCCGGGTTTCCCGGCTGGGCTGCGACGCCAAACGAAGATCGCGCTTCGACGCTTTTGCGCGCCGCCGATCTCCTTGAGAACAATCGCGGCGAACTCCTCGCGCTTCTGCAAAACGAGGGCGGCAAGACGCTTGATGACGCGCTGGCGGAGCTGCGCGAGACGGTCGACTATTGCCGCTACTATGCGGCGCAGACGCACGTCGCGCTCGCGCCGCAGCCAATGCCGGGTCCGACCGGCGAAAGCAACATGCTGCGCTATCGCGGACGCGGCGTGTTTGTCTGCATCAGCCCGTGGAATTTCCCGCTGGCCATTTTCCTGGGTCAGGTGAACGCGGCGCTTGCCGCCGGCAATGCCGTCGTGGCGAAGCCCGCGGAGCAGACGCCGCTCATCGCCGCCCGCGCGGTGGCGCTGCTTCACGAAGCCGGCGTGCCGGCGACCGCGCTGCATCTCGTGCCCGGCGACGGCAAGGTCGGCGCGAGTCTGGTCGCCGACGCAAACGTCGCCGGGGTCGTCTTCACCGGCTCGACCGAAGTCGGCCGCGCCATCAACCAGACGCTCGCGGCAAAAACCGGACCGATTGTGCCGCTGATCGCCGAAACCGGCGGCATCAACGCCATGATCGTCGATGCCACCGCATTGCCGGAGCAGGTGATCGACGACGTGATCACATCCGCCTTCCGCTCCGCCGGCCAACGCTGCTCGGCGCTGCGGCTTCTTTGCCTCCAGGAGGACATCGCGGAGCCGATGTTTGACATGCTGGTCGGTGCCGCGCGCGAACTGAAAGTCGGCGACCCACGCGAGCCGGCGACGCATGTCGGCCCGGTGATCGACGCCGACGCCAGGCAAAAGCTCGAAAGCTGGATCGCGAAGATGGAGCACGCCGGCCGCGTGCGCTATCGCTGGGACCGCGACGGAGCTCTGCCGGCTGGCGGGACCTACGTCGCGCCGGCGCTGATCGAGCTCGACCGCGCCCGCGAGCTGAAGGAGGAAGTGTTCGGACCCGTACTCCACGTCGTGCGCTGGCGCGCGGATGCGCTCGAAGCGCTGCTCGACGACATCGCGGCGAATGGCACGGCGTTGACGCTCGGCATCCATTCCCGCATCGACCTCACCATCGACCGCATCGCCGCGCGGCTTCCGCACGGCAACGTCTATGTCAATCGCAACATGATCGGAGCGGTGGTCGGCACCCAGCCGTTCGGCGGCACTCGGCTTTCCGGAACCGGCCCCAAGGCGGGCGGCCCGAATTATCTCCGCCGCTTTGCGGCCGAGCAGGCTGTCACCGTCAACACCACCGCCGCCGGGGGCAACGCCGGCCTTTTGGCCGAGGACGAGTGAGCCGACGAGTGAACCGCGGCGGCAGTCTCAAAGCTTTAACACAATTGCGACGTTATCAGGCTATTCTGATAGGGCATGGGTGATTCGATCACACGGCTTTACAATGCGGCGCTCTCGTGCCGCAATGACGATCCGTCGACCTCGCGGACCGCGCGGCTGTTGCGCTCCGGCCGCAGCAAGATGGCGAAGAAGCTCGCCGAAGAAGCAATCGAGGTCGTCATCGACGCCATGCACGGCGACCGCGACGCCGTGGTCAAGGAAAGCGCCGACCTCATTTACAATTTGGTAATTCTGTGGGTCTCCTCCGGCATCCGCCCGGAGGATGTCTGGAAGGAAATGGATCGCCGCGAGCGGCTCCTGGGCATTGCCGAGAAAGTGCCAAAGAAAGTCGCGGACGACAGCTCGCGCCGCAAGATCGTCGTCCTCGAAGGCCGCCGTCTGCGCAAGCGGCGCTGAGAAACGTCGAGCCGCTTCGCCACACTGCTGCGGCCAGAAACTTTGTAATTCCGCCTCCGCCAGCGATCAGAACTTCATAACCATCCGCAGCTCGGTCTTAAAGTTGTAGACTGGGTAATCGTTGATGATGGGCACACCGGCCTCCAGCGAAATGGTCAAGCTGTCGGTCACTTTCCGGCCGATCGACATATCAAGCGGGAGAAAAAGACGGCCGGTTTGGCCGGAAATTGGATCGCCGAAGTTGATGCGGATGTCGTTGCTTGGATAGAAGGTCACGAACCAATGCCCCGGCAGCCCAACGTTGAATGTCGGTGCGATCTGCGGTTCGCTGATATTCCGTCTCGAAGGATCGCCGGCAAAGCTGATCGCGTACCGGACCACAGGCACGAAATAGGTGTCCGGCCCAATTTCGAGGAACGAATAGCGCACCCCAAACCCTGGCATGATCTGCCATTTGCCGCTTCCCAACGAGTCTTCGGCGGTGGGCGCGACCAGACGCGCACCGAAGCCGAAAGCCCAATGCCGGTCGATAGCGTGACTGAGCGCGGCCTGCAGCGTCGTATCTCCGATGCCGGATTCTCGGTCCGAGCCGGGCGGATCGACTGTGGTCTTGTCGACGACCGGAACCTGAGCCAGTAATCCGAGCCTCCAGCCACCATCAAGGTCGGCCTTCCAATTGGCCCTCAGCAACCAACTCCCTCGGTCTGTTTGGCTGGTAGCTCCAGAGGACGTTTGGTAGATGTATCGCGTCTCGAAGCTGCTCTGCGGACGCGTGAAATCTTCACCATTGTAATCCGGGTCTTGTTGCTCTGGACCGGATTGTTGTGCAGTCCCACCAAGGGCCGGGAAGACGCAGCAGATAACGACCGCCCATGCGAAGGAAACCGCAAGGACCGAACGCGCGTTACGATCTCGCAGATCGGCGCTCACCGTTCCGGGACCTATCTAAAGAGGCGGCTGACAGCCACGATGCTCCAGCAGCGTTCGTGGCAAAACTTATCACGAAACCGGACAATCGGGCCTCAATACCGGTTTGCTGCGCCGTTTGCCGCCATGGGCAAGCCCAGCGCCTCTAGTTTCGCGGCACGACGCATGAGTTTACCTGCGGACCGATCTACGAGGAGAGCCGGCCGTCGGCCCTAATGGCAGACGATTATCCCTGCAACACCGCCGGTTATTTCATGACCATCAGCGGCGGCCGCATTGTCGGAGCGGTCGCGGCCGGCGAGAGCACGAAACTGACCGACCGAAGAGCAATCTGACAGCGCGCCCCAGAGATGCCGCCTCCACCTCTGCGAAGTCGTAGGTAAGGCGGAACGAGCCGTGACGCGAAGCGCCTTGCGCAATCAAATACAGATCAGCGGGTGGCCGACGATTTAGTCGGAATGAGTGAGTGGGATTGCGCAATTTTAGTGGAGCGCAGTCCTTTGTTGCTCAAGAGACGCAGTATCGAAAATCGCTACAAATGAGGTGACTAACGTGCGGCGCTCCATCATCGCTGGCGTGATTTTCAAATCTGCGCCAATTGCGCCGATGGTCTCAAGTCGTCATGCAAAATGTGAGAAATGTCTAATAAAAATGAATGGTATCGGACATTTGACTCGACTTTCTGATGGAGCGGTTTCAACCTGCATCTGCTATGCTCCTGAAAACGTATGGCGAGATGGACCGATTCATTCAAAGCGAAATATCCGGCGCTGCCAGACTCTGCTCAAGCGCGTAACCGACGAGAGCTAAAGGCCGCTATTGCTTAAATTGCTTTCTGAAAAATGACGAAATAGCGAAGCGTCCATTCTCGTAAAGAGAGACAGGCCACCTTCGAACGGGGCAGGAGACGTGGTCGCAGGAGACATAGATGTCGTCCCGTAACCTTCAGACAGATGAGGGTTCAGAAGGCTTGGCAGATGAGCGTCGGCCCGATGTGGATGCGGTGCGCATTCCCGGCGGCACCTTCCGCATGGGCTCGGACACGCACTATCCCGAAGAGGGGCCGGCTCACCGCGTAACAGTCAACTCGTTCTCGATGGACCCGACGCCGGTTACGAATCGGCGGTTCAAGGAGTTCGTCAAGGCAACCGGCCACGTCACCTTTGCCGAGATTCCTCCCGACCCGAAGGATTATCCGGGCGCGCTGCCGCATATGATTTATGCCGGCTCGCTCGTCTTCTCGCCGCCGTCGCGCCAGGTCGATCTGCGCGACTGGAGCCAATGGTGGGCCTTCCTCAACGGAGCGGACTGGCGGCATCCCTACGGCCCGAACAGCAATATCAATGGGCTCGACAATCATCCGGTCGTGCACGTGGCGTTCGCGGACGCGCTGGCCTACGCCAAATGGGCCGGCAAGGATCTGCCGACCGAGGCCGAATGGGAATTCGCCGCGCGCGGCGGACTCGACGGCGCCGAGTTTGCCTGGGGCGACGAGTTCACGCCCGGCGGCAAGCACATGGCGAACACCTGGCAGGGTGAATTTCCGCGACAGAATCTTCGCTCGGACGGCTTCGAGCGCACATCGCCGGTGACCGCATTCCCCCCGAATGGCTACGGCCTTTTCGACATGATCGGCAACGTCTGGGAATGGACGACGGATTGGTATTCGCAAAAGCACGAAACCGATGCGCCGAAGGCGTGCTGCATTCCGGAAAATCCGCGCGGCGGACCCGAGGCGGCAAGCTACGACACTCGTCTGCCGAACATCAAGATTCCACGCAAGGTGCTAAAAGGCGGCTCGCATCTCTGCGCGCCTAATTATTGCCGCCGCTATCGTCCGGCCGCGCGCCATGCCGAGCCGGTCGACACTTCCACAAGCCATGTCGGCTTTCGGTGCGTTAGCAGAAATCAACAGAAAGGGAGCGCGTTATGAGTGAGGACCAAGGGCGAGGAAAGTCCGAGGACGGCACTGCGCAAAACAGCCAAGGCCTCAAACGGCGCGATCTGCTGTTGAGCGGCACGTCGTTGGTGGCCGCATCGGCGCTGCTCGGAGCAGGTTTCGCAACGCCCGCGCAAGCGCAGCAACCGGCATCGACGCCGTCCGGCGGGAAACAACCGAACATCATCGTCATCATGGGCGACGACATCGGCATCTGGAACATCGGCGCCTACCACCGCGGCATGATGGCCGGGCGGACACCGAACCTCGACAAGCTTGCCGCCGAAGGCATGCTGTTCACCGACTATTACGCCGAGGCAAGCTGTACGGCCGGGCGCGCGCAATTCATTACCGGCGAGCTGCCGATCCGCACCGGCATGACCACGGTCGGTCAAGCGGGCGCGACCATCGGTATTCCGGCGCAGGCAGTGACCATCGCGACGGCGTTGAAGGCCATGGGATACGCCACCGGCCAGTTCGGCAAGAACCATCTCGGCGACCTCAACGAATTCCTGCCGACCGTCCACGGCTTCGACGAGTTCTTCGGTTACCTTTATCACCTCGACGCGATGGAAGACCCAGCCCATCCCAAT
>Ga0182024_10008243_pt1 | contig 22085 bp, 20 predicted proteins | sample P32metaG_FD_120480 | JGI IMG/M metagenome (GOLD analysis project Ga0182024, IMG submission 120480) | Permafrost microbial communities from Stordalen Mire, Sweden - P3-2 metaG (Illumina Assembly) | ecosystem: Environmental > Terrestrial > Soil > Wetlands > Permafrost | place: Sweden: Stordalen...
CGGCCACCGATCTGGTGCTGGTGGTGACGCAGATGCTGCGGAAGCACGGGGTGGTGGAGAAATTCGTGGAGTTTTTTGGTTCCGGTTTGGATTCGATGTCAGTGGCCGATCGCGCGACCATCGGCAACATGGCTCCGGAATATGGGGCGACGATTGGATTCTTCCCGGTGGATGAGCAGACGCTGACGTACATGCGCCTGACAGGGCGCGAAGCGAAGCACATTGATCTGGTCGAGCGTTACTGCAAGGAGCAGGGTCTGTGGCGGCAGAACAACTCGCATCCGCGGTTCAGCCAGACGCTGGAGCTGGATCTGGCGACGGTGAAGCCGAGCGTCGCCGGACCGCGCCGGCCGCAGGATCGGCTGGAACTGGGGAACGTCAAGAAATCTTTCCGCGGAGCGCTGGTGGAGGCGTTCAAGAAACCAGCCGCTGAAGCGGCGGCGGCGCATCTCACGCGCACCAACGGCAACGGCATGGCGCTGGCGCACGGCGACGTGGTTATCGCCGCCATCACAAGCTGCACGAACACCAGCAATCCGAGCGTCATGGTCGCGGCGGGATTGCTGGCGAAAAAAGCGGTGGAGAAAGGACTGAAAGTTCCGGCGTATGTGAAAACATCGCTGGCTCCCGGCAGCCGCGTGGTGACGGATTATCTCGACAAAGCGGGTCTGACCCCCTTCCTGGACAAACTCGGCTTCCAGACCGTCGGTTACGGCTGCACCACCTGCATCGGCAACAGCGGGCCGCTGCCGGAAGCGGTGTCGAGCGTGATCGAAAAGCACGATCTGGTCGCCGCGGCGGTGCTGTCGGGGAATCGCAATTTCGAGGGGCGAATCAATCCGCACGTGAAGGCGAATTATCTGGCCAGCCCGCCGCTTGTCGTAGCGTACGCGCTGGCGGGCAGCGTGGATGTGAATCTCGCGGAGGATTCGCTGGGACCCGGCAGCGACGGCAAGGCGGTTTATCTGCGCGACATCTGGCCAACGCAGACGGAAGTAAACCAGACGGTGGCCCGGTCGCTGGGCGCGGAGATGTTCCGCAAAGAATACACCAACGTCGCCGAGGGAAATCCGCAGTGGAATGCGATTCCCGTCAAGGGCGGAGAATTGTTCGCCTGGGACGAAGCGAGCACCTACATCCAGGAGCCGCCGTTTTTCCAGAACCTGGCCAAGGGGCCAAAGCCGATCGAGTCGATCCGCGCAGCCCGCGTGCTGGTGATGGTCGGCGACAGCGTGACGACCGATCACATCTCTCCGGCGGGGGCTATCAAGAAGGACAGCGCTGCCGGGAAATATCTCATCGAGCACGGCGTGACGGCGGCGGATTTCAACAGCTATGGCTCGCGGCGCGGCAATGATCGTGTGATGACGCGCGGCACGTTCGCCAATATCCGGCTGAAGAATCTGCTGGTTCCCGGCTCCGAGGGTCCGGTCACGAAACATTTTCCCGATGGGCAGACGATGAGCATCTACGACGCTTCCGTGAAGTATCAGGCCGCCGGCGTGCCGCTGATCGTGCTGGCCGGGAAGGATTACGGCATGGGTTCCAGCCGCGACTGGGCGGCCAAGGGTGTGTACCTGCTGGGCGTCAAAGCGGCGATCGCGGAGAGTTTTGAGCGCATCCACCGCAGCAATCTCGTCGGCATGGGCGTGCTGCCGCTGCAATATGAAAACGGCCAGACCGCCGCGAGCCTCTGCCTGAGTGGGCTGCACACTTTTGAGATCGCGTTGTCCGATGAGTTGAAGCCCAAGGCCACCGTGGCGGTGAAGGCCACCGGGCCGGACGGATCGGTGATTCAGTTCAACACCGTCTGCCGCATCGACACGCCGGTGGAGATTGAGTACTACCGCAACGGCGGAATCCTGCACACGGTTTTGCGGAAGATTCTGCAGGGCGCGGCATGACCAACGCGCGGATCAACGGCCGGAAACTGGTCTGGACGGGCGGGATCGTGCTGGTGCTGGCGGCGGCGTCGGCGCGGTTGTTCGCTGTCTTCTATTTGAAAGACATGAATCATCCGGCCGTCCCGGCGACTCAGCCGGTGACGCAGACGGCGGCTCCCGTGGCGGGCGGGCCGTAGAATTTAGAGCATCTAACTGAAAACTTTTCCTTCCGTGCCGTCAATTCATTAGGAAGCAAGCATGAGCGACCTGAGCCGGGCGGCTGAGCGGGCGGCGGCGCATAGCGCGGCTTTGGCGCTGTATGCCCGCCAGTGGCTCGATGCCACGGCGGCGCAGGACGTCGTGCAGGAGGCGCTGGTGCGATTACTAGGCCAGCGGGTCTGTCCCGACGAACCGGTTGCGTGGATGTACGCCGCGGTGCGGCGGGCGGCGATTGATGCGGCACGGTCGCGCGATCGGCGGCGAAAGCGCGAAGGCGCCATGACGGAAACGAAACCGAACTGGTTTCAGCATGATGAAGGCGCCGCGTTGGATGCCGATGCGGCGCAGCGGGCGCTGACGCGATTGCCTCACGAATTGCGCGAGATCGTGGTCCTGCGTATCTGGGCGGAGCTGGGTTATGCGGATATCGCGCGGATCACGGGCGTGAGCGTCGGAACGGCGCATGCGCGATTCATCGAGGCGATGCGGCGGCTGCGGGACGCTCTGGATGTCACAGAAACAGGGAGAAGTCATGATGCGGGAAAACGAAGTTGATGAAAGCGAGCTGAAGTTGGCCGAGGCGCTCAAGTCGCTGGAGCCGGCGGCATCGCGTATGGACCCGATTGCGGCGGCCTTCACGGCCGGCCGGCGCTGCGGGCGGCGAAGGGAACGCGCCTGGGGGGCGGCGGCGATTGTGTGCGCGGTTCTTGCGATTTGCCCGCGCCTGATGCCCGGCGGCAAGTCGCCGCTTCCAGCGCATCCGGCTTCATCCTGGACGGTGAGCGCTGTTGCAGAGCCGCTGCCATCGAGCGATGTCAGCGCGCTGCAATTGGATCGGGACGTGCTGGATCACGGTCTGGCGGGGCTTCCGGCTGCGCATTTCGCGGCGATGCCGGTGATGACGGCTCGCGACATGCTCTGATGAGGTCGTTTATGAAACTGATTTCACTGGCGGCTCTGGTTCTGTTGCTTCTGATTCGGCCGGCGCTGGGTGCGAACGCTGGTGAGTCGGAGAATTTTGACCTCACGCCCGTGCCCGTGGCCGATCCCGCGCTGAAATACGAACTGCTCTTTGGCCCGGCGGACCAGCGGCCCGGCAATGCGGCGCTCTTGTATGGGCAGGCCCTCATGTTCGTGAACGACTCATTTGCTGATGAGATCAACCATGCCGACGATCTGCTTTATCAGCCGGACTCCGCCGCGTTTCTTGCCGCGGCATCGAAATTTAAGGAAGGGGCCACTCTCGGGCTTCTGGACCTGGCCGGCCGCTGTGAGGATTCCGACTGGGGCATCCCCGCGCGCGAATTGGGAATGAACGCGCTGCTGCCGAATCTCAATCACATGCGGGTGATGGAGAACCTGCTGCACGTTGTGGCGGTTTACAGGATGCGCACCGGCGACGTGCCGGGCGCGCTCAACATGATCCGCCCCGGTCTGGAACTGGGCCGCGATTGCGGCAGGGAACCGTTCCTCGTCAGTGGTCTGGTGGGCGTGGGCATCCTGCGTGACATGTCCGAGGCGATCGGCGAACTGATGAGCCGCCCCGACTCGCCGAACCTCTATTGGGCGCTGGCCGGCCTTCCGCACCCGATGATGGATTTTCACAAGGCCATGGAGCACGAGCGCATCAGCATCAGTTCGACCTTCCATGATCTCAACACGGACCGCTTGCAGGATCTTTCCGCCGACCAGTGGAAATCGATCTTCAAGGGTCTGGTTGCGATCCTGAATCGGGGCGGGGGGAATGCTCCCGCGAGTCAGCAGGGATGGGCAAGCGATCAGACCGTTGCCGACGAAGTGACGCGCAATCTGCCCGAGGCGCGCGACTACTATGCCCGCACCTTTGGCGTTTCAGCCGACGAGGCGGAGCAGGTTGACCCGTTCAAGGCCGTGGCGATTTTCTGGTACGGCCAATATGAGGAGATTGTGCAGCAGCAGTATGCGATCTCGACACTCCCCTATCCCATGCAGATTGCGCTGATCGATCCAATTGGGCGGAAGTTAAGTGAGCTGAAGAGCGGGCAGCCGGCCAATGTTTTCGTGGCCGCCGCCCCGACTCTCAATCGGGCCGCGTTGACGTTTGCCAGGTGCGACCGCGTGTTTGCGGCGCTGACGGACGTGGAGGCGATTCGCTCCTGGGCGGCAGCGCACGGCGGCGCCCTGCCGGACAGCTTGCAGCAGATCACGGACACGCCGGCTTTGGACAATCCGCGCACGGACAAGCCGTTTGACTACAAGGTTGCCAACGGAACCGCGACGCTTTCGGACCCGCTGCCGGAAAACCTGCCATTGACGTACACCATTCGCATCCGACATTGAATCGGGAGGCTCAACACCTTCCTTTGCCGGGGGTATAAAGAGCGTGTGACAGCGGAGGACACCTCAAGCGTGGATGGTGCATGGCGTTGGCGCTGGTCGCCGCGATGGGAACCGTCAATGCGCTCGGCGGATCGACGATCGGCAACGGTTCGGTAACGGTGCCCCTGTCGCTCATCGGCGGGGAATCACGATTCGTTGTGATCGGCCCAGGCCGCCAGTAGCAAACCACGCGGTTTTTCAGTCAAAATGGGGATGAACGCCCAGACGCCGAGACGCCGAGAAAGACACGGAGGATTCGGTTCTGTCTTCGCGTTTTCTGCCTCGGCGTCTCGGCGTTCAAATTCTTCTTGTTTAAGTTTCGATCACCACGACTTCGTGATCGAGAATCGACGGAAGCTCAAATTTCGCCCAGCCCGATTCGAAGCCCGCCGTCACGCTGCGCCCGCCGACCAGCGTTCTGGCGGAGTTTGGCGCGGCGTCGCTGCGCACCTGGATGCGCAATGGGCCGACGGGGATCAATTCGTCCACGGGAGATCGCCAGGTTCCGGCGCTGGTCATGTTGAGAATGTGCAGGATCAGCCGGCGAGGCTGCCGGTAGAGTTCGCAATTGACCAGCCCGCTGCCATCGACGCGGAGCGGAATCGTGTCGCGGGCGGCCCAGCGGACTGCGCTGGCGAGCAGATCGCCGTGGTCGGGAAAATTGTTCAGCGCGAAGCGGCGGTCCAGGTCGGCGGGAATGAAAACCACGCGGCTGGGGAGCGAATCGTTGACCACCACGCCGGGAATGTCGGTGCGCGGCTGGCGCATCCAGACGGTCTCCGGGGGCGTGGACGGAAATGGGGGAATGTATGTCGCCAGGGCTTTGCCGGTCGTCAATGTGAGCGGGGCTAGCGTTCCGCCGTAGGGAAGAATGTCGGTTTCATCGAAGCCCGCCAGGATCGGATGTCGCCCTGCGCCGGCCGGGAGACGCAGATAGGTGTGCAGCGGCTGCTGCGGCGACGTGAGCGGTCTGCCGCCTTTGACGCCAAAAAGATCGGCCAGTCCGAAATCCGCGCGGGCGTCGCCGAATTCATTGAAAAGGCTGCTCTGCCCGGTGGCGATCAGCGCTCCGCCGCGCTGCACGAAACGGCGCAGGGACGCGAGCTGTCCATCGGACAGAGCACCCAGGTTCGGCAGGATCAGCACCGAGAGACCGGCGCCATCGCGATCGAGATAATCCAGGTGCATCGGCACGAACGGAATGCGGGCGCGGACCAGAGCCTGCGTGAATCCGCGCCACGGCTGGGCGACCAGTTCCTCGCTGTTGTCGCGGCCGTAGTAGTTGGCGTTGTGGCGCGAATAGGCGACGGCGACGGTGGCGATCGGTGTGCGATCGCGAAGATATTGCTCATTGTCCGCGTGAAATTGCATCACCGGCTCAGCGGTGTCATAAGCGCGGCGATCTTCGCCGATCGCGCCGACGTGATGCCACCACGGCCCGACGCCGCCGGCCAGGCCCGAGAGCATCCACAGCCGCGCTTCAGGCGCGCTCTTGGCGGACATGCGGAATTGCGGGCGGCCGTGCTGATACATCGCCATGCTCTCGGCGGCCAGCTTGTCCCAGCCGAGCAGTTGGTGAACGCTCTTGCCTCCCAGTGCGTTTTCGCCGAAGCCCGATGCGTCGGAGCGCGATTGATTGTCGAGCAGGAAAAATTCCGCGCGGGCGCACAATTCCTTCACATCGCGGAAATCGCCGCCGAGTCCCGCCATGCCGGTTCCGCTCATGCCGATCCAGAGACAATCAGCTCCGCCCGCTTTTTTCGTGACGGTGTTGTTGAAATCCCATTGCTGGGTGCGGAGCGTGAAATTCCATTCGTTCCATTGCCGGTAGACCGGATCGTTCCAGTTGGCGACAGTGGGGATGTCCTTGCCGCTCGCGTCGTGAAATTTGCTGACACAGTATTTGCAGTGACATATCTGGCTGCGCTCCAGGCCGCTCCAGATGTTGTCGGCAATTCCCTCGGGGCGCGAGTGCTCGATGATCTCGCGCAAAATGCCGGGCAGATATTCCGTGTAATACGGCGTGTTGATGCAAGTGAGATAAAACTCGCCGCTGCGATACGGCTGGCCGTCGCCGTCGCGGCCGAACCAATCGGGATGGGCGCGATAGAGGGCTTCGTGCCCCTTGCTGGAATCCATGCGGGCGATGACGCACAGGCCGTCGTCGTGCGCGGCTTGAGCGAGTTCGCCGTACAGATCGCGGCCGGCCAGCAGCGGCGGGCGGTAGTGCAGGGGAAAGCGGCTGGGATAATAGGCGAAGATACCGCCGGCGTTGATGATGACGCCCTGCACGCGCGTGCGCTTCCAGTATTGCCGCCACCAGGGGATGTCGTAGTTCACGACATCGGCTTCGGTGATGTTGGTCTGCCCCCAGCGGGCGGCGCGGCGATACCACGGCGCCGGTCCCGCTGCCGGTCCGGCGGCGGCGGCGAGGCGTTCCAGACCCGTCATGGCCAGCGTTGTCACGGCGGCCGCCTGCTTCAGAAAATCGCGGCGCGTGGGCATGGTGAACTCCTTGGACTAGCCGTGCGAAACAGAGGTGCGACTCCGCCTCGGCATTGAACAGCCAGGCGGCATGGATTGTCAATGTGGGACAACGGCCGCCGGCGATTGTATGATGTGCGCGGCTGGAGCCAACCGCACGGCCGCTAACCGCGATTGGATTATGGCAAAACATACGATTGTGCTTATTCCCGGCGACGGGATCGGTCCTGAAGTCACCGCCGCCGCGCGCCGCGTTCTGGAGGCGGCGGGATGTGCGATCACCTGGGTTGAAGCCCTCGCCGGCGCGTCGGCCGTGGAAAAGGGGATGGAGGACGTGCTGCCTAAAAGCACGCTGGAGGCTATCCAGACGCATAAGGTGGCGCTCAAAGGCCCAGTCACGACGCCGGTCGGGAAGGGTTTCAAATCCGTCAACGTGCAGTTGCGGCAGAAGCTGCACTTGTACGCCGCCGTGCGACCGGTGCGCAGCCTGCCGGGCATCAAGACACGCTACGACGGCGTGGACATGGTGATCGTGCGCGAGAACACCGAGGGTCTGTACAGCGGCATCGAGAACGAAGTCGTGCCCGGCGTGGTGACGAGCCTGAAAGTGGCCAGCGAAAAAGCCTGCACGAGAATCGCCCGCTACGCATTCCGCTACGCCACGCGCCGCCATCGGCAGAAGATCACCGTCTTCCACAAAGCCAACATCATGAAGCTGAGCGACGGGCTGTTTCTCGACTGCTCGCGGAAGATTTACGAAGAAGAATATCCCAACATCACCTACGAGGAACTGATCATCGACGCCGGCTGCATGAAGCTGGTGCAGGACCCGACAAAGTTTGACGTGCTGCTGATGGAGAACCTGTACGGCGATCTGGTGAGCGACCTGTGCGCCGGGCTGGTGGGCGGCTTGGGCGTCGTGCCCGGCAGCAACATCGGCGAAGACGCCTCGGTGTTCGAGGCCGTGCACGGCAGCGCCCCCGACATCGCGGGCAAGGGATGGGCCAATCCGCTGGCGATCATCATGAGCAGCGTCATGATGCTGAATCACCTGCACGAAGAGGCGCTGGGATCGAAGATCAAGACGGCGTACGACGCGGTGCTGGCGGAAGGAAAGAACCTCACGCGCGACCTGGGCGGCACCGCGAGCACGGATCAGTTCGCCGATGCGGTGATTGCGAAGATGAAATGACGGCGATCGCCCGCAGAAGAATATTCACCGCAGAGAGCGCGGAGAAACGCAGAGAGAATTCAGTTTGATTATTTTCGGGACCGCATTTCTCATTGCTCTCTGCGTGCTCCGCGGTTCAATGAAATTCTTCCCAATAACATGCGGCCAAAGCATCTCTTGGGGCCGACATCGGGGCTGTCCGGTGTTCTAGCGAAGACCAGATACTATAATTCGCGATAATGATCCGGCGAAAATCCAAGCTCACTCATCTCACCGCCGCGGGCAAGGCGCACATGGTGGATGTCGGCCACAAGCCCGTGACGCGCCGGCAGGCGGTTGCGGAAGGGTATATCACGCTGGCACAAGCGACGCTGCGCGCGATTGCCGATGAGAAAGTGCCCAAGGGGGAAGTGCTTGGCACGGCCCGCATCGCGGCGATCATGGCCGCCAAGCGCTGCGGGGAGTTGATTCCGTTGTGCCATCCGCTGGGCGTTGAATGCGTTGAGGTGGATTTTGATCTGCCGGAGCTGACGCCGGAGAGGAACGGCCCGGTGCGGCTGCGCATCAAGGCGGTTGCCGGGATCACAGCCAAGACGGGCGTGGAGATGGAAGCGCTCACGGCGGTCGCCGTGGCGGCGCTGACGATCTATGACATGTGCAAGGCGATCGACAAGGCGATGGTGATCTCCGACATCCGGCTGCTAAGCAAAACCGGCGGCACGTCTACGGCGCGGTGAGACGGCCCATGAACAGGATCGTCTGCTCCTTCACGTCGCAGATCAGAAACAGAAATGGATGATCGGCGTTGAAGACCGGCGGCCCGGCCTGCATGGCTGACGCTCCGAGTATGATTCCCGTCGCGCCGGCCGCTTCGGTCCCCTTCTCGTCCACATCGACGTATGCCTTGTGAACGACGCCGGTGATCTGAAGATCGTGCCCGCCATCGATGCCGGAGAAATCGGCCGCCGCGGTGAACGCTGCGCTCATCCCCATTTCTTTGAGCGCCTGCGACAGATCGAAGCGGCTTTCCATGCGGAATTTCGGAAGCGACACGATCACGCGCTGGCGAACGAGGCCGGCGGTCACGTCGCTCAGCCACTTGGAATCCAGGGATTTCTCTAAATCGCCGATCCCGTCGGTTTTCCGAGGGAGCAATATCAGCATTTGAAGATCGCCGCCGGCGTAGGGAAGGGCCAGCGCCTGGAGCGAATCGTCTTCAAAATAACCGTACCGACCGGCGCGGTGCATCATCGGGATGGTGCGGTCGCCGCCGGGGGAGTGCCAGACGCCGTCGTGCGTCGCGCCCACGTCGAATGGGGTTTCCCAATCGCCTTTGAAGTAGATCGCGTTGGTCAGCACCAGTTTCGTCTGATCGCTCAGGGCGGACGCTGGAATCAGGTCTTTGATTTTGTCGCCGGTGTGCGCTGCGACCCAATCGTTGATGGTTCCGGCGGTCTGCTCGCTGCGGGCAAAATCGACGGTCTGAGCGTAAGCCTGATATTTGTCTTCCACGGTCTGGACAAACTCCGGCAGCAATTTGATTCCTGTTTGCGCGACCCAGAGCGCATCGGCGACGTGCAATTCGTAACCTTTGCCCGCGCGATCGGCCTGATAGCGCTGAATCAGTTGTCCGAGCATGGAGGGAACGTCGCCCTGCGCGGGAAGGTGCAGCGTCGCGGCCATTTCGGCGGCGGTTTGGCCGCGCGCTCCGGCGTAGGTCATCGCCAGCGCGGTTGAAACGCTGTACGGCGAAATAAAGATGTTGCCGTCCTGAGCGCGCAAGTGAGCGTACAGGTCCAGCGCAAAGGCAGTGTTCGCCGCGGCTGCCACGTCCATCTGAGCGTTGGCCTTTTGAGGGGCCGTCATGCAGACCAAACAGGCGAGCGTCGTTATGATGGCGGCATGTCGAATCAGCATTGGGAGCACGAAGCGCGGCCGTCGGAAGTGGCGTATCGGCTGGCCCGCTGGTCGCTGGCGGCGTTCGTGGTCACGTTCATCATGGCGCGAATTCTGGTGATCCTCATCATGTCGCGCACCATTCCCGATCTCTATCTGCACGTCGGCGGGAATCACGTTCATCATTTGAACTACGGCATTTTCATGCTCTGCGGCGTTGGCGCGTATCTGCTGTTCTATCAGCCGCGCGGCCATGCCCTCAGCGCGGCGGCGGCGGTTTACGGAATCGGGCTGGGACTGACGTTCGATGAATTTGGAATGTGGTTGCATCTGGGCGGCAGCTACTGGCAGCGGGCCAGTTTTGACGCGGTGGTGGTGGTCGCGGCGCTGCTGGGGCTGGTGGCGGTGGCGCCGGAGTGGAAAAAATTCCGCGCCCTGCACTGGCAGACGGCGGCGGGCATCACGCTGCTGACGGCCGTGTTTGGCGTGCTTCTGGTCCATTCCGTTCAGAAGGCCGGGCAGCGAATCGTGCCGAGCCTCATGCACCTGGAAGAAACATCGCCCGGCTGAGAGCCATCGGGTTGAAAGCCTTCGGGTTGAGAGCTTTCGGGCTGAAAGTCTTGGGGCCGGGAATTTATCCGCGTGTGAATCGCTCGTCGGCCACCTTCCAATTGATGACGTTCCACCAGGCGGCGATGTAATCGGGCCGGCGGTTCTGGTATTTCAGGTAGTAGGCGTGCTCCCACACATCCAGCCCGATCACGGGAAAGTGCCCTTCCATCAGCGGCGAGTCCTGATTGGCGGTGGAGATGATCTCCAGCTTCCCGCCATTCTTGATGAGCCACGCCCAGCCCGACCCGAAGCGCGTCGCGCCGGCGGCGGCGAATTTTTCCTTGAAAGTGTCGAACGAGCCGAACGTGGAGTTGATCGCCCCAGCCAGCGCGCCGACGGGCGCGGTTCCCGGTTTGCCGGCCGGGTTGAGAATCTCCCAAAAGAGCGTGTGATTGTAATGCCCGCCCCCGTTGTTGCGAACGGCCGTTTTGATCGCCTCGGGCACGATGGCCAGATTCTTGGCCAGCAGTTCCTCGATCTTGTTTCCGACGAGCTGTGGCGCGGATTCGAGCGCCTTGTTGAGATTGTTGACGTAAGCCGCGTGATGCTTGCCGTGATGGATTTCCATCGTCATCTTGTCGATGTTCGGTTCGAGTGCGTCGGACGGAAACGGCAGCGGCGGAAGGGTGAAGGCCATGGTGCTGATCCTTTTTCTGGCGACAAAAATAATGAAGTACGCCGGATGAGACTATGCACGCCCTGCCGGAGTGTCAACGTCGGGGATTACTTATGTCGTCGTGCGGGCTGACGCACATTGCCGACTTTGGCATTCTACAGCCGATTTCGCCTTCGTTGCCAACGCCAATCCCACGGACGTAATTTCCGTGCATCCGGCCACCACAAGTGGTACAATTAGACCGGCGGTTTCGGGCATTTCGAAAGGCGGTGGACACATGGCTCGGGCAGAATATTGCTGGCCGCTGATCGCGGTGGTGGTTCTATGTGCGAACCTCACCTTGGCCCAGAGTTTTACATGGGACGCCAGCGGCGCGAACCCCACGAATCCCACGAACGGGAGCGGCAACTGGGACACAACATCCAGCGCCAATTGGTCGAACGGAACAACCGATGGTACATGGGTGAGCGGCAGCACTGCTGTCTTTGAGCCAAAAGCGGGCGCTCCCAATGCGGTCGTTACGATCGATGATCCCTCGGGTGCGGTTAACGTAGGGCTCCTTGAGCTTGCCGGCAACTACAGCATAGCCGCGACACCTGGCGACACGCTAACCATTGTGCCCCAGGCTGGCGGGGCGGTGCCCGGAATCGTCGGCGCGGCGGTCATCAGCGCTCCCATCGCCGGAACAGATGGCGTTGACGTGTCCGGTGGACTACTTCTAACGGGTCAAAACACATACACCGGCGCAACGCTCAGTAGGCAAGGCGAAATCACCCTTGCCAACGGAGCGAGCTTGGGCAACACATCTATCTCTGGCAGCCAGGGGGGACTTGATGTGCGCGGCAGCGCTGCCGCCGGAACCGGCGGGGCAGGCAACTCTGGCGCGACCATGACCGTATTGGGTACTGGCTTGCTCTTTTCCATGGAAGACGGAACGATCGGCACCTTCACACTCCAACAGCAGTCCGGCTTTACCGGAACGGCGCTGACAGGCATCGGCGGAGGCTTCGGTTTTGACCTTGGAGAAACCGCAGCGGACAAACTCATAGACTCCGGTCCCGGCACGGCTAGCGTACGCGGCACGAACGTGATCGATATTTCAACCAACAGCGACGCCTATCTGACTCCGGGCAGCTACACCCTCATCAGCGTCCCCGCCGGCGGGCTGACGGGAACATTTGATTTCTTCAACGGCACGACCACCGAAACCGTCACCGTCGGCGGCACGGCCTACACGTTGACGCTCACCAACAGCGACACCGCCGAGATTCTGACCGTCCTCCCCGAACCCGCCTCCGCCGCCCTCATGGCCCTGGCCGGAATATTCCTGCTCCGCCGGCGACAGCGACGGACGCCATGCGTATAATTGCTGTGCATCCGGTGGGGAATCGTGGTAATATTCATCGCGCGGTTTCGGGCATTTCGAGAGGCGGTGAGTCAGTGGCGCGCGTAAAATACTATTGGCCGGTCATCGCGGCAATCGTGCTGTGGCCGTGCATCTCCATCGCTCAAACCTTGACCTGGGATGCCAGCGGCGCTAATCCAGCGAATCCCACGACCGGCAGCGGTAACTGGGACACAACAACTAATGCCAATTGGTCAAACGGAACGACGGACGGTACATGGGTGAATGGTGATGCAGCGGTCTTTGAACCCACACCAACCCCTCCCGGCTCTCCGCCTCCCATCGACTCGATTGTTACGATCGACGATCCATCCGGCACGGTTGAAACGCCATCCCTTAGTTTTCCCGCGAACTATACAATCGCCGCCGCACCCGGTGACACGCTGACCATGGTGCCGCAGGCTGGGGGTGCGCAGCCCTCTATTAGAACCAAGGGTGGGACAATCACCGCTGTAATAGCAGGATCAGACGGCTTTGAGGCAGCCGAAACGGGCGGAAATCTAATATTGACTGGTCATAGCACATACGCGGGCACGACCACCATTATCCAGAGCCAAATCACTTTGACCAATGGCGCGAGCCTCGGCAATACAGAGATAACCGGCGACCAGGGAAACCTCCTCATCGACGGAAGCGCCAGTGCTGGAACCAGTGGACCGGGCAATTCTGGCGCGACGATGCTTCTCCCGCACATTGACATGCAGGACGGGACCATCGGCACCTTCAGGCTCTACCAGCAGTCCGGCTTCACGGGAGCCGCGCTCTACCTAGGTGTAGGAATTGGTTTCCTTCTCGACCTCGGCGAAACGGCTGCGGACGAAGTCGTGGACTCCGGTCCAGGCACAGCCGACATGGCCGGCGGGAATCCCTTCATCAACATCTCCACCGCCGGCGACGCTTATCTAACGCCCGGTAGCTACACCCTCATCAGCGTTCCTGCCGGCGGGCTGACGGGAACATTTGACTTCCCCAACGGCCAGACCACCGAAACCGTCACCGTCGGCGGTACGGCCTACACGTTGACGCTCACCAACAGCGATACCGCCGAAGTTCTGACCGTTCTCCCCGAACCCGCCTCCGCCGCGATAATGACCCTGGGCGGAATATTCCTGCTACGACGCCGGAGGCGCGGATTTGTGCTATTGTAATAGGCGAGGTGCATGGATGGCCGCGATATCACAGGTGATTCAACTGGACATGAAGATTCGTCTGTCGCGCAGCGCGCGCAAGCAGCTCGCCAAACAGGCGGCGCAGGCGGGACGGCCGCTGGACGACTATGCGTCGGAACTGTTGGAACATGCCGCGTCTGCGGCGAACGTCGAAGCCGTGCTCGCTCCGCTGCGCAAGGAATTTTCCGCCAGCGGGACGACCGATGCGCAGCTTGCTAATCAGATCAACGCGGCGCGCGAGGAATATCACGCCAGCCGCCGCAGGTCCAAACGCCGATGAGCGACAAACCGCCGCGAGCCGTCTTCGATTGCGTCGTCTTTGTGCAAGCCCTTATCAGCGGTCGTGGTCCTTCGGCCGCCTGCATTCGCCACGTTCAACAGGCTTCCGTTGCTTTGTTTCTCAGTTCCGAAGTGATGGCCGAGGTGCGAGACGTTCCGCTTCGGCCCGCGCTGGCGCGAAGGTATCGCCACCTGACGCCGGAGCTTGTGGCGAGCTTTGTCGCCGATATCGAGCGCCACTCCGTCTGGATCGAGAACCCGCCGAAGGTCTTTACGCTGCCGCGCGACGCGAAGGATGAACCGTATGTCAATCTCGCCGCGGCAGCCGATGCCCGATTCCTGGTTACGTGGAATGCACGGCATCTGACGTACCTGATGAGAAAGGATACCGCCGAAGGCCGATTGTTCTGTCGGAGGTTTCCCGAGTTGAAAATCCTGTCGCCGCCGGAATTCCTTCGTGAAATCGGGCAGCCGAAGATATGACCGCCCAGACGGCAACCGTCTTTGGGGCGATCACTTGCGAGATACCCAGTAAGTTTGTGAACGCTTATGAAAACTCAAAAGCGCATCATCGCCCATAAGTTGCGTCAGGCCGTCGTGATTCCCAGTTGCCCGCTAGCCATGTAGGCGTCGATGCCGGTGGAAAGATTGAATTTGGGGGAGTAGCCCAGCGCCTTGCGGGCGGCGGTCAGGTCGGCTTGCGTGCGGTCCTGGGTGAAGCCGTAGGGATTCTGGAAATAATCGGGTTGAAGATCGGTTTTGAGGATGCGATTCAATTCAGCCACGACGCGATTGAAGGTTTCGCCGGCGCCGCTGCCGACGTTGAAGACGCCGCCGCCATCGTAATCCAGGGCGCGCAGATTGGCGTCGACCACGTCGTCCACGTGCACGAAGTCGCGGCGCTGTTCGCCGGCGGTGAAGATGCGCGGGCGTTTGCCGGAGCGCATCTGTCTGGCGAGCTGGTGGATCATGCTGGCGAATTTGCCCTTGTGGTCCTCGTGGGGGCCGTAGACGTTGAAGTAGCGCAGCGCGATCTGCGGCCGAACCATTTTCGGGGCGTATTGCTGGGCCAGGTGCTCCATCGCCAGCTTGGAATAGGCGTAGACGTTGCGCGGGTCGGGGGGCTGCGACTCCTTCATGGGAGCGGGGCCGTTGCCGTAGATGCTGGCGCTGCTGGCCCAGATGACGCGGCTGCGATGTTTCACGGACAGGTCGAGAATGGCCCGGAAGCCTTCGACGTTGTTGTGCATCATCTGCCGCTGATCGGCGACGGTGGTGTCGGTGATGGAACCCTGGTGCAGGACGGCGTCGAAGGGGAAGAGTTTGTCCAGCGTGCGGGTGTCGCCGGCCACATCGACCGTGACCACGTCGCCGGCGAAGCGGACGAGATTGCGCCAACTGGCGCAGGAGAAATCGTCGGCCACGACGACCTGGTCGCCGCGTCCGGCCAGACGGGCGGCGAGATGGCAACCAATGAAGCCGGCCCCGCCGGTCACGAGAATCCGCACGCAGACCTCCTTTGGTCGGCCGCAGAGTAAGCGCAATCGGCCACGGCGTCAAAAACGAAGTATCGGACGACAGAGGAATGAGCCCGCTAAATCCTTTGGGGTTGACTCAAACCGAGGCAAGGCAATCAAATGCGAACGCCAAGGCTCCAAGACGCCAAGGAAGTCGCCAAGAAAAGTGGCCGGAAGTTCTTGGCGTTGTCTCTGCGTCTTGGCGCCTTGGCGTTGGTATTTTGCCTGCGCGTTGCGCGGATTGTTTTGGCAGGCTCCAAATTAATCGGACCGCGACAAGCTTGCGTTGTTGGCGGAGCATTGTGCGACAAGTTGTCCGGTTCGCCCGGGGCTCGAAAACGGAGCGGCGCAAATTAAAGAATATTCAGCACCCCAAAACACCACACAAGTGTCCGAAAAACCTGGGATTAGGCGATTCCAATTCCTGCCGCCGGCGAGTCGGGCGGGCGGCGCGGCACGGGGGTTGTTCTCAGGAAATCATCGGAGACCGGGCTGCGCCGAGCCGGTCGCCGCAATAACTGTGTCCATTCTTCCCCAAGAGGGGTTGTTCCGTTCCAACAACGGAAAACCCCGTTAGCCCCATTGGAGCCGACCTTTGCCCGGGTCGGCTCTTTTTTTTGCGCCGGCTGTTTTTATTGCCGTCGGAGGCCGGGCGGGCGAGAATCGGACGCAGGTTAAGCGATGACACACCTGGGCAAACCGATGGGCGTTCTCGCGCTGGTCGCCGTGGCAAGCGGCTTGGCCGTGCTGCATCGCCCGCCTGCGCCGCGAACGGATCTGACGGTCTGGGTCTTCACGGAAGACGAAGCGGCCACGTTCCGCGAGCCGGCGGGCGGCGGGCGGAGCTTGATCGAGCAATTCCGCCAAAACACGGGCAAATCGGTTCACGTTGAGCTTCTGGCCCAGCGGGCGCTGGACGGGCGGCTGATGTCGCTGTTCCTGGCCGACGATCCGGCGGCGGAGGCGCCGGACCTGGTGGAGATCGATCTCGGCTCGGTCGCCAAGTTCCTGCGGCCGCCGACATCCGACATCGGACTGCTGGCGCTGAATCCCTATTTGGAAGAATCGGGCGACATGCAGCGGCTATTGCCGTCGCGGCTGGTGACGTGGTCGAAACACGGCATCATCTACGGCATTCCGCGCGACGTGCATCCGGTGACGCTGACGTATCGCAACGATCTGTTCGATCAGGCGGGCGTTGATCTGGAATCGGCCGGAACCTGGCCAAGGTTTCAGCAGGCGTGCCTCGCCTTCCAAAGCTACTGGTCCGCGCACGGGCAGCCGCAGCGGCGGGCGATGGAGTTGTACACGACGCAATCGGAGGAGTTGCTGATGATACTGTTGCAGCGGCACATCAACCTTGTGGATGACAATGGCGGAATTCATCTGACTGATCCGGGCGTGGCCCAGACGGTGGCGTTTTATGCTCAGTTGGTTGCCGGTCCATCCCAGAGCACCGGCATCGCGGCCGACACGATTCCGGGCACGCCGTTCGGTTATCGTGATCTGGCGGATGGGAGCATCTGCGCGATGTTCACGCCGGATTGGCGAACGGCGTATCTCAAGGAATATGCGCCGGAACTGGCGGGGAAACTGCGCATGATGCCGCTGCCGGTGTTTGAAGCGGGCGACGCGCCGACGAGCACGTGGGGCGGGACGATGATCGGCATTCCACGGGCGTGCAAAGACCCCAAGGCCGCGTGGGAGCTGCTGCGGTTTTTGTGCCTGGGCCGCACGGGGCTGGAGGCGCGGCAGGCGTACTCGGACATTATTCCGCCGGTGAAGGAACTCTGGAACGATCCGATTTATCAGAAGGGCGATCCGTTTTTCGGGGGGCAGGCGATCGACAAACTGTTTATTTCGCTCGCCCGTCAGATTCCCTCGCGCTGCATGACTCCGCTGAGCATCAACGCGCAGAGCGCTCTGACGCTGGTGCTGAACAAAGCGGTTTCGTATGCCAATGAGCGTGGCACGGATGGATTGCAGGACGCCTGCGCCGGCTGGCTGAAAGACGCGGATGCGGAGCTGCGTGAGTGGCTCAGACAGGGGGAACAATGAGGTGGGTGCGACGCCCGGCGTGTATTCACGCCGGGCTAAAGCGAGAGTGGATCGGACTGGGGGAACCATGAGCTGGTCCCGCAGGGCAAGGTCGCAGAATCGGCGCATGGCGCCGTATCTGTTTCTCTCGCCGCTTGTGGCGATCCTGCTGATTTTCTTCTTCTGGCCGCTGCTGCAAAGTCTTTTGCTCAGCTTCTTCTCCACCGCCGGGCCGCACACGCGGCGGTTCGTGGGGCTGGGCAATTACGCATTTCTGATCGCCCATGATCGGTTCTTCTGGCTGGCGACGGCGAACACCATCGTCTTCACGCTGGTGTTTCTGCTGATTCAGATTCCCGCGTCGCTGGGATTGGCGATGCTGCTCAATCATCGGGCGGTGCGCTGCAAACGGCTATTCCGATTCTGCTTCTTCTCGACTTATCTCGTCGGGCAGGTCTTTGTGGCTGTCGTTTTTTTCGCCCTGCTGGGGCCGAGGCAGGGACCGCTGAACGCGCTTGTGGGACAAATCGCCGGACATGCCGTGGATATCGGCTGGCTGACGCGGCCGAACATGGTGCTGCCGGCGGTGCTGCTGGCGGCGCTGTGGCTTTCGATTGGTTACGGCATGATTTACTTCCTCGCCGCGCTGCAGGCGGTGGATGCCAATCTCTACGAGGCGGCGGCGCTGGACGGGGCAGGGAGATGGGCGAGCTTTCGGCACGTCACGCTGCCGGGGATTCGGCCGGTGCTGATTTTTCTGATCATCGTCGGCACGATCGGCGGGTTTCAGTTGTTCGAGCTGCCGTACATTCTGTTGCAGGGACCGGGGCCGGGGTATCGCGGCTTGACGATCGTGATGTATCTCTATTCCACGGCGTTTGATCGCGGCGACCTTGGCTATTCCGCCGCGATCGGCTGGCTGCTGGTGCTGCTGCTCGGATCGGTGGCGATGGCGCAGCTGCGGTTGTTCAAAGCGTTCGACGAATAATTGGCGGCAACCGCTTATAATCCCCCGCCTATGGTAGCGAAGATTCTGGACGGCAACGCCATGGCGGAGCAGGCCAAGGGCGAGGTGCGCGAGCAGGTGGCGCGGCACAAGGCGCAGGGGCGCAAGGTGCATCTGACGGCGGTGCTGGTCGGCTCGACGGGAGCGGGGGAACTATACGCGCGGCGACAGGCGGATGCGTGCGCCGCGGTGGGGATTGAATATCATCTGACGAGCCTGCCGAGCGACGCGAGTGCCGCCGCGGTGGAAGCGGTTATTCGAAAGCTCAACACCGATACGTCGGTCACCGGCGTGATGCTGCATCTTCCGCTGCCGGGCGGGCTGGACGCGACGCAACTTCAATATGCCATTGATCCGGTGAAAGACGTGGAGGGCGTGAACCCGGCCAACATCGGCTACGTCGTCTACGGCCACACGCTGATCGCTCCGTGCACGGCGCGGGCGGTGCTGGAGATGCTGGCGACGACGGGCGTTCCGCTGCGCGGGGCGGAGGCGGTGGTGGTGGGAGCGAGCGAAATCGCCGGCAAGCCGATCGCGCTGCTGCTGACCGAACAGATGGCGACGGTGACGCTCTGCCACATCGCCACGCGCGATCTGATCGCGCATTGCCAGCGAGCGGACGTGCTGGTGGTGGCGGTTGGAAAACCGGGGCTGATCGGCGCGGCGCATATCCGCACCGGGGCGATCGTCATTGACGTCGGCATCAATCGCGTGAAGCAGGCGGATGGAACTCACAAAACCGTCGGCGACGTGGACTTTGACGCGGCGAGAGAGAAGGCGGCGTATCTTTCACCTGTTCCCGGCGGCGTGGGTCCGATGACGGTGGCGATGCTGCTCAAGAACACGTTGCGCAGCGCGGAATTGCTGTGGAAACAGGCCGGCAAATAGAAGCTGAGTCGCGTGTCAGCCGCTGGCGGCGCTGGTGCCGCTGTGGCGGCCGGCGCTGAGGCTCATCAATTCCAATCGGCCGGCAAGCTCGGTCATGTCGCCGGGGCGCTTGGTCGGATTGGTGCGGATGCACTCCATCACCAGGTTCGACAGCGGCAGCGGAACCTGCGGGTTCTGCTCCGCGGGCGAGGGAATCATCTGGTCGTATAGAATGCTGTTGTCGCTCTTCTTGAGGGTGAAGAGAGTCGGCGCCTTCTTGCCGCTCAAGGCCCAGTAGAGGGTGGCCCCGAAATTGAACACGTCGGTCTGCCGCGTGACAGGCTCGCACTTGACCTGTTCGGGCGAGATGAAATCGGGCGTGCCCTGAATGCGCTGTTTGACGGTGAGGGCCGGGCAGGCCTGGCCGAGGTCGATCAGTTTGACGGTGCCGTCGGGGCACAGAAGGATGTTGTTGGGCTTCAGGTCGCAGTCGATGAAGCCGTGGGAGTGGATGGCGGCAAGCGCGTGGGCGACCTGGGCGAAGATCGCGGCGGTCTGCGAGACGGTCTGCGGCGGAAGCTGATCGAGCGGTGTGCCGTCCACCAGTTCCATCACCAGCGCGGCCTCGGTGATCTTGCGCAGGAGCGTGCGATTGACCTTCACGTCGAAGACGCGGCGGACCAGCGGACTGCTGATCTGCTTGCCGACTTCGTATTCGTTGAGCAACTGCTCGGCGAAGCGCTGCTGCTTCTCGGTCTGGACGACGACGTGCTTGAGGGCATAAACCTGTTTGGTCGCCGGATCGCTGACGGCGTAGATGAGGCTGCCGGCTCCCTCGCCGAGGAAGTCGAGAACCTCGTAGCCGAACAGCGAAGACGGCGCTGAATCGGACGACTTGGCCGTGGAGGGCGTTTCACTCATGGAACGCCTCCCAAGACCGCCCCGACGAATTGGAATTGATAATAACCCACCCGACATCATATTCCCCGCCGTGTACCCACGGCTATAACGCTTGACACATTTGAAAAATTGTCCCGAGAGCCATGAAGCTCATGCCCGACCTTTCCATATCTGCAATACGAACGGCCACCGTGCCGGGTTTACGGGTGCGAATACGTAAGAAAGTCCCCGATCCTGCGCGAAGATGGGGATTCTTTGGCGCGCAAGCTGATTGCGCGCGGATTGAGGGGTGTGCCGATAACTCATTGAAGCGAAGCGACTTAGTTCTTCCGGGCGGTCACTTCTTCCAGGCCTTGCTCTTGAAGTCGGCAAGCACCTGCTTGAGTTGGGCCTCAATCTCCGGGGTTAGCTCCTTTTTATTCGCCAGGGCGCTGCGGAATTCGGGGGCGGAGGTGTCCACATAGGCGAGGAAGGCGGTCTGGAATTCCTGGACGCGGCTGAGGGGTACGTCGTCGAGGTAGCCGGGCTGACCCTTGGCCGGGCTTTGCGTGCCGGCGTAGATCATCATGACTTCCTGCTCCATCGACATGGGCTTGTACTGCGGCTGCTTGAGCAGTTCGACGAGGCGGGCGCCGCGGTCGAGCTGGGCCTGTGTTGCTTTGTCCAGTTCGGTGCCAAGCTGGGCGAAGGCTTCGAGTTCGCGGTAGGCGGCAAGATCGAGACGCAGCGAGCCGGCGATTTTCTTCATCGCCTTGGTCTGCGCGTCGCCGCCGACGCGCGAAACGCTGATGCCGACGTTGATGGCCGGTCGGACGCCGGCGAAGAACAAATCCGGCTCCAGGTAAATCTGGCCGTCGGTGATGCTGATGACGTTGGTGGGAATGTAGGCGGAGACTTCGCCTTCCTGCGTCTCGATGATCGGAAGGGCCGTGAGGCTGCCGCTGCCGTGCTCCTTGGAGAGTTTGACGGCGCGTTCAAGCAATCGGCTGTGCAAATAGAACACGTCGCCGGGGTACGCCTCGCGGCCGGGCGGGCGGCGAAGGAGCAGCGACAACTGGCGGTAGGCGGCGGCCTGTTTGCTCAGGTCGTCGTAAATGCACAGAGCGTGCTCGCCCTTCCACATGAAGTATTCAGCCATGGCGGTGCCGGCATAGGGAGCGATGTACTGCATGGGTGCGGGATCGGCGGCGCCGGCGACGACGACGGTGGTGTATTCCATCGCGCCGTGAACACGCAGCGTCTCGACGACGGCGGCGACGCTCGATTCGCGCTGGCCGACGGCGACGTAGAAGCATTTAACGCCGGTGCCTTTTTGATTGATGATGGTGTCGATGGCGATGGCGGTCTTGCCGGTTTTGCGGTCGCCGATGATCAGTTCGCGCTGGCCGCGGCCGATGGGGATCATGGAGTCGATGGCCTTGATGCCGGTTTGCAGCGGCTCTTTGACCGGCTGGCGCTCGGCGATGCCGGGGGCGACGATGTCCATTTTGCGGGTTTCGGTCAGCGGGATGGCGGGTCCGCCGTCCAGCGGCTGGCCGAGGGGATTGACGACGCGTCCGATGACCGCGTCGCCAACCGGCACTTCCAGCAGGCGGCCGGTGGTCTTGACGATGTCCCCTTCCTTGATGGAGAGGTAGTGGCCGAAGATGACGGCGCCGACGGAGTC
>Ga0182024_10008244_pt1 | contig 22083 bp, 18 predicted proteins | sample P32metaG_FD_120480 | JGI IMG/M metagenome (GOLD analysis project Ga0182024, IMG submission 120480) | Permafrost microbial communities from Stordalen Mire, Sweden - P3-2 metaG (Illumina Assembly) | ecosystem: Environmental > Terrestrial > Soil > Wetlands > Permafrost | place: Sweden: Stordalen...
AGCGAGCCCATCCAAATGTTCAGGGGGCTGTCCTGGATGGTGAGCTCATACACCGGGTCTTCGTAGGAGGCGTGATTGTGAATCGCCCAGCCGGGCGCCGACAGCATCAGGTCGCCGGCCTTCCATTCGTAGCGCTTTCCCTGGACGACGCTGTAGCCGCGCCCCGCGAAATAGTAGTTGATCGCGGACGCGGTATGGCGGTGCGGGCGATCGACGATGTTGCCGGGCCGGATGGTAATGGTCGCGAAGAAATTGCTGGTGGTTCCGTTGGTGTGGCCGGTGGCGGGATTAAACAACAAGTACAGACGGCGGCCCGCATAGGATTGGCCAAGACTCGCGAGCTTATCCAGTTCCTGTTTCACTTTTTTCCAGGGGAAATGCAAGGACTTGTGTTTTACGATGTCCGGATTGATGAGCTTCTCGTATGGCATCAGGTAGGCGCCCTCCTCGGTGATCTGGAAGGTGCCGAACGGGCTTTGCGGGAGTTCGTGATGCTCGGCGGCTTCCTCGGCCGCTTTTGCGGGCGCGGGCGGGTTCTCATCCACGATGTGGACTTGCATCTTTTCGAGCAGCGCCGAATTGCTGTAGGTGAGCCGAACTTGCAGGTCGTTGGTGTCGTTCAAATGCTCATAGACGGACCAACCGGGAGTGTTCCAGACGTCGTACTGCTCGTAGCGAATGCACTTGCCGTCGACGCGCGTCTGCCCTGCTCCGCGGATACAGAAGTTCACGAGCGCGGAGTTGTGACGGATGGCCTTAGTCTGCTCGCCCGGTTTCAGCACCGAAAGTGAAACAGCGGCGCCCGGCGTGAAGCTATGGCCAGCTCCGCTAGCGGGGTTGACGATTTGAGAAACGCGGCGGCCATTGGAGGGCGCGGGCAGCGAGGCCAGCCGTTCCACTTCGGCGTCGATCGCCTCTTTCGGCACCACGATCGGCGCGATTAGATTTAACGGGTCGGCCGATACTCCGCTGCGATCGACAAATTGAAAACTTGATTCCATCTCATGCTCCTGTAGTTTGGTTCTGTATGGGGCTACTCCGCAGTCTGGGAGCCACCTTCTTGGGATGCGAAAACGCATGTCCGATTTCGGACGCCACGGCTTGGCGGTAAATTTCGACGCCGAGGGCGAGGTCAGAGATCCCCATGCCGAGCGCCTTGAAAATCGTCAGATCCTGCGCCGGCGAGCGGCGCTCCTGCTTGGCGACAACGCTTGCCAGAGATTCCACTCGCTCCCACGCCGCGGACACGTCGCCTAAAAACTCGATGAGCTCGCGCGAAAGCTTGCGCGCTTGCGGGACGCTGTCGGCGACAATCTTACTGGCTCGCGCCAGAACATCGGCGGTCAGCTCCGCGCGGCTGGGCACGATCGCGCCAATTGTATTGACGTGCGCACCTGGCGACAGCATGGCCGAGGTAATGATCGGCTGAGTGGCCCGCGTAGCGACCGTTACGATGTGAGCGCCATTGCAGGCTTCCGCGATGCTGGAAGCTGCGAGTACCGGGATGCCGAACTCTTGCCGGACTCGCTCCGCGAAAGTTTCGAGGCGTTCTCGATTGCGACCGAAGATGCGAATGCGGCGGATGGGACGAACCGCGACCACCGCGGCCACCTGCGCCAAGGCCTGCTTGCCGGTTCCAATCATGCCGAACTCGGTGGAGTCCTCGGCCGCCAGCCATTTGGTTGCGACGCCGGACGCGCTGGCGGTACGCATCTGGCCCAGCGCGAACGCTTCGATCACCGCTTTGAGCGAACCGTCGTGGCTATCAAAAAGAATGAGCAGCGGAGTGGCGCCGCCTTCGGTATGCGCCCAGGTCTTTGTTCCGACAAACCCTTCGTGGGGAAAGGCGGCACCGATGGCGTGCAATGTGGAGCCGTCCCATTCCACGTGGGTCTTGACCATGTTGGTGGCGTGGCCTTGTGCCTCAGCCATCAGACCGCGCTCGAGCGCCTGAATGGCGCCGGGAAGGTCCATCACCGACACCACGTCGGCCTCAGATATCCAGCGTGCTTGTTGCTCGGGCATTCCAGTTTCTAACGTATCGTACTTTCGGCGGGCGCTGGAGCGCGGGCCGGAAGCATCGCGCCATCCCAACGCGGCATCAGATCCAGGTGGATATCGAACTGGTCGAGAATCCGCATCACGGTGTGATCCACCAACTGCTCGATGGATTGGGGGTGGTTATAGAACGCCGGAACAGGAGGCAGAACCACCACGCCGATGCGCGCGAGCTTCAACATATTCTCCAGGTGAATTTCGCTGAAGGGCGCTTCGCGAACCACCAGTATCAGCTTGCGGCGTTCCTTTAACATCACGTCCGCCGCCCGATGGATGAGGTGCTCGCCGTTGCCATGCGCTATGGCGGCCAGCGTTCGCATGCTGCAAGGCGCAACCACCATGCCGGCCGTGAGGAAGGAGCCGCTCGATACCGCCGCGCCTTGGTCGCCCGGCGAATAGTGGCAATCCGCCATCTGGTGGACTTGGTCGAGCGTGTAGCCGGTTTCATGCATCAAGGTGCGCGCGCCCCACTTGCTGACAATCAAGTGCGACTGGAAACCCGAATCGCGAAGCGTCTGCAGCAGGCGGATGCCGTAGATGGATCCGGTGGCGCCGCTGATGCCGACGATCAATCTGCGCTCCGCTCCCGGTTTTCCGTTCGTATTCTGAGGTTCCATCAGCGTCCGATTCCGATCAGCGGCCAATACAGCGGCACCACCACCAACAGCAGCATCGAATCCACGATGCTCATGCAGAATCCCAGCCGGAACAGATCCTTGGATGAGAAATATCCGTAGGAGTAGCCGAGAACCAGTACGGCCGATTGATAGCAGAAGATCTTGCCGCTGCAAGCGAACGTCCAGATCATTCCCATCGCCAGCGCATTCAGATGGTGCGCAGCGGCGTAATTCATCAAAACCGGAATCGACGTGCCGAGCATGGAGAGCTCGCTCGCGAGAAAGATATGGTAGAAGAATGCACTCCAATACAGGGCAAACGTAGAGATATAGGTGTGGCTGATGAGAGGCGTGACCCAGCTGAAAACCAGGTTGGTGAGCACCGTGAGGCCCTTGGTGGCCGTAAGTACGCGGCCCATGCTGACAGCCGACGCCACGAAAAATACGAGCAGATAATTCACGCGCTTCAGGTCTTCGAGCCTCAGTACGCCGATGCCCGGCAGCACTGCGGCGAGGCCGATCCCGAGTCCGACCACGGCCGGTGAGAGGTGGTGCAGGAAGTCCGTCATCCATAGGGTGATGGCCACCAGCATCAAGGCCAGCGCCTTCTTCTCAGAGGGCCGCCAAGAGCCCATCTTCTTGAGCTCGTCTCTGAGGTAACCGCTTCCGCCCGGTAGCGAATCGATCTCGGGCGGATAGAACCAAAGCATCAGGCGCCACGCTACTAAGATCATGACGATGTCGGACGGAAGATAGGCCACCAGCCAGCGGCTATAAAGCACTTGCACATGACCGTAACGTTCGATGGCGCCGCGCGCGATCATGGACGCTGCTCCCGCGATGATGGTCTTGTCGAAAACAGCGGAAGTGTAGGTCAGAATGAGGAACATGCCACGTCCGACGTTGCTACCCTTGCCGAGACCAAAGGCTTCGATCAAGCCCATCGCGATAGTCGCCATCAGCACAATGCGCGGCAAACCCGAAGGTACGAAGAACGTGATAAAAAAATCCGAAATGATCAATCCCAGGAGCAGACGCGAATAGGTGGTGCCCACGCGCGTCATGACCATATAGGCGATCCGGCGCGCCAACCCGGTTTTCGCGGCCATGGCGCCGAACAGCATGGCGCCCACGACGAACCAGGCGGTGTCGTCGGCGAAACCGCTGAAGGCGACATCGACCTTTACCACTCCCAGGGCCCAGAACAGATAGCACCCGATGAGGCCGGTCAGGCCATGCTCCAGCGCGTCGGTGGCCCACGCAATGATCATGAACAACGCGATCGCGATGGCGTGTTTCGGCGTCGCATCGAGGTTCAGCGGGGCAAACCAGATCGCCACGGGAACCGCGATCATCAGGACCGAGCCGATCTGCCTGCGCCAGTTGACGGAAGGAGCCTCTACTGTGGATACAGTTAGAGCGGCGTCTGTTCCGACTTGAACCGCGCTGCCTTCCGCCATGGCATCCTATTCGAGCAGGAACGAAAATTTCTCCCGGGCCTTCTTCATAACTTCGGGGCTGGGCATATTCACGGGTGCGAATTTGTCGCGCCAGTGGAACGGACGGCAAGCGTCAATGATGGCGCGGGAGTTCGTGAAATTGCCGGCGGCGCGATCTTCGGGACTGATGCGCGGATCGAGCGGCGTGCTCCAAGCGCCTTTGATAATGTCGATGGATGTGGCCGGGTCGGACCGGGTCAGCATGGCCCAAATCAACTCATCCAGGTTGGATACGTCGATGTCTTCATCCACCACGATGACGTACTTGCCGCAATAAGCGCCGACGTGGCATTGACACGCGATGTGACCGGCCTGCTTGGAATGGCCGGGATAACGCTGCTTGATGGAAATACCAACCAGCATGCGCGCCGTTCCCACTTCGTGCGCCCACACAGCGTGTACGTCGGGCACGCCGGCTTTCTGAACATTTTGGCGCAACAGCGCAGATCGCGTAACAGCGCGGTAGCGGGCCAGCTCATCGGGAGGACGCTGCGGCGGGCAGCCCAGCAGGATCGGGTCGTTGCGATGATAAATCGCCTTGATGTCCAGCACCGGCTCGGGCCGCGTGTCACTGGCGTAATAGCCGGTCCATTCGCCGAACGGTCCTTCGTTCATGCGCTTTTTAGGATCGACGAACCCTTCTAGAACAATTTCCGCGTTGACAGGGATCGGCAGGCCAGTGATTTTTCCGGGGACCACCTGGAGAGGCGTGCCGCGCATCCCGCCGACCAGATCGTATTCACAGGTGCCATAGGGCGTCTCGCTGCAGGCCATCAGGAAGGTCAACGGGTCGCCGCCCAGCACGATGACGGTGGGCATCAGTTCTCCACGCGCCTGATATTTGTCGCGATGAATGCGGCCATGCTTGCCGGGCGAAATATAAAAACCCACGGTGCGCTTGTCGTGGATCATCACGCGGTAGGTGCCGCAATTGACCCAATTTTCTTCCGGATCGCGCGTGACGTTGAAGCTGCCCGTTCCGATGTAGCGCCCGCCGTCGCGCTCGTGCCAGATGGGCACGGGAAACTTGGTCACGTCCACGTCGTCGCCCGTGAGGATGTTCTCAAAGATCGGCCCGTCGCTCACTTCCTGGTAGGGCAGCGTCTTCAGGTCCGCCAGATAGGTGTTGAGGAAGGCCTCGCTCAGCTCGAGCCGGTTGAGGCCGGTGGAAAATCCGAGCGTCATATTTTTACGCTTGCCGCCGAAGAAGTTGGTCAGCACGCGGAAGCCTTTAGGACAACCCGGCACATCCTCGAAAATCACGCACGGCCCGGTCTCGCTGTGCTGCACGATCTCGGCCGCCATGCCGATGTCTTCCTGCCAGGAAGCGCCAGGAACAATGCGGATCTCGCCCAGCCGGTCCGCCTGCGTGATCCATTCGCGCAGGTCCCTGTAAGGGAACTGGGGCCGCTGCCCATTCCGTCCGTTCTCTTCGGCGACCGCGACTCGCGGATCTTCGGTTCCAGGCGTTATTGCGCCGATGGGACTGGACATTGCGTCTTTGGTTTGGGCGTCTTTCAATGGGCCTCCTTCACGTATGCTCGACTTTCGTTCGCTTCGACAAATTCGACTGACAGGACGCCGAGGCCGCCGAAGGTAACTTGCAGTGGCTTTCCGAGCGGCAGATCCAGCACGCCGCAGTAGGATCCGGCGGTCACGATCTGACCGGCCTTCAGGCCTTCGCCGCGCGCCGACAGAAAATTGGCCAGCCACACCAACGGCGCAAGCGGATGGCCCGAGGGGTGGACGCCATCGCGGCTGAGGTGGAAACCATCGGAGCCGTCGACGGCGATTGGCATGGTATCCAGCTTTTGCTCCAGCGCATGAGGAACAGCCGGGCCAACAAAAAGCGCCTGGTTGTTGAGCGCGTCGGCCAGTTTCTCGGGGAACGGCACGCTGTCCGGGTCGGCGAAGCGGCCGCCCAGGATCTCGAGCGCCAGGCGTGTTTCCGCGATTGCGGCGCGGATTTCGGCTTCGGTGTAGGGCGTCGCTCGCGGACTCAGGTCTTGTTTCAAAACAAAAGCGACCTCAGGCTCGATACGCGCGTTAACCCCACGCGGGCGCACCGGACACGGCGAACTGGAGTAAATGTCGCGCGCGTAAATAGGGCCTATGTGGATTTTATCTGGCGCCGGGCTGGCAGCCTTCCATCCACCGATCGGCGTGCCTAGAAGCTGGCTCACACGATACTGAATGGCGACGGCGGACTCGCAGTCGGTAGGGCGGCAGGATTCAGGCAGGCGCTCTCCGGACCGCTGAGCGCGCCTGGCGGCGGCTAGGTACTGGGCGGCCGCTTCACACGAGGATGACGACAAGGGCACCTCACCAGAGTATTAGGCCGGTGCGCACGCGGTCAACTTACCGCTTGAATGATTCTCCGCCCGCGGCCAGGTGTGCGACTCTATGGAAAGTCGTGAGTGATTTAACCCCGGCCATTCAGGACCTTGTCAAAGCCAACCGCATTCTGGCCCATGAGCGAGTGCTGGACGCATATGGCCACGTCAGTATCCGGCATCCGTTTCAACCCGAACGGTATCTGCTGGCTTGCTCGCGCAGCCCCGAACTGGTGGAATGTTCCGACATTCTGGAGTTCCATTTGAACAGCGACCCGGTGGCGAGCGAAACGCGGCATCTTTACTTGGAGCGCTTCATTCACGGCGCTATTTATGAGGCGCGCCCCGAGGTCAATGCGGTGGTGCACAGCCACGCCGAGGATGTGTTGCCGTTCAGCATCTCGGCGACTCCGCTGCGCCCGGTGATTCACAACGCCAGCGCCATGGGACTCGACGCACCAGTTTGGGATATCCGCGACGCGTTCGGTGATACGGATCTTTTGGTCACCAATCGGGAACGCGGTCACGATATGACAAAAGCTTTGGGCAGCGCGAATGTCGTTCTGATGCGAGGGCACGGGTTCACCGCCGTCGGTCCCACGCTCTTCGAGACCGTGCGGCTTTCCGTCTACCTGCCAAAAAACGCGCGAGTTTATATGGCCGCGTTGCGGCTGGGCGAGGTGAAGACACTCTCGGCTGGCGAGGTGGTGCGGCGCCGGTTCGATCCGGCCGGATCGGAGACTCGCCGGGTGTGGGAATACTGGAGCCGCAAGGCCGGCTATCGCGACACGGAGGCCTAATAAGGCGCACCGGCTGCGTTGCTGGGCGCGGGTGTGCCGGGTGATGCTTTGAACTTTCGCGCCAGATCCTGGGTTGCGCGCGCCAGCAGCGACACGTCCAGACCCAACGCGATAAATGAGCAGCCGAGCGACAAATACCGCCGCGCCAAGGTTTCGTCAGTAGCGATGATGCCGGGTGCTTTCCCGGCAGCGCGTATCCGGGCAATCGAGTGTTCAATTGCCGACTGAACGTCGGGGTGACCTGCATTGCCCCGATGGCCGAGCGCCGCGGACAGGTCGGCCGGTCCGATGAAGACGCCGTCGACACCGTCCACCGCCGCGATCGCGTTCAACTGCTCGAGTCCCTTGCGCGTCTCGATCTGCACCATCAGGCATATCTCAGGATCGGCGGATTCCATATAATTCGGCACGCGATTCCAACGCGAAGCGCGAGCCAGCGCACTGCCGACGCCGCGTACTCCTACCGGCGGGTAGCGGGTCGCCGAGACCAGCAGGCGTGCTTGTTCGGCGGTCTCCACCAAAGGAATCAGCAGGCTTTGAGCGCCGATATCGAGCAATTGTTTGATGAGCCGCACCTCACCCACCGGAGGCCGCACGATGGGGTGCACGGGATAGGCAGCCATGGCCTGCAACTGCGTCAGAATGCTTCGCACATCGTTGGGAGCATGCTCGCCATCGATCAGCAGCCAGTCGAAACCCGCGCCCGCGCAGATTTCAGCGCTATAGGAATCTGCCAGCCCCAGCCACAAGCCATATTGCGGCTCTCGCTTCAGGAGAGCAGCTTTGAAGGCATTCTTCAGAATATCCATGCAAGAGTCTCCTTAGACGAACTGGCACGAGATGGAGCCATACGCGCCGTAGTCGATGTGGAAAGTGTCGCCGGCACGCGCATAGACGGGCCGTGTGAACGAGCCGCCTAGGATTACTTCGCCCGGTTGCAAGGCCTCGCCGTAGGGCGCAAGCTTGTTGGCTAGCCAGGCGACGCCATTGGCGGGATGATTGAGCACGGCCGCCGCCACTCCCGATTCTTCGATCACGCCGTTGCGATAACACAGCGCCGAGATCCAGCGCATATCGGCATCCAGGGGCTTAAACGGACGGCCGCCCATGACCAGCGCGGCATCGGCCGCATTGTCGGAAATGGTGTCGGTCACTTTGCGGGTCACCTTCGTTTCCGGATCCACTTGATGGATTCGGGCGTCGATGATCTCCACCGCCGGAGTGACGTAATCCACCGCGTTGAGCACATCGAAGATAGTACAACACGGCCCGGAAAGGCGCTTTCCGAGAATAAAGGCCAGCTCCACCTCCAGGCGCGGCGCGATGAAACGCTCCATGGGCAAAGTGGAACCGTCGCTAAAAAACATGTCGTCGAGCAACGCGCCGTAATCGGGCTCGTTGATGTTCGAAGAATACTGCATGGCCTTCGACGTCAGGCCGATTTTATGCCCGCGGATGGTCCGGCCTGCTGCCAGCTTGAGCGTAACCCAGGCCTTCTGGATGGCGTAAGCGTCCTCGATAGTAATCTCTGGGAAGTCGAGTGAAAACTGGCGAATCTGCTGGCGGGTCTTTTCGGCTTGCTCTAGACGGCGCGCGGCCTCCGCGATCGTTTGCTCGGATAGCATTCCCCGTCAGTTTACTTGGTCAAGCGGGCGACTTGCACTTGCTTGGGATCGTCCCAGGCGATGAATGTTCCGCCCGAGGCGTGTATCAGCCGCGGATAGCCCAGAGCGCTTCTGCTTCCTTTAGCGGCTTCGGCAACGGTTCCGGCCACTCCGGCCGGCGTGATGGGACGCACCAGGACGCGCGTTCCGCCTTGACCTTGTTCCAGCCACGATGCGATCGCAGTGCCGTCATCTTCAAACGCCACCGACGTATAGCCGGCTGCGCGCCCCGTGCTGAGCAGCGTGGGCTTGCTAAAGGTCGCGCCGCTGTCGGCGGAGAATGCGATTTGCACGCGCGGCGAACTCTTAGCGGCCGTGTACCATGCGATGGCCACGCGATCTCCTTTAACCGCGACTGCAGCCGCGTTGGTCGGGCACGCGTTCAGTTTCCAGTTGTCGGCGTTCAAGAGCAGGGGTTTCGACCAGTGGCCGTTTTCAAAACGAATGACGTCAATATCGCGGATGTCTTCCGGCGTGTGCCCGCGGTAGGCGATCAACAATCCCTTGGCCGTTTTTACGATGGTAGTGGGGCAGCAGCCGCACACGTCCCCTTGCAATTGCTCTTCGCGAACTTCCTTGCCGGATGCGTTCAAAATGGTGCGCATCAGAAAAGTCGGGTTATCCTCGCCATGCAAAGCCTCCAGCCAAATTAGCGAGACTTCGTCCGGACCGCTGGCGGCCATCGATGCCAGGCCGTGCTCGACGGGATTATGGTCCTGGTGGGCCGTGAGGGGCGCGGTCCACTTTACGCCGTCGGTAGAGGAAGAAACGTAAACGTCTTCCTCATCGGAGGACGGATTGGGCTGCTCTATCCAGTGAGCCATCCACGTCCCAGGCTTAATCTCCATCACCTCGGGCACCTCGGCCGCATGGCGGAAGAAATGGCGCTTGGACGCCACCGTGTGCGGTTCCGACCATTGTGTCCCGCGACGCACTGCGTATCGAAGCGAAAGAGTACCGTCGGGCGAAGGCTCCACCCAGCTCAGCACCGCACTGCCATCGGCGGCGACGGACCAATTCGGCTGAATGCTGCCCTTACCGGAGGGGTTGGCGACCAGCTCCGCTCGAAGCGTTTGAGCGAAGCCTGGAAGTGCTGCGGCAACAAGGAGCAGCAGAGTGAAATAAGTCATGTCTTTAGCCTACCGCGCTCGAACCCAATAAAAAAGGGCGTACGGCCCGAGGGTCGCACGCCCGTGTTTGGCTTTCAACCAGAGGAGAAGATTCGACGGAGTATCTAAGCCTGGTCTTCCACTGCCCGGCGCTTTCGAGCATAGATGCCCGCCAAGCCGATCATGCCGGCCATTAAGAGGCCATAGAAGCGCGGCTCGGGAACGGTGGAGGTGGAAGTGGTCACTTTCATTTCAGTCAAAAGCAGGTAGTGGCAATCGGCCGAGATGGCAATCCATTCGTTGGATGTTCCAGCCGTTGTTTTCGTAAATGAGAACTGGTAGCCCTGGCCGGTGCTGATGCCATTCGGCTGACTCGTGCCGCCCTCGGTGACGTTGATTGGCGATGAATCCAACTTAGTCATTCCGCCAAAGGATGTCGGCGTGCTCGTGCCGCCGGCGTAGACATCAAAAGTGTCTCCACTTACACCGGCCTGAAGCAGAAGACTGACCGTTGAACCCTGAGCGATGTTGCTAAGGTCAAGCAGCAGAAAGTTGTCGGTTTTCGTTCCGCCCACTGAATCGGTAAGACCGTCTTGGTTAGAGTAGGAGTTCGATGACCCCTCGGAAGGATTATACGGTGCGATACCGACTCCACGATTATTAGGGCTGTCACTAACTTCAAACATGCCGTTTTCTGTCGATGAGCTATAAGTGGTAACCGGCGTCGCGAAAGGATCGCCAGTGGCTCCTAAGTTGGCTTGATCGGCGTAGGCGTAAACCGTTCCTCCCGACGAGCCGCTAAAGCTCGTGCCGTCGCTAACCGGCTTGGCACTTCCGGTGGTGGTTAAAGCTCCGGTAGTGGCATTGCACCCGCCTGGGTCAAAGCAAAAGTAAGAAGTAACGACGCTCGCATGCGAACTGGAGCAAAGGATAAGTCCAGCAAAAACTACAGAGGCAGTTAATTTCAAATTCATTTTTAAATCTTCTCCATGCAGAAATTCTGCAGTATGAATGCGTTTCTCTGTCCGCCATCAGAATAATCAACAAACAGTGAAAGACCCTAAAACTTCTAGTTTATTTAGAACCTTCCTGGTACCAGACCGGATGTTCTAAGGATATGGCGATGTAAGTAGAATACGGGTGGTGTAAGTAGAATACGGGTGGTGTAAGTTGTAAACCTGTTTGAAGACACCAGTAGCGCGGCTTCTGGTAACTTAGCCAGAGTAGCGCTGGCTAGCTTAGTTGATATGTTTCAGAAGTTCGTGAATGGAGTTTTCAATCTCGGCGGGAGGCTGCCGGTCGAGTGCGTGTGCTAACTCTGTCTTAGCTCTTTGCGTCTCGCCCTTCTGATAAAACGCCATGCCCAGATGATAGGCCAGAACTGGATCATCGGGATACTGTCGAATCAGTCTGTCGAATATCTCCAAAGCGTCATCGTTCTTATCGCGCTTTAGGTAAATGAAGGCGAGCGTATCAAGGTAGGCGGGATTATTCGGTTCCTTGCCCACCGCCTTGCGGGCGAGCTTCAAAGCGTCGTCCAGACTGTCCCCGGTCTCCGCCAGCAAAAAAGCAAGATTATTCATCGCGTCAGGAGCGTCCGGCCGTTGTGCGAGTGCGCGCCGGGCCACGGCCTTGGCCTCATCTTTCCGGTTAGCTCTCTCCAGATCCAGCGGCAGCGAAGCATCCGGCCGCGGATCTTTAGGCTTGAGAAAAGCGGCTCTTTGCAAAGTTGTGATGGCGTTGTGAAGGTCGCCTTTTAAGCGATACACGTCCGCCAGTTGAAGCTGCGGATCAATGGAGTTGGCGGTTTGGTCCGCCAGCTGCCTTAGGTTCTCGATCGCCACGTTATAGCGCCCGGTTTTCAGCGCGGTGGTTGCCATCATATAGCGCACCGGAGCGGCGCCATGCGAACGTTGCAGCTCTTCTTCCAGTATGGACAACGCTCGGTCTGGGCGATTCTGAGCCAGGTTGGTATCCACCAGCCCGGCGATCGCTCGCCACTCTTTCGGATTCCCGTCCAAGATCTTCCTGAAAGCTGCTTCTGCCTCCGCATAGCGGCGTTTATTCAAAGCCACATAGGCGAGCTCCACACGTACATTCACCGATTGGGGCGCCTGCTGCAACAGGCGGCCGAGAACAAATCCAGCCTCATCGAAGTTTCCCTGGCGAAGCAGGGCGCCGCCGCGCAGCATCTGCGCTCGAAGATTGTTGGGATCTGTTTCCAGCGCGGTCTGCGCCTCCTGGGCTGCCTGGACCATGTTGCCCTGTTTGAAGGCGATGTCAGCCAGCATGATATGCGCGTCCAGAAAATTCGGAAGAGTCTTGAGGATCTGCTGCAGGATGGTCCGCGCGCCCGTCAAATCGCCGCTTTCCAGCTTGGCTTTGGCGAACACAAACTTCAACGAAAGATCCTCCGGGTTCTTGTCCACCAGCCCTTGAAACTCCTGAATGCCTTGGCTCGGTTTTCCTTCGGCGACCTTCCCGCCCACCAGCAATGCAGCGCGCAATGCCTTGGCTTCTTCGTTATTCTGGTTTTGCGCGATCGCCTCGTTCAGCATCTTCAGGCCCTCTTCCCTTTTGTTTTGCAAAAGCAGACCACGGGCAATCCGGTTCTGATAGATTTGTTTGTTCTTACTATTGGCTGCGAGGCCTGATTGATATTGCTGAACGGCTCCGGCCCAGTCGCCAATGGAGCCGTAAAAATCCCCTGCGTGCAGGTGGGCATCCGGATCGGCGCCATCGGTCGCCAGAAATCTTTGCAGCGTTGCCGCCATTTCTGCCTTATTTCCCATGCGCGCGTAATGCGCGGCCAACTGCAGAATATAGGTGTGCTGCTGGGGATTGTCGCTGATCTTTCGACCTAGAAGTTTCTCCGCATCGCCGGACCGATTGCTGGCGACGTACATCCGATAGAGCGCGTCATACACGTCCGCCGCTGTTTTGTCCGACGCGATGAAGTCCAACCCGGTTTTTTCCGCCTCCGCCAGTCGATGGCTTTGAAAAAGCGCATCCAGCAGACCGAGCGTAATTTTCATTTCTTTGGGATTCGACCGGTGCGCCCGCTGGAAGAGTTCGACCGCTTCCTCCGGCCGCCGGTCCAGCATTGCCAGATAGCCTTTAATCCGCAGCCCTTCGGGCGATTGAGGATCTTGTTTCAACCACTGTTCGCTGAGCTTCACCAGGGTGTCGTAAAGGACTTTCGGGCGCTGGGGATCTCCCAAATATGCGGTCAGCGCCAGATTCTCCAGTTCCGATTTTGCGGCGCGGTTCTGCGGCATCAACCGTACCGCTTCATTCAGATGTTGAAACGCTTCCCCGGCCTTGTTCTGCTTCAGTTCAGAAAGCCCCAGTCGATAGTAAGCTTCACCGTTCGATGATTCTTTTTGGACGGCGTTCTGATAATTCAACGCCGCTTCGGCGAATTCTCCCCGATCGTATAACGCGTTGCCTTTTTTCAGATAGCTGCTTGCGCTATGCCCGCAGCCGGCCAGCACAACCAAGGCCAGAACCGCGGAGATGGATCGAACTCGAGAGACCCCTCCAATGTTTTGCACATCTAAATTCTACCGGTCAGTTCTGTACTAACTAGCCCGACAAGAGTTTTAGTACCCGGACGCAGTACCAGACCGGAAGTTGCAGCGTGCCGCTCAATGGCATATATTGCTCTCAAGGTTGCGAACGGACGGAGGCTAACTTGTCACTAAGCGCACGGCTCTTACCGCTGAAGTACTTTTTACTGCTGCTATTGGCCTGCATCGTTGCTGCCCAGCAGATCCCCGGAGGTGCGGAACGGCAAAACGGACAGGGAAACGCGCCCCCATTTGGTCTCGATGTGCCCCAGGACCACCGGCCGCCGCTCTTCTTCCGGGAAGACTTCAAGGCCCCGCCCAAAGGCGTTCAGGAGACGCCCGTCACCCAAGCCTATCTCCAGAGCGCCAATCTGGAACTGAAGCTATACGGACCGGGCGGCCTCTACGTCCAGATCGACCATCACGAGGGCGAGCCCAAGGATGATCCTAATTTTCTATGGACCGGACTCACTCCCGGTCCTTGGGCCGTCGCGTTCAAGGAGCGGAGTAACTACGTGGATCTATCAGGCCTCGGAAAGATCCGCTGGCGCACCGAACAGACCGGCTACCACGCCCTTCACCCCATCGTGAAGCTTGCTGACGGAACCTGGCTCGTGGGAGAGTACGCCGAAGGCTGGACGCCGGATTGGCACGAGAGCGAATTCTGGCCTTCGTGGATTCGCTGGCGCCGTCTGGATATCAACAAAGTCGTCGAGGGCCCCACCGGCACGCGCTACGAGAACGGCCGATGGGAAGCCAATCCGGACTTGAGCAAGGTGGATGAGATCGGCTTCACGGATCTCATGGGCGGAAGCGGCCACGGTCAGGGCGGATGGTCGAGAATCGATTGGTTCGAAGTCTACGGCAGTCCGGTGAAGCGCGAAGCAGTCTCCAAAGCGCCCTCCACGGCAACCAGCCGCTAGCGGTGTTTGGCTTTCTCGATTTCGCCGGCAGCGTGCGGATCGACGTCCAAGCGATTTCCTGAAGATCGCGCTCGATAGTAAAGAGCAGCGACGATCAAAGCCGCAGCGATTATTAGCCACAGCACCGCGCGACGCGTTGTGTGCTGGTTCAATTGTTCAGCAGCGGAATGTTTTTCACCGGGGGCGGCTGCGGCAGCGCTTGCAAGAAGGCGTAGATGTCGGCCAGATCCTGATCGGAAACCACCTTGCTCGTGTACGGCGGCATTTGAGCAGCAGGTTGACGGACGTAGCGCGAGAAAGCCACGAACGCGATCGGCTTCGGTCCCAAACGCGGCGCTCCGGTTCCCAATCCGCCCTGCGCCGCAAGTCCATGGCACTGGTAGCATCCGTAAGTCGCGAAAATCTGCTTGCCATGTTGCGCGTTGCCCGACGGAGCTTCGTTGGATTTCGACGCCGTTTGCGCGGCCGCCAGGGAAGCCACTGCGAGAATGATCAAAAACTTCATGAATCGCCTCCTAGCGCGGCTGCGTCACCACATCGACCAAGGCCGGCTCACCGCGTTCCACCACTTCGATGGCGCGCTTAAGAGCAGGACCAAGATCCTTGGGATCCGTGATGGGCCCCTCGCCATGCACGCCCATCCCGCGCGCTACCGTGGCGAAATCGATGTTCGGATCCAGCAGCGTGGTGCCGATCCCGGCCGTGGTGATGTCGCGCTGATGGCGGTTCGCCATGCGCTGCAGGTGCATCACCTCTTGATGATATGCGCGATTGTTGTGCATCACGCTCAGCAGCGGAATACGATGGTGGGCTGAGGTCCATAGCACGCCCGGCGCGTACATCAAATCGCCGTCATTTTGAATATTGACGCACAGCCGGCCATGCTTCTTGTTGGCGAGCGCCGCACCCAGCGCCGATGGCGCGCCATACCCTACTCCCGCGCCGCCCGATCCACCGATGTGCTGATACGGTTTATCGAAATTCCAGAGCCGCATCGGCCACCCGCCGCTGTTCGACACCATCACCCAATCTTTATCCTTGATCTGTCCCCAAATCTCGGCCGCCATGCGCGCCGTGCTTATGGGGCTCGCGTCCCAGGCATACGACGCCTCGGTGCGCACGCGGTCAACTGATTCCTGACGCGCTACGGCGAGCTTCTTGCCACGATCCTCCAGCGTCTGCTTGCGGTCGCTCGTGATCAGCCGCTTGCACGCTTCGATCAACGACGGGAGCGTGGCTTCGGCATCCGCCGCCATGGCGATGTCCACTTCCGGGTAGCGCTGGAAATCCTGATAATTGCTCTTGGTGTATAAATCCAGAGCAGTCACGCTGATGACCTTCGTGCCAGGCTTCAAAATCGGCTGCGACGAGCGGTATAACTGATCGCGGTAATTATTGACGGTTCCCCACAGATCGGCAACTTCGAGGCCCAGTACAACATCGGCATTCGCCAAAAGTCCGCGGCCACGCTCGGTATGATTCAGCGGATGCCGCGAGGGAAAGTTCATGCGCCCCGATTGCTCGATCACCGGCGCCTGTAGCGTCTCGGCCAGCTCTACCAGCAGCTTCATGCCGGCCGGCGTGCGAGCCACGCGATCGGCAACGATCAGCGGGTTTTCAGCCGCCACCAGCATGCGAGCCGCGTCATTCACCGCTGCCGAATCGCCCTGCGGCGGACCGGCCAGCGTCAGCTTCGGTATATGGAACTTCTCAGAAGCTGAAATCGGTTTTTCTTGCAAATCGCCATCCGCCACGATGAGCACCGGCAACATCGGCGGCGTGGTCGCGATCTTGTAAGCGCGCACCGACGACTCGGCGAAATGTTGCAGCGATATCGGCAGATCGTCCCACTTCGTAAAATCGCGAACCATGGCGGCCGCGTCTTGCACGCTGTGGTCCCACTCGACGCCCGGACGCCGCTGCGTCACGTCGATGGTGTTGCCGGCGATGATGTAGACCGGCGCGCGATCGCAAAAGGCGTTGTAGATCGCCATCGAGGCGTGCTGCAACCCGACCGTCCCATGCACGGCCACCAATAGCGGCTTGCCTTCCACTTTCGAATAGCCGTGCGCCATCGCAATCGACGACTCTTCGTGGCAGCACGTGATGAACTCCGGCGCGCGATTCCCGCCATAATTCACGATCGACTCGTGGAACCCGCGGAAGCTCGACCCCGGATTGGCGACCAGATACTCGAACCCGAGCGCCTTCATGCAGTCGACCATGAAGTCGGAGCCGGAGCGTTCCTCAACCAAAATATCCGCGCCCGAAGTTGGCGGCGGATCGGCTTCTTTCGCTAGCACCGGCGCCGCGCCCGATCGAACCTGGGCCGTCTGCTGTTGCTGTGTCTGCGCGATCGCGGGACTGGCAGCCAGAGCGGCCGCGCCTCCCACCGCGCCTTTTAGAAAGTTTCTGCGGCCAACCGAAGTCTTCTTGGACCTTGCCATAGCGCCTCCAGGGTGGAACTGGAGTGCATTATACCGCACGGCCCAGCCGGAAGGCTCAGCAGAATAAGTGAGCTCCGCCTTACTGACTCAGCAGCGGAATGTCCTTCGCCGCCGGCGGCTCGGGAATGGATTTCAGGTACGCCCACACGTCGGTCAGATCGGCGTCCGATACCACTTTCGCGCTGTACGTGGGCATTCCCCCAGGCGCTGGATGCCGGACATAGGCGATGAACGCCGCCGTCGCGATCGGCTTCGGCGCGAGTTTCGCCCCCACCCCACCATGGCCGTCATAACCGTGGCACGAGTAGCAGCCGTCTTTCAGAAACACCTTGTGGCCGTTGTCGGCGTTCCCCGCGGCGCTCTGGGCAAGCGCGGCTGACGTCGCGAACACTAGCGTCGCCGTAAGCAATCCTGCGATGGTGAAAAACTTCTTCACGTGTGTTCTCCTTAGCGGCCCTGCGTAACGGTGTCGATCATCACCGGCTCGCCGCTCTTGACGATCTCCAGACCGCGCTTGATGGCCGGCCCGACGTCCTTCGGATCGGTGATCGGTCCGATGCCTTGCATCCCGTAGCCTTTTGCCATTGATGCGTAATCGATATTGGGCTCGATCAGCTTGGTGCCGATCCCAGCCCGGCTCACATCGCGATTCGCGCGCGCCGCCATGGTGGTCACAAACATGACTTCCTGATGGTAGCCGCGATTGTTGTGCATGATGTTCAGCATCGGAATCTTATGATGCGTAGCCGTCCACAACACGCCGGGCGCGTAATTCAGATCGCCGTCGTTCTGGATGTTGATCGTCAGCCGGCCATATTTCTTGTTGGCCAGCGCAGCGCCTACCGCGGCCGGCGCACCGTAGCCCACACCCTCGCCGCCCGAGCCGCCGATGTACTGATAGTGCTTGTCAAAATTCCACAAGCGCGAGGGCCAGCGCCCGAAGAACATGTCGTTTCCTACTAGCGACCAGTCTTCGTTCTTGATCTGCGCCCACAGTTCGGCTGAAACTCGAGCCGTAGTGAGCGGACTCGAATCCCAACCCAGCGCGGCTTGCTGATGACTCTGGTCCACCATGCGCTTGTGTGCCTCGGCCAGCTTCGCCCCGCGATCCTGCATCGCCCGGCGGCGATCCGCCGTGATCAGCTTCTTGCAGGCTTCAATCAATTCCGGTAGCGTCGATTCGCCATCGCCCGCGATCGCCATGTCCACTTCGTTGTAGCGCGCAAAATCCTGATAATTGCTCTTCTGGAACATGTCCTGGCAAGTGATGCTGATCAGCTTGGCATTTTCCTTCGCGACGCGGCGTGGCGCATCCATCCCGATCCGGTTGAGCGGCGACACTCGATGCGTCAACATCCACATGTCTTCCACTTCCAATCCTAAAATCACGTCCGCATTCGCGATGCTGCCGACCCCGTACAGCGGGTGCTGAGTGGGGAAATTCATGCGATTGCGCTGGTCGTTCACCGGCGCTTGCAAGGTTTCCGCCAGTTCCACCAACAGCTTCATCCCGTTGGGCGTGCGTGCCAGACGGCCCGCCACGATCACCGGATTTTCCGCGTTCACCAGCAGCTGGGCCAGCTCTGCGATCGCGCCCGAATCGCCTTGCGGCGGAATCGTCATGGTCAGCTTCGGAATCCGCAAATTGGATTCCTCGATCGGCTCTTCCTGTAGTTTGCCGCTGGCAATAATGGCCACCGGGCCCATGGGCGGCGTCATGGCGATCTTATAAGCCCGCACCATCGACTCGGCAAAATGCTGCAGCGACGTCGGCGCGTCGTCCCACTTGGTGTAGTCGCGAATAATAGAGGCGGCGTCTTGGGCCGAGTGCGTCCACTCCACATAACTCCGGCGCGCCGCGGCATCCATCTCGTTTCCAAGAATGACGATAGCCGGTACGCGGTCGCAGAACGCGTTGTAGATCGCCATGGTGGCGTGCTGCGTGCCTACCGTGCCATGCACCATCGAGATCAGCGGCTTGCCTTCGACCTTCGCGAATCCGTGGCCGATGGCGACCGAAGATTCCTCGTGGCAGCAGGTCAGCAGCTCGGGCTTGCTGTTGCCGCCATAATTGATGAGCGATTCGTGCAGCCCGCGGCAGCTCGACGCCGGGTTCGCCGCCGCATACTCGATGCCCAGCGACTTGATGACATCCACCATGAAATCCGCGCCCGGCCGCTCGTTGGTGAGCACTTCTACCCGCTCGGCGCCGTTGGTGGTCTCCGGTGCAGGCTTGGCCGCCACCGGAGCAGCGTTGCGTATTTGTTGTGCCACCAGGGGTGCCTGTGCGGCCAGAGCCGCGCCGGCAGCAGCGCCTTTTAAGAAGCCACGGCGATCAGTGTCCTTGGATGCCATCGTTATCTCCTCTATACGGTGAGTTCTGACAACTCTGCAGCTGGTTGTAAATATACCGCATTTCTGAGCTTATCAAAAACCACCATCTTGACAACCCTCCCTCCGCCGGAGCAAAATATTGATGGCGAAGAAAGGGCGAAAGTCTGCATGAACCCAAACGCCGCTCTCACCACTACGCTTGGATTTCGTCCGGACGTGCAAGCTCGGGAAACACTCCCGACCGGTATCGCCTCGCTCGACCAGATCATCCCCGGCTTCCCTCGCGGTGCCATCTCGGAAATCCTTGGCTCAGAGAGTTCTGGCCGTACAACGCTCATCCATTCCTTGCTTGCTGCCTCAACTGCCAACCTTGAGATTTGCGCCTACATCGACACCGACGATTCGTTCGACCCGGTATCGGCCGCCGCCGCCGGCGTGGCCTTGTCGCAGCTTCTCTGGATCCGCTGCGGCCATAACGCCGGGCACGCGCTCAAAGTCGCCGACCTTCTGCTGCATGCCGGTGGTTTTGGCGTGGTCGTGCTCGACCTCTGCCAGGTTCAGCCGCGCATCGCCAACCGCATCCCGATTTCTTACTGGTACCGGTTCCGGCGCGCCATCGAAAACACACCGACCATCCTGGCGCTAGCCGAGAAGGAGCCCTTAGCCAGATCCTGCGCTTCGCTGATGCTCGAACTCCAGCGCCAGAAAACAGCCTGGGCCGGTGCGCCCGGATTCAAGCTGCTGCGCGAAGTGGAAATCGAAGCGATCCCGCGCAAGCCGGTACGTCCCGTCAAAGCCAATTTCAAAGCACAGGCGACCGGATGACGCCCATTGGATAAAGCATATGTTCGCCTGCATTCACGGCCCAGCGGCCAATCTCGCCCAAATCGCCGCCGATTTTTCGCCTTGGTTCGAACAGACCGCGCCCGACACCGTGGTCTTCTCGATCGATCCGCTCCGTCGCATCCACGGCACGCCGCAGCAGATCGGGCAAGCCGTTGCGCAGCGCTCGGGCGACCGCGTCCACGTCGCCATCGCCGAAACAGCCGACGCTGCAATCCTCGCCGCTCGCAATTTTCCCGGCCTCACCATCATCCCGAATCTGGGCGATCTGGAGGTCGCCACCTTACCGCTTCTTCCCGAGGACCTATCCCAGACACTGGAAACCTGGGGCATCCATACCATCGAGCAGCTCGCCCAACTCCCGGAAACCGGCATCGTCGAACGCTTCGGCCCCACTGGCGTCTACCTGCAACGTCTGGCCAAAGGCGCCATTCATCGGCCGCTCCGCATCGCACAGCCTGAAATCACTTACGACGATCGCATCGATCTCGATCACCCCATCAGCCTGCTCGAGCCGCTGCTGTTTTTAATCGCGCGAATTTTAAACGACCAGTGCTCCAAGCTCATGTCCAACGCAATGGCTGCTCAAGAAATCATGATCCGCCTGGAACTCGAAGACCGCACCGAGCACCTCCGCACGCTGCGTCTCCCCGTTCCCATGCGCGACAGCAAGGCGCTCTTAAAGCTTCTGCAAATGGATCTAGAAGCTCACCCGCCGCAATCGGCGACCATGGCTCTCTCGCTCACGCTCAAACCCGCACAGCCGCGCACCACGCAAGGCGGCATCTTCCTTCCCGCTGCCCCCGCTCCGGACAAACTTGAGCTGACGCTAGCGCGCATCCGCGGCCTGGTGGGCGAGGATAATGCCGGCGTCCCCGAACTGCTCGACACGCATCATCCGCATCCGTTCCGTCTGGTCAACCGCCAGCCGCAAATCAGCAGCCAGACCGCCATCGCCAGCCATCAAGCTTTCCGGTATTTCCGCCCGCCTCTCACAGCAACCGTGGATCTCGACTGCAATCGTCCGGCGCGTATTGCAGCTTCGGGCGTCCACGGAAAAGTCCTGAACGCCGCCGGTCCCTGGCGCACTTCCGGCGATTGGTGGACCACGGAACCGTGGAATCGCGATGAGTGGGACATCGCGCTCACGAACGGCGCACTCTATCGGATCTATTGCGATCCCGACCGCCGCTGGTTCATCGAAGGCAGTTATGACTAGCGCTTCTTATGTCGAGCTCCACGCCCGCTCCGCGTTCAGCTTCCTCGAAGGCTCCTCCGTCCCCGAGGAACTGGTCCATTGTGCGGCCCAGTTCGACTTCCCCGCCCTGGCCATCCTCGACCGCGACAACATCTCCGGCGCGGCGCGCTTTCATATGGCTGCGAAAAAGGCTCGCATCCGCGCGCACATCGGCGCCGAAATCACCTGCACCGATGGCCACCGTTATCCGCTGCTGGCCGAAAGCCGAACCGGTTATCAGAATCTCTGCCGCCTGATCACTCGCATGAAGATGCGCGCCAAAAAGGGCGAAGGCTCAGCCGAACCTGACGAGTTCGTCGAATTCGCCCCAGGCCTCGTCTGCCTGGCCGACCGGCCGGACCCGCGCCTTCTCGATCTGTTCGGCGCAAAAAACATCTACGTCGAATTGCAGCGCCACTACCACCGCAGTCAGGAAGCGCGCAATCAAGCGTTGATCGATTTCGCGCGCCTCCATCACCTGCCGCTCCTCGCTACCAACGGCGTCAGCCACGCCACTCCCCACTCGCGCGAAGCCCTCGACGTCCTCACCTCGGTCCGCCACAAAGTGAAAATCGCCGACGCCGGCCGCCTGCTCTCCATCAATTCCGAACGGCACCTGAAGAGCGCGCAAGAAATGTCCCACCTGTTCG
>Ga0182024_10008245_pt1 | contig 22083 bp, 15 predicted proteins | sample P32metaG_FD_120480 | JGI IMG/M metagenome (GOLD analysis project Ga0182024, IMG submission 120480) | Permafrost microbial communities from Stordalen Mire, Sweden - P3-2 metaG (Illumina Assembly) | ecosystem: Environmental > Terrestrial > Soil > Wetlands > Permafrost | place: Sweden: Stordalen...
CCTTCACGTAATGCGGGCTGCTTGCTACCGTTTCTGGTTGACGTCAACCTGACGTTTCCGCAAAGCCCCTCGGCTCAAAGCGCTCATCATTTAAGTAAGTCGCTCACCGTTGATGTATTTAGTTTATCGCATCCTACCGGCATGTCTACTCCCCCATTGAATATTTTTTGGATCAATTGTGTGTCACTAAAAGTAGCTTGCTCTGTGAATTCTCATCACATCCGGGAACGTCAAGCGCTCGGCCCAGCGCGCCACTGTCGCTGGTGTCAAATCTATATTATCTCGCTGTATAGTTGATATAGATTAGCTGCAATTTTCATGCATCGAAGGATTCGCAATATACATTCGCGGTTCATTTATGATAGACAATATATATTTGGCATATATTGTCGACGCTCATTGTTTGCAAAATCTGCTGCCGACCGAGCACGAGTGGTCCCATCAATTCAGGCCTGCTGGTCTGTGGGCCGCATCAATATCTCATTGATGTTCACATGAGCTGGTTGAGTGACCACATATATGATGGCATTGGCGACGTCTTGCGCGGTCAGTGCCGACATGGCGGCGATTCTATCTTTCACCTGCTTTTTGACATCGTCGTGAGTTATATGATCTGTCAATTCAGTGAGCACCGCACCAGGTTCAATGATGGTTACGCGGATTTGATGCAAACAGACTTCCTGCCTCAGTGCTTCTGAAAAGGCTCCCACCGCCCATTTCGAGGCGTTATAGCCGGAACTTCCGGCACGGGCTACTCGCCCGGCTACTGAGGAGATGTTGACAATGTGTCCGGACTTTTGTGCTTTCATGGTTGGCACAACCGCATGTGTGAAATTCATCAATCCGAGCACGTTAATGTCTATCATTCGTTTCCAATCACTCGTGTGTGCACCGTCGATTGGACCTAGCAACATGATGCCGGCGTTGTTAATGAGTATATCTATGCGCCCACGCTTTGCCATTGTTTCCGAAACTGCACTCTCAATGGTGGTGGCATCTGTGACATCGCCGATGATGGCAAGCGTGTCGCCTCCAAAGTCAGTTGCGATTCTGCGGGCAAGTGACTGAAGTCTATCTTCTCTTCGTGCCACCAGAGTTACGAATGCTCCTTCCTGTGCCAGAGCAATCGCAGTGGTTTCACCAATTCCTGACGAGGCACCAGTTACGATGGCGGTCTTTCCTTGCAGTCGTTTTGAGTTGTTCATGATTTAGCGCTTCCTTTGGTCGCGTCAGGTCACGTCAGGTCAGGGCTCAGGAGCGAAACCTTGGCTGATTCAGCAAAGATGCATCGAGAGAGGTTGTCGCTTTTATTTGTTTCATCCAACGCCGCACTTTTGAAAGCGGGTGATCGGGAAACTCTGCATCGTACTGCTCGTCTTCAAATATCGAAGGCATATTGGTGTACTGGATTGTGGGGTCGTATGGATCTTTGTCTAACCCTTTTATTTTTGTCGCTCCAGTTGTTTTCAACTCTTGTTGATCGATTTCAACTGCCGGCCGCAGTTTGGCAAACAACACGGTTTCACGGATTCCCGTGGTGCCAAGTTCTGCGGATTGCACTTTGATCACGTAGCTGAACTGCGCAAAGGGAAGGATGATCGAAGCAATGTAGTTCAGTCCACGCGACTGCTCCGGAATGGGGAATTTGAATAGAGTTTCGATAGATTTTATTCCCGCCACGTCTACGACATCAGCTTTGAGTAAGCCGCCTAAATTCTCGATCGCCATTGCTCGATAGGAGTTGCGCAATGAACCTACCTCGCTCAGCGCAAACGGGATGTCCGGTTTGACCGGAAAGTAGTTTAGAGAAAGCACCGCTGAACAATACTCCAGCGAATTCAGCCATATAACTTCAGAAGGTGACTGTTCTGCAGCGTGCCATCCACGAGTATCGAGTAAAACGCAGTTTATATCAGGCATAGTCAGCAACTCCTCATTCAGCACGCAATGATAGATTATGCAACTTTGTAACTATACAGGAATGTTCAGCTGATCTCGCCATTCGTGGATCGCCTCAGACTCCTTTGGCATGTTTAGGTGCGATGAATGTACCATACACAGCCCAAGCGCAGAAAGCATAGAAAAGCAGTGCGAGTGATACCAGGATTACGCATTTCAAATAGCCACCACTTGCCTGGGCTTGTTGAAATGTCGGATCAACAACGGCCATGTCCGGATGAGCGGGCGAGACTCGTACCTGCACTACGTCTCCTGGCTTGTGTCCTTTGGCAAAACTGTCGGATGCCTGGTCGTTCCATCCGTTCCAACCATATCGTGAAGATGTGTATTTCTTGCCATCAATCATGTATTCGTAATCCAGATCGACTTGATAAATTTGTCCGCTGGAACTGTTAGTGTATGGATCACAAGTCACTATGCGCGCTGACACCACCGGCCAGTTTGCGCTGGCGGGACCCTGACTCCATGTCGTAACTGCTGGCTGCCATTCATGAATGCAGGATCCCAGCGACATTGTTGCGAGAAAGAAAAAGAACGGCACTAATATCAGCACCTTGATCTTCGACTGAAAGCCCGGTTTGGTAATCTGCTTCTGCTGCAGCTGTGTTAGTTCAGCGCACCGGTTTTCATACGGAATCGCTTCCTCTGCGCGATCACGTGAGTGCAGCAGTAGTGCCAATCCGGAAAGCGATTCTTTCAGCGTCTCCTGATCTGTTGCATCCAGCTTTCCGGCTTTATCATAACTTTCGATGGCGCCGCGCAAAGCTGCTTCGCTTTTTTCCCATTGTCCACACTCTCTGTAGGCAATGCCTAACTTTGACGCCATCAAACCATAGGTAAGATGTTTGTTGAAGATGGGCATGGGAATGGCGCTCTTCTCGTATTGAGTGGCCGCCAATTGTTGCTCGTCAACCGCTGTTTCGAGCGCGTCCCGAGCTTGCTCGTACTGCTTAGCCCGAAGATGCTTGACTCCTGACTGAAAAGCCGACATAGCTTTTCGCCAATGAGATGCAGCATCGTTCGCATTGAAGTCAAACATAGACTGATATCCTATATCACATGGCGCAGGATCGATCACATCCTCAAACCAGATTCGCGCTAAAGCGCAATAGCTTTTCTATAATAACGTTCCCACCTGCCCTGGGCAGGACACCCGTAGAGGCGAAAGGAAAAATCAATGCTGCATCCGGGCGCCGCTCAGACATTGACTTTTATTTTGGCAAATGTCAAGCCACCAGCATCGGTACTGGAAGTCGGTTGTGGCGACGGGGCGCTGGCTAAGCTTTTGATTGATGCTGGATTCAGTGTCTGTGCCATCGATAAGAATAACGAGGCGGTCGGGAAGTCCAGGGCGCATGGCGTACAAGCAATTGAGATTGGTTTATTGGAATATGCGCCGAACACGGAGTTTGATGCGATCTTGTTCTCACGCTCATTGCATCACATTGAAACGCCTGAGAATGCCGTCAGGCATGCATGTACTCTGCTCAAAAATGACGGGATGTTATTGTTGGAAGACTTTTGCCGCGAGTTAATGGATCAAGAATCTGCACTGTGGTTCTTTGGTCTAAAAGCTGTCCTTGCTGCCAATGGTAAGCCGCTAAAAGGGCATGGACCAAAACTTGAAGATGGTCAAATTCCGGCCAATCCGGTCGATGCTTGGAATGCGCACCACTTGGGAAAACATTCTCTTGCAGATTCAAATCAGATGCGCCGCGCAATTGAGCTGCGCTGCAATATTGTAGAGGAGCAGCATGTGCCGTATCTGTACCGCTACTTTCTGGATGATGTCGAACCAGCACAGGGTGAGCAGATTTTGAGTTGGGAAAAAGCTCTATGCGAGTCCGGTGTTGTGCTGCCTATAGGTTTGCGCATTGTCGCTCGCAAACGCACACAATTCTAGCTCATGGAGATCTGTTTTTTCAGCTCTTCTATTTTTTTGTGAGCAGAATCGTAAGTTGGATCTTTCTGAACCGCCATCTCGTAATCAGCAAGAGCATCTTTCGGACGATTCATTTGCAGATAGACATTAGCTCTGTTGATATAAGGTCCCGGACGCATGGGGTCTATTTCAATCATCTTGGCGTAGTCAACCAGCGCCTTGTCGAACTCCTTCAACGCGGCATAGGCATCGGCTCGCTGATAGTATCCAGTGCCCTCTTCAGGAAACCTGCGGATCAATTCGTTGCAGCTATCCAGCATTTTTTCGTATTGCTGCGCCCTTCGATATGCTCCAGCAAGATTCGTCCACGGTCCCGTTTTTTCAGGGGCAAGGTCGACACATTTGCTGTAGTCTGTGATCGCCAGTTCGTGCTCCTTCAGATCCGTGTAGGCAGCACCTCGCCTGCTGTAAGCCACCGAGTTCTCGGGATTGTATTTAATAACGTTGTCGTAAAAGGCGACCTTATCGCGCAAGTCTTCATCGGACCAGGCTTGTGGATTCGACCGCCCCCAGCCGTTCTCGGCATTGAACGAAATCATCACCGGCTTGTCTAGAGCAAACATCCATTCAATCAGAGTATCCAGACTGAAGAGATGCGAGTTTCCCCTTAAGAGATCGGAGATTCTTGGTTGGCTTACGGCCAGATATTCAGCTGCTTGCCGTTGTGAAAAGGCGCGCTCCTCAATGGCGCGAGCCAGTTTGACTACGACCAGTTCTTTGAGTTGGAGTGACTGCCATTTTGCAGAGGTAAGATGATACGGAGCGGGAGCTTCTGTCTTATGTTCAGCAGTATTATGTGCTGCAGTCTTTTTCGACCTAGCAGCGCTTGGTTTAGCAGAACCGCCAGAATTATTTCCATCTTTCTTCTTTTTTTGCATTGTCTACTTCCTCTGGATTGGCTGTCAGTGTCAGTCTTTGTCAACTTCCATGTTTAGATGATGCAGAGCCCATCGACACATATCTGCGTCGATGCATCCATAATATGAATCCATAATATCAATCGCAGCTGCGAATGCGGGGCTTGCAGGAGCGGATACCAAAGGCGGAGGCGAGCGTCGCCAATGGCTGCTCTCCTAGATCTTCGGTTTTGATATAAATACTTATATCACAAGATGAACTTGGTCGTCAACTGAGTCGAGCCAACAATTCAATCATCTGATTGCAGGTGTGGACAATTTCTTGTGCCAGAGCATTTGAATTTCATCTGGCAGATTCGGATAGGCCAGGCGATTGATCGCCGCCAGCGTGCAACCCTGTTTTGCGTAAAACTTGCAGGCGGCAAGATTTGTGTTCTGGGTTTCAACTTTCAGCACGATGCAGCCTCGCGCCACGCACCATTTTTCAGCATCACGAAACAATGATGCACCAACATTGTGACCCCGAAATACAGGGTCAACCCGAAGATCCCACAACACAGCCAGATCGCGCCGTCCTTCCAACATGTCTACACCAGCGGTGTCGAAAGCGATGACTGCACCGCCAATGCGTTGTCCATTGGTGCGAGCGACAATACATCCCCAATTCGATACATCAAATCGCACTGACCAACTCGCAGGTGGATCGATGGCATCATAATCCTTTATATGTGACTCAGCCAATTGTCGCTGGCCGAAAACAAATCCACCAAGTCCATGGTCTACAATTGTCAGTTCAAGAATGGCGTCATATTCGAACGCTATGGAGATGTCGGCGAGCTGAGGCAGAGATGCCACTGGCTCTTCATCGATTTCAAATTCCATAGTCTTTCGCTGCATCAAATAGCATCCCAGAAATGATTATGACTATTGCATTGATTTGAAATTTCAGGCTAAGTAGACTGCATGTTGGCACCGAGGTAATACACTGCTAGACGACAAGCATCAGTATGTGTCAGTTCAGGGTTGCTTGCCTTGAGTTCTTGGACCTTTTGCGATCGTCTAGGAGTATCTCGAAACGGCTCCGTTGAAGAGATCCAGTAATCCATCGGACTGGGAACAATTCTCACAATCCCCGTACTGTGACCTATAATGAGCAGGCAGCGAAAGTTCATATCGTCAAAAGCAAAGTTCTCGACAGCTTGAATCTGCGTATCTGTGAGCATCAATTCTTCTCGAAGAGAAGCCAGATCGCGTGGGTTTAGCCCCAGCACAAACTTCGTGGGTGCATTTCTAAGCAAGGAGGCATCGCTTCCAGCCTTTGAATAGAGACTGCTCAAACGGTCAGTATCTACGACAAAGAGCATGCCGTAATCCCGTGTTATCTTCGAGAGATTATTCAGCATTTGTGTGCCTGCTTCAGAACTCATAAATCCACTATTCGCTCGATGCACGAAGACACCAAAACGATAATTATTGGAACATTTTGCTTGACTCGCTGCTCGCATTATGAACTGAGTTAGCATGAACAGCACAGCTTTTTCATATCGTTGCCCGCCAAGATTTCTTGTGTCAAAAGTTATCAACTTCTTGTTGGTGACGTCTAAGTTTGTCAGTCCATCAATCAACGAAGAGTAAGCTCCGGGGCGGGTAAAGATGGAAAGCTCGCTTGCCAGCTTGTGCAGCAGTTCACCCTTAGCGGTATGCGGTTCTTCGGCAGCAGTTTGCGCCACTAGATTTGTGAATTCGGACATGGTCGGTACGGTATTACGGGCACTGGTGTGTGCGTAGGCCTTGATGAGCAGCTGATTTAATAGTGCTTTTTCTTGCACATTGAGTTCTTCTTTTCCTTCAGGAGCAAGGATAAGATCAAAAAACGACAACAGGCTGCGCAGTTTGTCGCCGGAAGGAATTCCGTTATACACTTCATATGCTGCCACATCGAAGGGATTGAGAATGTATCCGGTATTTCCCAGTATGATGTTTTCACAAAATTCAGGCCCCAGGATTTGACTGATAAATTCGTAACCATCAAAAGTGTCGTGAAGCGCAATGAAACGAACACCAAGTGGCAGCTGACGCAAAATCAGCAGCATCATCATATGCATACGTGCCGAAGCCGCTCCACCAGTAATTAAGATGTTGTGGTTGTACTTGCTGGCACTGCGCATGAAGGGATTGAACATTACTGGTTCATGTGAGCCGGGAGCAAGCCCGAGGATAACACCATCGGTAGTGCCGCAAGCAGCAGTGAAGAACGGCCAGAATGTACCAACTGATCGAGCACTGACTCTATGTCGAAGAGAAAGTTTGTCCACAGCCACTGGCAGGGTCGATTGCCACGACTCAAGAGGCCTCTGTCTGTCTTGAGCAACAACGGCTCCCACCCTTGAAAAAACATCTTCCATGGCATTCATTTGCTGTTTTAACAGCTCCAACGACTCTGCCTCGATGCCCACGTATAATCCAACCTGCAAATATTTTGTGGCACTTTGCTTTATATGATTGTCCTGCGGTTCGACGTCAGTAGGACGAAGGAAAATAGACAAAGTGTGCTCTATACCAATGGTAAGAAGCTCACCCAGCCATCCTGCTCGCATCTGCGCCGGTAGCTTTTGCAGGCACTGAACGCCGACATACTTGATTGCCGTGGCTCTGCGCTTGCAGCATGAGCCCACGGATTGCCAGCAAGGGTAGGTAAGGCTGACAAACTCGTTTTCGATCTCGACTGACAGTGACGGTTGATCAATTTCTGTTTCCAGTTTCTCTGGTCCCATGAGTTGGCAATGGTGGCGTTCCAGCAGCGTTCGCAGTTGAGCACTGGTAAGTATGGCTGGGCGCAAATTGCAGTCAGTGAGATCGTCGCAAACCCTCTTTGTGTGACGCTCTAGCGCCTCCAAACTCCCTGCCGGCAAATGGATCTGTGCTCCGTTCCACTCTTGCTCAATCGAGGGACCCGGTACAGGATGATGACTGACGATCACATAGAAGTTACGTACTGGGACCAGCGAAGCTTGACAGACCAATTGGAACCAACTTTTGACATACTCTCCATACCAGTCAAAGTATTGGTCTGTATTTCTGTAAAAGCTGTATGCCGGTGGAAACTCGTCTTCAGACAGCTTCTCTGAAGTAGCAACAATCTGGATATCAGTATCCAGGGCTGCAGCAAGCGCTGCCAGATCCTTCGACAATCGCTCCCGCACTGGCGGATCGAGCAGGTCCAAATTCAATCCCTGGCAGCGGACAACCCTTCGTAGACTGCCATCTGCCAGAATCAGGAGTCCCTCACCGTCGTCGACTCCGGGAATCAAGTCCACCAGACAAGACTTCTTTTTCGAAACAGCTGTTCTCCGATTCGAGTTAGGCTCTACGCGATTCGAGTTAGGCTCGCACGTTGGATGATCAATCATGGTTAGAACTCCGTTTCAGGCTAAGCAGACCCGCTTGAGGCTGAGCAGACTCAGACCGTATGTTCCAGAGTTTCCAGGCGAGCTTGCGCAAGAAAGGCGTAGCGCGATGCGATTGTCCCACGCAACTCGATGACCTGGAGATAGACTTCCCTGGCTTGTTTCCTGTTGCCCAGCCCGGCATAAAGATCGCCCATCTCGACGAAGCAAGCAGCTTCCAGATACTTGAGGTCAGGATATGCCTTCGTGTAATAGAGCAGATTTGAAATGGCCTTGTTACTGTCGTGGCCGATTTTCCAGCCGCTCAAAATGTTCAGTATGTATTCGTCGGCCAGCGAGAAATGGAGAAGGATATCACAGTGTTCAAGTGATGACCGTTCGTCGCCGGTGGTTATATAGAGATGTCTGAGTTCGTTGTGCACAGCCCAATTGAAGTCAGGATTCTCATTCAGATATGCATTGTATTTGTTGATTTTTTCACGAGCCGAATCATCCGCGTTGATTCCGCAACTGTTCTCCAGCGGGGAGGCAGCTTGTTTTTCATTCACCGAAACTCGACCACTGAAGGATTCACTGCGTGCAGGGAGCAATGGACAAGTTAGCGACACAAGCCCAAATGGAAGAGCGAACAACAATTTTCTGCGACCAAGTTTCATGACGCGCACCTCTAGCGCAAAATTATTGATCCATCATAGCAATAACTTTGGCCGAGAATACCTGATTTACCCTAGATTTACTGATCCTCGTCGGCCTTGAGCATGACTATACCTAACGGTGGAATTGTCAGGGCAACGGCGAAACGCCTGCCGTGCTTCGAGACAGGGCTGGCTTCGACGCCGCCGTAATTGCCCTTCCCGCTGCCACCATATACAGTAGCATCGCTATTGAGGATTTCCTTCCAGTAGCCACCATGCGGCACACCGATCATGTAGTTGTCTCTGGGCACAGGAGTGAAGTTGCATGCCACCACTAGCGTGTCTTTAGGTTTTTTGCCCGTGCGCATGAAAACAAGGATGCTTTGCTCATAGTCCCCGCAATCAATCCACTCAAAGCCACCACTTTCTTTGTCGAGTTCAAACAAAGCTCGCTCACGCTTATAGATATGGTTCAGGTCTGTCACCCACTTTTGCAGCCCCTGATGCAACGGCCAATCCAACAGGTTCCAATCCAAACTGGCGTCGTGATACCACTCGTTCCACTGCCCAATTTCACCGCCCATGAACATCAGCTTCTTGCCGGTAATCGTGTACATGAATCCAAACAGAAGTCGCATATTAGCGAACTGTTGCCAGGCATCACCGGGCATTTTCGAGATCAAGGATCTCTTTCCGTAAACCACCTCATCATGCGACAGGGCCAGAACAAAATTCTCGGAATGGGCATACAACCCGCGGAAGGTGAGCTTGTTGTGATGATACTTTCTGTGGATTGGCTCCAGAGCCATATATTCCAGCATATCGTGCATCCAGCCCATATCCCACTTCAAGCCGAAGCCGAGCCCGCCAAGATAGGTCGGTCGAGATACCTGAGGCCAGGCGGTCGACTCTTCTGCCACCACCAGCACATCGGGATGTTCAAGATAAACTCGCTCGTTCAGCCGTTTCATAAAGGAAATTGCTTCCAAGTTCTCTCTGCCACCATACTGATTCGCCAACCACTGACCATGCTCGCGCGCATAATCTAGATAAAGCATGGAGGCAACCGCATCCACGCGTAGACCATCAATGTGATATTCATCCAGCCAGAAAAGAGCGTTGCTGATCAAGAAGTTGCTTACTTCGTAGCGACCAAAGTTGAAGACGTAGGTGCCCCATTCTTTGTGCTCGCCTTGCCTCTCATCAGCGTGTTCATACAGATGAGTGCCATCGAACATGCCCAGACCGTGACCGTCTTTGGGATAGTGCGAAGGCACCCAATCGACGAGCACGCCGATACCATTCTGGTGCATGACGTCAACAAAATACTTGAAGTCGTCTGGTGTACCGAAGCGAGCCGTGGGGGCAAAATATCCAACTACCTGATAGCCCCAGGACAGATCGAGAGGATGCTCGGCGATTGGCATCAGCTCTACATGAGTGAAGCCTGTCTTGACCAGATACTCCGAAAGTTTGTGAGCAAGTTCGCGCCAAGTGAGCCAGCGATTACCCTCCTCCGGCACTCTCATCCAGGAGCCGGCATGCATTTCGTAAATTGAGATTGGCGACTCAAGAGAATTATTCTTGATGCGCGTATCCATCCACTTCTTATCGGTCCATGTATATTTAGAAAGATCCCAGACGACCGAGGCAGTCTTGGGTCTCACCTCAGATGCGAAACCGAAGGGATCCGACTTTTGCGCATAATAGCCGTTCTTATTTCGCACGGCATATTTATAGTTTGCACCTTGCTCAATGCCCGGCACGAAAGCTGTCCAAATGCCTGACTGCGCCAGTGGATGCATCGGTGTGGCACCGTCGTTCCATTGATTGAAGTCGCCGATCAAAGCGATCGACTCAGCGCCCGGGGCCCAGACCGCGAAGTGAATTCCTTTCTTGCCATTTTTCTCGATGGCATGCGCACCAAGCTTCTCGTAGATCTTGTAGTGCGTTCCTTCACGAAAAAGGTGCACATCAAACTCGGTGATGAATGCCACATCTGCATCTGTAATAGCCATGTCTAGCTCCTGCTTTTAAGTACTCAATCAGAATCTCAATCAGAACTCTTCGTTGTAAAATGCTCCCGCTTTCAAATATTCAAGAACACTGTTTACCGGCACCTTTAACCAATCCGGCCGATTATTCAATTCGTATAAAATCTCATAGAAGGCTTTGTCAATCATGAAAGGCAGAAGTGCCTGGAAGAAGTCAGCGCGATTTTCTGGTATCAAATGAGAACCATCGGCGGCGCTGAGATAACCTTTCAAGAAAGATGCCGATACCCATGCTTCACACGCTTTGGCCCAGGGCAAGAATGCTTCCAGGTCTTCGCTTCGGTTATGAGTGAAGAGGAAAAGACTGGCATAGGTCGCATAACTGAAAGAACGAACCATGCCGGCTACATCTTTGAGGGGACTATATTTTGAGTGCCGCTCCTTCAATGGTTTCGACGGTTCGCCTTCGAAGTCTAAAATGAAGAAGTCACCGCCTGAATAGAGTACCTGGCCCAGATGATAATCGCCGTGGCATCTGATCTTTATCAATTGCTGCTCGACCAGGGGCAGACGGTCGAGAATGTTCAGAACCTGAGATCGATACGATGTCAGCGCTTTGATCGGTGCCACCAGATCTGGTGAAACCGTTCTTTGCTTCTGGTCGAGAAGCTTGAATACCTTCGATACGTCCTGGCGCATGGTCGAGGAGACGTCGATCAGTTCGTCGCGAGTCAAAGGCTCGGGTTGGAAAGCAGCATTGTCAGTCGGTTTGCCCAGGGCAATATGCATCTCGGCTGTGCGTGTGCCCAGTTTAGCTGCTTCCTTTATATACACGCCGAGCAGCTCAAAGACTCCCGGCGGGATCTCTAGTTGCACCAGTTCGGCCCATGACACTGCAGGCGGTGTAATTTTGGACAGCAAATTGGATTTCGTAGCGCACCGCTCATAATACCGTCTGAACGATTCGACCGTATAGGTCCAGGCATCTCCCTGATTGGGCACAAATTGCTGAAGCATGCCCAGGGTATACAAAGTAGCCAGCTTTGTATTTGTATAGCCGAGAACACCTGCGGCCGCCGGAACCTGCTTATAAGGAGAAATGTCTGTTAAATACCTGGTGATCTCGACGTCTGGATTGATGCCGGGCTCCAGGTGCCTGAACAGTTTGAGGATAAACTTGTTGGCAAAAATGATGGAAGAGTTGCTCTGTTCGCTTTCCACTCTTTTGATCGTCATTTTTTGCTCTGCTTCCTTGGCAGCAGGGGCGGATGCGGTGCCGGGAGCGAACGCATCTTTCAGCAATGAATCGAATGAGGGCAACTTGAAAGTTTCCACAAAACCGTTGTGACCGCGCAGACGACTCTCCTTGCCGACCGACTCGAAGAGTGCTTTGCAAAAGACGTCGCTATCAAGAGCGTCGAATAAAACTGCCGTCGCATTGGCATCGGAGAGTTCCACAATGACGGTGTCCGGCTTCTTAGCGATCAGTTCTTCAATAGCAGTCTCGCTGTCCAGGGCCACGAACAAGGAATACAGATCAATTTCACCATCGTCGTAATGCAATTCGACCACGAATATCGCCGACTGAAACGTGGTCAATGGTGTCATATCGATCCAGTCATTAATCCGTGTGTAGAGCATTGACTTGGTTTTCTTTCCAAACCAACGCTGCTTGCGGATGAAGCGGGGCAAAACAGACACCTCAAAAGTGCGTTTAAATGGACCGTTGAAGAGCGTCTCTAAGCTCTCCAGGCTCTCAACCGAGAATGTCTGCACCGTCGGCACCACCACCTGTTCTTTGCCGGTGACAGGGGCAACGACGAATGGATTTGCTTTCTCTGATTGCAATGTCAACCAATAAAAGGCGTGCCCGCCCAGGGTAAGCACATATTGATCGTCGACTATGGGATGGAAATGAGCCAGACCGAACATCTCAATTGGCGTCACGCCTTTGAATCTGGTCAGATCCAGCGTGACAGACTGCGGGTGGCGGCAAAGATTAGCGACGATCAGAACAGATTCGCCTTGATACTCTCGCAAGTAACAGAGCACTTTGCGATTCTCAGGATAAAGAATTTCAATTGTGCCGCGACCAAAGACTTTATGCTGTTTGCGCAGTTTGATGATCGAGCGCATCCAGTTGAGCAGAGAAGATGGGTCTAGAGTTTGAGCCTCGACATTGACGGCTTGATAGCCTGAGACAGGATCCATAATCGGCGAAGAATAAAGTTTGGCAAAAACAGCTTTGGAAAAACCGGCGTTGCGATCGCCGTTCCATTGCATGGGCGTGCGTACACCATGCCTGTCACCAAGGAAAATATTTTCGCCCATGCCTATTTCGTCGCCGTAATAGACGATAGGCGTGCCGGGCAAAGAAAATAGAATGCTATTGAGCAGCTCGATGCGGGTGCGGCTGTAATCCAGCAATGGAGCCAGTCTTCGTCTGATACCGACATTGATGCGCATTTGTGGATCGTGAGCGTAAGCGTTATACATGTAATCACGCTCAGCCTCTGTCACCATCTCCAGTGTCAGCTCGTCATGGTTGCGCAGGAACATCGCCCACTGGCAGTCTTCGGGAATGTCCGGAGTCTGCCGCAATATCTCTGTGATTGGATGCCTGTCTTCCTGATGCACTGCCATAAAAATTCGCGGCATCACCGGGAAGTGAAACGACATGTGACATTCGTCGCTCTTACCAAAATATTGAATTACCTCAGTCGGCCACTGATTCGCTTCCGCCAAAAAGATGCGCCCAGGATATTGCTCATCCAGTACTTTTCGCAGCTCCTTCAAAACTACATGAGTTTCGTCCAGATTCTCGCAATTGGTTCCGTCTCGCTCGATCAGATATGGAATGGCATCCAGCCGCATGCCATCCACACCCAGATCGAGCCAGAATTTCATGATCTTGACTATGGCTTTGCGAACAGTCGGGTTGTCGTAATTTAAATCAGGTTGATGATGGAAAAATCTGTGCCAGTAAAATGCGTTGGCGACAGGATCCCAGGTCCAATTTGATTTTTCGGAATCGACAAAAATGATGCGCGCATCTTGGTATTTCTGTTCGGTGTCACTCCAAACGTAGAAGTCTCGTTTGCTGGAGCCGGCTGGTGCGTTTCGGGAAGCTTCAAACCACGGGTGCTGGTCAGAAGTGTGGTTAATGACCAGCTCAGTAATGACTTTGATGCCGCGCTTATGTGCTTCGCGAATGAAATTGCGGAAGTCGCGACGGTCACCATATACGGGGTTAATGCCTTCGTAGTCGGCAATGTCGTAGCCGTCGTCTTTCAAGGGCGAAGGATAAAACGGCAAGAGCCAGAGACAGTCCACGCCCAGCTCTTGCACATAATCAAGCTTCTCGATCAGCCCGGCAAAGTCACCAAAACCGTCGTCGTTGCTGTCAAAAAATGACTTAACATGCACCTGATAAATGACGACGTCTTTGTACCAGAGCAAGTCTGGATCTGTGCCGGTCATCGGTTTATCCTTAGACGAAATAGTCGAAGTCACGTTCAGTCTTCACCTTTCTTAGTAGCTTAAACACGTGCACAGGAGAAACGTATGGATCGAGCGAGATGAAGTTGCTGTCGCCGTTCCAGAAATATCTGACGCCGCTAATCAGATCGTGCACTTGATAGGTGTGATCCACTCCCAATAGCCAGGTAGGAATGTGCAAGAACCCTGATTGTGTATGGTAGGGGTCCAGATTGACGACCACCAACACGATGTTGGTACCGTCATCGGTGCTCTTCATGTAGGCGAGCATATCCCTATTCTCGATGGTGAGAAATTTGAGATTGCGATTGCTTTGCAAGGCTAAATTTTGTCTGCGAATACGATTGAGGCGAGCAATGAAATCGCGAATCGAATACGGATCGTCTAAATTCCATGAGCGCAGTTGATACTTTTCGCTGTCCTGGTAGTCTTCCGAATTAGGCAAAGCGTCACTGACACAAAGCTCGAACAGCGGTCCATAAATACCGTATGAAGCCCCCAGAGTAGCTGCCAGACCCGCTCTGAGCATAAAGGCAGATCTGCCACCATATTGCAAAATGTCCGGCAAAATGTCCGGTGTGTTGGCAAAAAGATTGGGTCGTAAATATTCAGAGATATCTGTGTGATACAACTCGCTGAAGTACTGAGTCAACTCCTCTTTATTGTTTCTCCAGGTAAAGTAAGTATAGGACTGAGAAAATCCAACCTTAGCCAGATGGGTCATCACTTTAGGGCGAGCAAACGCCTCTGCCAGAAAAACTGTATCTGGATGTTTGACCCTCACTTCTTTGATCAAATGTTGCCAGAAAGAGTACGGTTTAGTGTGAGGATTGTCGACGCGAAAAATTTTCACACCATGGTCTGCCCAAAATATGAAAATGTCGGTCATCTCCTTCCACAATGATGGCCATTGCTCACATTCAAAATCGAAGGGATAGATATCTTCATAGCGCTTGGGCGGATTTTCGGCGCACCTAATGGTGCCGTCAAGACGACGGAAAAACCACTCCGGATGCTCTTTCACGTATGGATGATCGGGCGAGCACTGAAAGGCAATATCAATGGCTATGTCGATGCTGTAGTCGGCGGCTGCTTTTCCTAAAGCGCGAAAATCTTCGATGGTGCCCAAGAGTGGATTGACTGACTTATGACCACCTTCTGCGCTGCCAATGGCCCAGGGGCTGCCTGGATCACTGGGCGATGAGGAGAGTGAGTTATTGGGCCCTTTCCTATTTGTCTTGCCAATTGGATGAATTGGCGGCAAATATAAAACATCAAATCCCATCTCAGCTACATAGGGCAGATGGTTAATCAAATCGCCAAATGTGCCGTGCAGGGACGGGTTTGGCCCCAGAGAGCGGGGAAAAAGCTCATACCAGGCGCCGTATAGAGCGCGCGGCGCTTCGACGAGGATTTGCCACGTCGTCTCCAGTTCGCGCACCCGCCCGCGTTTGCCAAATCGCCGCATCAGTGCGAACAAGGTGTCGTTCTGTAACACGGTCAGTAGATCAGAACTCTGCAATTGCCCGGCAAATTTGTTCAGCACCGCTGCCTCATCCGCAGCAGCTGCCTGGGCTGCCTCTTGCAAGAGAACAATCCCTTCTTTAATCTCCAACCCAATCTCTTGTCCAACCACTAACTTCTTGGCAGTGTCGCGACTCCAATTGGCATAAAAGTCAATCCAGGCGCAGATCGTAAATTCGTACGTGCCAAGCTCAGCGGGCTCGAATTCGCCCACGAATAAGTCCAAACCGGGCTCTTGCAGAATCATGGCTGTTTCGCGCCAGTTCTTTTCTCCCAGCTTTCTATAGGAGAGAATTGCCGCCAAAATATTGTGACCGTCGGCATGGATATTGGCGCTCACAACTGCTCTTTCGCCCAACGCTCGTTTGGCCGGAAATGCGCCGCCATCAACCTGGGGTTGCACACCTTCGATTACCACCCGCGACTCGTCTTTCAGATCCGGGAGGGCATGTTTGGCTTCTTGACTTGTTTGTGTTTTCGGCATATTAGCTCAGCTAGACTGGTGATTTCGCCTAATCGTACGCGATCGCAATCCCTCGATTCTAGTCGAAGGAGTACCGCAAGACACAATAATGTACAGCATTTCGCCCGAATATTTGCCCTCGGGTAGGCATTATCTGAGACAATAAACTCTTTACTCTCGCCGTCTTGAGGAAGCAAAATGTCGAGCATTTCGTTGCAATTGAAGGAGAGCACCCGCAGCGCACACAGCTCTGCCGAAGCTCACAACTTCCAGAAGGCTCTAGGCTCGGGAACGCTGCCCAAGTCGCAGTATCGCCATTATCTGGGACAGCTCTTTCTCATTCACGGCGCTCTTGAGGCGGCGATGAAGGGCGAGCCTTACATGGGTGGGGTTGTCACTGTCGAGCAGTTCCAGACCGATTTCTTGATCCGCGATTTAAGCGCTCTGACGGGAAACCATGCCGATGAGGTACCGCTTGCCTGCACCAAAGCGATGCTAAAGCGCATTGATGAACGGGCGCATAGCGAGCCTGTGGCACTGCTTGGCTACCATTACGTTTTGCTTGGCAGCAAGCATGGCGGCAAGTTCATCGCCAGTGCGACCAAGAAATCTTACGAGTTGGACAGCGACGGTTCCGTTTATTTCGATCCGTATGGGCAAGGATTTCAACAGCATTGGCAGCACTTCACAGGTGGACTGAATGAGCTCAATTTGAATGAATTGCAAGTGCACGAGTTGCTTGCTGCCGCCAGTGAAATGTTTACCTTTGTGGAAACACTGGGCGGCGAAATTCTCTCATACAAATCTGATAATTAGAGTGGTGGTGCTTACTGGCAAAATCCTTACCCGCAAAATCGGATGCTCCAAAGCCGGTGGCACGCCTGTGATGGCAATGCTCATCTGTCTATTTTTTGCTGCTTGTTCATGTGCATGGGCAGCGGAATTGCATCATTATGTCTACTTCAATGTGGACAGAGAGCGAATCTCTGAGCCATCGTTTCTGGACACAAAAGCTTTTGATGGTGCGCAAATTAAATACACATGGAAGCAATTGGAGCCGGAAAAAGACAAATACGATTTTGCCATGATTGAAAAGGATCTGGATTATCTAAAGGCTCACGGCAAGCGCCTCTTTATCCAATTGCAAGATGCTAGTTTCAATCCTAAACGCAATAACGTGCCTGCCTATCTGACCACAGATCCTCGCTATCATGGTGGCTTCGACTTTGAACGTGAGGACAATGCCAAAGTTGCTGAAGGCACTGTATCTCGACGGTGGGATCCGGCTGTGCAAGAGCGCTATCAGAAATTGCTGGCTGCGTTAGGACAAAAATTTGATGGAAAAATTGAAGGTATAAATCTTCCCGAAACTAGTATCGAATTTGGTGAGAGTGGTAAGAACTTCCCGCGCGGATTTACACCGACTGTCTATAGAGATGCAGTGATCTCGAATATGAAGGCGTTGAAGAAGGATTTTCCGACATCTGTGGGCATTCAATATGCCAACTTTATGCCCGGCGGATGGGACCCCCCTCCGGATAAATCAGCTTTAGTCAGTGTTTATCGATATGCGCAGCAAGATCATATCGGCGTCGGCGGACCAGATTTGCTGCCCGGTAAACGGTCGCAAATGACTCATAGTTATAAGCTCATTCACGATCTTCATGGAGCCGTGCCCGTCGGCATTGCCGTGCAAGACGGGAATTATTCGCACATCAACCCTGATACGAAAAAACGTGTCACCACTGCCGAGCAGATTGATTTTGCTCAAAAATATCTGGGTGCAAAATATATTTTCTGGTGCATGGAAGAACCATTCTACTCACGCGATCTTCTTCCATACATGAGAGCTTCCGACCATGGCTCCAAAGGGCAGTAAAATTACGTTTTATGCAGATATGCCGAGATCACGGAGTGAGCTTCAATTTTGATCGCAATAAAGAGATTGTCTGCGGAAATGCCGCCTTCAGCTTGTCGGTGTGTCTGTCTTCGGAACCGAGAATTATGCCGATCAATTCTCCGCAGCATTCTTCCTGACCGGCATCCGACTTTTGCAAATAATAGGCCAGATCATTGCGCACATCTGGCTCTAAGTGGGCAGAATCGAGCAAATAGGCGTGCTTGAACTCGTCTGTCAGGCTGACGTAACCCAGGCATTTGTCGATTGCGTGGCCGCATTCATGATTCAAAGTATTCATAATCTGGTCAATGGGGATTGGCTGATGCACCATTTCACTGTCTTCGTCCATGGTGCGTTCGCATATAACAATATCGCGCCCACTTTCAAACATTCCCGGGCAACTCTTGTATGTGAAGCCGTCATAGCCTCTGCCTTCGCGATTTTTGAGCTCAGGATTTCTATCAATCAAAGTGGTAGTGAGAATCACTTTTATGCCGCCCTGGCGAAGAAGGCTTTTAACGGATTTAGGATAATGATCCAACCTGTCCAAAACTGAGCTGGACAACAAATCCGAAACAGCCGGATGATCTTGCTGCGGTCGCACAATCGAAACTATATTGCAGATCGATCCGTCTGTTGCCACCGTAGTCGGTGCCCATCGGGCGCCCGCAATAGGTTTGACTGTCGGCGTTGGTTGAGTTGTGGCAGCAGCTGATGGCTGAAGCCGGGCTAAAAAGCCAGCGGCTGACGTCGCTTCAACTGTGCCCGGAAAGCTTGTGACAATGATGTTATAGGTTTGCTTTGCGGCGGCTGTTTGTCCGAGCATGTAGTAACAGTTGGCTGCGTACAAGAAAGCGGACTTATTGCGCGGGTCAGTTTTCAGGCAAGCCATGAAAAGCGGAAGGGCTTTGGCATACTGTTTTTGAGCATAAAGTTGGCTGCCCTGTTCCAGGGAGGTCTCGGCAAGAGTAGGAGCCATGCAAAACAAAGCAAGCGACAAGGCAGGCAGGATTCGAGCAAAGATTCGCTTGTTATTCATCAACACGGCTCAGCAGACTGATTATTTCATTCTACCCAACAAAAATCTGTCCCGCATTTGAGCCCGCCAGATATGTACTTCTTGCGCATTTGTGGTATAAATTTCGGCCGATTGCCAGTTGAGGGGCCCCAATGTCACCAATTTTGAATAAGTCTTCTGCCAAGATGCGGGTGCTTCCGGGCCGCATTCGCCTTATAATTCCGCCACACCACAAGAAAGACTTGCCAAAAGATAAGCTTCGATCTGCCTTTCGTTCCATGCCAGGTGTGCAAAATGTCAAATTCTCTGCCCGCAGCGTTCTTATTGAATTCAGCGAAGATGCAATGGAGATGTTGGAGCACATAGAAGAAGTCCTGAAACGTTTTTATCCTGAAAATAGCGGCGATTGGTTGACTGCCAAGAGTACCCCAGAAATGCTGGAAGGCATTACCAATCCGGTCCCCAAGTCGATGTCCGTTCCTATCGTTCTGGGGGTGGTCGCTATGCGGGCGCTACAGACCGGCACTCTATGGCAGGGCGAAACTGTCTTTGGTCTGGCCTACCTGGCGTTGAGCTCAATCAGGAACGAGAGGGGCAAAGGCGACGAGCCCACTGAAACAGTCTGAAATCGAAAAGTTTTCGACTTTCGTAGAAACCCCATTGAGAACGGGGCTGTTCTTACATATTATAAGGATCAGGTCTTGCCCAAAGATTCTTCCTATAAAAAAGCCAGCCGCCAAGTCGGCCGAGCACCTTGACGTGGAGACGCAATGTCGCTTATCGATAGGGCCTCGTCAGCTGCAGATCAAGTAGCTGGGGATGTCGGTCATTTTGCAGAAGTCTTCGCAAAAGCAGCCTGGCGTTCAGGAGCAGTTGAACCCTGGAATGGTGTGGCTCAGTTGGTCGACGAAGGAACCAACCTCGTTGGTCTGGGCAAACCGTTACCTCAGGTGCAAGTCGATAATCCTCAAAGCGGGCAACAAAAAGAAACTGCTGGAGATTGGACTGCTCGTACAATCGGCTCAGGCGTGGGCATGCTTCTACCATTTTTGGCGGCAGACTCAGTCGTCGGTAAGGCTTTAGACGGAAAGACGGGACCGATTGCTTCGCTAGCAGCGGCTGGTGGTTTGTCGGCGGATGTAGCTCCTTACATAAGGCCAGTGGTGGCAGGTGCCGCATACGGTCTCATCCTCACCCCTTCCAGCGAAGGCGGCAACTTCCTCGTCGAGCGCGGCATCAATGCCGCCACCGGAGGCATCACGTTTGGTGCGCAACGTGCAGCCACGATCGGTTTGATGAAAGGATTGGCGCTGGGAGGTGTTCCCGTAGCGCAAGAGGCATTTGGCACCACACTGACTGGCAGCGTTGCCAGAGCGGGTATGAAGTTTGGTGCCAATATCTTCGGTGGCACCGTAGCTGGTGCAGCCAATGCCGAAACGAATTCCCTGTTGCATGGAAACGGCTTAGCATCGAGAGAGCAGTTAGGACAAGCCGTGGCTAGCTTTGCCGTTACAGGTGGTGCCCTGGAACTGGCGCATCTGGGCTCAAGCTATATTGGTAACAGCAAGGCGGTGGCGCAGGGCGTCGAGATACCGCAGGGTATCGAGGTCTCGGCTCCGGACAGGGGCAAGGCGACTCCTGTCGAGACTCGATCACCTGTCGTCGACGGTCCCGCTCCTGCCACTGGAAAAACGATGGATGTGCAGTCACGCATCGCCGATGGTGTCGAGGGACCAACAACAAATTCGCAGTTGGTGCTGAGCGAGAAAGCCAGTCTGTCAGATACACTTGATGCAAAAATTAGCGCTGCTTTTAGCCAGGGCAGGCAAGCGGATTTACAACGCCAACAGTTTTCATCTTTGCTGGATAAGGTAGCTGTTCGGGAATACGACGGCGTAGGTATGGATGGTCGTCATCTGGCGCAGACTTTCTCGGAAGTAAATCGCCTGCTCAATACAGACAATCTGGTAGTCAAACTGACGCCGCAAGAGAAGTTGGGACTGGCTCATCAACTGCTGACAGAGGCAGCCAGACCATACGATGTATTTTATCGGCACCCTAATTCCGCAGAAGCAGCTGGCGTTCAGAGTTTGCTTTCGGATAGGGTGCCAGGAAAAATCACGGCAGCAACAGTCGACTTGCTCACCACAGGTAAGTACATAAGCAACAAAGATGCAGCCGCGCAAGTAGATCTGTCTGCCGACACATTATCGAAACTGCCCCCTGCCTATCGCCACACTCTGGCACCAGATTTGGAGGCGCGCGCAAGTCTATCCGATTCACTGGAGAGTAAGGAATCACCCCCTTCGACCCGCACTTACGCCAGCCAGCTGAAACAACTGCTGCTCAATAATATGGCCAGCCAGACTGAACCGCAGGCAAAGGTCTATGTTCAAGGCCCGGTAGATCCGCACTTGAGAGGAGATTCCGGAGACCGCATGTTCAGCAGGCAGGATGATGGAACGTTTAAGCTGCATGAATCGCAGGGCACACCTCAGATTTCTTCGCGACTCCAAACTGCTGATTTGCAGCCGATCTTCGACCATGTGAGCGGCATTAACAACGATAGCGCCGTGCTAAAAAATGGCAACTATTTCTTAGTCATGAACACTGACGGTTCTGTCGGCTCTGGTCAAAACGGATCGAGATTTGGATTGTATGGCAATGACACCAGATTTCTCAATCAGTGGGACGTAAAACTCAATGGGCAGGCACCGCAAATTGAAAGTGGATCTGTAGAGAACGGCTATGCAGGCAATTTCCAGTACACTAATCGAGAAGCGCAGAATCTTCCCGCAAACAGCGTCAAGCTAAGCCGCGACATCGTCATCAATAACGATGTGGCGACGGAAAGACTGAGACTGGCCAATCAGACTGACGCACCGC
>Ga0182024_10008246_pt1 | contig 22079 bp, 27 predicted proteins | sample P32metaG_FD_120480 | JGI IMG/M metagenome (GOLD analysis project Ga0182024, IMG submission 120480) | Permafrost microbial communities from Stordalen Mire, Sweden - P3-2 metaG (Illumina Assembly) | ecosystem: Environmental > Terrestrial > Soil > Wetlands > Permafrost | place: Sweden: Stordalen...
GCCGATCGCGTAGCCCGGCAGATCCAACGCGGTCAGCTCGGCGGCGCTGCGCGCGCGCAGCGTTTCGTCCAAACCGCCCTGCACGATTCCGAACAGGAGCGTGCGATCGGGGTGCTGCCGCGCAGCGCGGCAGCGCGCAGCCCAGGCACTGGTTCGGGCCACGGCGATCTCGAGCGTCGCACGATCGGCGGGCAGCGCGACGCACTGATCGAGCGCCATCGCGATGTCGACGCCCATGGCTTCCTGGAACGCGACGACGTTCTCGGGCGTGAAGCGGTGCTCGCTGCCGTCGAGATGCGAGCGAAACGTGACGCCGCCGGCGTCGATCGTGCGGCGCGACTCGAGGCTGAAGATTTGATAGCCGCCCGAGTCGGTGAGGATCGGTCCGTCCCAGGCCATGAACCGGTGCAGTCCGCCGACCGCGGCGAGCGTTTCGGCTCCGGGCCGCAGCCACAAATGATACGTGTTGGCGAGCACGATGCGCGCGCCGAGCTCACGCAGATCTTGCGGCTCGAGCAGTTTCACGTCGCCGAGTGTACCGACCGGCATGAAGCACGGCGTCTCCACCTCGCCGTGCGCGGTCGTCAACGTTCCGCGGCGCGCCGCCCCCGACGTTGCACGGAGCGCAAACGCGCCGGCCATCATTCCCGTGTCATCCTGAGCTTGTCGAAGGACGGAAGATCTCCAGCGTGGCGAGATACTCCGGCGGCGGCTCGCTTTCGAGGGCGATCATCTGTTTGGTGCGCGGATGCTTGAACCGCAGGCGCCACGCATGCAGCGCCTGTCCAGCCAGCGGCAACCGTGAGTCCGGGCGGCCGTAGAGCGGATCGTTGACGATCGGATGACCGAGCGCGGCGAGGTGTACGCGAATTTGATGCGTGCGGCCGGTCTCGAGCCGAAACGTCAGCTCGCTCGCACCGCGCAGCCGCTCGCGCAGCGCGTAGTGCGTAACGGCGGGTTTGCCCTGTTCGCGAATCGCGTACCGGAGCCGGTTGCGTGGATCGCGCCCGATCGCGCCGCGAATCGTTCCCTCGGCGTCGTCGGGAACGCCGACGACGATGCCGCGGTACTCGCGCTCGATGTAGCGCGCTTCCATCGCGCGGCCGAGCGTCGCCAGCGCGGCGTCGGTCTTGGCGACCAGCAGCAGCCCCGACGTGTCGCGATCGAGCCGGTGAACCAGGCCCGCGCGCACGCGTTCGCCCGGCAGTTCCGCAACGTGCGCGAGCAGGGCATTGACGAGCGTTCCGTCGGAGACGCCGTGCGCGGGGTGCGTCACCATCCCGGAAACCTTGTCGACCACCAGGACATCGTCGTCTTCGTACACGACGTCGATGGCGATCGCTTCGGGCTGCGCGTCGAGCGCACGCGGTGCGTCGATGGCGAACTCGATGAGGTCGCCGGCTTCGACCAGCGTGCTCGGTTTGCCCGAAGCACCGTTGACCGTCGCCGCGCCCTCGCGCAGCGCCGCGGCAACGTGCGAGCGCGAGAATCCGGTCAAACGTGCGGTGAGAACGTCGAGTCGCAGTCCCGACTCGTCGTCGGTGACCAGGTGCGTCAGCGTCGTGGCTCGCGGCGCAGTTGCGAGAGGATCAACAGCGCGACGCCGACCGTGATGCACGCGTCGGCGACGTTGAACACGTTCGGCCAAATCGTGCGGAAGTCGATGAAGTCGACGACCCAATGATGCTGCACGCGGTCGACGATGTTGCCGATCGCGCCGCCGACGATCATCCCGAACGCTATTCGCACCAGCAGCGAGCGTTTGACCGCGTCACGAAACGCGAAGGTGAAGATCGCCAGCACCAGCAGCGCGAGGACGATCAGCAGCCCCGACGAGTTGCCGAACATTCCGAACGCGCCGTGCGTGTTCTGCACGTAGGTCCACCAGAGCAGATGCGGAACGACCACCCGGCTTTCGCCCGGCAAGAATCCGTGCAGCACGAGCGACTTGGTCCAGTGATCCAAGACGAGAACGATCAGCGCGACGAGCGTGACCACGAGGGAAGCGCGGCCCGCCGGGATCGCACGGTCGACGGTCACGGCCACTCGTTGAACTCCGGGCGCAGATCGGGTTCAGGATGCGCCCAGGCGTCGCCAAACTCCGCGGCCAGCGCGCCTTGCTTCGCGGCGAGCAACTCCCAGTTATACATGCAGCCTGGGTTCTGCGCGACCTCGATGAAGGGCACGTCGTTCCACTTCGAACCTCCGCCGGTCACGGCGACGACCGTCGCTCTCCCGCCGCGAAAGTCGTCGACGCCGTGCGAGAGGTGGAGATCGGTGTCGACATAGACGACGTCGCCGGGCTTCGGAACGCTCGTCACAAGCTCGGCGGTTTGACGTACTGGTAGAAGAAGCCGGCGACGCGGCCGAACGTGCCGGTGATCAGCACCAGGCCGGTTGCGACCAAGAAAGCGCCGGCGCCGATCTCGATCGCGCCGAGATACCGTTTGACGCGGTTGAGCGCGCCGAGCGCGCGCGTGATGGCGGCGGCGGTGATGAGAAACGGCAGCGCCAAGCCCATCGAGTAGACGAACAAGAGCAGCGTCGCCTGACCGTATTTCTCTTGCGAGGCCATCAAGATGATAGCGCCGAGAATCGGCCCGATGCAGGGCGACCAGCCGGCCGCAAATCCGATTCCGACCAAGAACGAGGCCCAGAACGACCGGTTCGCGCTGCGAACGTGCAGCCGCTTGTCCATCATGAGCAGCGGAATCTTGAACACGCCGATCATGTTGAGCCCGAGGATGATCACGACGCCGCCGCCGATGCGCGCGATCCAGTCCTTGTAGTCGACGAAGAACGAGCCCAGCGCGCTTGCCGACAGGCCGATCGCCATGAACACGACGGTGAAGCCGGCGACGAACGAGAGCGCGTGCAGCATGACGCGGGCGCGACTCCCCGCATCCTCCTGCGCCTTGAGTTCCTCGAGGCTCGAACCGGTCAGGAAGGAGAGGTAGGCCGGGATCAGCGGGAGCACGCACGGCGAGACGAACGAGACGACTCCGGCGAGGAACGCGGTAAGGATGTTGACGTTGGCGGTCACGGTACTCCCTGGGCGGACTGGCTGAAAGACCCGTCTGGTTACGGCGTGGTGGCGGGGCGGGTTCCGCAGGAGCGCCCTGCCGGGGGCTGGTCGCGGGAGGCAGGGCTCGCATGCCGTAACCAGCGCGGGTGAACCACTGGTTCGTCTATCCGAACATCGACCCCATTGCCTTCCACCTCGGCGTGGAGTTCCACATTGGATCGTTCACGTACCATCCGGTGCCCGTCCATTGGTACGGCCTCTCCTATCTGTTCGGTTTCATCTGCGTCTATCTGTGGATGAACCGTGCCGCGGGACGCCGGCGACTTGGCCTGGCCAGCGATCAGATCCAGGACTTCTTAGTCTACGGACTGATCGGTGTGCTGCTCGGCGGACGGATCGGATTCGTCATCGCCGACGTGATTACCAAGCACAACTTCGGCGAGTATCTCGCCAACCCGATCAACTTCATCGCTGTCTGGCAAGGCGGGATGGCCTTCCACGGTGCGCTGATCGGCGTGATCTTGGCGGGGCTGCTGTTCCTGCGCAAGCATCCCGGGCTCACCTTCGGCATCTTGGGCGACGAGGTCGTTCCGCTGATCTCGATCGGCATTTTCACCACCCGGCTCGTCAACTTCATCAACGACGAGCTGCCGGGGAAGCTGTGCATCCCCGATCAGCCGTATTGCATCGGCTTTCCGGCCTATCCGGGATACCGTTATCCGTCGCAGATCTTCGAAGCGATCCTCGACATCCTCACCCTGCCGATCATCCTGTTCGTCTATAGCCGGCGCCCGCCCGACGGCGTCGTGTTCTGGACGTGGTTCACCATTTACGGCATCACGCGCACGATCGCCGAGATCTGGCGCGAGCCGGGCTTCACCGTGATCGGTCTCGACGGGGGGCAGTTCGTCGCCGTGCTCCAGCTCATCATCGGCGTCGTGATGGTCGTCGTGTCGTATCGCCGCGGAACGTACACCGCGAAGCGGGCGGTCGCGGCATAGCGCCGAGCGGGGTTTCCGCGCGCGGTCCGGCGAAGTGCTCGTTCCATGCCCCTCGTCACCGGATCGGTCGCCGAGCGCGTAGCGACGCTGCGCGAACGCGTCGACGAGGTCGCCGTCGCGGCGGGGCGCGAACGCGGCTCCGTTGCAATTCTCGCCGTCACCAAGGCGCAGCCGCGTGCCGCCGCCATCGCCGCGCTCGACGCGGGCCTGCACGACGTGGGTGAAAACTATCTGCAAGAGGCTCGCGCGAAATACGCCGAGCTGCCGCCGAGCACGAAGCACTTCCTCGGCCACGTGCAGCGCAACAAGGCGGAGGCGATCGTGGCGCTGTTCGACGTCGTTCAAGGCGTCGACCGGCTCGAAGCCGGGCTCGCGCTGGCGCAGGCGGCGCGCGACATCGGCCGCCGGTTGCGCGTTCTCGTGCAAGTGAACGTCTCGCCTTCGGAACGTTTCGGCGCGGCGCCGGCCGACGCGCCGGCCTTGGCGGCACGCCTGCGCGCCGAGGGCTTGGCGGTCGAGGGCGTCATGGCGATCGGTCCGCTCGACGGCGATGTCGATGCAGCCTTCGAGACGGCTCGCGCCGCGTACGAGCGCGTCGGTGGGCCGACCCTCTCGCTCGGGATGTCCGGTGATTGGGAGCAAGCGGTTCGGCACGGTTCGACGATGGTGCGTCTCGGCACCGCGATCTTCGGGCCACGCGCGGCGCGTGAAAGGAGCCTTGCATGAGCATGTTCGCCAGGATCGGTTCGTGGTTCGCGATCCGCGACGAAGAAGACGACGATCTCTACCCGACCGAGGACGTCGCCGCCAAGCGCAACGTCGTGCCGCTCAGCGATGCGTCGCGGCGCCCAGGCGGTTCGGTCGCCGTATTCGCTCCGCGCTCATTCGGCGACGTCACCGAGATCGCCGACGCGCTGCGCTCGCGACAGGTCGTGATCGTCAACGTGCAGGGAGCGGACCGAAATCTGCTGCAACGCGTGGTCGACTTCACCTCGGGCGTGGCGTACACGATCGACGGGCGCATTCAAAAGCTGTCGGAAGCGATCTATCTGGTCGTGCCGGCGGGGGTCAACGTCAACTCGGCCGGCGTGCGCGAACAGCTCGACAACGACGGCATTCTCGGCTTCAAGGACGTGCGCTGATGGCAAAACTCACCATCGTCGACATTCAGCATAAGTCGTTCAAGAAGGCACTGCAGGGCTACGACCGCGGCGACGTCGATCAGTATCTCGAAGAGATCATGGAGACGCTCGAGGACGAAGCGCACGCGCGCGCCGCGCTCGAGGCGGACGTCGCCGACCTCAAGGAGCGCATCTCGCACTTCAAGTCGATGGAAGACACGATGAACCAGACGCTGATCTTGGCGCAGCGCACCGCCGACGAGGTCAAGGCGAACGCGCACAAGGAAGCGGATCTGATCAAGCAACAGGCTCGCATCGCCGCCGAACGCGAGATCGCCGAGCTCGGCGACCGCATCGACGACGCGCGCCGCGAAGCACAGCGCCATCAGGACACGGCGGAAAAAGCGAAGAGCGAGCTACGCTCGCTCCTCATGTCGCATCTGGCGATCCTGGAGCGGACGCCTCAGCCGCAAGCGGCGAGCGTTGAGCCCCAGCCGCCCGCACCGCCGCCGTCGACGACCGTGGTCACGGTCTCATCCGAGATCGATGCCGATACCGACGCGCTCGAGCAGCTACCACTGGCCAACGGCACGCCGACGCACAAGATCGTTCGCTAGACGCGCGCGAGCTCGTCGCGCATCTCTTTGGCACCCAGCGGCTGATTGTAGATCGGTGAGCCGGGTTGCTGTTTGCGCCCGCCTTCGACCAGACCGCCGTTGTCGACCGCATCGAAGCCGATCTCTTCGATCAGATCCATGACGACGCGCTTTGCCGCGGGATCGTCGGACGCGACCGGAATCGCGAGCCGGCCCGGCGTTCCCTTCGGCTTGCCTTCGGTCGCGAGCCGTTTGTAGTAGATCGTATTGAACGCCTTGACCACGCGTGCACCCGGAACGAGCGCGCGGATGAACTCGGTCGACGTCTTCGAACCGAGGTCCTCGATCTCGAAGTCCTCAGTGTATGGGTTCATCGCGTCGATGACGATCTTCTCGTCCCAACCCTCGATCTCGCCGAGTGCCTCTTCGCGTTTGGTCCACGGGACGGCGATTAGGAAGACGTCGCTCGCGTCGACCGCCTCCTGAGCGCTCATCGCTTCCACGTTGTTTCCGATCTCGGCAACCAGCGACCCGAGCGACTCCGGACCGCGCGAATTGGTGATTCGCACGTGATGGCCGGCGCGAGCGAACACGCGCGCGGCATTTGCCCCGATGTTACCTGAGCCTAGAATCCCGATCTCCATTCACATTCCTCTTGCGGCGGTGCCCAGGGGCGCTTCAGGCCGCTGCATCCCGGGGTTACGCCACCGGGGCCTCGGATTCCGTGACTCGGCGGTAACCTCGTGGCAAGACGCTCGCCATGCCCGGCCGCTAGGCTGGTCCGATGGACGCATTGGAGTGGACGGCGAGCGCGATGCGGGCCGCCCGGGCGCAGCTCGACGTGGCGACCCAGAATCTGGCCAACGTCTCGAGCGACGGCTTCCGCCGGCAGGCGGCTCAGGTCCGGCTAACCCCGGCCGGCCTGGTCACGACCACCCGCGGCATCCGCGAGCAGGGCGCCGTCCGGACCACCGGGCGGGCGTTCGACCTGGCGATGCTGGGCCCGGGCGCGTTTCGGGTCGGCGACATGACCACCCGCGCGGGCGCCTTCGTCCGCGACCGCGACGGATGGCTGGTCGACGACCGCGGTCGCCGCCTCCAAGGCTCTCGCGGGCCGCTACGCGTCTCGGCGGAAGCGAAGATCGATGCCGACGGTGCCGTGCGGGACGGTGGCCGGATCGTCGACCGCATCACACTGCCGCCCGGCACGCACGTTCTCGCCGGCGCGCTCGAGACGAGCACGGTCAACGCGATCGGCGAGACCTTGTCGATCCTGATTGCGCAGCGCGCGTTCGAGACCGCGCAGAAAACGCTGCTCGCGATCGACGCGACGCGCGAGAAGAACGCCAACGACGTCTTGCGCGTGCAGTAGTGTCTACGGAACGACGACGATCGGCGGATCGGTCAAGTCGGGAGGAACCGGCACGGACGGCGGCACGGCACACACCTGGGAGTCGACCGAAAACGCGATCGGCACGCCGGCGTCGAGATTGAGCTTCCGGTTGTCCACCGTCACCGAACCATCGGTGATGAGTCCGTCGAGCCGACGGGAACCGCCTAAAACGTGCACTTTTACGTTTTGTCCTTCGCGCTGCGTCAACTCGACACGGGACCGAATGAAGATTCGGGTCCCTGACGTTAGGGATTGTTGTGCAGCGTCAGCAGCACGGTAGCACCGGACGCTGGTCGTGGAACCACCGCTTTGCGCCACGGCACTCGGTCCGGCGATGATAGCGAAAATGCCGAGTGAAAAAACGGCCAGCAGCTTGGTAATGGTCATGACACACCTCCTGAGAATGACAAGTTCTTGCGCGACCGACGGACGCCCTATCGAGACGAGGTCGTCGCGTCGAGGAACGGTTCCGGTGAGCTCAAGTTTGCGGGCAGCATGTTCGCTGCACAACCCGACACGTAGAAGGACATTGTTGAACGGTGCTGCGCTGCGCCTAAGAGCTTCCCGAACGACGATCTCGAAATCTGGGCCGACGTCGTACGCCGTACGCTGCCCAGATCCCGAGCACGTTGGCGGCTAGGCGATCTCCACTAGTGCAATCTCCCCGAGCCGATCTGTTTTCCGCTGCCATTGTAGATCGTCACCGTCGCATTCGACGGCTGCGAACCATCAAACATACTTGGATCCCACACAACGCTGCCCGTTCCGTTTCCAGGCCCGGTCATGCCAAGACTATCGGTTGTACCACCTGGCGTCATCATGGTCACGAAAGCATATCCATCTGGCGGAAACGTGAAGAAGACGGACAAACCGTAATCATCGGACCAGGTTAGGTTCGAGATGCTACCGGAGACGACCGGCCCGTTGACGGGAGGGCCGCTTGGGCCACAACCGCAAGGGTTGACGGGAACGACGATGTTTTGCGGAGTGAAGGTTTTTATGCCGGCGTCTCGCGTTACAGTCGCGGTCGCCGGAAAGGACTTAGATCCGTAAGCCGTTGTGATGACGATTCCCGCGGCCATCGTCCCTACGTTAGCGGCTGCGGGGAACACGGTCACGCGGGTCCCACTCTGAACGCGGAGGTTTTCTTGTTGCGTCGCGAGCGGCGGCTTTGGAGTGACTGCCGTCATCGCCGGTTGAGCGCAATCTGAAAAGAGGAACACCGACGCCACAGCGGCCGTACCGAGCGCAATAATCCCGACGTTCGCCATTGAACACCCCGTTCGTCGAAGAGGGCGGGTGACGCAGCGACATCGATAGGGTCACTCACCCCAAGTGAATGACGTTAGCTTACCACAATATAGCAAGAATATGCTATAGCGCAGAGCAATACTTGCTAGGAAGTTTCTCCCTTGGCCTGGACCGGGCCAAAACGGATCACCAGCCGCAGGAACACATCTGCTGGCGCCGTCGCGTTCGAAACGACGCGAAGAAGAGCGCCAAGGACACCGTGCGCGTGAGATGACCGCCTAATGCATTAGCCAATACGCGCGCATCGTTGCGCTCGGTTTCGCGAGCGAAGCGGCCACCGTCGATGCGGCGCTCATCACCGACGTCGCGCGGCTGATGAAGCTCGGTTCGGCTGCGCTCTCGTGAGAGCGGTGCCGAGCGCTTCGGCGGATTCGCCGCCGCACGTGTCCTAGAGGTGGACGCCGATTCCCGCGAAGATCGCCTGACCCGTGTAGCGATTCAAACCCGTGTAGTAGCGCAACGACACCGTCGCGTGCGGTGCAATCGGCGCCGACACGAACGCGTCGGCGAGGGCACCGGTCCGTAGCGGGCTGTTCAGCCGCCCGACGCCCGCTCCGACGCCGGCACGTAGACCGGTTGCCGGAATGTGGAGCGCTGCTTCCGTCGTGAGAGCGTAGCGACCGCCTCCGCTGGTGAGCGGCGCGGCGAGTGATATCTGCGGGCTCAGGAACGGAACGTGCACGCCGACACCGTGCAGCGTGACAATCGCAGCGCCGGCGTTTTGGCCGTCGCTGCTGTGCATGACGCCCCCCTCGGCAGAGATCGGGAGCACGTCTTGAGCGCAAGCAATGGTAGGCGTCGCCGCCAGCGTCATCGCAGCGATGACAGAGAAGAGATTCAAACGTTTCACGAACGCATAACGCCGGAACCGCGAGAAAGTTCACTTCTCGCGATCGAGGCGTCGTCGAGGCGTACGAGCCGGGGCTCGATGAGTTACCTCGGCTGAACGATCACCGTTCCGGTCATGTACGGATGAAAGGAGCAGGCGTACGCGTACGTCCCCGGCCGGTCGAACGTTCGCGTGAACGCCATGCCGGGCGAGAGAGACTTGGAGCTCGCGGATCCGTCCTTGAACGTCACCGTGTGAGCGGCGCCGTCATTGTTCGTCCACGTCACCGCGTCGCCGGCCTTGACGGTAATGCTCTGCGGCCCGAACGCGAAGCCCGCAATAGAAACGTTCGCGGCGGCGGCTGAGGTTTGTGTTGACGTCTGTTGCACCACGACCTTGCGCGGTGCATTGCCGACTGCAATCGTCATCGTCTTGCCGCTCGCAATGTCGACGACGGAAACGTCGTTCGAGCCTTCATCGGTCACGTACGCGGTCTTGCCGTCGCCGGAGAGCGCGAGCCAGTGGGGCTGCTTTCCGACGGGGATGCTGCGCACCGGTTTGCGCGTGACGGGATCGAACAACAATACCTCGCCCGGTCCTTGCACGACGACCATGCCGAGTGGCTGGTTCGCGAAGGCGCTCACGAAATGCGGCGATACGCCCGTCGGAATCTGGGCGACGATGCGGTCGGACGCGGGATCGAGCACCTGAACCGCGCTGACTCCGGCTTCGGTGAAGTAGAACGCGCTGCCGTCGTAGCTGAACTCCGCGTCGCGCGGCGTCTTTTCCAGCGGCAGGCTGCGAGCGACGGTGCGGGTTGCGAGGTCGACGACGGTCAGTGCGAAGTGACCCGGTTCTTGCGTGGTGATGTAGGCCGACTTGCCGTTGGGCGCGATCGAGATGGTATGCGGCTTGGGAACGCCGGCCGAGCCGACGATGCGCTGCGTCGCGGTGTCGAGAAAGGCGACGCGGTCCTCGGCGTAGATCGCGACCAGCAACACCTTGCCGTCCGGGGTGAGCGCGACCCCGTTGGGCGTCTTGCCGACGTTGACGGTCTTCACGACGCGGTCGCTCGCGGTATCGATGATGCTCAGCGACGATGAGCCGTCGCCGGTGACGTACACGGTACGGCCGTCGCGGCTCAGGGCCATGCCGTGTGGTCCTTGCGCGACCGGGATCGTGGCGACGACGGTTCCGGTTCCCGTGTCGATGACGGAAACCGTGTTGTCGGCGAAATTACCGACGTAGGCTTTCGGCGCGGCCTGGGCGGCCGTGGAAGCGAAGACGATCAGCCCGGCTCCGAGTAGCAGCCGAGCAACAACGAAACGAACGATCACAAACACGAGTCGACCTCCAACCCTGGTACGCCGCGGACCCGGTCGGCAGTTCTCGTAATGGATATTTCCGGGTAACCCGCCGGCCATGCGGCGCGCGTAGCGTCGTCGCATGGACCGTGCGATGTACGCGGCCGCCAGCGGGATGGCGGCGCAGCAAACGCAGCTCGAGATCGTCGCCGACAATTTGGCCAATGCCGGGGTCGCGGGCTTCAAGGGTGCAGCGGCGACGTTCGCCGACGTCCGAGCCGGTACGATCGGGCTCGGAACGGTGAGCGTCGGCAAGCACGCGGTGTTCGCGCAGGGGAAGCTCGAGCGAAGCGGTGGTCCGTTCGACGTCGCGATCGACGGTCCGGGGTTCTTCGTCGTCGAGCGCGGTGGCGAGCGCGCCTACACGCGCAACGGCGAGTTCGCGCGTGATGCTGACGGTACGCTGCGCAACGCCGCGGGCTGGAAGCTCAGCGGCGTTCGCATCCCGGCCGACGCGTTGTCCGTTCGCGTCGAACGCGACGGACGCGTCCTGGTCGACACGGCGCAGGGCAAAGGCACCTCGATCGCACGGCTTCGGCTCGCGGCGTTCGCGTCGCCGGAAGCATTGCGCCCGCTCGGCGCGACGCTCTTCGGCGCGACCGAAGCATCCGGTGGCGCGCGCCTGTTCGCACCAGGCGGTCGCGACGCGCCGGCGATCGCTTTCGGGATGCTCGAGCGATCGAACGTCTCGATCGTCGAGGCGATGATGCAGATCCTCGGCGCGCAACGCGCCTATGAGGCCAACGCGAAGGGAGTGCAAGCGGCGGATGAGCTCCTCCGTATCGCCAACAACCTCCATCGCGGCTGATTCGCACGAGCAGCTACGGCGCAGTGCGCGCGACGTGATGAGCGCGCTGCTGTTCCGCCAGATCCTCAAACCGCTCGCGTCAGCACTCGGCCCGGTCGGCGAAGCGGCGCTAGGCACCGTTGCCGACGAGCTGTTCGTTCGGCCCAAGCGATGACCGAGGAACAGCGGGACGCGGCGGTGTGCGAGCTGCTACCGCTCGTACGCAGCATCGCGCGCCGCGTGCAACGCATGGTTCCGAGCACCGATCTCGACGACGTGATCGGCGACGGGAACGTCGGGGTACTTCGTGCCGTCGACACGTTCGATCCGGCGCGCGGCATCCCGCTGGAACAATATGCGCGGCGAATGATTCTGGGCACGATCCTCAACGGCGTGCGACGCATGGATCCGGTCTCCGAGCGGATGCGTCGCACGATGCGGGTTGCCGAGCGCGCGCGGTACGCGCTGGCGCAAGAGCGCGGTTCGCTGCCGGCTCCGGGCGAGATGGAGAGGCTCATTGCCGGTCTGCGCCGAGCGCGTGTCCAAGCCCATCGCCGCATCCCGCTCTCGCTCGACACCTCGCTGCCATGCGGAGAGAGGCTCGAGCTCGATCATTCTGGCGACCCGCAGGTCGTCGTTGCCGACCGTCTCGAGCGCGCGCGTATCCGTGCTGCCGTCGATGCGCTGCCGCCGCGTCAGCGGGAGATCGTCATTGCACACTACTTCGCCCAAAAGCGCCTTCGCTCGTTGATCGAACCGTTGCGCATTTCGCCGCAGCGCGTCTCACAACTGCACCTGATGGCGATCGACCGGCTGCGGGCCGAGTTGAGTCAAGCCGGATGAAAGACGCCGCCACGCGCGGTCATGCGGTCGAACCCCTCGCGCTCGCAGGAATCGCGCTCACTTCGAGCGCGCATCTCGGCAGCATCGAGACGGACGTGACGGCCTCGCTGCCGCGCGATCATCCGACCTGGCAACGCGACGTGCTCGCGGTCTCGTCGCGCGTGCGCGCGACGCTCGCGACGCTGCGTCCGCTGGCGGTTCGCGTGCTCTCGTTCTGGGATCACATCGTCCGCGCCGTCAAGATCGGCTCTCGCTCCATCGAGATCGACCCGAGCGGAAGTTATCGTTTGCGCTGAGATTCCAACCTCCCGGCGTGCGGGCAAAGGCAAAACCGCCGAGCGACCGAAGGCCTCCCGCATTCAAAAAAGGAGGCATCACATGGGCATCCGCTTTCTCAAGATCGCGGTCGTTTATCTCGTGATCGGCGTCGTCATGGGAATCGTCATGGGGATCACGCGCCAATTCCAGTTCGCGCCGGTTCACGCGCACGTGAATCTCTTGGGCTGGGCAACATTCGCCATCGGCGGACTGGTCTACATGCTCTTTCCGCAAGCCGCGGCGACGCGACTCGCGGCGTGGCACTTCTGGCTGCTGAACATCGGCGCGCCGGTGTTCATGATCAGCCTCTACCTGATCGTGGCCGGAAATGAAGCCGCCGTTCCGGTCACCATCGCAGGCTCGTTCATTACGCTGGCCGCGCTGATCGTTTTTCTGATCAACGTTTTCGTCAACGTTCGCGAACCGCGGCCGGCCTTGTAGCCGGCTAGAGGTCTTGTAGCGACTTCGCGTCCGCTTGTCCGAGCGCATACGCCTGCTCGATCAGATCTTGCCGGTCGAACTGGAGCACGGTAACCGGCAACGGTTGTTTGGGCCGGACAAAGTGAAGCCCAACTTTTCGGCGTGCTACGCCTGCGGAGCCGATACCACCGTTTCCCGCGTCGATCGCCCGGTTCACCCGCTGCGCGTTGGTGATGTCTAAGTTGAGAATCCGCTGCTGCATGATGCCGAAGCAGCCGAGTCCGACTTGGGCGAGGTTGGAGATCGACTGCGGTTGGAGCGTCGGCGTCGGGTCCATGAAGATGACGGTGACGTCGTCGGCACCCGCGTCGATCGCCTGACCGATCGGTGTGTTGTTCGCGACTCCGCCGTCGACGTAACCCGCGGGCGCGGTACCCGTTTGAATCTGCACCGGCGCGAACGCGAACGGAATCGCGGCCGACGCTCGGACCGCGTCGCGAAAGATGGCGGCGGTGAGGGGGTGTGCCGTTCCTTTGTCGTGCTTGGCCGCGAAGGCTGCGGCAGCGTCCGCCGACGGGAAGAAGTAGAACGCGTCGGACTGGCCGTCGGTCAGGTTCGTGCCCGAAACGATCAGCGCGGTGTTCAGAGCGCTGAAATCAACATGGTCGCTCAAGACCGCCTCGATGTGGGTCGGGTCGATTGCGCCCATCAATCCGAAGAGGTTGGAGAGCGGACCCAGCTGTTCGAACTCGGCGACCGCGCCGGTGAGATCCTTGAACCTCTCGAACACCGTGCCGCGCGAAAGCGCGATGATGTCGTTCCCGAGGGCCTGCAGCCTCTGGACGAGCGGCAAGAGGGCAATGACGTCCCGCGATGCGATCGAGTGCCATGTCGCAGCGAGATCGTCGAACTTCTGCGCAGCCACAAACGATCCGTTCAAGGCGCCGATCGACGTGCCGCAGATCAAATCGTACGTATGGTCCGCTTCGTGCAATCCTTGAATAACACCGGCTTCGTACGCACCGCGCGCGCCGCCGCCGCTGAGAACCAGCGCGCGCATCAGCCCGCGTAGTCCGCCAGACGCTGGCAGAAGGAGATCGAACCGACGTCGAGCGCGGCGACACCGTTGATGGCGAAGTCGTACTTGGCAGCGACGTCGTCGGGGACTTTCGTCATCGAGACGGTCGACGTGCTGTTCGGAATCGGTTCCATCGTTCCGACGAACTGCCGCGCTGCCGCGACAGCGATGCACTGCTGTCCGAACAACGGCTTGAGTCCCGCAATGTCCACCCGACACCTCCAGTTTCCCCCATCACCCCGGCGGGATTACGCCTTTTCTGGTCAGGGAGGTTACTGCCTGCTCGAACGCCGATCGCGGTCACCCTTCGGCTTCGCTCAGGGTGACATCACCTTTCGGGCTCGCGGACGTGCGTGATCGTCTCGCAGCGGCGTCGTTCGTCCTTCGACAAGCTCAGGCTCGCGCGACTACAGGCTCGCGATGATGCCTTCGATCAGGCGCGCGACGTTTTCGGCGGCGGCGGCAGCGGCGGCAATGACTTCTTCGTGCGAGGTCGGCTCGCCGTCGCCGTGGACGTTGGTGATCAGCGAGAAGCCGATCACGTGGCGGCCGAGCGCGCGCGCGGCGATCGTTTCGAGCACCGTCGACATGCCGACGGCGTCGGCGCCGATACGGCGCAGATAGCGCGCCTCGGCGGGCGTTTCATACGTTGGGCCGAGCAGCCCGGCGTAGACGCCTTCTTGCAGCGAAATGCCGTATTCGCCGGCGACGTGGCGCGCGAGCTTGCGCAGCGTCGGGGCGTACGCGTCGACCATGTCGACGAAGCGGTTCGCCTGGCCCGGCAACAGTTCGGGCCCGAGCAGCGGACTCGTGCCGGTGAGGTTCAACTGATCGGCGATCAACATGAGGTCGCCTGGATGAAAGTTGGTGTTCACTCCCCCCGCAGCGTTGGTCAGCACGAACGTTGTCGCGCCGGCGTGCGCGGCGGCGGCGATCGGATAGACGACGTCGTCCGTGGCGCGGCCTTCGTATAAGTGGAAGCGGCCGCTGAAGGCGACGACGCGGCGGCCGTGCAGCGCGCCGATGTGTGCTTCGCCGGCGTGGCCCGGAACGGTCGGTTCGGGCATCCCTTCGATCTTGCCGTAGGGGACGCTGGTGCCGTCGATGCGCTCGCGCAAGACGCCGCCGAAACCGGACCCGAGCACGATTGCCGCGTCCAACTCCCCGCCGGCCTTGCGGCGCAAGAAGTCGGCAGCGGCCTCCAGGCGTTTTCGCTTCATCGGTGGGTCGCCTCGGTCGGTGCGAGCAAATTCGTTCCGGTCATCACTTCGGGAACCGGAAGCCCCATCAGCGGCAGCAGTGTCGGTGCAACATCACCGAGCTTACCGTGGCCGGTGAACACGCCAGCCGGCTCCCCGGATACGATGACGAACGGCACGGGATTCGTGGTGTGCGCGGTCAGCGGGTTTCCCTCGGCGTCGATCTTCTCCTCGGCGTTGCCGTGGTCGGCCGTAATCGCCAGCATGCCGTCGGCCGCGAGGACGCTCTGTTCGAGCCGCCCCAGCGCGACGTCGAGCGTCTCGAGCGCGGAGATCGTCGCGTCCCACACACCGGTATGGCCCACCATGTCGGCATTCGCATAGTTCATCACGATCACGTCGTGGCGCCGATGCGAGATGTCCTCGATCGCCGCAACGGTAATGTCATTGGCCGACATCTCCGGCGCGAGGTCGTACGTTGCGACGCTGCGGTTGGACGGGATCAGAATGCGGTCCTCACCCGGAAACACGTCCTCGCGCCCGCCGTTGAAGAAGTACGTAACGTGCGCGTACTTTTCGGTCTCGGCCAAGCGCAGTTGAGTGAGCCCGGCGTTGGCGACGATCTCGCCAAAGACGCCGTGCTGCGGTCGCGGGCCGAACAGCACGGGATTGGGAAAGTCCTCTTCGTAGCGGGTCATCGTCGCGAACACGAGGTCGGCGTAATCGTGGACCGGAAACTCGTTGAAGGTGGCGTTGCTGAACGTCACTGTCAATTGCCGTGCGCGATCGGGTCGGAAGTTGAAGAAGATGCAGGCATCGCCATCGCGGATCGGCCGCGCCTCGCCGACGATCGTCGGCACGACGAACTCGTCGGTCTCGCCGCGTGCGTATGCCGCCTCGAGCGCGATCTGCGCTGAAGGATACTGATGCTCGGCCGTGCCGTTCGCGAGCGCATCGTACGCGCGACGGGTGCGCTCCCAGCGTTTGTCACGGTCCATCGCGTAGTAGCGCCCGCTGATCGTGGCGATCGCGCCGGCACGGTCGTACTGCGCGAGCACCGACTCCAGGTGCGCGAGGTAGACGCCCGCCGAACTCGGCGGTGTGTCCCGCCCGTCGAGGAATGCGTCGATCGCGAGCGCGACGCGGGCCTCGGCGGCTGCTGCGATCAGCGCGTCGAGGTGGTCGAGCGAACTGTGGACCTTACCGTCGGAGACGAGCCCGAGCAGGTGCAACGTTCCCCCGGTAATCGTCACGTGCTCGAGGCAGGCGCGCAAGCTCGGATTCTCGGGAAACGAACCGCTCGCGATCTCAGCGTCGATGACGACCAACCCTTGCGGAACGACGCGACCGCTGCCGATGTTGATGTGCCCGACCTCGCTGTTTCCCATCACGCCGTTGGGCAGACCGACTTCCAGGCCACTCGCTTCGAGCAGGGTGTTCGGATAGGTCGCGATGATCCGCCGCCAGTTCGGCAGATCGGCCGCCGCGATCGCGTTGCCGCGCAGCTCACCGGTCGTGCCCCAGCCGTCGAGGATCGCCAACACGAACGGTCGGCGACGGCTCATTGCGCTGCTCCGTGCACTGCGCCGTCGAGCAATCCCGCGAACGAAGCGGCCTGGAGGCTCGCACCGCCGCACAGCGCGCCGTCGATCTCCGGTTGCGCGACGAACGACGCGATGTTGGCCGGGTTGACGCTCCCGCCGTACAGGATGCGCACGTTCTGCAGGCCGTCGACCGCGCGGCGAATCTCACCCATGATCGCGTTCGCGCCCTCGGGCGTATCGGCGCGTCCGGTTCCGATCGCCCAGATCGGCTCGTATGCGACGACACACCGCGCGATGTCGGCGGTGGGGATCCCGGCGAACGCGGCGGTGACCTGCGTGCACACGGCGTCGCGCGCGATGCCCGCAGCATGCTGACTTTCCGTCTCGCCGACCGCGACGATCGGGGTGATCCCGTACTCGAGTGCGATCCGCGCCTTCTCGTTGACACGAAAGTCGAGCTCACCGAACAGCGCGCGGCGTTCGGAGTGGCCGATCACGACCCAGCGCACGCCGAGCTCGGCCAGCATCGGCGCGGAGATCTCGCCGGTGAACGCGCCTTGTGCCGCCCAGTTCACGTTCTGCGCGCCGAGCCCGACCGGTGTTCCCCGCAGCTCGTCGCGGGCGGCGGCGAGCGCGGTGAACGGCGGGCAGATCACCGCGTCGACCGTGTCGAGCGGAAGCGGCAAGGTGCGAAGCTCGCCGACGTAGGCGCGTGTCTCGGCGACGGTCTTGTGCATCTTCCAGTTGCCGGCGATCAGCGGTTTGCGCGAGCTGCTCACGATTCGAGCGCCGCGATGCCGGGCAGCGTCTTGCCCTCCAGGAACTCCAACGTCGCGCCGCCGCCGGTCGATACGTGCGTCATCGCGTCGGCGAAACCGAGCTCGTGCGCCGCCGCCGCAGCATCTCCGCCGCCCACGACGCTGATCGCACCGGCCTTTGTCGCCGCTGCGATCGCTTCACCGACGACGCGGGTGCCGTTCTGATACGCCGGCTTCTCGTACACGCCCATCGGTCCGTTGAACACGAGCGTCTTGGCGCCGCGCAGTACGTTTGCGTATGCCTGGGCGGTCTGCGGCCCGATGTCGAGGATCATTCCGTCGCCGACCCCGTCGAGCGGAACGACGCGCGCGGTGTCATCGGCATCGAAGGCGTCGGCAACGACGGCGTCGGTCGGCAAGTGCAGCGCGACGCCACGTGAGAGCGCAAGCGCGATGATGCGCTGTGCCGGGATGAGGTCGGGATCGCGCAACGAGCGCCCGACGTTGATCCCCTGTGCCGCCAGGAACGTATTCGCCATTCCGCCGCCGATCACGAACGCATCGACTTTCGCGATCAGGTTTTCGAACACGCCGACTTTGTCGACGACCTTCGCGCCGCCGATTGCGCAGACGTACGGATGTGCCGGATTTTCGGTCAACCTGGCCAGCGCGGCCAACTCGGCTTCCATCAAGAGACCGGCGTAGGACGGCAGATGGGCGGCGACGCCGGCGGTCGAGGCATGCGCGCGGTGCGCGGTGCCGAACGCATCGTTGACGTACAGCTCGCCGCTTCGAGCGAGCTCGCGCGCGAACGCCGGATCGTTCGCTTCCTCTTCGGGATGAAAGCGCACGTTCTCGAACAGGACGAACTCGCCGTCGCGAAGTGCTTTGGACGCGGCGACCGCGGCATCGCCGATGCAGTCGTCGACAAATCCGACCGGATCGCCGAGTAGCTCCGACAAGCGCGTCGCGATCGGGCGCAGCGAGAACTTCGGATCGGGCTTGCCGTCCGGCCGGCCGAGATGCGAGAGGATCACCGTTCGCGCGCCGTGATCGTGCAGCCAGCGCAGCGTCGGCAACGCGGCGACCAGGCGCGTATCGTCGGCGACCGCCCCGTTTTTCATCGGCGCGTTGAGATCTTCGCGCAGCAGCACCCGCTTGCCGTGCACGTCGGCGTCTTCGAGTCGCTTGAACCGCATCGGCTACGCGCTTTCGACGCGGGCCGGCCGATCCCACGGCGAGCGGACGACTTGGTAGGCGGTACTGCCCGGCGCTCCCGCGGCGAACAGCAGCACCGGCGGCGCGCTACGGTCCGAAGCGAGCGCGAGCAGCGAGCTCGAAACGGTCCCGAACGCGTCGTTCCCGGCAACGAGCGTCGCGCGATGCGGATCGTCCGCGTCGGTGCGCGTCAGCACGTCGGTCCAACTCGTCCAATCGCTGCGCGCCGGGTCCGGCGGGGCTGCGTCGCGGAATGCGCCGAAGTGCGTGGCGAAGCGCGGTGAGGTCGGAACGTCGCAACCGTCGGGCGTGAGCATGTGGTGCCCCGGCGCCAGCCGATCGAGGGTGATCGCGCGCTCGTCGTTGTTGACCGCAAACGCCGCCTGGCGATCCGCGATCAACAGCGTGAAGCCGCGGTACCGATCGGCCGGGATCTCGCCGATCGCCTGCGCCGCGCTCGCGGCATCACGCTCGCGCAGCGCCCGAATGACCAGCTCTCCGCGGCTCGCTTTTCCCGCCAGCGGGCCGAGCCGGTCCATGCCGTTGACGATCGTCGCGACGACGCCGTCGTCGTTCACGCCGAACCAGCTGCCGCCGCCGAGCACGTCGCGCCCGCCGACGATTCCGGGCGCGTCGGGCCAATATCGGCCAGGCGCAAGAAACGCGCGATCGCGCCGCTCGTCACGGTTCGCACCGATCAACACGGGCCACGGATCGCCGGGGCGCAGCAACAGGAGAACGGTGCACACGATCTATTGTACGTGACGCGCGAGGTAGTCGATCCAGCGGCTGAACACATCGGCGATGCGTACCGGATCGTTCGGGAAGTGCCCGTCGACCGGCCAGGCAACGAATGTCGCGTCCTTGCCGTTGTCGCGCAGCGCGCGGTAGTACATCGACGACGTCGCGAAGGGATCGCGGTTGTCGCCGACGTCCGACAGAATCAGCACCGGCGTCGTGACGTCGTGCACGTACGTGATTGCCGACGCGCGGCGATACTCCGCGGCGTTGTTGCCGACGAACGGCGAACCGTGGAACAGCGCGGCGTCCGAGTCGCGATCGTCGGCGGTGCCGTAGTCGGTCGCCCAGTCGTTGACCGAGGCGCCGGAGACCGCCGCGCGCCAGAGGTGATACTTCGAGATCATCCAGGCCGTCATGATCCCGCCGTAGCTCCAACCGCTGACCGTGATGCGGTGATCGTCGACGATCCCGCGTGCGCGCACCGCGTCGACCGCCGCCATGACGTCCTTGCCGGGGCCGTCTTCGGGATCGTAGAGCACGCCGCGCTGATACGCCAGCCCGAGGTTGTCGCTGCCACGGTAGTTCGGCTCGAGCACCAGCCATCCGTGCGCCGCCATCAATTGTGCCTGACGGTCGAACTGGCGTAGCGAGGCCGACGTCGGGCCGCCGTGGATGAAAACCGCCAGCGGATACTTCTTCCCTGCGACGTAGCCCGGCGGCATCATCAAGACGGCGTCGCCTTGCGGCCCGAGCGACGTCGCGAACGTGATGCGCTCAGTGCGCGCAAGATCGAGTTGTGCGAACGATACGTTGTAATCGGTGAGCTTCACCGGCGATCCGCCGGCCGGGCGGTAGTAGAGCTCTGACGGCAGCGTCGACGACGATGCAGCGAACACCAGCGCACCGTCGCGCGCCATCGCACCGTCGACCGCCGAGCTCAGGACGAGATCGCCGAGATCGATGCGCGCCACCTTGTCATCCTGAGCTTGTCGAAGGACGAGCGGGGCCGCGACGAGTGCGTTCGTCGTACCGTCGTGCGCGGTGAACACGATCCCGCTCGAGTCCGGCATCCAGGAAACGCCATGAACGGAGCGGTCGAACGGATGGGAGATCGCGCTGCCGTTCCCGCCGCTCGAAACGGTGACGTACGCTTCGGTGAGGTTGACCTGATTGTCGCCCGTCGACCGCAGGTAGGCGACGTGCTTGCCGTCCGGTGAGAAGAGCGGTTCGCCTTCGAAGCCCGCATTCGTCGTGAGCCGGGTCAGCTTTCCGGACGCGACGTCGACCAGCTCGATCTCGCCGCGGTCGACGTCGTTGAGCACGGCGTTGGGTGCGAGCAAGAACGCGATCGTCTTTCCGTCGGGCGACCACGACAGCGTCGACTGCGCCTCGCCCGTCGCGAGGCTCTGCGTCCCGAAGGTGAGCTGCTTGGCCTTCCCCTCGCCGATCGCATCGATGACGAAGAGGCGCACGGGCCGCGGCTGCCGGCGCGCCGTTATCGGCGTGTTGCCGACGACGAACGCGTCGCGGAAGCGGTCCGGGCCGGTCTTTTTCGGTAACGCGTCCTCGGCGGCATAGGCGACCGCGCCCCCGTCGGGCCGCCAGGCGAACTGCTCCACGCCTTCGGGGGCCTTGGTTACCGGACGCGCGTCGCCGCCGTCCATCGGCATGACGAACACTTGAGCGCGCGCTTCCTCGCCGCTGCCGGCGGTCGCGATGAACGCAAGCTTCGTGCCGTCGGGCGACCAGCGCGGTTCGGACAATCCGCGGCGTTCGAACGTGAGCATGCGCCGCGCGTGCGTGGTCAGATCGATCAGATCGAGCGTGCGGTCGTACCGGTCGTCGTTCCAGTCGACGCGCGTGACGACGACGACGGCGCGCTTGCCGTCCGGCGAGATCGCCGGCGAGCTGAGCGCGACGAGCTTGCGCAGATCGTCGAGCTGCAGGCTGCGCGCACTTGCCGGGGCGCTGACGCAGGTCGCCGCCGCGAGAATCGCGGCGGCGACGGGAAGGGCTGCTCCGAAGCGTCGGATCACGCGACGCTCGAGGGTATCTTCGAGCCGATCATCTGGGTGAGGTCGGCGAGCCTGCACGAGTAGCCCCACTCGTTGTCGTACCAGGCGGCGATCTGGATCAAGTCGCCGTTCGCATTGGTGAGCTTGCCGTCGATGATCGAGCTGTGCGGGTTGCGCTTGAAGTCGCTCGACACGAGCTCTTCCTCGGTGTACTCGACGTACTCGCGCAGCTTCCCGTCGGCGGCGCCGCGCAGGATGGCGTTGAGTTCGTCGCGCGTCGTCTCTTTCTTGACCTGCGCCACGAGGTACACCATCGAAACCGTCGGCGTCGGGACGCGTAGCGAGAACCCGTCGAACGTTCCTTTGATCTCGGGGATCGTCAGATATAGCGCCTTGGCCGCGCCGGTCGACGTCGGGATGATGTTGGTAGCGGCGTTGCGCGCGCGGCGCAAATCCTTGTGCGGCGCGTCGAGGATGTTCTGATCGTTGGTGTACGAGTGGATCGTCGACATGAAGCC
>Ga0182024_10008247_pt1 | contig 22073 bp, 19 predicted proteins | sample P32metaG_FD_120480 | JGI IMG/M metagenome (GOLD analysis project Ga0182024, IMG submission 120480) | Permafrost microbial communities from Stordalen Mire, Sweden - P3-2 metaG (Illumina Assembly) | ecosystem: Environmental > Terrestrial > Soil > Wetlands > Permafrost | place: Sweden: Stordalen...
CGTTTCGGCGCCATGAAGGGACCGGCGAAGGATTTGTTCAAATATTCGGCGTATTCGACGGATCGGCCCCGTGCGGCCTGATGGAACCGGCGAGTTTGTGCCGCCGTGATGCCTAGATCAGCGCCAGATCGTCCGGTTGGGCTGAAGGGAAAATCTGCGCCAATTGCGTGGCGTTGAGCCCATAGGCCTTTTGCAACACGCCGCCGATCAATCCGCGGTAATCGTTCAACACCGGCCAATCCCGGTTCTGGAACAAAGTGGCCTCGGTCACGCCCACCTGCCGGCCGGCCATCCTGCCGCCCTGAATCTTGCCGCCCAGCACCCAATAGACGCTGCCATGGCCGTGATCGGTGCCGCGGTCGCCATTTTCGCGGAAGGTGCGGCCGAACTCGCTCACCACGATCACGATGGTATTGTCCCAATCATTGCCCAGGGTGCTGGCGAGCAGGGCCAGACCACGCCCCAACTCGCCGATGCGATTGGCGAGATAACCGTCGGCAGTTCCTTCATTGACATGGGTGTCCCAGCCGCCCACATCGACAAAGCCAAGGTTGAATTTGTCGCGCATCAGGATGCCGATGCGCTGGGCCGACAATTCGAAGCCTTTGGGACTGACGGCGTTGCGATTGGCGGCCTGCATCTCGGCGCTGATCGCCTGATAGACTTCATCCTGCACGGCAAAGCCCTGGCGACTGCCGGCGCCAGTTCCGATCCCTGATACATGGTCTGGATCAATTCGGCGGTTTTTCCCGCCACCGCCGGCTTGCCGGTGAAATTGAGCGCGATATTGGGAATGGGCTCTGGTCACCGGAAGCTCAAGGGCAGATTGCCGGTGAAGGAAATGGGCGCCGATCCCGCCAGCGCGGCGGCGATGCGGGACATGAAGCCGGAGCGGTTATCCCGGCTGCCACTCAGGGGTTGACCCAGTTCGATCGTGTCCTGGGTTTCGAAATGCGAGCGGGTGAGATCGTCGGTGCCCGCGAACGGCACGAAAGCGATCTGCCCTTTGCTCCATAGGGGGTAGAGCGAATCCTTCAGCGCCGGATGCAGTCCCCAATCATTGTTCAAGGGCAGGGTCTGGCTCTTCTGGATCGCCAAGGTGGGGCGGGCGGCATAGTAAAAGTCGCTCGACACCGGCACCACGATATTGGCAGCGTCATAGGCTCCGCGCATGAACACCACCAGCAGACGCGGCGCGCCGGACACGGGCAGGGCATAGAGCCGTCCCGCCGTGCCCAGGAAGGGTACGGTCAGAGCGGCGGTGAGGAATTGGCGGCGTCTTATGGCGAGCTCCTAGCGGCGCATGAATTCGGGCGAGGACAGGAACAGAAGATTCTTGTCGGCTGGGGTCTGGCCTTGGTCCAGCGCACTTGCGGTTGCCGGCGACAGGTTGGAGGCGATCGCTTGGAAATACCGGGTCTGCAGGATCAACGGCGGCGGAGCGGGCTCGGGCCCGGTATCTTGCGGCAATTTGTATAGGCCGGAATGGCCCAAACCGATCATGCGGGCGATCTCGAACCGCGGTTCCATCTGGCCCGGCCCGGACCAGGCCGCTTCTTCCATCGAGTAACCGTCAGGCGTTTCATGGCCGTAGAGCGGCTCGCCCATGCGGCTCAGCCAATTGAGCAGCGGCTGGACATTCAGGACCACCTGCTGACCGTACGCGGCGCGCACCGCCGATATCTCGTAGTGGATCGGATCCTTGAATTTCTGCCCCAGGGACGCCTTGAATTCAGGCGAGGCGAACAGCGTGCGCAGCACCGAGGCGATAGTGCCGTCGCTTTGCATATAGGCGGCCGCCATGGCGTTGACCAGTGAATCCGGCGGCGCGTCGCAGCAGAAATATTCCGCCAGCTGGCGGGAGACAAAATGCGCGGTGGGCGGTTCGGCCGCCAGAATGGCGACCGCCTGATAAATCTCACGGATGCCGGAGCCCTGGATGGTCCCGCCCAGAAAGACTTTGTCGCTGAAATCATGGCGGTTGGGATTGAACAAGGTGAGGTCCGCGCCGAAATAAGGCTGGCGTTGATTTCTTTGCGCCTTAAGCGGCTGGCCCGACAGATTGACGCCCATGCCAGTGAGAATCCGGGCCAATTGCTGCACATCGTTCTGGCTGTAGCCGGAATTCACCCCCATGGTGTGAAGCTCCATGATCTCGCGGGCATAATTCTCGTTGATGTGGCCGGCGGCGTTCTGGAAATTGTCCAGATATTCCAGCATGGCGGGATGGGCGAGGGTGGCGGCCAGAAGATCGCGGAATTTGCCCAGCACGTGCGGCCGGATCGCTTGCTCTTCATAATCGCCGACCAAGGCGCGAATGTCGTTCTTGCTCTGGCTTACGTTGAAATGGTTCATCCAGAACCAGGTGAGCTGTTCCTTGAGCTGATTCTGGGAATAAAGATCGCGCAGCAGCGAGCGGGCCGCCGCCTCGCGGGCAAGGCTGGTCAATTTCTGCTGATAGGCTTTTTGCGCCGCGTCAAAATCGGGCGTGCCTTTCCTGGCTTGGGCGGCCTGGCGCAATTCACGCAACTCGTCATTGATCTGGACCAGATTCTTCTGGCTGATTTCCAGCGCCGCGATTTGCGCCCGCGCGTCCGCCGGTAGGCCGTCATCCGCGCTGGGACGAAGCTGGCTGGCAATCCAGGCCGTAAGGCCCTCGCGCTGCAGGAGCTGGGCGTCCGATGTTTCGGCGCCCCAGCTCAACCGGTTGAGGACCGCCATGTCGGCGGGCGAAGTATCCAGCGCGGCGGACGATTCCGGGACGGGATGGAATTGCGGCGGAGGCGGGGGCGGAGCGGCCGAAGGCGCGCATGCGGCCAGAGCGAAAGCCGCGAGCAGACTGATTCGGCAAAACAGGCGCATCATGGTTCAACGCGGATCGCTGGCGATCCCGCCGCAGGTTGCGCGCTATTCTATCGAATTGCCCTGGCAGGCGAATCATAAATTTCGCGCCACGATCCTGGAACAAAAGTTCCCGGATGCAATGCCACCCATCCGTTAGCGCCGAAATTGGCGCGAATTCATGAAAAACGGGGCATTTACCGCTTGGCCGGTCACACCGCGTCAAACGCCTGCGAAAGGTCGCTGATCAAATCTTCCGCATTCTCGATTCCCACCGACAGGCGGATCAAGGCATCGGTAAGTCCGATCTCTTCGCGCAACTCGCGGGCGACGCCGGAATGGGTCATCGAAGCGGGATGCGAGATCAAGGTTTCCGTGCCGCCCAGACTCACGGCGAGATGAATGATCTGGAGATTGTCCAACAGCCGGAAGGCTTCCCCTTCCCCGCCATTGATATCGAAGGCAAAGGTCGAGCCGGGCGCGCTGCATTGCCGCTCGAACACGGCTTTGCGCGGATCGCCCGCTTTGAGGTCGCCCAGATAATGCACCCGCGCCACTTTGGAATGACCGGCAAGATATTCGGCCACCAGCCGCCCATTTTCATTGGAACGGCGGACGCGGACATCCAGGGTCTCCAGCGAGCGCATCAGCATCCAGCAGGAATTGGGATCGAGCTGGGTACCCAAGGCGCCCCGCCAGGCCTTGATCGGGCGCAAGCGTTCGGCCGACCCGCTGACCGATCCGCCCACCAGATCGCTGTGTCCGCCCACATATTTGGTGAGCGACAGAAGCGTAAGATCGGCGCCCAGTTTCAGGGGCGTCTGGAACAGGGGCCCCAGCATCGTATTGTCCACCACCACGGGCGGCCGATGCTTCTGTGTCTTGCCCAATTCGTCGGCGATCTCGGCACAGGCAGCGAGATCGACCAAACCATTGGTGGGATTGGCGGGCGTCTCGACCAGAATCATCCCCACCCGTCCCTTGGCCTGAGCCGCCTTAGCGGCGGCGCGCATTTGCGCCACGTCAATCCCGTTGGTGAAGCCGAAAGCGGTGACGCCGAACGCGCCCATCTGGTTCTTGAGCAGTGTTTCACTGCCGCCATAGAGCGGGCGGCTGTGCAGCACCGTGTCTCCCGGCCTCAACAATGCCAGACAGGTGGTGGAAATCGCGGCCATGCCGCTGGCGAAGACGACGGAACGCTCGGCCTGGTCCCAGATTGCCAGCCGGTCCTCCAATATCTCCATGTTGGGATGATTGAAGCGGGAATAAACCAGGCCGGCATTCTCGCCCGGACGTAGCTGGCGCCGCCCGGACGTCAGGTCGAAGAAATCCTTGCCCTGCTGTGCGCTCTCAAAAACATAGGTCGAAGTCTGGAAGATGGGTGGCTTAAGCGCGCCCTGCGACAATTCAGGGGAATAGCCATAGCCCATCATCAATGTTTCGGGATGAAGCGTACGGTTGGCGATCCGCATCCGGCGATAGTCGCTGTCGGTCATGGATATTCTCCCATTCTTTGCGCCGCCTGGGACGGCCGGTTTGGCGCAGTATGGGAGCTATGGGCGCCCTGGCGAAAGCCCGGCGCGGGTCTGCGGAATTTGCAGGTCACGGCCTGGAAAGCCGGCATAAGTTCAGGAATTTTGCCGGCGGGGAGTGCCGCCGGCATTTTCCGATGTCAGGGCTGGGCGCTATTGGGCGGGATCGAAGAACAGCAATTTGAGCGTGCCGGGCAGGGGCTTGGGACGTCCAGGCCGTCCATTGGCACCCGGCGGCACCGGCGCATTGGGATCGATATCCGCCGCCGCCACGAAAAGCCGGCCCGTGTCCGGATCGATGTCCATGGTCCTGCCGGTCACCTGGGTCTTGATTTCGCCCGCGGCGACGAAGGTCGAAGGGTTGACTTCACGGATGACGGTGATGGTGCCGTCCACGCCATTGGAACTGAAGGCCAGCTTGCGCTTGGGATCAAAGGCGGCGCTGTCGGTGCCGCGGCCGATGGGAAGCGTGGCGACCACGGCGCCATTATCGGCATTGACGATGGTCATTACCTGGTTGACGCAGCTTACGAACAGGCGATGGGCGGCCTCGTCGAGCGCCAACCCGTGCGGGCTGGTGCAATCGGGGATCGGCCAATGCGCAGCCACCTTGTTCGTGGCGGTATCGATCCGGATCATTTCCTTGTTTTCCGAACCATTGACATAAAGCTTGCCATTGCCGCCGGCCACCGCGGCTTCCAATCCGCCGCCGGTTTGGATGGTATCGACCACTTGGTCGCTCTTGGGATCGATGACACTGATGGATTTGGAATCGCCCTCAATCACAAAAACATGGCCGCTCATGGGATCTAAAGCGATGCCGTCCGCGTCATCATGTGCTTTGATGCGTTTCAGGACTTTGAAGGTCTTGAGGTCGAACACAATCACCTGGCCGGCCTGACCGTCATCGGTATAGCCCTTGCCGTTTGCCGCCACGGTGCCGTGCGTGCCGCCGGGTACGCCCTCGACCTGGCCCAGCACCGCGCCACTCTTCGCATCCACCACGGCCACCCGGTCGCCATGGGCGACAAAAACGCGGTTGCCCGATTTGTCATAGATCACATAATCCCAGCGCTCGGGCGAGCCCAGGGTGACGGATTTGGTGAGATGGTAGCTGGGCGTCTGGGCGGCCGCGCCGGCCGAGATTCCAGAAAGCAGCAGCAGCGATGCGGCGGCGTACGAATATGTTCCGAGCTTCATGTGATCCCCTTCGGCCGCAAACAACGGAAAAGCGATACTATCCTTGCAATTTGAACGATACCAAGACGCAACCAGATTGGTTATTTGTAAGGCTCCCTGCCGCACATGTGTACGTGCTCTCTGGGCAGCTGGAAAGCACCAGCTTGCAGCCGCGCCACCGTCACGTGGTTAATGCGACGTCAGCCATCAGCCGGGTTCCGGCCGCTGCGCCGTGATTTTCGCAATAGCGCGGTTATGCCTTTGATTTATCGTATAATGCCGGCTTTTCCTTAAGCCGGCTTTTACGCGGGATTCTCTAGCTTGGCGGGGTCGTTTCCAAGCGGGTTATCCCATGCGTTCACTTTGGCGACGCTTCTTCAAGAGCCGCGAAGGCAATGTGGCGATCATCACCGCGCTCGCCATCATTCCCATGAGTCTTTTGATCGGCGCGGGCGTCGATTACGGCATGGCCGCCGACCGGCAAGCGCAGCTCGAAGGCTATGCCGACGCGGCCGCGCTGTCCGCAGTGACGCCCACCATGATGACCGAGAACAATTCCCAGGCCCAGACTGCGGCGGAAAATTCCTTCAACGCCCAGGCCAGCGCGCTTTCCCAGGTCACCTACAACAATTCCGACGTCACGGCGACCGTCACGACCACGCCAGGCAATATACGCACCGCCGTGATCAGCTATAACGTTCCCTACAACACGTTCTTTTCCTCGATCCTGGGGATGAGCACCATCACGCTGAAGGGCGGCTCCACCGCCACCGGCGGGCTTCCCCCCAACATCGATTTCTATTTGCTGCTCGACGATTCCCCGTCGATGGCGATCGCAGCCACCTCCAGCGGCATCGCCACCTTGATCAGCAACACCCAGGGCCAGTGCGACAGCGCGCCCTATGGTGGATCCAGCTGCGGCTGCGCATTCGGCTGCCATGAGACGGTGCCTAACGGCACGCACGAGAACCACTACGTCAAAGGCAACAACAATGCCCAACAGGGCCTCGGGAATCCGAGTGGTGTGGACAATTATGCTCTGGCGCGTTCACTCAACGTCACATTGCGCATCGACCTCCTGAATCAGGCGGCGCAGAACCTGATGGCCACGGCGCAAGCCACCGAGAAAGGCAACAATGCCGCCTACCGTGCGGCAATTTATACTTTCGATTATCAGGTCGGAACCTTGCAGGCGCTCACATCCAATCTGGGCACGGCAGAAACGTCCGCAGCAAATCTCGCCGTCCTGCCGGTCTACGCCAACAATTACCTCACCTCGAGCAATGACAACAGCGACGAGGATACGGATTTCGATACGGCGATGAAGGCCATCAATACCACGATGCCCAATCCGGGCAGCGGCACCAACAATAAGGGCGACACGCCGCAGGAGATCTTGTTCATCGTCACTGACGGCGTGGATGACGCCGCCATCAATAAGAATCTCAGCGTGGCGGCGGGCTATGGCAATGTCTGCTGCGGCGGTCCGCCCTACCGGCTGCAATCCGCCGTCAACCCCCAAAACAGTTCCGGCAATGAAGTGATGCCGCCGCAGCAGTCGCCGGCGCAGACGCAGGATTACTGCACCCTCATCAAGAACCGGGGCATCCGCATCGCCATTCTGTATACGGAATATCTCCCGATCCCCAACAATGGCTGGTACAACAGCCATGTCTCGCCGTTCCAGAACAATATCGGGTCGCAGCTCCAGGCTTGCGCCTCGACCAACCTGTACAGCGTGGTAACCACGGACGGCGATATCTCTCAGGCCCTGCAGCAATTGTTCAACGCCGCCGTGGAATCGGCCTATCTGGTGAAATGATCCATGGACGACAGGAATCTTCCCACGCGCCGTTCCGCCTTTCGGCGATTCCTCGCCTCGGCCGAGGCCGCCACGGCGGTGGAATTTGCCCTGGTGGCGGCGCCTTTTTTCGCGCTTCTGATCGCCATCCTGCAGACCGCGCTGGTGTTCTTTGCCCAGCAGGTGCTGCAGACCGCCACCAGTGAATCAGCGCGGCTGGTAATGACGGGACAGGCGCAGAACCAGAATCTCACCGCCACCCAGTTCCAGCAGGATGTCTGCAATTATGCCCCGGTGCTGTTCACCTGCTCGGCTCTGTACGTCAACGTGCAGACCTTCAATTCCTTCTCGGGCATGACGCAGATGAGCCCGCTGCAGAACGGCAACTTCAACGCCAACGCCATGAGTTACAGCACCGGCGGTCCGGGCGACGTGGTCCTGCTTCAGGTCTTCTATCAATGGCCGGTGGTGCTGGGGCCGTTGGGCTTCAACCTTTCGAATATGAGCGGCAACAATCGTCTGCTGATCGGAACCGCAGTGTTCCGCAATGAGCCCTATTAGGAGGGGCGGCATGCGCAGGTGGAAAAAATGGACCGGCCTGTTGAGCGATCGCCGTGGCGTCGCGGCGGTCGAGTTCGCCCTGACGCTGCCTTTCCTGCTGCTGATTTATTTCGGCGGCGTCGAGCTCACCCAGGGCGTCACGCTCAATCGCCAGGTAGCGCTCACCGCCACCACAATCGCCACCATCGTGTCGCAATACACCACCATCAGCGCCAGCGCCCAGCTGGCCGACATCCTGGGCGCGTCGACGCAGATCTTGGCGCCCTATGGCACGGGAACGCCCAAGGTCGTGGTCTCGCTGATCACCATCGATAGCAACGCCCATGCCACGGTGACCTGGAGCCAGACACTCAACGGCATCGCCCGCACGGTGGGCGCACCCATCACGGTGCCGCAGAATTTGGACATCGCCAACACCACTTTGATCTTCAGCGAAACGACCTACGCTTATGCGCCGGTGTTCGATTTCCTGGGGCTGGGACCGTTCAATCTCTACGCGTCGATCTATATGGTCCCGCGGGAATCGACCACGATCAACCTCACGGCGTGAAATCACTAGTCCGGCCAGGCATGAAGAATGCTGGACAGCGGCGTGCGCATGTCCGACTCGCTCGCGCGCGCCCTCCGGCGCGGCTCGCGGCCCGCGCGTGCGCGCAATCCCGCCACGCCGCCGCTTTCATAGGCGCCGAGCCAGGCCGCGAATTCCTCGCGTGAGATATTGTAGCGGGCGCATGCTTCTGCCTCGCTGAGAAGTCCGCCTTCGACCGCGTCGACGACGTCCGCCTTGCGGCGCGCCACCCATCGCTTGAGATTCTTGGGAGGAAGATCTGCCGCGCTGAACGTCGAGCCATCCGGCCCGACAATCTGGTCCGCGCGCCTGATACTGCCGATACTGCTATTCATAGGCGGTCTCCTATCCGCCCCCTAACCAATTGTTAGGATAAACGCCGTCCGTTAACGAAGCGTCAGCACAAGTTCCCGGTGGAACCCGGCGTGCCCGAGGCCTGCGTTCTGTCCAGCTGTTTTTCCATGGCGGCGAAAACGTCGCTCCAATCGCCGCGGGAATTCTGCCGGAACAGGCGCATGCCGGGATACCAGGGACTATCATTACGATCCTGCAACCAGCGCCAATCCGCCGCGTCCTTGAGCGCAACCCAAGCGGGCCGTGCCAGTGCGCCCGCCAGATGCGCCACCGAGGTATCACAACTGATGATCAGATCGAGGGCCTCCATCACCGCCGCGGTCTCGGCGAAGTCGCCTTGCTCATACTCCGGCCCCAACGTCTCCACCGCCATGCCCGCCGGCAAGGCGCCAAGCTGCTCGCTGCCCACGCCTTTTTGCAGACTGATGAGCCGCACGCCGGGCCGCGCCGCGATGGCGGCAAGACGTGCGATGGGGAAGGAGCGGCCGCTGCTATAGGCCGAGCCTTGCCAGGCGACGCCGATCTTGAATCCGTCCATGCCGATTCTCCCGCGCCATTTCTCGACGCCTTCCGTATCGGCGCGCAGATAGGGCGTGTGGGCCGGGATGGTGGCCGGCGTGGTGCCGAACGCCATCGGCAAGCTCATCAGCGCCGCGTGATAATCGAACGCGGTGGGCGGCGAGCTTGCCAGCACGATCTCGATCCGGGGACCGAGACTCTGGAGCAGGCGCATTTGGCCCTCCCGCGCCGTGAGGATCACCCGCGCGCCCCGATCCGCCACCCATGGCGCATAGCGGCTGAACTGGATCGTGTCGCCGAAACCCTGCTCGGCTTCAACGAACAATGTCTTCCCAGTAATATCTTCCTTGCCGGTCCAATTCGGACGGCCTTGGGGATTGAAGGCTTCGCCCACCCGCTTCTTGCGCCATTCATAGGGCGGCCAGCCTTCCTCGAACCGGCCGGCGAGAAGCAGCATCGTGCTCTTGCCGAATTGGGCATCCGCCGATTGTGGGCGAAGGGTGATGGCGTGCCCGAAACTCGCCAGCGCCTCGTCATGGCGTTTGAGGTCGGCAAGCAAATTGCCGCGATTGATATAGGCCTGGGTGAGACCGGGTTGAAGGGCGATGGCGCGGTTCACGTCGTCCAGCGCTTCCTCGGGCCGGTCCAGCAGCGACAAGGCGGCGGCGCGGTTGCTCAGGGCGGTGGCCAGATTGGGATCGAGTGACAGAGCCTTCTCGTGGGCGGTAAGCGCCTCGGCGGGCCGGTTCAACGCCGCCAGCGCGCTGCCGCGATTGTTGTGGAAATTGGCGGACTGAGGATTGAGGGCGAGCGCCTTTTCGCAGCTTTCCAACGCTTCCTGAGGCCGCTGAAGAATCGTGAGGGCGGTGCCGCGGCCGTCATGCGCTTCCGCCAGACCCGGATTGCGCGCGATGGCGCGATCGTATCCGTCCAGCGCTTCCTTGGTTTGCCCCCTCCGCATCAGCACGCCGGCTCGCTTCAAATGGGAATCCGCTTCACCGGGCGCAAGCGCGATCGCGCGGTCGTGATCGCGCAACGCCTCGTCCAGTCGCCCCAAATCGGCCAGCGCCGCGCCCCTGTTGTTGAACGCCTTGATGTAATCGGGCTTGAGCGCAATGGCCTTGTCGAAATCGGCAACCGCTTCGGCCTTGCGCATCTGGTCGGACAGGATGGTGCCGCGGTTGTTATAGGCCTGCGCATAATCGGGCTTGAGCGCGATGGCGCGGCTGTAACTCTCCAAGGCGTCGTCGGCACGGCCCAGGGCCGCCAGAGTGAGGGCGCGATTGTTGCAAACGTCCGCCTGATCGGATTTGAGCGCCAGAGACTTGTCGTAGCAGCTCAGTGCTTCATCCAGCCGGTTCAACTGCTGGAACGCGTTGCCCAGATCGCGCTGCGCCATGGGCTGGCGCGGCTCCAGCGCCAGGGCCTCGCGCAACAATTGAATGCCGCGCTGGGATTGGCCCTGCTGCAGCGCCAGCACGCCCAAAAGATGCAGGACCTGGAAATTTTTCGGCTGGCGCCGGAGCAACTCCGCATAGGCGCGTTCGGCTTCGGCGAAACGGCCCTGGGCATGCAGCCGAAAAGCGTCCTGAAGCGTCAAACCCGTATTCCACTTTAGAGGGGACCCTAAAGGGATAGCATGTCCGGCGTGATTTTTGGAACCGCTCTAAGCCGCCGCCGAAGCCGCGGCCGCGTGATTCAAGGGCAGTTCGCAGACCACCGCTGTGCCCGAGCCTTCGCGGCTTTCGATTTTGAGCGTTCCGCCATGCTGAAGCACCAGCGAGCGGACCAGCGACAGACCCAGGCCGGTGCCTTCACGGGCGTGGGCGGGATCGCTGGTCGCCTGCTCGAACGGCCTGCCGATGCGCGACAGCAGATTCTCCGACATACCGATGCCGTGGTCGCGTACCGTGAGCGCCAGTCTGTGGCCTGCGATGCGAGCGCTGATTTCCACCTCGCCGCCCGGGCGGGAGAATTTCACCGCGTTGGAAAGAAGATTGAGCAGGATCTGGCGGAAGGCGCGCTGATCGGCGGAGAAACTCAATCCCTGCGCCGGCAGCAGCGTCACCAGCCGGATGCCGCGCTCATCGGCGCGGCTTTTGATCAGGCGGACGCAATAGGCCACGCTTTCGGCGAGGTCCATGGCCTGGAAATTGAGGACGAACTTGCCCGCTTCGATTTTGGCGATATCCAGGATGTCGGACACCAGATTAAGCAGATGATTGCCCGATTCGTGAATGATGGTGGCGTATTCGTGATATTGCTTGGCGAGCGGGCCGAACATCTGGTTCTGCAGCAGATCGGAAAAGCCGATGATGGCGTTCAAGGGCGTGCGCAACTCATGGCTCATATTGGCCAGGAATTGCGACTTGACCCGGCTCGAGGCCTCGGCGGTCTCCTTGGCGACCTGGTTGTCGCGCAACTCTTCCTCCAACCGCCTCTTCTCGATCACATTGTCGCGGAACAGCCTGAGCGCCCGCGCGAACTGACCGATTTCGTCGCGGCGATTCTGGAACGGGATGGGATTGTCGAGATTGCTGTTCGCCACCGCCTGCATGGCATTGGTGATGGCCCTGAGCGGTTTGATCACCCACAGGATCACATAGACCAGGGTGAAGGAGGCCAGGCTGATGGAGAGGACCATCAGCACCAGGGCGATGTCGAATTCGCGATTGGCCTGATCGAGCGAGGCGGCGACATTGGCGCGGGTGAGCGTGAAGGCGGCGGCGGAGATGCCGGAAATGGCGGCCAGGCCCTGGTCGGACAGGCCCAGCCACTGCCGCGCGGTTGTGGATGGCGGCGCGCCTTGCGACAGGGCATTGAGAATGTCGCGTCGGGCGGGGTGGACCTGGCCGAAATAGATTTTCTGGAATTCTTCGATCGGCGGTTTCAGCGCGGACGGAAACGTCGGAAGGTCGGTTTCGTCGTTCCGGATCACGGCCCAGGGCGAATTGATGTTGCCTTCCTGCTCGGCGAAATCCTGCAATTCCTGGCTGGTGATTTTCTGCTTCACGATCATGGCGTCGGCGATCCGGCGCCGGTCGTGGCCCGCGGTTTCGCGCATCGCCCAGACGATACGGATGAGTTTGGTCATCTCGTTGTTGAAGGCGCTGGAATCGGCGACGTACATCGAGCGCTCGCGGGTGCGCAGATTGATCGCCAGCGATGCGCCATTCACCGCGCCGTTCCAATCCTGGCCCGTGCCGCCGGGCCGCTGATCGCCGGGCAGGCTCAAGGCGCTGAGGGCCTCCGCATAGCGCTTGGTATAGAGCGTCACGGCATCGCGGATATGGACGTTGTTGGGATTGGGCCGGCCGCCGGCTTCGGCGAGCGAACTGTCACGGGTGGCTGTGATGGCCTTCAGGGTGTCGGCATGCAGGCGCTGAACCAGGTCCATGATTCGCGCGTTTGCCGGCAAGCGCATGGTGAGCGCCGTGTTCATCGCGCCTTGTTCGGAGCGAAGCGCGTCTTCCGCATTGTAGACATGCCTGAGCACGTCCACGGTCTTGAGCAGACGGTCGGCACCCTCGCGCCTGGCATAGGCTTGCCCGGCGCTGTAGGTGAAGACCGAGACCAACAACACAACCAGCAATAAGGTGATCGCCGACAACAATATGCCGATCGACTGGAATCGCTTCATTCGTCCCATGCTCCCCGATGGGGGGAGGTTATTGGGCAAAGAATGATGATTGATTTAATGCGGACGCCGCCGCCAAGGCTGGTTCGGCTTTAAGAACAGTTAACTTTGGATTTCGCCGGTCTTTGGCTTCCGGCCAAGGCTTTTTCCCGGGCGGGTCGCCATCATGCCTTTGCCGTCATGAATGCGCCATTCGTTCAGGACCAGCGCCAGGGTAAGAAGGTCGAACAGGGCGAAGCCCAAAAGCCAGTCCGACCAACGAAGCGAAAGCCGCCAGCTCATATAGGCGATAAAGCCGGTCAGGATCAGCGAAGCCACGGGAAAGATCCAGCGCGCGGTGCCTTTGAGCAGCGCCACCACGATGCCGAATTTGAGCATCCCATGCACCAGAAGATAGACGATCACGAAATGATGCGGGCCGTTGGCGAGTCTTTCGGCGCCGTTGTGAATGGCGTGCAAGGCGGGATGATGGCCGGTCAGTTCGGGCGCGGTGAGGCGGATCACCCATTCGGAAAGCCGCTCGACTCCGGTCACGGCGATGATCAGGCCCGCCAACATCTCAACCGCCCCGTCGAATCCCTTGATCAGGATCGCGCCCAGGTAGGCGTCGTGCAGCAGGCGCAGTCGCTTGTCCGAGGAAGATGTCATCCGAATGGGAGTTATAACGGGCTCGCTCCCTGATATGAAAGCATGTCTTGTTTAACCGTTTGCCTTAACCGTTTGCCGGGCAGTCCGGCGCCCGCCGCGGCTTGCGTCATCGAGGCCCCTTGAGGCCCTCGCCAGAGGAACTTTGGCTCGCTAGGGTCCTGCGCATTAAGAATATGGGGACGGGACGATGCGGAGCCGGGCTTTTTTCCATCAGGCCGTTTGCGCCGCTTTTTGCGCGTTGTGCCTGGCCCCAGCACCCGCCTTCGCCCAGTCGCTCGACCGGCCCGATGTTGATCCCAACGCCTATCCCAACCCCTATACCCAGGTGGACAATTTCCTCAAGCTTCCGCTCGGCCGGGTGATGGGCTCGTCCTCGGCGGTGGCGGTGGATCGCCAGGGTCATATCTGGGTCGCCGACCGCTGCGGCGCCAATGACTGCAACGGTTCGACCCTCGATCCGGTCATGGAATTTGGCGCCGACGGCGATTTCATCAAGGCGTTCGGCGCCGGGAAAATTCTTTTCCCCCACGGCATCTTCATCGATGGGGACGGCGATATCTGGGTGGTTGACGGTCATGTCGGAAACGGCATCGGCGATGATGTCCTCGAATTCGACCAGAGCGGCAAGGTGTTGCGCACATTGGGCACGCCCGGCGTGGCGGGTGACGGCGAATATAGCTTCAACGAACCCAATGCGGTGCTGGTTGCGCCCAGCGGCGATATCTTCGTCACGGACGGCCATACGCCCGACGAGGGCAATGCCCGCATCATGCATTACGACAAGAACGGCAAATTCATCTTGGAATGGGGCGGCCACGGGATCGGCCTTGGCCGGGTGGAAGTGCCGCACGCCTTGGCGATGGACAAGGAAGGCCGGCTTTATGTCGCCGACCGCTACAACAACCGCATCCAGATCTTCAGCCAGAATGGACAATTGCTGGACATCTGGAGCCAGTTCGGCCGGCCCAGCGGCATCTATATCGACGAGAACGATGTTCTATATTGCACCGATTCCGAATCCCGCACCCCGGTGGAGTATGGCTTTCATCCCGGCTGGGCGCGCGGTATCCGCATCGGCAGCGTCAAGGATGGCATCGTGCGCGCCCTGATCCCCGACATCGATTCCGAGGCTGACCGCCACATCACCAGCGGCGGCGAAGGCATCTGGGCCCATGGCGGCGTGGTCTATAGCGCCCAGGTGCGCCAGAAGGCCGTGGTGAAATACGTCCCCAAAGGCCCCTTATTTTTTTAGGCGGAAAACCGGCATTTTTTGCTGGAACGCGGGAGCCGGGCTCGCGTTCTTGTGGAACGCCTGGGCTGTGCATAATGAGGGACGATATTGCCAACCGATTTTGAGGTCCGTGCGATTTGGCGGCCTTAAGGAGTTTTCATGCAGATCGGTATTGTCGGCCTTGGCAGGATGGGCGCGAATATCGCCCGCCGCCTGATTAAAAACGGTCATAAAGTCGTCGCGTTCGACCGCACCCCCAAAGTGGTCATGGCCCTGGAGGGCTCCACCGGTGCGGACTCTCTCAAGGATCTGGTGGAAAAACTTGGCTCCCCGCGCGCGGTCTGGGTGATGCTGCCGGCCGGAAAGATCACCGACGACGCGGTGATGGCGCTGGGTGATCTGCTCCAGTCCGGCGATGTGGTGATCGATGGCGGCAATACATATTACAAGGACGATATCCGCCGCGCCGCAACGCTCAAGCAGAAGAACATCTTCTATGTGGATTGCGGCACGTCGGGCGGCGTGTGGGGCCTGGACCGCGGTTATTGCATGATGATCGGCGGTGATAAGGATGTCGTGCAACGGCTTGATCCCATCTTCGCGGCGCTCGCGCCCGGCGAAGGCAAGATCGACAAGACGCCGGGACGCGAAACACGCGATCCCCGCGTCACCCGGGGCTACCTGCATGCCGGGCCGGTAGGCGCGGGTCACTTCGTCAAGATGGTCCATAACGGCGTCGAATATGGCCTAATGCAGGCCTATGCCGAAGGCTTCGACATCCTGCGCGGCCGTTCCGGCACCCAGATTCCGCAAGATGAGCGTTACAATTTGGACACCGCCGATATCGCCGAGGTTTGGCGGCGGGGCAGCGTGATCGCCTCCTGGCTGCTTGATTTGACCGCCATCGCGCTGGCCAAATCGCCGGAGCTCAAGGAATTCGAAGGCGATGTGGCCGACAGCGGCGAAGGCCGCTGGACCATCGAGGCGGCGATCGACGAGGCGGTGCCGGCCCTAGCCATCACGGCGGCGCTCTATGCCCGCTTCCGCTCGCGCATCACCCACAGTTTCGGCGAAAAGCTGCTGTCGGCCATGCGCAACGAATTCGGCGGCCATGTCGAAAGCATCCCGCCCAAAGCCAAAGACGAAGACAGATGAGCGCGACGCACAAATCGACGCCGCCAAGCTGTGCCATCGTGGTCTTCGGCGCCAATGGCGATCTCACCAAAAGGCTGGTCGTGCCGGCGCTTTACAATCTGGCGCGCGCCGGCCGCCTGCCCGAGCGCCTGGCGCTGATCGGCGTGGATCACAACGACAAAAGCTCGGAGCAATGGCGCGACAGCCTGCGTGATTTTCTGGACCAGGCCCTGAAAAAAGGCGGCGAGGGCAGCGCGGGCGGGCTCGACGATCATTTGTGGAAGCCCATCGCCGAGGACATGATCTTCCTCAAGGGCGATTTCGAGAAGGACGACACCTACAAGCGGTTGGCGGACTGCCTGGCCCAGATCGACAAGAAGAAGGATTTGGGCGGCAATGTCCTGTTCTACATGGCCGTGGCGGATCGCTTCTTCAGCATCATTGCCGGCAAGCTGGGCGAAGCGGGCCTGGTCAAGCAGGAGCAGGGCCAGTTCCGGCGCCTGATCGTGGAGAAGCCTTTCGGACATGATCTGGAATCCGCCAAGGCCCTCAATGCCTGCCTGCTCAAATATCTGAAGGAAGATCAGATTTATCGCATTGACCATTTCCTGGGCAAGGAAACGGTGCAGAACATCATGGCGCTGCGTTTCGCCAACGGGCTGTTCGAGCCGATCTGGAATCGCGATCGCATCGACCATATCCAGATCACGGTGGCGGAATCGATCGGCGTGGAAGGCCGCGGCAATTTCTACGAAAAGACCGGCGCGTTGCGCGACATGGTGCCCAATCATCTTTTCCAGTTGGTGGCGATGACCACGATGGAGCCGCCGGTGTCCTTCGATGCCGAGGATATCCGCGCCAAGAAAGCCGAGATGTTCCGCGCTGTTCATCCCCTGACTTTGGCGGACGCGGTGCGCGGCCAGTATGATTCCGGCGTGGTGGGCGGCCAAAGCGTGGTCGCCTATCGCGCGGAGCGCAATGTCGCGCCTGACTCCAACGTGGAAACCTATGTGGCGCTCAGGCTGATGATCGACAATTGGCGCTGGGCGGGTGTGCCTATCTATCTGCGCACCGGCAAGCGGCTTGCGGTGCGCTCGTCCGAAATCGCCATCCGTTTCAAGCGCGCGCCCTACGCGCTTTTCCGCGAGACCCCGATGGAAGAGCTCGATGCCGACTGGCTGATCCTGCGCGTCCAGCCCGACGAAAGCATCCGGCTGCGCTTCAACGCCAAGCGGCCGGGCCCCACCATGCTTCTGGAAAGCGTGGCGATGGATTTCAAATACAAGGATTGGTTCCATCAGGCGCCGGCCGTGGGCTACGAGACTTTGATCTATGACTGCCTGATCGGCGATCCCACGCTGTTCCAGCGCGCCGACCAGGTGGAAGCGGCCTGGGGCGTGGTCGAGCCGGTGCTGCGCGGCTGGGCGGACTCTGCGCCGCGCCATTTTCCCAATTACAGCGCCGGCAGCGAAGGCCCTTCCGCCGCCAATGATCTTCTGGCGCGCGATGGGCGTTCCTGGCGCGCGGTGAAATGAGCATCGCCGGGCGCATCGAGATTCTAAAGGACCTGGAGGCTTTGTCCGTCCAGGCGGCCGAGTTGATCGCCGACCGTATCCGCGAATCCGCGGGGCCGTTTCGCCTGTCCCTGTCCGGCGGCAACACCCCACGCGGCTGCTACCATCATCTGGCGCATCTCAGCCGGCTGCCATGGGAGCAGGTGGAGATCTATCAAGGCGACGAACGTTTCGTGCCGCACGACGATCCGGACAGCAATTACCGCATGATCCGCGAGACATTGCTGAAACATGTCGCGCCGCGCGGAGTCTTCGCCATGCCCACCGACGGTACGCCCGCGGACGCCGCCGGCGCCTATGAGGACCTCTTGCGCCAGCAATATGGCGCCAGCCGCCTGTCGCCTGGCCGGCTTTTGTTCGATGTGCAATTGCTGGGCTTGGGCGAGGACGGGCACACTGCTTCGCTGCTCCCTGGCCAGCCGGTGCTGGAGGATCGTGCCCATTGGGTGGCTCCGGTGCCCAAGGGCCGTGACGAGCCGCGGCTCACTCTGACGTATCCAGCATTGGAATCCAGCCGCGTGATTCTGTTCCTGGTGTCGGGCGCGGCCAAGCAAGAGGCGATGGCGCGGGCCCGCGCCGGCGACATGGCCATTCCTGCCGGCCGGCTCCGCCCCCAAGGCGAAGTGATCTGGCTGGCGGACCGCGCGGCGGCGGGCGCATAGCCATGCGGATCGAGGATTATGCCCTGATCGGCGATTGCCATACCGCAGCCCTGGTGGGCCGCGACGGCTCGATCGACTGGCTGTGCATGCCGCGCTTCGATTCCGACGCCTGTTTTGCCGCGCTTCTGGGCGAGCCCGAACATGGCCGCTGGCTGATCGCCCCGGTCATGACGGGAAAGAGGCCGCGGCCGCCGCGCGTCACGCGCCGCTACCGCGGCGACAGTCTGATCCTGGAAACGCTGTTCACCACGGGGACCGGGTCGGTCAGGCTGATCGATTTCATGCCGCTGAATACGCCCGACCGCACCCTGGTGCGCATCGTCGAAGGCGTGTCCGGGCATGTGGCGATGGAAACCCTGCTCACCATCCGCTTCGACTATGGCGTCACCATTCCCTGGGTGAGCCGCGCCGATTCCAAGACCACCATGGCGGTCGCCGGTCCCCACCTTCTTTGCATCCGCACGCCGGCGCCGCTTCATGGCGAGAATATGCATACCACCGCCCGCTTCAGCGTGAAGCGGGGCGAGCGCGTGCCGTTCGTGATGACCTACAGGCCGTCCGAGCTCAAAGCCCCCTTGGTGATCGACGCCGACATCGCGTTGGAAGAGACGGAAAAGGATTGGGCGGAATGGACGGGAATCTGCAAGCTCAAGGGCAAATGGCGCAAGGAAGTGATGCGTTCGCTCATTACCCTCAAGAGCCTCAGCTACAAGCCCACCGGCGGCATCGTCGCCGCCGTCACCACCTCTCTTCCCGAATTGATTGGGGGCACCCGCAACTGGGACTATCGTTATTGCTGGCTCAGGGACGCCACCTTTACCCTCCTGGCGTTCCTCAACGCCGGTTACACCTATGAAGCCAGCATCTGGGAGCATTGGCTGATGCGGGTGATTGCGGGCGCGCCCGAACAGCTTCAGACCATGTACAGCGTGATGGGCGAGAAAAGGCTGGACGAGTTCGAGCTTCCCCATCTGCCCGGCTATGAGAATTCCCGCCCCGTGCGCGTGGGCAACGCCGCCGCGCAGCAGTTGCAGCTCGATATTTTCGGCGAGCTTGCCGACGTGATGACCCAGGCGCGCAAGGGCGGCCTGCCGGTCGCGCCCCGGCGGACCGAGATCCGCAAGATTTTCCTGGAGCATCTGGAGAAAGTCTGGAGATTGCCCGACGACGGCATCTGGGAGATTCGCGGCGAGCCCCAGCAATTCGTCCATTCCAAGGTGATGACCTGGGTGGCGTTCGATCGCGCCGCAAGCTCCAGGCCGGAGCAAAAGCGTCATTCAAGGCATCTGCGCAAGATCGCCGACGTCATCCATCGCGAGATCTGCGACAAAGGTGTCGATCCCAAGCGGGGTTGCTTCGTGCAGGCCTATGGTTCGACCCGAATGGATGCAAGCCTTCTGCTCTTGCCGCTGGTGGGATTTCTGCCGCCGCAGGATCTCCGCATTCGCCGCACGGTGAAGGAGATCGAAAAACGCCTGCTCTTCAAGGGCCTGGTGCAGCGCTATGAGACCGACAGCGGGGTGGACGGCCTGCCGCCGGGCGAGGGGGCCTTTCTTGCCTGCAGCTTCTGGCTGGCCGACAATTATATCCTGATGGGGCGCAAGAAGGACGCTATTCGCCTGTATCAAAGGCTCAAGCGCCTGGCCAATGACGTGGGACTGTTCGCCGAGGAATATGATCCCCTGGCCAAGCGCCAATTGGGCAATTTCCCCCAGGCCTTTTCCCATGTCGCCTTGATCAACACCACGATCAACCTGATGATGCAGGAAGAAAACCGCAGCCATGGCCCGAAAAAAACCCGCAAGCGAATCGTCCGCTACTAGGATTCTGGCCATCGACGTGGGCGGCACCGGCCTCAAGGCGGCCGTTGTCGACACCAAGGCCAAAATCCTCAGCGAGCGGCTTCGGGTGAAAACGCCGCATCATTGCAAGCCCGCCAAGATGGTCTCGCTGTTGGTGGATCTTGTTGCGCCGCTCAAGGGCTATGATCATGTCTCGATCGGCTTTCCCGGTTATGTGCGCGACGGCAAAGTCTTCACCGCGCCGAACCTGGGAACAAAGGCCTGGGCGGGGTTCCCTCTCGCCCGGGCGATGGAGAAAAAATTGGGCAAGCCCACCCGGCTCAACAATGACGCCGACGTCCAGGGCCTGGCGGTGATTGCGGGCAAGGGGCTGGAATTGGTGTGCACCTTGGGGACGGGATTCGGCACCGCGTGGTTTCGCGACGGCGAGCTTCTTCCCCACATGGAGCTGGCCCATATGCCCATCCATCACAAATCGGATTTCGACGGCTATATCGGCGACCGCGAACGCAAGAAGATCGGCGACAAGGCGTGGAACAAGCGGATGAAAAAGCTGATCCCCGTGCTCGCCACGGTGATGAATTACGACCATCTCTATCTGGGCGGCGGCAATTCGCTGCGCATCCGTTTCAAGCTGCCCCGCAATGTCTCGCTGGTCTCCAATGACGCCGGCATGGAAGGCAGCGCCTTCGTCTGGCATCCCAAGGGGCCGCGCAAGCCGGGCGCGCGCTGACAAGGCTCCGCTCGCGCCGCTTTCAGGGAACCCCGGTTTTTCTCAGGCGTTATCGGCCAGGCCGGGGCTATGACTTGGCGATTTTGAAGCACTTTATGAGACAGATTCATGTTGGACAGGATGCCGCCTGTGAGCAAAAACTCGGCTCTTTTTCTGGATATTGACGGCACCCTGCTCGACATGGCGCGCACGCCCGAAGCGGTGACGGTCCCGGACGAGCTGATGGAGGCGCTGAACAAGCTTCATGGCGCGCTGGGCGGCGCGCTGGCCTTCGTGAGCGGGCGCCCGCTCAGTGAGATCGACCGGTTGTTCGCGCCGCTTCACGCCCCGGCCGTGGGCTGTCATGGCGCGGAGATACGCGGCGGCGACGGCAAGACCCGCACTTTGGCCGGTCCCATCGGGGACAATGTGCGCGCGCTTTTTTATTCACTCGCCAAGGCGCATACCGGCACCATGGTGGAAGACAAGACCTATGTGCTGGCGCTGCATTACCGCCTGGCGCCGGAAGCCCGGCACGCGCTGGGGGCGGCGCTGGAGGGCCATCAAGGGCTTTTCGCGGCCGAGAATATCGTTTTGCAGCATGGCAAGTCGGTGATCGAGGCCAAGCATTCCGGAGTGGACAAGGGCGTGGGCGTGCGCGCCTTGCTTCAGGAGCCGCCTTTCCGTGGCCGCGTGCCCGTTTTCGGCGGCGACGACACCACCGACATGGATGTGTTCCAGATTCTGCCCGAACTGGGCGGCGAGGGTTTCTCGGTCGGCCGCCGCTTCCAAGGCGCGGCCTATCAATTCCCGTCGCCGCGCGCGGTGCGCCAATGGCTCACCGATCTGGCCGTTACGGGACTGGCCGCATGACGTCCCAGCCCCTTGACCTGGCGGTGATCGGCAATGGCCGCACGGCGGCCCTGCTCGATCGCAACGCCCGCATGGTCTGGTGGTGCTTTCCCCGCTTCGACAGCGATCCCGTCTTCTGCCGCCTGATCGCGGGCGGCGAGGAGAAGGGGTTCTTCGATGTGGTGCTGGAAGGATTTTCCCACAGCCAGTCGCGCTATGAACGCAACACCGCGACGGTGGAGACCCTGCTGACCGCCAAGGACGGATCGGCCGTCAAGATCATCGATTTCTCGCCCCGTTTCCGCAATTTCGACCGCATCTTGCATCCGCCCCAATTGATGCGCCGGATCGAGCCTTTGTCGGGCATGCCGCGTATCACCATAAGGCTCCGCCCCACCCAGGACTATGGCAAGCCCATGTCGCGGCGCGTGGCGGGGTCCAACCACATCACCTATGGCGAGCCGGC
>Ga0182024_10008248_pt1 | contig 22073 bp, 15 predicted proteins | sample P32metaG_FD_120480 | JGI IMG/M metagenome (GOLD analysis project Ga0182024, IMG submission 120480) | Permafrost microbial communities from Stordalen Mire, Sweden - P3-2 metaG (Illumina Assembly) | ecosystem: Environmental > Terrestrial > Soil > Wetlands > Permafrost | place: Sweden: Stordalen...
CTGTCAGGCGGCGCCGAGTTGACGAAGCACCGTGCCATGATCAAAATTCACTTTTTCGGCGCACTATCGTCGAACCGTAGCATATCCTGCGCTACTGCGGCTAAGCAAAAAGCCAGCACGGCCATGACCGCTTGTCGACTGCGCCGGTCGTCCTAACCAATTTTAAGAACCTAAAGGAAGGCCGGCAGATCCTAGTCTAGGAACCGAATCAACGTTCCTTCGGCCCTTCTCTGGAGATTTCCCCCTGATGCGCCACGCCACCGATCTTGGCAGGTCACCGCGATGGTTACAATACTGCTGGCTGCGCGTCAGATATAGTAACTTGGATGTGTCAGCCCATCTTATTTGACAGGCCCGCCTACGGTCTTCTTCTGGTAATCGTTGAAGTTTAAATAGGTGTCTTCGCAAACGAACTCTATAATTTCCCACTTAGGCTTCAGTTTGAAAACCCGCTGGGCTGTCCAGGGCTTGGTATAAGCCTTTGAATCGTCTATGGTGATGTCATCCACCAAGGTGTCATGATCGGTTCGCCGCAAGCGTTCAATCAAGTGTAAGGCGTCGGAATGCGGGTGGCCCACGCGGTCCAGCCAGGTCTTGTCATTGAAGCCGATGGTATCCACAACCAAGGTGTCGCCATCCCAATGGCCAATCGCGTTTCCCATCCAGGTAGCGCTCAGATCCGCGGGATGCTGCCGGCCGTCGGTATTGATGTAGCGCACGAAATGGTCGTACTCAAAAACGACCACGACGCGACCGGGCGCCTGCATGATTTCCATGGGAAATGGCTCAAAATAGAGCCGAGGAATGCCCGGAGGGAAACAGTTATGGACCGGATCGGTGGAAGCCAACGTCTGGTCGTTACCATGAGCAGGCTGGTTCGCGCTAAGCTGCGCCTTTCCCCAAGCGGTGAGCGGCGCCTCGGTGCCTTTTTCGGTCAAGCTATTGCTCATCCGATCCTGTGTCCATACTCCCGAGAAATCCCGGGCCGACGATGGGTCTTTGGTAGCATTTGAGGTATTTGAGACGGCAGCGGCAGTTGGAGGCGCAGCATTCTGGGCCAATAGAGACGACGAGAATCCAACAGCCGTTAGTACCGCCAGGGCCGAAACCGTAACCGGTCTCCATCTCATCGTTCGGCTCCCCTCGAATCAAAAATCACAGTTGTCGCCATAAGAAGAATATCGCGGAACGTTGCGCGAACGAGGCTAAAGTACATAGGCAGCTTCCAGGTGTCAACTACGGATTTGCATTTGCATGGGGCGCGCACCGCGCCTGAGATTTTCAGGCGTCGCGCTTGAAGCAACGGCGCTTACAACGCAGCGGTGGCTTATCGTTCTAGCTCACATACGTCAGCCCCACAAGGGTAACCGGACAATCTGGCGATTTCGGACAGCGCATAAATTGATTATGGTATGCTGACGCTGGTTGCGGTTCATCCCGGAACTTTGACGGATTTTGGATATGGGAGAGGGCTTGGAGGGATGCGATTGAGAGGTAAAGTCCAGACAATTTTCCTGATGACGATGAGCTTGCTCAGCGTGTCAGTTCCGCTATTCGCACATCACGGCGCGGCGGCGTTTGACACCTCGAAAACAATTACGATGAAGGCGACCGTCACCGACTGGTTTTGGGCCAATCCCCATTGCTTCATGAGGTTCGACTATAAGAACGACAAAGGCGATGTGGAACACTGGGTGGTAGAGACAAGCAATCCGCCGGACATGATTAACAAAGGCTGGAGCAAGGACACATTGAAGGCTGGGGATCAAGTTACGGCCACGGTGTATCCCGTCAAAAATGGAAGACCTCTGGGTCGCCTCGTACATGTTGTGCTAGCCGATGGCAAGACTCTGGCCAATTAAGAAAACCGATGTACAAAGTGCGGAGGCCCGAGACGAGGTTTCAAAGTTGCTCGTCGCCGTTGCGTTTTACGGGTAAGTCACCTCAGCGAAGGAAGTTGCCGATGTTAAAAGCCGTAGTGGCTTCGACCGGAGTTTTGGCTGTAGTGTTGACACTTTCATTTTTGGCGAACGCTCAGACTACTCGGGCCACAAGCCCTAACGTAGGCGCTCCAATTGATGGCTGGACGCGGAAGCCCGTGCCGCCTTTGACACCTGCACAGGCGGAAGCGCCGGCGCCGCGCCGTGATATTTCCGGGATCTGGGATCCCGGCGACGGCGGCATTCAGGCCATGGGCGCCGGGACGGCACCGGAAGATGGAAAGCCAGGGCATGACCTACCCTATACCGCGCTGGGTTTGGAAAAGTTGCACCAGAGCAAGCCGAGCAATGGAGTTAGGAGTGTTCTTCCCGCGGAAACGAACGATCCGGTAGTTGCTTGCGACCCGCAGGGCATTCCACGCGAAGATCTTTACGAGCTAAGGACGACACAGATTCTTCAAAGGGCTTCTAATGTCGCCATCTTGTACGAATTCTTCAAAGTGTGGCGTGTAGTGTGGACGGACGGGCGAGAAGTGCCGACACGTCCCGAGCCGAGATGGTTCGGGTACTCGGTAGGCCACTGGCAGGATGATTACACGTTCGTTGCGGAAACGGCTGGGATTGATGAAAGAACATGGATCGATCGAGCGGGGCGTCCGCACAGCGCCGATCTGCGCGTCGAGGAGCGATTCCACCGCGTCAATTATGGGACGCTAGAACTTACGGTAACGATTAATGACCCGAAGATGTATACAAAGCCGTGGGTAGCTCTTGACAAGCTACGTTTCAAACTGCAGCCGGCCAATTTCGATGTCACCGAGATGATGTGCTCGCCGTCAGAGCTGGCGGAATATAACAAATTCCTCGGCGGCCCGGCCAGTGATCGTAATGACGAGAAAAAGAAGCAATAGTGTTGCAGGTGCAAAATCACAGGCTCTTCAAATCCAGGCCAGGATTGAAAATAGGAAACCTCACAACGTTATCCAAGATAAACGCGCCGATGGTGGGGACATGTATACCCTGCTGCAGTGAAGCACGGGCCGGAGGCGCCAGCGCAATCCTGCAACATACTCCGGCAAAGCACCAACGTACCCAGCCACAGCACCATCGATTACCTCCTTTCGGCGGCCTACACATCGCCTATAGGGGTGGTTTCCACGGCGGACAAGAAAGTCTGGGCGGCTGACGGCGACAGCACAGTCAAGGTGTTGGACGTTTGACCCTAGCTCCCCAACCTATCTGCAAATTCTTGCCTCGGTCAACACCGCGGGATTGAGTTCGGTATCCGCCTGCACGGGAGGACTAACCGGCATTCGCACGGACAGGGAGCGCGCAGAAGTTCGAAGGGAACTCGCTTATAGACCACGCAACCGAAGAGAGCGAAGTAAGACCGCAGTTTGTGAGGTGTCATTGACAAGCAGCAGCTTCCAATGCGTCGGGAAAGTGCAAGAGGCCGGGCGGTCTGTCAGACCGCCCGGCCTCTTTATGTGTGTAGCTGGTGGTTTACTGGATTAGTCGCGTGCTCCGGCTTTGTGGTCGAAGACCGCGATACAACCAGTGCCTTTGAGCTGCCCGAACGTTGCGCAAATCGTATTGTCGGGTGAAGTAGTTGTGGCTCGCACGGGACTGAATATGCGATTGTTTTCCGGGAAAGCGGACGCATTTCTGCCACCCATGTCGGGCACGTTTTGCAGCCAACTGCCGTCCTCCGCATCAATGACGCCCAATACGGTCGGAGCGGTTCCGCCTGTGGGAACGACCACGGTATTGTCGGTGGAAGTGACGTAGAAACGGCCATCGCCCGGGTTGTACCAGACTTCATCGCCGCCGCCAACATCTCGGACCACATGGAGGACGGCGCCGGTCAAGGCATCCACGATGATGGGCTCGCCGCATGCGGATATGAGAAGGTGCTGAAACGCACCGAGTGCTGCACCGTTAGCGCTGGTGCTGGTTCCTCCTCCCGGGATCGAGGAGCAAGGAAACGGATAGGTACTCACGATTCCGAGATTCAGATTCTTCGGGTCGATGATCGCAACTTCCGGCGCCTTCGTTGTGGTACCCGGCAGCGTGACCAGGAAGCGCTGCATTGCGGCGTCCCAGACAGGCTGCTCGGCGCCTCCAGCTCCGGTGAAGATGATCTGGCCGAGAATCTTGTAGGTTTTGGTGGAAACAAAGGTTGCATACGGCCAGGCCACGGCTGGTGCAGCCGCTGTGGGTGCATCGTTGTTGACCATGATGATGTGATCGGCCGGATCGTACCCGAGCTCGTCGGCACGGCCGCACGTATTCGTCGTGCCGTTATTGCACTGTTTACCGCCAGCGAAGGTGGGATCGGCGGTGTTAACTCCGCAGTTGGATGTGCAGCCTGGAGTGGGAACCAGGAATTTCAGGTAGTCTGCCGATTTCGGGTCCACGTCGGCCACCTGAAGCTTGCTATTGCCATCCCCAGCGAAAAGTCTGCCATCAGGTGTCACCAGCACGCCATTAGGCCCGGCTCCATTCGTACCGGGTGTTCCCGCGTAACCGGTCACTCGGGCTACATAAATGTCTTTCTCCGTATCGACGATGTCAACGGCGGAGTTTGACCTGTCGGCCAGATAAAACCGCTCGGTTCCGGGATCGGTCCAGGAGAGGTCCGTGCTTGCCAGGGGACTCCCTGGGATTGGAATAACATCACGAATGGTGACTGGAGTTTGCACATTGTGCGCGTGGTTTTCGGTATCCCGGCACTGGGCATTGTCCTGGGCGCGATCATCGCGATCCGGGCGTGCGCTTATGCTGAGAGTCAAGGCGAGAGCTACCCCCAAAATGCAACAGCCAAACAGTTTGGATTTCATTCGCACTCCTCCTGGGGACAACTGTAGATTGATTGGGAATGGCGCTAACTTCAGCAGGCCTCGTGTTAGACGTCCCCCGACTTCACTGCGAGGCTGCCTCGGTTAACGTGTGGGTGGACTCTATTGCCGGGGTGAGGCGATTGTCAACAATTAAGCATCGCAAAGTCTGGAGCCAAAGGGGGGTGTTAAGGCGGTCTTAAGGTTCACTTAAGGTTTGGCTTTCCCCACAGCGGGGTCCCTGATGCGATCGTTAAAATGATTTTCTTCCGACGGTGCACAGATTTCCTCGAAGATCGCTACTTTGGCTCTCACGAAGTTTATGGTATCGCCCACCCAGGGTGCGGTGTAGGCCTTGGGGTCGGTCAGAGTCATGTTCAGTTGCAAGGTGTCAGCGTCGACACGCTGGTAGCGCTCGACGAGCACCATTTGATCGCTATGCGGATCGCCAAAATGATCGATCCACGTCCTATCGTCATAACCATTGGATTCCACGACGAAGGTGTCTCCGTCCCAGTGGCCAACCGAGTATCCATTCCAGGCCGGGTCCGGATTTTTCGGAAGCGCTCGCCCGTCCGTCCAGATGGTGCGCCACAGGTCGTGATACTGCATGTGCTGCAAGACTCGGTCAGACGCCTGGACAAACTCGAAAGGCCGCAGATTTGCTTCCCATAGGTCGCGTGGATAGCCCATCGGCTCACAACTCGACACGTCGTCATTGCCCTCGCCAGGAGGCACTGACCTGGGACCGTAGCTGGGACGGGTGGCTTCGAACTTGGCCTTACCCCAAGGGGTCATGGGAGGAGGATAGCTCTCGGACCTCATCTCGATGGGGATACTCTTGTCTTTTATGTCTAGCTTCTTGTCGTTCAGCGAGTGCCTTTCGAAATTAGCCGTAGGCGTGGACCAAACTGCGGACAGATCATGAGGGTTGAACGGCTTGGGCTGTGAAAGGCGGTTCGGGAGCTCATCCGGCGGCCACGTGCCTGGCGCGTAGCCTGTTGTCCCATAGGTCTGGGCAAACGCGACGGACGAGCAAGCCAATATGGCGATCAAGGCTACCGTCGCCTTAAGCGAGCGAGTCGACAAGCGATGCAACAGGCGATTCAACAAGTTATTCATTACGTGATTGATCGGGTGATTTCGCATGTGAGGTTCTTCCGGAGGTTCATGCCAGAATCTCCTCTTCAGCGGACAAACTGCGATGCGCACAAGAGTGCGGGCGAAAATCAGTCCGCTGTCGCTGGCATCATTGGCCGACAATAGATGAGGCAGCGTTATGAATTACCGCGAGCGAAGCACAACAATAGGGCGTGAGTAACGAAGCTCCACCATAAATTCCGCCGTTCAAATAAATCCAGGCCCGGCTGATATTGTCGTTTGGACCTCCAAGATGGGCCACTTATACATCCGCGCTTCTTGCGAGTAAACCTAATTATTGTCGCGTCGGCGTAGAGTTGAAACCAATGTGGGAGGGCCTGGTGCCTCGCAACTGCGCAAATGATCGATGGCTGGATGGAAAGCCACCCAGCGTTGATGTTCACGCTTCCAATGAGCGGGCCGCGGTGGTGCATTTTCACCTCGACACCTGCCAGGCAGGTAAGCTTGACACCTATGCGTGCCGAAGATATGTTTTCCCGCAACGCGCAATCCGGACGGAACCCGCCTTTGGGAGGCATTATGATGCCCAGGAAATGGCTATTGATTTCAGTCGCGCTGACGATGACAACACTCTTGCTGGCGGGCAAGTCAACCCAAGCGCAGGGTATCGCCGATCTGCGCTTGTTCGAGAAAAGCTGCACCGGCTGCCACGGCGCTGCGAACGCGCCTCCGGGAGCGCCCGACGGCTTGCAATTGCGCAAGCTAACACCGGAAGCGGTATACGCCGCTCTGGGCAAAGGTGCGCACGCACAGATGACGGATGTCAGCGACGATGACAAGCGCATGATCGCGGCGTACCTGGGCGGCCGGAAGGTGGATGTTGGGAAGGTTACCGACGCAAAGCTCATGCCCAATCAGTGCCCAAGCAATCCCGGATCAAGCAATGCTCCGCTGCGCGACATAGCAGCGAGTCCCTCGTTCAACGGCTGGGGTGTGGATGGCACCAATGCGCGCTTCCAACCGGCAAAAGCGGCCAGGCTTTCCGCCGAGCAGGTGCCCAAGCTCAAATTGAAATGGGCTTTTGGTTTGCCCGCCGCAGAGATCATGTGGGGACAGCCGACGATTGCCGACGGGAAAGTTTTCATCGGGGCCGACACGGGTGCGGTTTATTCCATCGATGCTGCGAGCGGATGCGTGCACTGGTCGTTTCAAGCGGACGCCGGAGTGCGCAACGCGATCGACATTGCGCCGGCGAAAGGGGCGGCCGCGACGAAATACGCCATTTATTTTGGCGACGTGAAGGCCAACGTTTATGCGGTCGATGCGGCCACGGGCAAGCAGCTATGGAAGGTAAAAGTTGACGACCAGCCTGTGGCGCGCATCACCGGTTCGCCTACACTCTATGAAGATCGTCTGTACGTTCCCGTTTCCTCTACCGAGGAACGCGCCGCCGGTTACAGCAACACCTATCCCTGCTGCACGTTTCGCGGCAGCGTCGTGGCGCTCGACACCGGTACGGGAAAGCGGGTTTGGAAAACCTACATTATTTCCGAGACGCCTAAGGTTGTGGGCAAGACTTCCAAGGGCATACAAATTTTTGCTCCATCTGGGGGAGCGGTGTGGGATTCGCCCACGATAGACGCCAAGAACCATGCGCTCTACATCGGGACTGGGGATGCCTACAATCATCCGGTGCCCAAGACCACCGATGCCGTCATGGCTCTCGACATGAGCACGGGTAAGGTGCTTTGGTCGGTTCAGGACACGGAAAACGATGCCTGGCTTTCGGGCTGCGGTCCGCAAGCTACGTCGGAAAATTGTCCCAAGGATATAGGGCCCGATTACGATTTTGGCGCATCGCCTATTTTGCGGATGTTGCCGAACGGGCGCCGCATTCTGGTGGCGGCGCAAAAGAGTGGAATGGTCTGGGCGCACGATCCCGACAAGCAGGGAGCCGTGGTATGGAACACGCAACTCGTGGACAAACTGGCGCTGGGCATGATGACGTTCGGGGGAGCGGCGGACGATCAGACGGCGTACTTCGGTTTGCGCACCGGAGGAATTGCGGCCGTGGAGCTAGCCACCGGTAAGAAGAAATGGTTCACGCCCATTGACCAGAATCCGCAATCGCAAGCTCCGCGCAACGGTGAAACCGGGGCCACCACGGTGATTCCCGGAGTCGTCTTTTCCGGAGGATGGGATGGAACGGTCCGCGCGTTTTCGACCGACGATGGGCATCCACTGTGGCAGTTCAACACGCTGCAAGACTTCAAAACCGTGAACGGCGTAGCGGCCAAGGGCGGGTCAATGGGAGCGCCCGGACCCGTAATTGCGGGTGGTATGGTGTTCGTCGGCTCGGGATATGTCTTTGGCGCCGGGATACCGGGCAACGTGCTGCTGGCCTTTGCTCCTGAACCCTAGCTCTAGGTAGCGGAAGCTTAGCGGAGCCTTGCGTCGCGCGCCGTAGCGACACTTGCACAGCAGCGGCAAATGCGGCTGCGGGGAGTGCCTGACCCGGAATAGAATGCACCATGACCGTCACGACGCACCACGAATGTGGATGTACTTGCTCTCAATAATTGAGTTGCTCTCAATAGTCGAATACACCGAAGGCACTTTCAAGACGAGTTAGAGGTGGAGCTTATGAGAACGTTTATGAGAATGCCGGTCGCCGTCACATGCGCAATATTGCTGGGTGGAATTGTTTACCTGGGTGGGACTGGCCAATTGGGTGGGACCGTCGAACCGCCGCGGTTGCCTGAACGATCGCCGGTTGACGCGGCTGCGTGTGCGCGTTTGGCTTCGCTGCACTTGCCGAACGCGACCGTCACTTCAGCGCAAGCGGTTCCTGGGGGGAAATTTGCACCTCCGGCGGGCGTGGATGGGTCGTTTGCCGACCTGCCGGCGTTCTGCCGCGTGGCGATGACCCTCACGCCATCGCGCGATTCCGACATCAAAGCTGAAACCTGGTTGCCACTATCCGGCTGGAACGGCAAGCTTCAGGAGGTCGGAAATGGCGGATGGGGCGGCTCCATCCAATATGGTGAGTTGGCGGACGCGTTGCGGGGTGGATACGTTGCGGCGTCCACCGATACGGGGCACGTGGGAGGAAGCGCGAGCTTTGCTCTGGGTCATCCAGAGAAGCTGATCGATTTCGATTATCGCGCGGTGCACGAAACGGCGCTACAGAGTAAGGCCACGATTGCGGCGCTCTATGGCGCCGCGCCTCAATTATCATATTTCACCGGCTGCTCGGGCGGCGGCAGGCAAGGATTCATGGAGGCGCAGCGTTTTCCTCAGGATTTCGAAGGCATTGTCGCCGGGGCGCCGGGTTACGACCGCACCGATCAGAGTTTTCAGCTGGTACTCGTCGCGCAGGCGACACTGAACGATCCTGCGAGCAAGATCCCTCCGGAAAAATATGCGGTCCTGCATCAAGCCGCGCTCGATGCGTGCGATGCGCGTGACGGTGTCAAGGACGGTCTGATCAGCGACCCGACGCGCTGCAAATTTGATCCGGCAGTGACGCAGTGCAAAGGCGCCGACGGCGCGAACTGCCTGACGCCTGCTCAGGTGACAGCGGCGAAAAAGATCTATGCGCCGGTGATCGATCCGCAGACGAAGCAAGAGATTTTTCCCGGGTTCGAACCGGGCAGCGAGCTGCGCTGGGGAGGCACGTCCGGCGGCCCGCGGCCACTCGCCGTTGCCGACGAACTTTTCAAATACGTGGTGTTCAAGGATCCCAATTGGGATTTCCGGACTCTCAATCTCAGACATGACCTGGCGCTCGCCAGAAAGATCGACAATGGCGATTTGAGTCCCAGGTCGGCAAACCTGAAGCCGTTTGTCGAGCGCGGAGGCAAACTCCTGATCTATCACGGGTGGGGCGATCAGAATGTCGCGCCGCGATCTTCAACCGGCTATTACGAACGGCTGGTGGACACGCTAGGTAAGAGCCAAGTCGACAGTTCTGTAAGGCTCTACATGGTGCCGGGCATGGGACATTGCGGAGGCGGCGAAGGACCGAACGTATTCGACACCGTCACCCCACTTGCGCAGTGGCGGGAACATGGGACGGCGCCGAAAGAAATCATTGCGTCACAGGTAACCAACGGGGCCGTCAGCCGCACGCGACCACTATGTCCGTATCCCGAGGTAGGGCAGTACAAAGGAACCGGGAGCGTGGATCAGGCGGAGAATTTCGTCTGCCGATTGCCGAAGAGCTGAGCGGCGACTGGTCTTCGGCCGGCAACAAGGAACCAGAGGTTTGAAACTGATCCGGCGGAAGGAGGGAGTGACTTTGTCTGGCGCACGCCCAAGCCCCGTTAATGTTAGTGACCCTAGGACCTATCAAAGCGGATGTGATTAGGCATTTGAGCTGCCCGAAAAGGCCTTGCCAGGAACGATGGGTGTCTCAAATTACAGTGGATCAAGATCTGATTCGCAAATCGGATTCGCGGCGCGCGGCTCCGTCTGGCTGGAGCCGTTAAATGCAGCATGGAGTACGCCCACTGCTGCTATCGGAGAGCTATCGGAGCACTATTGGAGCACTATTGGAGCAAGGGAATGCTCGAAGCCGCGGGCGGCTGCGGGACCGATCGCAAAAATGCGTAGATGTCGGCTATTTGCGTATCCGACAGCACTTTGCTGGTGTAGGGCGGCATCTCATCTGACGGCTGCCGGCATTGATGGATGAACGCAGAAAAGGCGATGGGGTTGGGCGCGAGTCGCGGTCCGGTTCCGGTCCCACCCTGACCCTGGCGATCATGACATTCGTAACAGCCTGCGTAAGTGAAAAGTCGCGCGCCGTTTTCCGCGTTTCCAGCCGGGGTGGCGACCGCGGTAGCATCAGCCGCCGGCGCCACGGATTTCAGATACGCATAAACATCCGCAACTGTGGCGTCGGAAATCGCAACGGCTGAATAGGGAGGCATGGGAGCCTTCGCATTTCGAACCGCATCGAGAAACATCCCTAAATCAAATCTCGGTGGCGCGATCCGCGGCGCTACAACGGCACCCGCGCCGCCCTGGCCCTGATCGCCGTGGCAGGTCGCACACTTCTCGCTGGAGAAAACTCTCTTGCCGTTGTCTGCATTGCCGGCAGCCGAGTTACCACCCTGTCCAGCCGGTCTGGTCTGCTGCGCGGAGGCGTAGGAATGGCCGAAAATTGATAGTCCCGCCATTGCCGTGGCAGCCAGGACAAGCACGACACCCAGGACGCGGAGTGGATGCGCTAAGCGTTGAGCCATCACTTGGGTTCTCTCCTGTTCGCGACAGTGATCCGCAGGATGTTCATCAGTCTCAGTTCGTCTTCTATCATTCATTCACGTATCATTCCACCATCCACGTATCAACCCACGCGCCGAGGCAACGCTTTGACACTCCCGAGTTCGAGGGCCAATTAGCCAGCCAATTAACGGGGCTGGGTGACGGTATCGAGAAGCGCCGGTTGGCCTTTCTTTACTGCGGCGATAGCGCGCCGGATAGCTGGAGCCAAATCATTGGGATTATCAATCGGCCCTTCCGCATACCAGCCCATGCTCTGAGCCAGCTTGGCATAGTCAATGTTCGGGTCGGTGATTGTCGTGCCGATGCTGGCGCGATCGATGCCACGCTGGCGGCGGTCGGCCATGCGCTGGATATGCATGACTTCTTGATGATAGGCACGGTTATTATGCATGACGGCCAGCAGCGGGATGTGGTGATGCGCCGCGGTCCAAAGAACGCCCGGGGCATACATGAGATCGCCATCATTCTGAGCGTGAACATAGAACCGACCATACTTGCGGTGTGCTAGCGCGGACCCCACAGCAGCCGGCGAGGAGTAGCCGACACCGCCCGAACTGCCGCCAAATCCCCGCTGATAGTGTTTGTCATAAACCCACGGATAGCCGCCCATCCCTCCGGCCCAATCTTCGTTCTTGACCTGTGCCCAGACTTCGGCGGAAAGGCGGGGCAAGCTGATCGGGCTCGAGTCCCATCCATAGGTTGCAGCGGTGCGAGCGCGATCTAGAGCTGTCTTGCGCGCATCGACTATTTTGGAACCGCGCTCCTCAAACACTCTTTTGCGATCATCGGTGGCCAAGCGCTTGACCGCCTCGATGAGGGAAGGGAGAGTAGCTTCCGAATCGGCAGCCATGGCCAGATCGACTTCCGCATAGCGCTGGAAATCCTGGTAATTGCTCTTGATGTAAAGATCCTCGGTGGTGATGCTGATGAGCTTCGCACCCTTCCGCGTTGCCGGCTTCCAGGTGCGCTGCGCCTGATCACGAAAGCTGTTGGCGACACTCCAGAAATCGGAAACATCGAGGCCGAGGATCACGTCCGCATTCCTGGCCTGGACGTTACCACCACCGCCACCGCCGCCCGCATTGATAACCGGAGCCTGGAGAAAGTCACCGAGTTCCTTGAGGTGCGCCGCACCAGCCTCAGTGCGCCCGACGCGTCCAGCAATGATGACCGGATTTTCGGCCGCGACGAGCAGGCGTGCCGCCTCCGCCACGGAGCCCGAGTCCCCCTGCGGCGGAGCGGTAAGCGTGAGCTTAGGGATGTGCAGGGCCGCATCTTTGGGAATCGGGTCCTCTTGCAAGCCGCCATCCACCACCAAAACGACAGGCGACATCGGCAAAGTCATGGAGATCTTGTAGGCACGCACGGCTGATTCCGCGAAGTGCGGAAGTGAGATCGGGGTATCGTCCCATTTTGTATAATCGCGAACCATGGCCGCCGCATCCTGAGCACTGTGGTACCACTCGACTCCAGGACGCCGCTGCGTGGCATCGAGCGTGTTACCGAGCATGATGTATACGGGGACGCGTCCACCCCAGGCGTTATAAATCCCCATTGCCGCGTGTTGTAAGCCTACCGTGCTATGCGCCAACACCAGCATCGGCTTTCCTGCAACTTCCGCATAACCTTGGGCGAGGGCCACCGACGATTCTTCATGGCAGCAGGTAAGGAACTCCGGGGCCTTGTTGCCACCGTAGTTGATGATGGATTCATGTAATCCGCGGAAACTCGATCCTGGGTTGGCGGCAAGGTACTCAAAGCCCAGCGACTTAATCACATCGACCATGAAGTCCGAACCCGCGCGGTCGACCGTCAGAACTTCAACACCAGATGATGCTGCTGATTCTGATGTGGCATCCACTGGGGGCGCCGCCGCAGCAGCGACGAAGGGTTGGGCGTTAATGGCTGCATTGCTTGCAACGAGGGTGGCCATACCGCCAACTGCGGCATTCTTCAAAAAATTGCGACGATCCACACCCTTTTCGGACTTGGCCATGGCTAAGAAACCTCCTACCGCATTTGCTTTAGGCAGTACAGCACATCTTATATGTACTTAGACACGTTCCGTGTCAATGGCCATCTTTTTTTGACAAAACAGATACCCTCTCTGTTCGAGTGGGGCACCGGCGGCTGGTATGGACGGCCCATCGTTTCCCGCGGCGACGTTCGAATTCAGTAGGCATGTTGAAATTGAGTAAGTATGTCAGCAAGAAGCGACCCGGGAGCGTGAGCTTGCCTGCCCGGCATGGGAACAGCATTTCCGAACGAAGCGGCTAGCCCATGGTATGAGCGCGTTCAGGTTCGATCCTGTAGATGACCCGTATCTCTCCGGCGCTACGGCGTGGATAGGTATCCTTTCCGAGGTATTTCTTGGCCATTTTATCGATGTGCGCATCGGCGCCAAGCTCGGTGATATCCACCACGCGTCCGTGCACCGACAGATGACGGTAAGGGTTTTCCGGATCGAGGAGATCCAATCCAACGCGGGGATCGCGCCGCATATTTTTATCTTTGACGTGGCCTTTCACAGTGTTGATCAGGATGTGCCGGCCATCGTAATCGACCCAGACGGTGGTGACCTGCGGACTGCCATCCGGCATCAACGTCGCGAGTTGCGCGAAGGCCTTCTTCTGGAACAAGTCGAGGTATTTTTCTGGGATCGCAGCCACACTAGGTCTCCTCACTGATGCGATGGGCAAGGCCCGTGCCAGAACAAGAAGCCGGAACTAAGGGCCGGGCTTCATTGCTCGCTTTCCGCCGGTTTTAGCAGATACACGTGTTGGGTGAGCGCCGCATGAAGACTCATTCGCATCAAGACTAGGTGATGCGGTGATGCAGTAATGCGGTGATGCGGACGCGGCGGCCAGCTTAGCTAATAGGAACTTAGCGCCGTTTGCGTTTGCAGCGAAGAAGCGGTGTGCCGCTGCGCATTCAGCTGCGAAGTCTTCAACCAGTCAACTTGGGCCAGGTCCACGCTGCCTGCAGCGCCGCTCGTGAGCAGATAATTCATGGAGCCGTGGTCGGTCCGATAGTTTGTGACCGCGTAAATCTCACCCGATCGCAAAGCGATCAGCGTGAAGCGCACCGGCTGGTTCGCTACCGCGGAGCTCACCAGTTGCGGTGCGCTCGGCTGCCGCTCGGATGCCGTGTAGCGTTGCGGTGGGGTCGAAGCCGGCGCAGCAAACGATGCTCCGGAAGCTCCGGAAGACGATTCGCCAAAGAAGTGCCAGCCTGCGGCCGCAACTCTCGGCACAACGATATCGTCCATCAATCGCAGGGTCACCTGTTCTTCACCTTTTATTGCCGGACGCGGCCCGCGCGCCGGCAGAGCCAGAACCTTCCAAGGCCAGAGCACAGGGAACATCCATTCCACCGCGTCACGCGTGGGATGACCATGGCCCACGATGTCGCCTTGACGATCCACGCGAAATCCACGAGCGCCTATGATCTTGCTCGGCACCGGAATATCGGTGTTCGGAAGGCCGATACGATCGAATTCGATGCGTAGATAGCCCTTGCCTACGAAATGGCCGGGATCTTTGTCGGCTTCGAGATGGCCGCCTAAATAACTGCCACGGGGGAAGACCGAACGCCCAAATTCCTGCAGGCTAGCCAGGTGGCAAATGACGGGATCGCCCACGGCGGCGGTAGCGGATGAGAAATTGGGCTCTTCCAGAGTGCAGTGGATTAAAGTTCCGGCGGGTACGACGGTTTCCTGAGCCTGCAAAGCAGGTTGGAAGGCAAACAATAACAACGCAAAAATCGTAGAAGCAAACGCGCTGCGCATGACCCACCTCCAGCAGGTAGCGGCCAAGGAGAGCGACACGAAGAGGAACAAGAGCTGCCTTGATCCGCCGAGTGTAACAGCCGACGTTACGCCATTTTTGTTTTGCGAGCAATAGGAAGAATTTCCACGCCGGCAGCGAGCAAGTTATTGCGTTGCGGCGCTGTTGCAGCGGTCTGGGCTGAGCGGCAAATTCAAAATGGCTTGGCCATAGTCACGCTGTCGGCGCTCACGTCTTCACGCAAGAGAGACCACGGGGCAAAATTTGCAAGCTGTGCTTTTTCTATACGTGTGGCAACGGTGTGCAGGTGATGCGTGGATGTTTAGGGATGGAGCGCTTTTCGGATGTTCTTCAAGATGGTGGTTGGCGTTTTTCGAGCCAAAGTGGGTTTGGTGCGTTCGCAGTTATGAGCTGGAAGTTGCAGCATCCAGTGATAGGCGGTCATATCGTCTGTCGCGAAGCAGTGCACGCAACACCAGAGGTACAGCCGAAAACGGCGATAAATGGATTCGCCCCAGCGCGACGCGATAATCGAGTGGTTGTGGTCGAGGTTCTCGGCCCAATGCTTAGCCGTGAGCATGTAATTGATGCGGTCATTTTGCAGCATGCAGAGCTCGAGCGGTGTCTCCGTCAAAGCATCGAGATAACCGGGCAGGTGCAGGGGTGTTTCGTTCCCGGGATAGATGTATTTCAAGATGAACGATGAAAATGGATACTTGTGCGGCGAAGCGGAGGCGTCAAGATACACCCGCCCGCCGGGTTTCAAGAGTTTCTGGTATTGCGCAAGCGTCGCTCGATAGTCGGGCAGATGCTCGGTGACGCCAAGATTAACGATGGCGTCGAAGCGTTGGTTGGTTCTGTATTCGAGGAAATGCTCGCGGACCACCTCGCACGGCAGGTTCTCGCGGACGATCAGCTCGTTGCAGAAGGCTTCCGATTCCTTCGAAATGGTCAGCGAGGTGACGCGCGCGCCGCGCTTGCCGGCAAATTCGGTGAACGCACCCCAGCCGGCGCCGACATCGAGCACGCGCATCTCCGGTTGAATACCGGCCGAGCTGCATGCGGTGGCAAGCTTCCGCTGAATAGCGGACTCGAGGGATTCATCCTCACGCTCGAAATAGCCGTGCGAATAGCAGCGGAATTGCTGGTCGAGGAAAAACAGGTGGAGATCGCCGTCGGTATCGTAATGCTGACCAATCCATTTCTTATCGCTCGCGGTCTGACCGAAGACCAGACGCTGGCCGTAGGTAGACCACAAGTACGCGAGCATGTGACGATCCGTGAGGCTGTTTCGCAGATCGAATACAGCAAGGAGATCGCCGTCGATATCCAGATCTCCGGACAAGTAAGCTTCCGCTATGCGGATCTCGTCGAGCGACCTGACAGCGGAAGCCGCGCGGACGTTGTTCGCGGTCACGCGAAACTTCACAGTCCCATTGCCAAACCGCCAAAGCGGCTGTGCCGGCATTTGCATTTCGAAGGCGCTGCCTGCAGGAAGGCTCTTGGAAAAGGCTTTCTCGAGCGCTGTTGGAACCGGAGTCGCGCCGACGAATCGGCCGGCGTCGTCAACGGGGTCAGCTTCTGTACCCGAGATGGACATGTAACGCTTCATGGAAGCAAGACCTAGCTCGAAATTTCAGACGTGTCGGCGTGAGGCGGCGTCTGATGCTTTCAAGGCTGTGTGCCGCCCGTTTTTTCAAGGCTGTGTGCGGTCCGCACAAGCACCGCATCGGCGGTGCCACTGCCTGGTTATACCATCGTCCGCTGGGAAGCTCCGACGACCACACCCTAACACGCGCAGAATAAACCTATATGTTAGATTTTGTATCGACTTTTTTCGAGTATCAGCGGCGTGCCAGGCGTGCCACGCGCATACCATGTTATCTAGCGGGGTTATCTAGCGAGGAATCCAGTGCGCCTGTCCTGTAAACAAACCGTCGACCAATCCGATCTGATAGATCAAGAACATTCCAAAGGCGGTGCTGACGATCCCGGAGGCAACTCCCAGGTAGTTGCCGGCGCGCGCGAAACGATTGCCGGTGTATGCGATCGGCAAAGCGATCGCCGTAGTCATCAACATCATTCCGGCGATCGTTCCAACTCCAAAGACAACCAGATAGGCAATGGCCCAGAGCGGGCTATGGATGGTCGAGAGTACCAGCAGCGCTACTGCAGCAGACCCGGCCAGCCCATGAATCAGGCCGACGACGAGCGGGCGGAGAAGTTGGTACAAACCAAATCGGCCGACCACCCGGTCAAGCGAACTGCCAGCCATGCTGGTACCGTTCGGAGCCGCGGGTCTTACGGGTGACTGGGCAGGTGATTGGGCACGTGATTGGGCGGCTGACTGGGCCGCTGGTTGCGCTGGTGGGGTGAATTTCTCAGTCAACCAGCGAACGACACCCGTCAGGTTGAGGACGCCTAACAGAATCAACATAATCGCGACGGACAGCTCCATCGAGAGACCGACACGCGGCGGGATGACCAAGTTGAACAAGATTATGGCGGAGCCGACCAGGGAGATCGTTAGCGTATGCCCAACACCCCAGAGCATACCGATGAGCGCCGCATAGCGCAGGGAGCGCTCGCGGCTCACGATCGTTGAGACAGCCACAACGTGATCGGGATCGGTGGAATGCCGCATGCCCAAGAACAGACCCAACAGCACGATGCCTGCGAACGAAGCCACGTGACCTCGTGAAAGAAAGCCCGAACCGATTCCAGTGCTGAGCAACCCTTTCGCAGCGATACCCAAGCCCAAAATCAGCATGAAGCCGGAGGAGAGTGCGGGTAGCCAGCGTTTGGAGACCAGGCCGTCACCCTTCCAGCGGGCCATGAATTGCCGCGCGTAGACCATTAGCAGGCCGATGACGATCAGCACTGCAGCCAAGCCGAGGCTAAACGCAACGATGAGGAATAATCCCAGGCCGACTCGATGCAGAGAAAGCGCGCTCAGCAGAACTACGAGCGCCGCAGGACACGGCACCATACCTCCCGTAATGCCCAGGGTGAGAAGTTGCCTCAGCGGAACGCTCGCGTCTGCCGGTTCTGATGTTCCAGCCGTGGAAGGGGCGGTAGCGGGGGCTGCCGCGGAGGTGCGTTCTACAAATTGCGATCGTGTGAGCGAAGCGAACCAGTGACTGTGTGACTGGCCCGCCTGATGCCCGTGCGCTTCTGACTCGCCGGTGCACGCACGTAGAAAGAGGTAGGAGGCGAGTCCCGCGATCATAAGCCCCGAGATGACGCCGAGCCACGGGTACAACTGTTCCGGAACGATCCAGCGGGAGGCATACAGCGTGATTCCGCCAAGCAGGTACACCCCTGCGGTGTGCGCTGCCGTGACAATCAGCCCGAGCAAGACCGCATGCCGCGAAGTCCCTCGGGTGCCGACGAGGTAGGCCGCGACAATCGTTTTGCCGTGCCCGGGCTCAAGCGCGTGTAAAGCACCTAGCCCGGCGGCGATCAACGCAGCGGAAAATAGGAACCAAAAGCTCATGTTGCGGGCGGAGACCAGTTCGGTAAACCTGCTTCTGGGTGTCTTCTGTTGATTTGCCTGAAGACCGACAGCCGGGGCGGGAGCGGAATCTCGATCGATGAGGTCAGGCTGGGGGGTGCGAGGTTGGCGGTCGGTCGTGGGGGGCGTGGGTTGCAGAGAAGGTCTTGCGGCACTCGCCTTTGCTTGCGGACGCACGTCGTCAAGGTGGGGAACAGAGGCTGATGGCGTGGCGGGCCTGGCGATGGGCTTCGCCGCTGCCTGTGAAGGGGGCACTTGCGAAGTGGAGGCTGGTGAAGTGGAGGCTGGCGAAGTAAAGGGTACTTGCGGCAGCTTAAATTCGGCGGCGGCTTCCAGATCTTGCGGTGGGCTGTTCAATAAATCCGTGGGATAGTTGGACAACTGTGCGCTGCGATCGGTGGTCGGTGCCGAACTGCTGAGCAACGAAACGCCATCGCCTGCTATGACTACGATTTCCTTCCAGCCAGAATGGCCGGCAAAATTGTTGTCCAGGTAGTGGATGCGATGGGCAGAGCCGGACGAGAGATTTTCCACTGGCGCGCGATACACGAGCCCGAGCTTCATGGTCGGCAGACCGCCGGCTCCAGACGTGAAGAGCGCGTCTTGATCGACGGTACGAAGCTCCACCTGCTGGCCGTCGATTTCCAGCAGGAGTCCGGCGCGCAGTATGTTCGCCTCCTGAGCGAGATAAGGGGCCAGCGAAGGGTCGCCAACCTGCGCCACAATCCCACTGCTTTGGATCTCTTGAAAAGTTGGAATCTCGGCCATGTCGATGAAGTAGCGCACTTCGACATTTCCACCTTGAATGCGGATCGCAGAATAATGGCTGATACTGAAGTTGCCCATCGGGTGGGCAGAGCCGGCCTGCGGGATGCCGAGCCAGGCGAGCAGCACGAGGATAAGGACAGAAGAACGCACCAATCGATTATGGGTGCGCATCGGCAAGCCTCCTACCTTGTGTAACAGAAGTGGAAAATTCAGTTGCCCGGCGCTTCCCCTGAATATCGGGTGGTGTTTTCACTTGCGCCTCTTCCATGGAATTGACAATGGGTGACTCTCAGAGGCCGGGCCTGCCAGGAACTCGGTTCACCCCTTGTCGCACATAGGCCTGGGCACACATAGGTACGCAAAGATCGGGGATCTGGATGTGGCAAAAGGGAATATTTCAGCATAGCCGACGCGATGCAGCCCAGCCCGAACCCTGTGCGCCAAAAAAGGATACCGGATTTGACGGATTTTAAGCTCGCGCAGGGTACGCTTTCTCTGCTCTGTCAGGCAACGGATTTGCCAGTCGAGCAGGCGTTTGGCTGACATTGGGTGTTGCAACACCGGATTGAAACGGGCTTAGCGCTGATGCCCGGATTTAAATGTCACTACGGCCACGGACCGCGTACCGAGCGAGCTGGACAGAAATGCCACGGCGGCAGGTCTAATGGTGACATTGTTAGAAATTGCGGCAGGTGATCGGGTGCCCGAGCGGACGCCCTTCGGAATTAGCAAGAAATAACGGGGAAACGGAAGAAGGAATTCAGCGGTAAGACTGGCGGCGGGCATAGCCAAATCCTGGAGTGACATCGGTTACAACTGCTGCGTGCGGCTGCCCAGTTACGCATCGAACAGTGCAAAAGCCCCGCCGTTCATAAAGGGAAGGACGGGGGCACCTGGCTGAGACTGGACGGGGAAACGGTAAAAAAGTGACGGAACAACCGCCGCTCGCTCAGCGAGGCCTCACGGCTGATCCAGAGTGAACGTCAAAAAGGCCAGCCGGTCGTCGCGCTGGATTTGCAACGCAATCGACCCACCGGGCGGAACGGCTTTCAGTGCGTCGCGCAGGTTATCGAGTGTCGTCATAGGGGCGCCGTTGAACGTCCGTATAACGTCGCCCGTGACGAGGGGAATGTCGGCGGTGGCCTCCGCAGAGCGGGCAATTACCAAAATTCCATAGGGGTCGCGAAGACCGGGCAGATCCTGGACAATTTGCTGGTTGATGGCGACGCACAGAACTCCCAATGGCGCGATGAGGCTTTTTTCGGGATCGGCGAACGAGGCCAGTTGATCGACTTCATGGGGGCGCTGGATCACTGGCACGTCGAACTTCAAGCGCGCGGAACCGCGCAGCACTTCAAGATGTGCTAACTCTCCGGCGCCATGAGTCATCATGCGAAATCCGAAGTAAGGAAGGCTGTCGGTGGCTTGGCCGTCCACGGTCAAGATGATGTCCTGGATTTGTAGGCCGGCCGCGGCAGCGGGGCTCCCCGGTATCACGTCGGAAACGATAACCCCGGAATTGCGCGGCAGATGCAGAGCGGCGGCCAGCAAAGGCGAGATGGTTTGTACACCGATGCCAATTTCGCCGCGATGCACGTGTCCCAGTTGCCGGATTTGCTGGAACGAGACACCAATGATGGCGCTCGGAATAGCGAAGCCCAGACCTTCGTTGCCCCCCGATTGCGAAAGGATAAAAGTATTGATGCCCACCACCTCGCCGTTCACGTTGACGAGCGGGCCGCCAGAGTTGCCGGGATTGATGGGAGCATCGGTCTGCACATACACCATCGGCGAATCCGGATCGGTCTGCCGCGCGGTCGCACTGACAACGCCCATGCTCACGGAGTTTTGCAGGCCCTCGGGACTGCCGAACGCAAATACCAATTGGCCTTGCTGCAGGCCGGCATAATCGGCGAGTCGCAGCGCCGGCAGGTTCTTGCCCTCGACCTTGAGCACGGCCAGGTCGGCATCCGGCGCAATCCCAATGATTCGCGCCGGCAGGATGTCGCCACGATATGCCAGAGCATTGCTCGGAGTGCTGTCGCCCGAGGCTACCGGCAAAATCACTTGCACGTGTTCGGCGCCATTCACAACGTGCGCATTCGTGAGGATGTAGCCGGAAGGATCGATAATGAAGCCCGACCCGATGGCGTGCTGGCGGCCGATAATGACGTTCGCATTGCCTCGATTACTCTGTTGCACCGTTCCGTATCCGGCAGCGACAATCTGCACAACGCTGGGAGATACTTGCTTGATCAGAGCTTCCACGGAACTGTTGAGCCTGCGAAGCGTATCGGTTTCGGGTGCTGATTGCGCGGCCAAAGACGAACACGACAGCGCGACTGCGAGCGCGCAAAGCAGCAAACGCAGATGGGAGTTGAATCTCTCGCGGCAATACGGGGACGGTTGCGTCATGGATTCACCTCTCGCGTCATCGGTGTCTGTTTCGCCGATTGCGAACCTGCGCCGAGTGTTTTCGGGACAGGATAGGGATATTGTGGCACCGTTGGGATGCTTTCACATGGGTCATCATGCAGCCGCTTTGGTTAGATGTTCCAAGCCGCCGTTGCAGCTTGACTTTTCATAGGCTGGCGGTATACGACCCACTGTGACTCGGGCGAGTAAGGCGATGCCGGTGTTGACTTCTCGGTCTTTGTCGGTAAATTTGTCGGTAAAGAAGTTGAGAGAATGGCCACGGCGAGTGGCGCTTTCTCACATCAAAAGAAGTACGGCGAATTGAGGCTTAAATCATGAAGACAAAAACATTGTATGCGTTGTTGGCGGTGCTGCTGCTCGCTGTGGCGTGGCTCGGATTGCGCGTCAACGCGCAGAACAAGGC
>Ga0182024_10008249_pt1 | contig 22071 bp, 18 predicted proteins | sample P32metaG_FD_120480 | JGI IMG/M metagenome (GOLD analysis project Ga0182024, IMG submission 120480) | Permafrost microbial communities from Stordalen Mire, Sweden - P3-2 metaG (Illumina Assembly) | ecosystem: Environmental > Terrestrial > Soil > Wetlands > Permafrost | place: Sweden: Stordalen...
CCCAGCTTGGCGCGGACGTTGGCGAGCCCCCTCAACGCCGCCGCGCGGGCGGGGCTCGCGTGATCCAGCAGTGGCACGAGCGCATCGGCAACGGCGCCCGGCACCAGCGCGTTCTGCACGAACTCCGGTGCGACCTGTTCGCCCGCCACGACGTTGACGAGTCCGATTCGGGGAATGCGTACGACTCGCCGCGCGATCGCGTACGTCCACGGACTCGTGCGGTACGCCACGGCGAGCGGACATCCCGCGACGGCGGCCTCGAGCGTGGTCGTTCCGCTCTTGCACAGCGCCGCATCCGCCGCGCGCAGTACCACGAACGACGCCGATGCCACGACGGGAAATGGACACCGTGCCGGATCGAGCCGGATGCCGGGAGCCCCGCTCACGATCACCTGGAGCTGCGGGACGCGGCGTGCCACCTCCCGCGCCGCGGCGACGAACGCATCGAGATGGCGGCCGATCTCCTGCATCCGGCTGCCCGGAAACAAGGCCAGCACTGGACCATCGGCCCGCAGACCGAGCGCCGCCCGCGCGGCGGCGCGGTCCGGCATCGCCGCCGCGCGATCGAGCAATGGGTGCCCCACGAATGTCGCGTCGATGCCGTGCTCGCGCAGCAGCGATTCCTCGAACGGTAGAATCACCGCGGCCTTGGTGATGATCCGCGCCAGCTCGCCCAGCCGGTTCGCGCCCCACGCCCACACTTGTGGAGTGATGTAGTACAGCACCGGCACGCCCGCGGCGCGCGCCGCCGCGGCAAGCTTCATGTTGAAGCCCGGGTAGTCGACGCAGATCAGGAGTCCCACGGAGCCGCTCCGCAGCCGGCGGCGGAATTGCCGGAAGAGCGCGTAATGCCGCGGAATGTGGCGAACGATCTCCACGAATCCCATGACCGCCGATGACTCGATGTCTTCGACCAGCTCGACGCCGGCCGCCCGCATGCGCGAGCCGCCGATACCCACCATGCGCACGCTGGGCCGCAGAGCATGGAGCGCGGCCGCCACGCCGGCGGCATGAAGGTCGCCCGAGGCTTCCCCGGCCGACAACAGGACTTCGGTCACGAGTCCAGACGAGGCGGTTGAGGTGGGAACGCCGGGCTGCACACGCGATGCGGCCCGAGACGGCCTACGCGGTGGCCACCAGTAGCTGGCGCTCGATCTCGCCGACGATGCGGAGCGCGATGGCCAGCGCATCACGCCCGTCCTCGCCGGTCACCGTCACCGGCTGCTCGCCGCGCACGGCCGCGGCGAAGCTCTCGAGCTCCAGCTTGAGCGGCTCTCCTTCGGGCGCATCGAGCGGTACGCGCTCGACGAACGCGTCGATCTCGATGGGACGTCCCGCGCGCGCGAGCGCTGCCAGGTCGACTTCGCGGCGCAGCCGGTAGAACTCACCGGTCCCGGCGGCCAGATCGAGTGACAGATACCCGGTCGGCTGGAAGATCCGGATCTTCCGCAGCCGCTCCTTCGAGACGCGGCTCGCCGTGATGTTGGCGACGGCGCCGGTCGCGAAGGTGAGCCGGGCGTTCGCGATGTCGACGGATGAGGTGAGCAGCGGGACGCCGACCGCCGCGACATCGACGACCCGATCGGGCATCAGCGTGCGAACCAGATCGATGTCGTGGATCATGAGATCGAGTACGACGGCGACGTCGGAGCCCCGTGGGGTGAATGGGGCGAGCCGGTCACTCTCGATGAACCGGGGGCCATGGACGAGCGGCAGCGCACCTCGCACGGCCCGGTTGAACCGCTCGACGTGTCCGGTCTGGAGCACCACGCCATTCTGCCGTGCCACGTCGAGGAGCGCATCCGCCTCTTCCACGCTCGTGGCCAGCGGCTTCTCGATGAGCACATGCAACCCGCGCTCGAGGGCGGCGCGCGCGACTTCGTAGTGCGCCGGCGTCGGCACCACGATCGTGAGCGCGTCCACCCCGCCCAGGAGCTCGTCGAACGAGGCGAATGCGCGCACCGACAGCTCGCCCGCCACTTTTGCCGCGCGTTCGGGTCGCTCTTCGTAGAACCCGGCGAACTGGATTCCGCCCAGGTCGCGGAGCAGCCGGATGTGGTGGTAGCCCAGCGCGCCTGCGCCGACGACGCCGAACCGCGGTGCGCGGCCTGCGCGCCCGCCGGCGGTCAAAAGCTGACGCCCCGCGAACTGGCTTTCACGAACTCGATCAGCTCCTGGACTTCCGCGATCGGCATGGCATCGGCCGTTGCGGTCTCGAGTGCCTGTGACACGTTGAGCTCGGACCGGAACAGCAGCCGGTATGCGCGCTTGAGCTCCCGCACGGTCTCGACCGGAAAGCCGTTGCGTTGGAGGCCGACGCTGTTGAGCCCATAGAGCTTGATCGGGTTCCCGGCGGCGCGCACGAACGGCGGGACGTCACGCGCGACCCGCGATAGGCCGCCCACGAAGCTGTACCGGCCGATGCGCGTGAACTGATGGGCGGCCACCAGCCCGGAGATGGTGGCCCGATCCTGGATCGTCACGTGCCCCGCGAACTGCGAGCCGTTGCCGATGATGACGTGGTCGCCGACGTGACAGTCGTGGGCGAGGTGCACGTAGGACATGATCAGGCAGTTCCGGCCGACCGTGGTGCGCCGCGACTGTACGGTGCCGCGGTTGATGGTCGCGTACTCCCGGATGACGGTCCCCTCGCCGATCTCGACGACGGTCTCCTCGCCGTCGAACTTGAGGTCCTGCGGGTCGCCGCCCAGGATCGATCCAATCCCGACGGAGACGGACCGGCCCAGCGTGACGTTGCGCTCCAGCGTGGCGCGCGGCGCGAGCACGCAGCCGTCGCCGATCGAGCACTGCTCGCCCACGATCGCGTAGGCCCCGATCCGCACGCCCTCACCGACTTGCGCGTCCGGGCTGATCAGCGCGGTCGGATGGACCATCGTGGGCATGATGGCGGTCACCGGTCTCGCACCATGGCGGCCATGTCCGCCTCGGCGGCGACGTCGCCATCGACTTTGGCGACGCCGCGCATCTTGCACACGCTTCCCCGGATCTGCGCGATCTCGACTTCGAACCGCAACTGGTCGCCAGGCCGGACCGGCCGGCGGAACTTCACGTTGTCGAGCGACATGAAGTACACGACTTTGCTTTCGGACTCCGTCATGGCGCCCATGAGCAGGACGCCGCCGACTTGCGCCATTGCCTCGATGATCAACACGCCGGGCATAATCGGGTGGCCGGGGAAATGACCCTCGAAATACGGCTCGTTGATCGTGACGTTCTTGATGCCGACGATCCGCTTCCCTTCCTCGATTTCCAGGATCCGGTCCACGAAGAGAAAGGGATACCGGTGCGGGATCACTTTCATGAGCTCGTCGACCATCATCACCTGCTTCGGCTCCTTTGTCGCTTCGGCCATCCGTCGCTCCTGTCGTCCATCGGTCCGTTCGCCCGTGGCCGCCGCCCGGCCATCGCCGCTCCCTTCCTTGCGCGTCGCGACATCGGCCGCCCGCGGCTTCTCGCTCGCGGCCTGCGCGGCCCGCACCATCTCGCGAACCAGCGTGATGGTCCCGCGATGACTCGGGCGCAGCGCGGTCACGTGTGCCCGCACGCGGCAGCCCGCCAGCGCGAGGTCGCCCACGCAGTCCATTGCCTTGTGGCGAACGAATTCGTCGGGCCACCGTAATGTCGCATCGATCAGGCCGGAATCGCTGAGCACCACCGCGTTGGACGTCGACGCGCCCTGGATCAGGCCCTTGGCCCGCAACTCATCCACTTCGTGCGTGAAGCCAAACGTGCGCGCCCCCGCTAACTCGCGGCCAAAGGCGGCCCGATCGACGACGTACCGTCCGTGCTGGCGTCCGATCAGCGGATGCGCGAAATCGATCGTGACCTCCAGTCTGAGGTCGGATGCCGGGTGCGCCTCGTAGACCGACGCGCCGTCGATGACACGGACCGGCTCCAACAACTCCAAATACTCGGCTGGCCGGGTCCCATGCGCCACCCCGGCACTCTCCAGCGCCTCGAAGAACGGCCCGGCGCTTCCGTCCAGCACCGGCGGCTCAGGGCCGTCGACGTCGATGAAGAGGTCGTCCATGTCGGTCGCGACCACGGCCGCGAGCACGTGCTCCACGGTGTGCAGATCGGCGCCCGGTTCAGTGCCGACCAGTTGGGTGCGACGCTCGCTCAGCGCGGCGTTCTGCACGCGCGCTTGCACCTCTGGCGATCCTGGAAGATCGACGCGCCGGAACACGACGCCGGTTCCCTCCGGCGCGGGCCGGAATGTGATGCGGGAGGGAAGACCAAGGTGCAGGCCGATGCCTTCGAGCGTGACGCTTCGGGCGATCGTCTGGCGGCGCGGGCCGGGCGCGGCGACCATCACGTCGTTCCGGCCTGGTTGCGCCGGCGAGCCGGCCGCTCGGACGGCTCCGGCGGGCTGTCGCCATCAGCGGCGGTGCGGGCCCGGTCGTCCGCCTCCGCGAGCCGCTCCAGTGTGCGAATGAGCTTGGGCAGCTTGAACATCGCCGCGTGCGCGCGAATCGATTCCCGGTGCGGGCGAGCAGGGTATCCGGACCACGTCCCTCCCGCGGGCACATTGCCAAAGACACCGGCCTGCCCCGCGAGCGTCGCCCTGGCACCGATCACCACGTGTCCGCCCACGCCAACCTGGCCCGCGAGTATCGCACCGTCCTCGACCCGGGCTGAGCCTGCGATGCCGACCTGCGCCATCACGAGACAGAGGCGGCCCAACCGCACGTTGTGCGCGATGTGGACCAGGTTGTCGATCTTGGTCCCCGCTCCCACGACGGTGTCGTCGACGCTGCCGCGGTCGATCGCGGTGTTGGCGCCGATCTCGACATCATCGCCGATCAGGCATCGCCCGACGTGCGGGATCTTTGCGTGATGGCCCTCGCGGAAGATGTACCCGAAGCCATCGTTGCCGAGCCGCGCCCCCGAGTGCACGGCGACCCGGTTCCCGAGCTCAGTTCCGCTGCACAGGGTCACCATGGGGTGCAGCCGGACGTCGTCCCCCACGCTCACGCCGGCGCCGATCACGCAGTGCGACCCGATCCACGCGCGCGCGCCGAGCCGTACCCCATCGCCGATCACCGCATACGCGTCGATGGTGGCATCGGGGGGCAGTTGTACGCCGCGGCCGAGTCGGGCCGTCGGATGAACGGCGGGCACCCGCGGCGTCGGCTGATAGAGCTTGGGCAGGATCGCCAGGAGCGCGTCGGCGGGGCGGTCCACGACGATCCGCACTGGCGGCCCTGGATGATCGGCCAACTCAGGGGAGACCAGCGTCACGGCCGCTTTGCAGGTGGCGAACTTCGCGGCGTACTTCGTCCCGGAGAAAAAGCTCAGGTCTCCAGGGCCGGCCCGGTCGAGGGGGGCAACGGAGTGGACCGGGGTGGTGGAATCGCCCACCACCCGGCCATGCGTGAGGGTCGCGACCTCAGCCGCGGTCAGAATCGTCCGGCGTCCGTCCGCCAGCGGGTCACGCGCAATCCGATCTTACTGCGATGGCGACTTCGGACGGCCCACACCAGACGGACCGGCCGTCGGGCCTGTCGCCGGCTTCGTCGCCGCCGGCTTGGTCGATGCCACCGGGGCGCCCGGTGCCATGGTCCGGAGACGCGCGATCACCTGATCGGTGATGTCGAGGTTCTTGTCGGCCGCCACGACCGAGCCGCCATTCGCCTGCGCGTCGAACACCATCGCGTACCCGTTCTCCGCGCGCAGATCGTTGATGATCTTGTTGATCCGCTCGAGGATCGGCTGCACGAGCTCAGTCTGTTTCTGCTGTACCTGCTGCTCGAGTTGCTGCTGGCGCTGCTGGAACTGGGCCTGCTTGTCTCGGATCGCCTGTTGGCGGGTCGTCTTCACGTCGGGGGCGAGTGTTCCTTCCGATTTTGCGTAGTCGCCCAACATCGCGTTGATCGAATCGCCCATCGTCTTTTCCTCAGCCCGCGCGGTCTGCACGAAGCCGTTGAATTGCGACTCGGCGTCCACGCGGCCCGGCGCCTGTGCGAAGATGTCCTGCGACCGGATATAGGCGAGCTTGACCGCTGGGGCGGCCGTCGTCGCCTGTGCTCCGGCTTGGGCGGCTCCCACCGACGCCCCGCCGATTCCCAGCGACGCGATGGCTAGTCCCACCCGCATTGTACGGCTGCTTATCTGCATTTCGACTCCACAAGGTTGATCATCAATAGGAAAGTGCGGCGCGCGCTCGCACTGGCCCGGGCAACAGGCCCAGGCACTCCGTCAGAATATCTGGCCGAGCTTGAAGTGCAGCTCCCACCCAGGGTCTGGCTTGCCGGCAGCATTGACCTTGTCGAACCCGTAGCCGTAGTCGAGGCCCAAGGGTCCCAACGGGGTCACGATGGCCACCCCGACACCGGCTCCACGGAAGAGCCGGGCAGGATCGAACGCCGCCGCCGAAGCATACACGTTTCCAGCATCGAAAAATATGTCGCCGTAGAGGGAACTGTTGACCCGCAGCCCCATCTCGGTCGTTGTGGTCATGAAGGCGTTACCAAAGGAGGCCGTCGTAGCGTTGAACTCGCCAGTGGTCCCCAGGAAGCCCGCCGGGCCGATCGAGAACTCCTTATACCCGCGTAACTGCTCCCCGTATTGGGTTCCGCCCATGGCGAAGGCCTCGGTGGCAAAAAATGGCCCCGAATTCCCGAACAAGGCTCCGCCACGGGCCTTAAAGCCCAGAATGAGCGCCATGGGCTCCGATCCGAGCCCGCCCCCCCCGAACGTCGCTAGGGTGGAGTACCCCCGCAGCTCGGCTACCGCCCGCTGGAAGGTCGCGGCCCCGCCCAGCGGGCCACCGTTCGACTCGAGCTGGATCGTCTGGAGCCCGCCCTGTACCGCGAAGGGGAGCCCCACCCGCGTATCTCGCTGGAGTGACAGGCCGAGTGCCGACCGGACGCACCCGTGGCATTGGGCGGCCAGGCTTCCAAGCAGCGTCGTCGTATCGCCGTTGTAATGGACGCCCTCCAGGGTGTACGACACGAAGACACGCGTATAGAGCGACCGGGCCACTGGAATACCGATCTGGAGGCTCCCACCTACGCGGGTACTCTGCCCAAGATCGCCGATCGTATATCGAGACTCGGTGTTGTAGGCGGAGAGTGTCCCCGAGATCCGCGACTCTCTGATCGACGGGTCGGTGTACGAGACAGTCGCGTTGTTGATATATCGGCCGAACTGCCACTGAATCGATCCCTTCTTGCACTCGCCGAACAGATTGGGCTGATCGAAGCCGATGAATCCACCGACTCCGGTGCCCTGCCCCGTCGACGCTCCGAAGTTCACATTGCCGGTGTGCTTCTCCTTCAGGTGGAACACGAGGTCGACGTCGCCTCCGGAATCACCTGAGGGCCGCACATCGGGCTGCGGGATCGGACTGTCGAAGAACCCGAGATTGCCCAGGTTCTGGTAGCTGCGGATGAGGCGGTCCTGGCTGAACACGTCGCCAGGGATGATCACCAGCGCGTCGCGGATGCAGCCTTCCGTCGTGTAATCGTTCCCGGTGATCTCGATGCGGTTGATGATCGCGGGATTCTTCTCGTCGATCTCCCAGCGGAGGTTCACCCGGGGAGTCGAGTCGGGGCCCATGACACGCTCCGTCACTGGCCGGATCGAGGCGTAGATGTAGCCCTCGTTGCTGTACGCGGTCCGCAGCTTGGTCGTCGCGTCATCCCAGCGGCTGCGGTCGAAGACTCCGGGCGGCGGCCGGTGTCGTTCGAGCAGCAGGTCCGTCGCGCGCTCGGTCAGCGTGGCCGATGTCAGGGTGAACGGGTAGAACCGCCGGATTTCCTCGGTCGAGAAATGGCGGTTGCCGATCACGTCGAACGTGCCGACGCGATATTGCTTGCCCTCGGAGATCGTCAGGTCGAGCAGCGCCTTGCCTCGAGCGCGATCGACGATGATCGTGTCCTTGAGTACCTGGAAATCCACATACCCCAGGCGCGCATACATCTCGGGGAGCCGCTCCGCGAGGTCGGCGGCAAACTTGTCGTCGTCGAACTCGCCGTTCCGGAACCAGAGAAATCCTTCCGGCTTGGTCTTCATCGCGCGAACGATCTCGCGATCCGACAGTGCCTCGTTCCCGCGGATGCGGATGCCGGACACGGCCAGGCGCCGCCCTTCATCGATATGGAACACGATCGAACTCTTCCCGGCGACGGTCGTCGTCTCGGGAACGATCTTGGCCAGAAAGTATCCCGCGGCCTGGTACACGGAATCAATCCGCGTCGCGGCCCGCGTGACGTCGCCTGGCTCGAGCGGCTTGCCAGGTGTCAGGTCGATGAGGTCGTGAAGCGTCTTCGAGCTGATCCGCTTGGCGCCCGTGACGTCCACTCCGCTCATGACGAGCCGCTCCTTGACCGAGATGAGGAGGGTGTACGTCTGGTGCGGGTCGGTACCGTGGATGTTGCACGTGATTTGCACATCCTCGAACTGCCCGGTGGCGAAGAGACTCTTGATCGCCTCCTGCAGCGAACGGGCGTTCAGCGGCACGCCGGCGACCAGCCCGGCACTCGCGCGGACGTCGGTTTCGGTCACGCGGCTATTGCCGGTGACCGCGACCGAGTCCGGCGTGGCGCACCGGCCGGTGGTATTGTCTTGGGCAAAGGCACGCGCGCCCGGCCCGAGCATCAGCAGGCCGAGCGCGACGCACAGGGTGTGCCGCATGGGCGATAATATACACGGCACCCACGCGTACAGGTCCAACAACAGCCACGAATTAGCCGCTCGCTGCCCGCGAATTACCCGCTCTCAGATGGCGAACAGCCGGCCCGCGAGTCGCGAGCCGGCTGTCCATCATCCACCACGTGACGCCGGTTCCTGCTTTCTATCCCGGCACCTGTCCCAATCGCGGCTCATGCGCCGCCTGGTGCTGTCTCGCTCAGTGAGCCGCTGACGCGGTGACGCGGAAATCCAGTTTGGAACCGTCCGGCGACACGTCGACCTCCACCTCGTCGCCTTTCTGGAATTCCGCCTGCAGGATCTTCTCGGAGAGCGGATCCTCGATGTAGCGCTGGATCGACCGCTTGAGCGGACGGGCTCCGAAGTTCTCGTCGTATCCATGTTTGACGAGGAAGTCCGTTCCCGCTTCCGTGAGCTTGAGCGTCAGCTCTTCGTCGACGAGCCGCTTCTGCACATCGCGCAGCAGGATCCCGACGATCTCCCGGATATGCTCCTGCGACAACGGGTGGAAGATCAGCACGTCGTCCAGCCGATTGAGGAACTCGGGGTTGAAGACATGGGTCATCTCCTCTTTCACCTTCTCGGAGATCCGCTCGAAGCTCTGCCGGGTGTCCGGCGCCGCGAACCCGAGCGACTTGCCCTTGGTGATGTCCTTCGCCCCGACGTTCGACGTCATGATCACGACCGTGTTCTTGAAATCGATCACCCGGCCGTAGTTGTCCGTGAGATGCCCTTCGTCGAGCACCTGCAGCAGGATGTTGAACACATCCGGATGTGCTTTCTCGATCTCATCGAGGAGCACGACGCTGTAGGGCTTGCGCCGCACGGCCTTGGTGAGTGTTCCCGAGTCCTCGTAGCCGACGTATCCCGGCGGTGCGCCGATCAGCCGCGACACGGAAAACTTCTCCATGTACTCCGACATGTCCACGCGGATGAGCGCACCGGAGTCGGCGAACAGGAACCGAGCCAGCGCGCGCGCCAGCTCCGTCTTCCCGACGCCAGTGGGTCCGGCAAATACGAATGAGCCGATCGGCCGGTCGGGATCCTTGAGTCCCGCGCGGCTGCGCCGGATCGACCGGGCGAGCGCCCTGATGGCCTCCTCCTGAGCGACCACGGACTTGTGGAGCTCCTCTTCCATCCGCAGGAGCCGAGCAGTCTCCGCTTCCTGGAGCCGCGTCACCGGAATCCCGGTCCACCGGCTGACGATGAAGGAGATCTCCTCTTCACCGAGTACCGGACGGTGCGACTGGCGCCGCTTCTCCCACTCTTCCTGCTTGCGCCGGATGTCGGACTGGAGCTCGCGTTCCTTGTCCCGCAGTGATGCCGCACGCTCGAAGTTCTGGTCGCGGACGGCGGCTTCCTTCTCGGCGATGTTTTCCTCGAGCTTCGCCTTGAGCGCCGCCACTTCGGGCGGCGGTGCCTGCGCAGCCAGCCGCGCCCGCGCACCGGCTTCGTCGATCACATCGATCGCCTTGTCCGGCAGGAACCGGTCGGTGATGTAGCGCTCGGAGAGCTTGGATGCCGCGACGAGTGTCGTATCGGGAATCGTGACCCGGTGGTGGTCCTCGTACTTCTTGCGAAGTCCCTTGAGGATCTCGACCGTCTCTTCGATGGTCGGCGGCTCGACGATCACGGTCTGGAAGCGCCGCTCCAGCGCGCCATCCTTCTCGATGTACTTCCGGTACTCGTTGAGTGTCGACGCGCCCACGCACTGCAGCTCGCCGCGCGCGAGCGCGGGCTTGAGCATGTTGCTGGCGTCGATCGCGCCTTCGGCCGCTCCGGCTCCGACGAGCGTATGCAGCTCGTCGATGAACAGGATGATGTTCTTGTTCTGGGCGATCTCGTTCATGACCGCCTTGAGGCGCTCCTCGAACTGTCCGCGATACTTGGTGCCAGCGATGACGGCGGCCATATCGAGCGACAGCACCCGATGGTCGCGCAGCGACTCCGGGCACTCGCCGTTGGCGATCAGTTGCGCGAGCCCCTCGACGATGGCCGTCTTGCCCACACCCGGCTCGCCGATCAGCACCGGATTGTTCTTCTTGCGCCGGGTCAGGACCTCCATCACGCGCTCGATCTCTTTGGCCCGTCCGATCGTCGGGTCGAGCTGGCCCTCCGCGGCGAGCTGTGTCAGGTCGCGGCAGAAGTGATCGAGGGCCGGGGTCTTGGACTTCTTCTCGCCCTTGGAGGGCGACGAGGACGCCGGCGTCGGCACGCCCGCGCCCTGTTGCGCCGTCGCGCTGCCTGCCTGCGGCATCTCGGTCCCGAGCAAGCGCAGGGTCTCAGTGCGGGCGGCCTCGAGGCTCACACCCGCATCCGTCAGCACCTGCGCGGCAATGCCCTTCTCTTCGCGCAGTAGTCCGAGCAGGAGGTGCTCGGTGCCGACGTAGCTGTGATTGAGCTCCCGGGCCTCGCTCATCGCCAGTTCCAGCACCTTCTTGGCGCGCGAGGTATACGGCAGGTCCGGACCGGTGGTCTGCGCTGCTTTGCCCTTCTTGACCGTTTCCTCGATCTTCTGCTGGATCTCGTCGAGGTCGACGTTCATGTTCTGCAGCACGGCCGCGGCCACGCCTTCGCCTTCGCGAATCAGCCCGAGGAGGATGTGCTCTGTCCCCACGTATTCGTGGTGGAGGCGAGCTGCCTCTTCACGCGCCATCGCCAGGACCTTCCGGACCCGTTCCGTGAAGTTGTAGCCGTTCATGACGCCCTGACCCCCTCACTCTTACAAGCCGCTGCACCCACGCCGGGGTGGAGCGCCCGCTCGGCACCGTCAATCGTGCGTCGCGGCCTCGTTGGCGAGTGTCTGGCGCACATACCGCGCTCGCGCCAGGTTCGACTCGCTCTCCGTCAGCGCGCGCCCTTCGGCGTGGGCGAGATGCGCTAACTGGCTAAATATCAGGAGCTTGTTGAGAGTATATACACTCAGGCCAGAGATCAGTTTCAACCCGACCGCCAACCGCACACCACTCAGGTAGTTCATCGCCTCATCGAACGTGAGGCTTCGAGCATACCGCAAGGTGCCGTACGCCCGCCACACCTTGTCTTCAATAATATAACCGGCGTCGCGCAGCAACAGCCGCCGGGCATCTTCCTCGCGCGCGATCACCGTCTTGACGACGCGCACCAGGTCATCCAGTAACTCGTCCTCGGTCTTCCCCAGCGTCGTCTGATTGGAGATCTGGAAGAAATTCCCGACGACGTCGCTGCCCTCGCCGTACAACCCGCGATACGTCAACCCCATTTGCTGCAGGCTCGCCAGCACTTTGCTCATCTCTTTAGTGAGCACAAGCCCCGGCAAATGAATCAGTACCGACGCCCGCATCCCGGTTCCAACGTTGGTTGGGCAGGCGGTCAGGTATCCGAACTCGTCATGAAACGCGTACGGGACCTTGGAGCCCAATTCCCGGTCCAACTGGCGCACCGCCGCGAACGCCGCCGGCAGCCCGAATCCCGAGCGCAGCGCCTGCAGCCGGAGATGGTCCTCCTCATTCACCATGACGCCCACGTCGGGGCCGAGAAACACCGCCGCGCCGCTCCGAACCGGGTGCTGCGCGTCCAGCCCCGCCAATTCCTTGCTAACCAGGTGCCGCTCATGTAACAGGAGCCGGTCCGTTGGTGGCAACTCGTCCACGCGGAGCAACACGCTATGGGACAGACTCTCGACTTCGCGGGCGGCATCCCGGACCTGTGTCAGCACCCGGAGCCGCTCTCCATCGCGCGCCCGCCCGGTGAACGCGTAGCCTTCGACGTTGCGGGCGAGACGGATGCGGGTCGAGAGCACGATGTCCGCATGGTCGCCCGACGCGTCCATCCAGCTCACGCCGCCGTCCGGAAGGAGCGCCAGGTCGAGGGTCATTCGAGCACCCGGATCCGGTCTCTGATGTCGGCCGCCAGCTCGAACTGTTCCCCCTCGATCGCCCGGCGGAGCCGGTCGCGGAGCTCGCCCAGCGTCACGGCCTTCTGCAGCGCGTCGGGCCGCGGGGGCTCGTACTTCTGGCCGATGTGACGTCCACTGCCGTGCACCCGGCGCAACAGATCCCGGAGGCTCGACTCGAAAGCGCCGTAGCACTGTGCGCATCCGAGACGGCCGGTGGCGCGGAAGTCGGCGAAGGTCGCGGAGCAGAAGGTGCAGCGCACCGCGTCCCGCGCGTTGGCGGCCGCCGATCCGCCGCCCGTGACCAGTTGCGCCTGGACTTTCTGCAGCATCTCGCCGAGCGGCGGGCTCGCGGCGACGGTCGACTCGACGCCTCGTTTCGCAGCACACTGCTCGCACAGGTGCAGCTCCTTGAGGGTGCCGTCGACGGCTTGCACCAGCTGGACGACGCTGTCGCGCTCCTTGCAATCGTCGCACTGCATTACGCCACCCCCTCACGCGCATCCGTCGGAATCAGCCGGCCATCGGCCAGTGACAGCACCCGGTGCGCCCGAGCCGCGAGCGACCGGTTGTGGGTCACGACGACCATCCCTACCTCGAGGTCCCGCGCCAGCTCCGCGAACAGCTCGTGCAGCCGCTCCGCATTTGCGTGGTCGAGGTTCCCCGACGGCTCATCTGCTAATAATACAGCGGGGTCGGCCACCAGCGCGCGCGCCACCGCGGTTCGCTGCTGCTCCCCGCCGGACAGCTCCGCCGGGCGATGGTGCATGCGGCCGCTCAGTCCCACACGTGCCAAGAGTTCCTGTGCGCGGCTCCGCGCCGCCGCCTCCTCCACGCCGCCGATCCGCAGCGGCATCATCACGTTCTCGAGCGCCGAGAACTCGCGGAGCAGATGATGGAACTGGAAGACGAAGCCGACGGTCCGGTTGCGCAGGGCCGCCACCGCATCGTCGGACAGGCCGCTCACCGGGTGACCGCCGATCACGACGTATCCGCGGCTGGGGCGGTCGAGCGCACCGAGGACGTGCAGCAGGGTGCTTTTGCCCGCACCGCTCGCGCCCACCACCGCGACCATCTCTCCCTGCGAGACGCCCAGGTCCACGCCCGACAGCACGGGGAGCAGCGACCCATCCCCGCCCCGGTACGACTTCCACAACTCGTGCGCTTCGAGTACGACCGTGGACATCGTGGACTCCGCTACTCGTGCCGGATCGCTTCGATCGGATAGAGCCGCGCCGCCTGCAACGACGGATACAGCGTGGCTAGCGAGGCGATCACGAGACTCGCCACGATCGTGAGGATGACATCCAGCGGCTGCACCGCCACCGGCATGTGATCGATGAAATAGATCCTGGGGTCGAGCTTGATGAACTTGAAGCGTTCGAGCAGGACCGCGCCGCCGAGTCCGACGATGAGTCCCATCAAGGTCCCGACCGCGCCGATCACCAGTCCCTGGGCCAGGAAGATCCGGCGGATCGACCGTGAGGGCATCCCCATCGCTTTGAGGATGCCGATCTCGCGCGTCTTGTCCGCCACAACCATGGTCAGCGTACTCACGATGTTGAACGCGGCGACGATGATGATCAAGAGCACGATGAAGCCCATCGTGAACTTCTCGAGCTTGAGCGCCCGGAAGAGTGAACTGTTCTGCTGCTCCCAGTCCTCGGCGCGATACGGATACCCCAGCGCGGTCTCGAGCGCGCGCGCCACGCCCGCCGCGCTCCACCGGTCAGTGGTCTTGACCTCGAGTCCCGTCACGGCGGAGCCGAGCGAGGCGAAGTCCTGCGCCACCGGCAGGGGCATGTAGATGTAGGAGTTGTCGTACTCGTACATTCCCGTCTCGAACAACCCCGTCACCTCGAACGTGAAATAGCGCGGTGTGAAGGTACCGAGCACGGGGTTGATCTTGTTGCCGGCCGGCGGTGCCAGCATCCGCACCGTGTCCCCCGGCGACAGCGACAGCCGCTCGGCCAGCAGCTTGCCCACGACCACGCCGCGAGTCCGGCCGTCGGAGCTCGCGAAGCGGAAGTCGCCGGCTCCAGGCATCGCGTGTTGCCGGATCGTCGTCACCTGGTCCACGTGCGGCCCCTGCGGCTCGATCCCCATCACCTGCGCCGCCTCGACGTAGTTGTGCCCCGCGCTCACGAGTCCCTCTGTCAGTACGAACGGCGCGGCAGCGACCACTCCGTGGAATCCCTTCACCTTGTCCAGCACCGTCTGCCAGTCGTCGATCTTGAGATCCTGCCCGTAGTTCAGAACGCGGAGATCGGGGCTGCCGACGAGGATCTTGTCGCGGAGATCGTTCTGCAGGCCGTTCATGACTCCCATGATCAGGATGAGGGCGCTGACGCCCACCACCACGCCCCCGATCGCGACCACGCTGATGAACGACAGGAGCCGCGAGCCCTTGCGGCTGCGGAGATACCGCCACGCAATTGCCCACTCGAGGCGGCCGGACACGCGCGTGCGCGGCCGCAGCGCGGCTTGCGTCCGGTCGTCGAGTGCTGCCGCGCCGGCCGTCACGGCGTTCCTCTGGCCACTTGTGCTTCGGGCCGCATCGCGGGGAACAGGATCACATCCCGAATGTGTGGGATGCCTGTGAGATACATCAGCAGCCGGTCGATGCCGATCCCCACGCCGCCAGTCGGCGGCATCCCATACTCCAGGGCGCGCAGGTAGTCCTCGTCGACCCCGGGCGCCTCTTCGTCGCCGGCGGCGCGCAGGCGTGCCTGTGCCTCGAACCGCGCGCGCTGGTCGATCGGGTCATTCAGCTCGCTGAACGCATTGGCGAGCTCGCGCCCATTGGCGAATAGCTCGAACCGCTCGGTGAGTGCCACGTTCCCTTTCGCCCCCGCGCCGACGCGCCGGCGCTTGGCGAGTGGCGAGAGCGGCTCCGGGAAATCAATCACGAACGTCGGCTGCTCGAGCTTCGACTCGACGGTCTCCTGGAAGACGGCATCCAGCAGTTGCATGGGGCCGAGCGAATCGGTATCCGCGACGCCCAGTTCGCGCGCGAGGGCGCGGAGGCGCTTCTCGTCACCCATCAGCGTCCAGGGATCCTGCCCCACGGCGGCGCCAAGCGCCGGCATCCACTCGACGCGCGGGAATGGCGCCGCGATCACAGGCATCTTGGCGCCCGCATCCGGGACGCCGCGCACGGCGGTCGCCGCCGCCATCACCAGCGCCTCGACGACGCCCATCATGTCCTCGTAATCCGCGTACGCTTCGTAGAACTCGAGCATCGTGAACTCGGGGTTGTGCGAGCGGTCGATTCCCTCATTGCGGAAGTCGTGCCCGATCTCATATACCCGCTCGAGCCCGCCGACGATCAACCGCTTGAGGTACAACTCGTCGGCGATCCGGAGGAACAGCGGCATGTCGAGCGCCTGATGGTACGTCGTGAACGGCCGCGCCCTGGCGCCGCCATACACCGGCTGGAGCACGGGCGTCTCCACCTCGATGTACCCGCGCGCGTCCAGATAGGCCCGGATCGCCGTCACCATGCGGGCACGCGCGACGAACACGGCGCGCACATCGGGGTGCACCGCGAGATCGGCGTACCGCTGCCGGTAGCGCTGCTCCGGATCGCTGAACCCCGAATGGCGCACGACGTGGCCGTCCACCGTCTCCTCTTTGCCGAGCGGCAGTGGGCGGAGCGATTTGGACAAGAGCTCCACAGACTCGACGCGGATCGTCGGCTCACCCGTCCGTGTCCGGAACACCGGGCCTTTCACGCCGATGACATCGCCGAGGTCGAGACGCGCGAGCAATCCGTATGCGTCGCCGAGCGCATCCTGGCGGAAGTAGAGCTGGATCTGGCCGTTCTGGTCGGCGAGATGCGCGAACGTCGTCTTGCCGTGTCCGCGCCACGACACCACGCGGCCCGCCGTCGTGACGACCGGCCCTTCCTCGGCGCCCTCCGCAAGCGCGGCGCGCGCCTCGCTCGCGGTGTGCGTGCGTCCGAACCGATACGCGAACGGCTCGACGCCGGCGGCGATCAAGGCGTCGAGCTTGGCGCGCCGGTCGCGGAGGACGAAGTTGAGATCGTCGGGTGCGCCCTCGACCGCGGTCACGCGGCGGCCGTCCCGTTGGCGCCACCGGCCCGTCGCACGGACGCCTTGAGATACGCCTCGATGAAGGGATCGATCCCGCCATCCATCACCTTCTGGACATCAGGGATCTTGAGCTCGGTCCGATGGTCGTTGACCATCGTGTATGGCTGGAACACGTAGCTGCGAATCTGGCTGCCGAACGTGACATCGGCCTTGGTCGCGTCCAGGGCGGCCTTCTGGGCGGCCTGGCGGTCCGCCTCGAGCTGGTACAGCCGGTTCTTCAGCATCTTCATCGCAGTCGCCTTGTTCTTGAATTGCGACCGCTCCTGCTGCGAGGCCACGACGATGCCGCTCGGGAGATGGGTGATGCGGACCGCGGAGCTGGTCTTGTTGACGTGCTGGCCACCCGCGCCTGACGCGCGGTAGACATCGATCTTGAGATCATCATCGCGGATTTCGATGTTGATCTCGTCATTGACGACCGGATACACGAACACCGACGCGAAGCTGGTGTGACGGCGTGCGTTCGCGTCGAACGGCGAGATCCGGACGAGCCGGTGCACGCCTGCCTCGGGCAGCAGAAATCCGTAGGCGTACGCCCCATGGATCTCCATGACTGCGCCCTTGATCCCGGCCTCTTCGCCCTCGCTCAGGTCCAGCATCTCGACCGCGAAGCCGCGCCGCTCGGCCCACCGCGTGTACATCCGCATGAGCATCTGCGCCCAATCCTGCGCTTCGGTGCCACCTGCGCCGGCGCTGATCTCGACCTGGGCATCACGGAAGTCATCCTTGCCGGCGAGCAGCGATCGCAGCTCGAAGGCATCGAGTTCCTCGCGAGTGGTATTCACCAGGTGATCGAGCTCGCTCGCCATCCCCGGGTCGGGCTCGGCCCGGAGCAGCTCGTCGAGCTCCGTCGCGCTCTGCAGTTGCGCGCTCAGCCGGTCGTACGGGTCGGTGATGACCTTCAGCGTCTTGACCCGCTGTACGACCTCGCGCGCGCGATCGGGCCGGTCCCAGAAGTCCGGCTCCGCCATCGAGCGCTCGAGCTCCTCCAGTGTGGCGCGGAGGTTGTCGATGTCAAAGGTACCCCCGGAGCTCGGCCAACCGCTCCGCGCTGCGCCGCAGCTCACGCTCGCGTTCTACGTCTGCCATGCAGGAAAGATAAGCAGAGACGGATGCCTCGTGGCGGTGATCGGAAAACGCATCGGGGGCCGGCTGCGCCACACCGCAGCCGGCCCCCGACGATCACGCAACCCCAGTGGCGGCGCGCACCGTGGTTAGAACATTTTCTTCCCGGCTGCGAGCAGCTCGTTGAGCGCATCCTGGAAGTGCGTCGAGCTCTCGGCGAAGTCGCGCCCGATCTGATCGACGTACTCCTCGTAGCTCTTCTTGATCTCCTCGCGGAAGATCTGTTTGAGCGTGCCGTTCGCGAGGCCTTCGTCGCGTTTGCCCGGGTGGTACGCGAGCATGTCGGAGACGAGCGCGCGTGCGAGCCGCTTCGCTTTCTGATTCGGATCGTTCGCGAGAAACGGATTGATCGGCTTCCGCTCGCCGGGCGCCGGGGTCGCCCGTGTCACCACCGGGATGGCCGGTGACGTCACAGCCATCGATGCGACGGACGGCGGCGTCGGGGGCGGGCGAAGTGCCGGCGACATGACGGACGGTGCGGCCGGCGCGGCGGATGCCGGAGCCAGCGGCCGCATGGGCGGCATCGGCGGCCGGGTCGCGGCCGGTGCTGTGGCGGGCGCAAAAGCACTCGGCGCCGCGGGCGCGGCGCCCGGGATCCGGGCGGGTGCCATCGCGCCGAGTGACGACGGGGCGCCGGAGGCGCCAGTGGGACTCCCCGGCATGCCGGGTGCCTGGGCAGGCCGCGGTATGCCGGCCGGAGCCATCGACGGGATACCGGGGGCGGCGGACGGTGCGCTGCGTGGCGCTGCGGCCGCGCCAGCGGCACCTGCGGGTACGGCCGGCCGGCTGGGGGAGGGCGCGAAGTTGGGGGCGAAGCCTGGAGCAAACGCGGGACGCGGCGCACCCGGCGCGCCGGCCGGTGGTGCGCCGGCCGGCGGGATGCGGACCGACGAGCCGGGCGTGGGTCTCAGAGCCGGTGGCGCCATCGGGGCGCTTCCCATCCCCATTCCCTGTGATGCGATCGAGCCGACGCCGCGGGGCGGCGTCACGGCCGGCCGCGCGGCATTGGCCATGTTGTGTGCAGCCGGCGCGCCGGGGGCTGCTGCGGCCGGGCGGAGGCCGGGAGTGGCTGGCGAGGACACCCGCTGCGGTGCGGCCGGTGGTGCGAACGGACTGCCTGCGCGGCTCGGCATCGCGCCCGGCGAGACCGAGGAGCCGGATTTCCGCTCGGGGGCCGTCGCGGTAGCAGTGGCCGTCGCGGAGCCGGAGCCAAATCCCCCCTGCGCAGCGGCTGCGTGCGCCGCCGCGTGGGCTCCTGCTGCCTGGGCTGCTCCGGCATGTGCCGACGAGCCGTTGGCGCTATCGATCGCGATCAGGATTACGCCGCCGCAGACCGAGCAGCGGGCACGGACGCCACCCGGCGGGATGCGCGCGGGATCGACCCGGAAGACCGACCGGCATTCACCGCAAGCGATGTTCACCGGTCCTCCCCGATCGCTGCGACGTCGGCGCGGGTGACGACGAGCGGGTGCTCGGTCACCGCGTCCTGGCGGCGGTCCACGGTGTACACCGATCCATTCAGCGTCTTTGCGTAGCTCTTCATTTCGGTCGCCAACTCGCTCATTTGCGAGGCCTGGGTGAACTGGCGGCGCTCATTCGTCACGACGCCGATTGACACCGTCATGAGGGGGACGCGGTGCAGTTGCCCGCGCCGGTCTTTGCCGAAAAAATACCCTGCGCGACGGTCCTGCTCGGAGTACTGGTAGGGGACGAGCGCGTCGAAGATCGAGATGACCTCACCGCACGTGTCGCCGACCGCGGTTGCTGGCACGATGAAAATAAAATCGTCGCCGCCGATGTGCCCGACGAATCCTTCCTCGCCGCAGCATCCTTTTACGACGTCGTGCAGGATCTTGGCGAGGATACGGATGACCCGGTCGCCATCGTGGTAGCTGTAGCGGTCGTTGAATTCCTTGAAGTGATCGAGATCCGCGTAGCACACGGCCAGCGTCTCGCCTGCGCTGATGCGCCGGGTGATCTCGGCCTCGATCTGGTCCGTGCCGGGGAGCCGGGTAGACGGGTGCACGTACGTGTCGCGATCCGACCGTCGCAGGAGCACGTCCAGGCGGCGCCGGGTTTCGGCATCCGGCATCCCCATCGGAACGACCTCATCCGCCCCTGCGTCGAACGCATTTCCGATCTCGGTCTCGTGCGCGGAAGTCAGCGTCACGGCCGGCACGATGCCGGTGTACGAGTCGCGTTTGAGGCGAATGCAGGCTTCGGAGACACTGGCTCTGGAGGCGCCAAGACCGTCGAATATTACGAGCCGAGGACGGCCGCGGAGCGTGCGGGCCATGAGATCATCGGCTGAGCGTACCACAACAATTGTGAGCGACCGCGAATCGATCCACGCCTGGACCACCGGGGGTGGTTCAGCCCCGTCGAGGGTGAAGAAGATCGCGATGGAGTGGGCCACGGACGGTGGGAGTGGCAGGAAGGGTTGCGTCGCCGCCAAGGTATGGCCGGCCACGCTACTAGGACCAGCCAACTGGTCAGAGGCAACGGAGTTAGCACCCACCGTCATGCCCGGTTTGAGCGTCTCCAAACCGGGAATCCGGGGGAATGATGTGAGCCAGTACGGGGTTGGCGTCAGGGGTTGGTGGCGGAGATTCTGGCTAAGTGGGGTCAGGCGGCGATCCGCACGTGCAGCGTGTACGGGACCGCGCTTATTGCTCGACTGGGGTGGCCTCGTCGATCAGCATGATCGGGATGTCATCCCGGATGGCATATCGCAGACCGTCCGTGTGGCAGATCAGGCAGCACTCGGCCTCCCGGTATTCGAGGGGGCCTTTGCATTTGGGGCAGACCAGGATGGCGAGCAGTTGGGGGGCGAGGGGCATGGTGCGTTGGGCTGGAGGTCTTCGCGGTCGCGGGCGTCGTTGGTCTGGCCTTTTCTCGTCAGATGCAGTGTCAGATAGAGATACAGCTTTCGGTTCAGATGCGCGGATGGAGTTTGCGCCGGTTACGACCGTGCCGGCGGCGGCGAGAGATAGCCGAAGCGGCGCAATGCGACGGGATCACGGCGCCAGTCCGGGAGAACTTTGACGCGGAGGTCGAGGTAGACCGGCGCGCCGACGAGCTGCTCGATCTTGATGCGGGCCGCGCGACCGATCTCGCGGATGCGCGATCCTTTATGTCCTACGAGAATGCCTTGTTGGCTGTCCCGCTCGACGTAGATAGTCGCGCGAATGTACACCGGGGACTGCTCTTCGCGGAACTCCTCGATCTGCGCGGCGAGGCTGTACGGGAGCTCCTGCTCGAGTTGCTCGAAGGCCGTTTCTCGGATGAGTTCGCTCGCGAAAAACCGGACAGACTGTGTGCTGACATCGTCCGCTGGATAGAGGAACGGGCTCTCGGGGAGCATCGCTGTGACGGCATCGAGCATGGCGCTGACACCCTCGCCTGTGGCGGCGGAGATGAGGAACGTCGCTGCGTAGGGACCTCGGGTCTCGGGCGATGTCTCGGGTGATGTCTCGGAGGAGCCGGCGAGGTGCTCACGCCGATTTGGCGGGAGGACGTCGGCCTTGTTGAGAGCGAGGACGACCGGCGCTCGCAGCGATGTTGATAAGCCGGCGGCCGTCTCGAGAGTCGGGGGTTGGCCGGCCATGGCGTCGGCCAGGTAGACGATGACATCGGCGTCCGCGAGGGCGATGAGGGCGGCGGAGCGCATGGATCGTTGGAGGTCATCGCGAGGCTCGATGAGTCCTGGGGTGTCGAACAGGATGAGCTGCGACGGCTCGGCTTGAGGAGTGCCCGGAGCGCTTTCGGCGTCGCGGCTCAAGATGCCGACGACGCGGTCGCGGGTGGATTGCGGCTTGGGGCTGATGATGCTCAGTCGCTGGCCGATGAGGCGATTGAGCAGAGTGGATTTGCCGGCGTTGGGCTTGCCGGCGAGCGTGACGATGCCGGCTCTGGGCATGGGGCGAGAAGGGAGAGAGGAGAGAGGCGCTTACTGCGAGAGCCGGGACTCGTTGTCGGGGCGACACTTCCGCGGTTGGATCTCACCTGATATGTGAGATCGGTGCGAGGGGGGGGGATGGTTCGTGCGCCGCTTCGGAGTTGAGAGTAGAGAGTAGAAAGTAGAAAGTAGAAAGTAGAAAGTAGAGCAGCGCGGGACGCACAACGCCCCCAGCAGCGAATGCTACTGGGGGCGTTGTGAAAGGAGTGCCGGCGACGGCCTACTCTCCCGCGCCCTCTCGGGCGGAGTACCATCGGCGCTGTAGGGCTTAACGATCGTGTTCGGAATGGGAACGAGTGTGGCCCCTACGCTCTAGTCGCCAGCGA
>Ga0182024_10008250_pt1 | contig 22069 bp, 23 predicted proteins | sample P32metaG_FD_120480 | JGI IMG/M metagenome (GOLD analysis project Ga0182024, IMG submission 120480) | Permafrost microbial communities from Stordalen Mire, Sweden - P3-2 metaG (Illumina Assembly) | ecosystem: Environmental > Terrestrial > Soil > Wetlands > Permafrost | place: Sweden: Stordalen...
CGGGTCGGCGACCAGTGTGTTGCCTATGCTGGCCATCGTGAGAGACACCGGTATCTTCGTGACCGGCACCGGGTTCATCTCGCCCGTGTTCTTCACAGCGTCTCCTTCCATCACGAACCTGGGCATCTTGGCAGTCAGGAGCGCGGCGACCACTGCGTAGCTGGTGGCATCGAAGAGGTTTCCGTCCACGTTGAGCACGTTCACGTCCGCGAATATCGCGTAGACGAATTTCCCTTCCTTGATCACCATGGTGCTCATGTCTATCATCTCGGACTCTCTCACGCCTCTGTCCACGACTCTTGCGAGCTCGATGGCGCTCTCGTCCGGAGGACCTGCCTCGAGGTTGGCAGCGGCAAGTGGGAGGACCTCAGCTCCGCATATCAGCAGACCCTTGTCGGGCGTGTCGGGGAACGGCGTTCCCTTGTCAATCTTGACGCCGGCGATTACCTGGGTGTTCCCTAGACTGACCATCGCGGAGCCGTTGGCTTTCCCAATAACCCCTGTCTGGATCTCGAGCTTCCTGATCTGGTTCAGGCCTCTTCCGTCGAGCCTGGTCCCTTTCGAGAGCAGTTCGAGCATCTGAGCCCTCCTCAGGGTCTCGACGACGTATGATTTACTAGGCATATCTTACTCGCCCATCTCTTCAGCGGTCGTCTCAGCAGTGGTGCCTGCAAAGTATTTGGTGAGCAGCGCCTCGCGCTGGAGAGCATAGACCTTCATCGCTCCATCCTTCGCCATCTCGAGCGCCTGCTTGAACTCCTCTGGGGTGAAGAGTCCGTCGAGCTGGAGGAGGGTGACAGCGTTGTAGTTTGGCATGAACGCGAAGGGCATGTCTCCCGAGCCTTCCTTGTCTTCTGTGTCATTCAGGTCGAGGACTATCTTGCCGTCGACCTTGCCGACCGCGCAGCCTACGACGAGGTCCCGCATGTTGATGCCTGCGTCTGCGACCGCTAGCGCGGCGGCCGTTATCCCGGCCACCCTGGAGCCGCCGTCCGATTGGAGTACTTCGACGTAGATCTGGATGGCTGTACGCGGGTAGTCCTCAAGAATGAGGGCAGGCTGGATCGCTTCCCGAATAACCTTCGAAATCTCAATTTCTCTCCTCGAAGGCGCGGGGTTCTTCCTCTCGTCGACCGAGAACGGGGCCATGTGGTACCTGCACTTGAGCACCGCCCTGTCGGCTAAGAGCATGTGCTTGGGGTGCATCTCCTTGGGGCCGTAGACCGCAGCTAGGATCTTGTTCTTCCCGAACTCGATATAGGCGGAGCCGTCAGCGTTGCGGAGGGTGCCCACCTCAATCTTGATGGGTCTCAGCTCGTCCCATTTGCGGCCATCGGTACGAATGCCGTTTTCATCAATCAGTTTCCTTTTCTCTTCCAATTCTATACACCACTAGTCAGGAAGCCCTCGACCTTCTGTGTCAGGTCGGCCATGTGGGCCTCCTGTTCGATCAGCTCTACGGCCTTCACCGCTTTGAGCACACCGTCAGGCGGACCGGTGAGTACGACGAGGCCGTTCTGGCCCACGCGGATGTCGCAGTGGGTCAGGTTGCCGATCATCTTGATCATGTATCCCTTCTTCCCGATGAGACGCGGGACCTTGGTCGGAGAGATCCTCACCAGCTCGCCATATGGGATCTTCCCGAAACCGGGACCGCGGATGGATAGCTGAGGGTCCCTCGAACGGTCGTATGCTTCTATCTTCGCGAGGAGCATGTCTCCGAGGCTAAACCGCGAATTCAAATCGTGTGTGGCGGGGGAGAAGTCACGCCCGAATACGAACTGTGCCGGAAGGTATCCCAGGAAGCAGGAGTTGATGTCTATCTCCCACCCATACCCGGTCACGTTCACGACCTTTCCCACGACCTGATCTTCCACGCGCGGGATGTAGGAGCCCGACAGCGGGATGACCTTCACATCGCTTCTAATCACTTCGGCAAGCCCGATGCGCAGGGCGATGAGGTCGTTGCCCCGACGTTCAACAAAGCTGCCTGGTCTATAGTCCCCACTAGCGATTACGTCACCGGGGATTACCTGCTTTCTGATTATCTCTGGCATCTCATTTCACCAATGTCACTTGTGCCGACCCCTTTGTCACCGCGCCCAACCTCTCAAGTAAGCTGGGTTGGGAAGCGGCCGGTACTTCCAGCACTACGGACAGTCCACCGTCCTGCCCCCACTCCTCTTTAAGTATCTCGCCGAACCCCTTCAGGACCCCTATGGCCTGACCGGAATACTGGGCCGGCGTCTTGACGGTCAGCTTCACCCTCTCCGACTTGAGCGGAATTATTATCCTGATCTTCTCGATGACGAGTTTGGCCTGCTCGTTCGCGTCCTGGAACGGGTCGATGGAGACGCGCGCCTCCTCCATGGCCTGTTCCACCCTAACGGGCGGATGGGGAAAGTGCGTCTTCGGGTCCACGTAGTTCTTCGAGATTATCGTCACTACCTGTCTCCTCTTCTCTTCGGTCAGGCGCATCCTCTGCTCCTGCGTGAGCTGAAGTTCACCTCTCTTCAGCACCTCGAGCGCGGCCTTGGCGTGATCCTCCGTCTTGAAGTGCTTCTTGAGTTGCTCGTTAGTGGCCCTATCTCCCCTCGCTGAGTCCGAGAAGACCTCGTCGATCGCCAGGACCTGGGCCGGGTCCACCTGCTTGCCCATCTTGTAGTCTAATGCCGGGTCCGGAAACACGAGGATCTCGTACTTCTGCCCCTCTATGGTCATACGCACGCTCGTGGTCTTGGTGCTCATGACCTTACATCGCGCGACTACGCGCCTTTCGCAGGCGGCTTATCGCTGCGGGTCTTCGCGCCTGCAGCGTGTTTGGCTATCTCTTCCTCGGTGAGCCTTCGCATCATCTTGCTCTCCGTCTCCACGACGGCCGTCTTGATGTGGGCGGTCCCCTGCTTGTCCTCGCTCACCAGATAGATGCATTCGATCGCTAGCGTTATACCGTCCTCGAGGCTGATATTCGACTCGTAGTTCTTCTCCAGGTATTCGTTGACCTGGTCGCTCCCCGCGCCGATCGCGATAGCGTCGAAACTCAGGTATGCGCCGGTCGGGTCCGTGAGGTAGACCACAGGTCCCCTGTTCTCGTCGACTCCAGCTATTATCAGAGACACTCCGAACGGTCTGACTCCGGCATACTGGGTGTACTGCTGGTTCAGGTCGGCGATCCTCTTCGCCACCGTCTCGATGTCCACCGGCTCCTCATAGACGAGCTTGTTGCTCTGCGCGATTACCCTCGCGTTGTCAACCTGGATCCTCGCATCAGGGATGTAACCGGCACCGACAGCGCCGATGTGGTCGTCGATCTGGAACATCTTGACCACGGAATAACCGCTCTGGAGCTTCCTGCCCCTTTCTTCCACCGCCAGAACAACCCCTTCGTTGGTCCTGACCCCCACTGCGAGGCTCCCTCTTCGTACGGTCTCAAGCGCGTACTCTACCTGGTATAGTCGTCCATCTGGCGAAAAGATGGTGATCGCCCTGTCGTAACCTGCAGAAGGTGCAAACATATTTCCTAATCTCCTTTAGTTGAGCAAGTAGGCTTTTGGGGTCGTTTTAAAGCATTCTGTCGGGGACTCTGCATCCAAAGCCGTTTTATGCCGGGGCAACTTCACCGCTCTAGAGTTCGTTTGCCAGTAAAGAGCGTCGTGGTGACTCGCGAGGTCGTCGACAGCGTGCTCACGTATTCGAAGTCTGCCCACCCTCGGGAAGGGATACTGATGCTTCGCGGCAGCAGCAAGAAGGGGGTCCTACGGGTAGAGAGCGTCGCCATCCCCCCTATGGCCACTCACGGAGAGGGATTTTCGAGCTTCAACTGGTTCATGGTGCCGATCGACCTGAGCTTCGTCGGGGTCGCGCACTCCCATCCCTCCGGATATGCGGTGCCCTCCCATCAGGACATGCTCCACATGATGGGGAAGATAATGATGATAGCCGGATTTCCATACGAGGATGTCGACTGCCTGAAGGTCTACGACGTCCACGGCAAGCCGCTATTGTACGAGGTCGACGAGAAAAGCGCGCATCAATCTTAAATACAAAAACTGGGCTGCTTTTCTTCGGTGCCTCGATATGTCATATTCGAAAGGTCAGACTTGGGCCGCCCTCAAGAAATCATGGAAGGCTTACAAGATTGCTAAGATAAAGGACGAAAAAGAGAACATGGCCGAATATGCGAACAGGATCAGAAAGCTCCAGAAGGAATTGGGAGTCCCGCAGGCAAAGTTCCCCGATTTGAGCCTGAGCTAGGCGTCTACCTGGTCCTCTCCGGTACCATCCCGGTAGAGTAGATCGTCATCACCGTGTCGCGGAGGTTAGCGGCGTGCTGCAACTCAAAGTCGGGCTCGGTAGAGACGAGCATGTAGTTCTTGCCCAGGTTGAAGGTGAGCATGTTGACCTTCTCCCTCTTTACGAAGGTGAACTGTATGGTCCCGAAGTACCGGTCCCACGTCTTGTCCGTCCCGATCTGGATTGTGAGGTTGGCCATAAGCCTGAGGTCTTCGCTCACCGGCTCGAGGGAGCTTATCCCCTTTCTCATCCCCCCGGCTATTATCCGGCCTGTATCGTCAAGGACGCTCGCGTAGCGTATCCTCCTGTCGAACTTGAAAATCTGAGTGCACAGCTTCTCGAGCGGATAGGTCAAGCCAGGGCCGAAGGTAATCCTCAGCTAGGAATGAGATATAAGAGTTATTGAGACGCCGCAACCTCGCAAGAACCAGCCTTCGCCTGCTTTTGATTGCTTGGTGTAATACCTTTGACTCGCCATTAGAAGATGCAACTTCGAGATGAAGCAGTCAGGTGCATAAGAAATGGTGTACGAACAACTGCTCACCATTCTCTTCGCCGTAGGTGTAGGCGCTGCAATCATCGTGTATGCCGCCAGACCCAGGTCTAGATCCGTCACCGCCTCAATGGCTCACGGTTCAGCCGTTGGGTCGCCCAGGCGGGTCGCCGTGGTTCGGGCAGCACCGATACCGCAGGTAACGGCCATCAAGGCCCCTGTCGTCGAGACCTCCATCGCTTCTGGCTCACAGAGCGTGGTAGAGGTCGCGCCGGTGGTCGCCGAAATCGCCGCAGCGGTATCCAGCGAGGCAGCTCCGATATCGTCGGGTTCAGGGATCGAAGTCTCAGCCGTCGCCTCAACTCCGGTAGTTGAGGGCGCGGGGACAACTTCTCACAGCTCGACGCGGTCGCACAGGACGACGAAGAAGAAGAGCACGACCAGAAGTCGCGCCAAGCCTAGTCAGAGGACAAGGAAGCAATAGGCGCTGGCCAGAAGAAGTGGGCGCGAGGCGGCAAGAGCCTTAAACCCACGTCCTTCCTATTTTGCCCCATGAAAGAGCCCCAGCTCGGCTTCCATATCTCAATCTCCGGATCCATAGACCTGTCGGTGGACAGGGCTCTCGAGGTCGGATGCACAACCTTCCAGATCTTTACCCGGAATCCACTCGGATGGAACTTCAAGCCTCTCGATGAGTCGGAGGCGGCGCTCTTCGCCGAGAAGAGGAAGAAGGCGGGGTTCAAGAGAGTGGTCGTCCACATGCCTTATCTGCCGAACCTAGCTACATCCGAGAAGCTCTACGTTAAGAAGAGCAGAGCCTCGCTCAGGGAGGAGGTCTCCAGATGCGGGAAGCTGGGAGTCGACTACGTGGTCGCACACATCGGCTCCCACATGGGCAAGGGCTCGGCCATCGGGGTACGAAATGTAGCCGAAGCCTGCAACGAGGCTCTCGACGCCAACCCGAACGACACGACTATCCTTATTGAGAACATGGCGGGGCAGAAGAACTGCGTCGGCGCGAGGTTCGAGGAGCTCAGGTCGATACTCGACGGCGTTAACCAGAAGGAGAGGGTAGGGGTCTGCTTCGACACATGCCATGCTTTCGCGGCCGGGTTCGACCTCTCGACGAAGAAAGGCGTGGAAAGTACGCTGGAGCTGTTCGATTCCGTGGTAGGCCTCAAGAACCTGAAGCTGGTCCATCTCAACGACTCGAAAGGGCCTCTCGGAGGCAACCTCGACAGGCACGACCACGTCGGCATGGGCAAGATTGGCGTGGCTGGCTTCAGGGCATTCGTCCACTATGAGCACATCTCCAGCCTGCCGATGCTGATGGAGGTGCCGCATGATGAGCGCAGGAGCGACGCCGACGAGCTTGCCCTTGTGCGGCGGCTGATACTGGACTAACCTTGCTGCGCCACAGTACCGACCTGCTCCTGTTGGGACCACACCTTCCTGGACTTTTCGACCCAGGAGAACTTCTTCTGCAGGGATGTCGTGTAGAGCTTGTTCCAGTCGTAACCGACGTAGTCACACCATGATTTGTAGATGCGCGGGTCAATGTAATTCTTGAGGGATGTGTTTAGGTTGTAGTCCTTCGTCTTCCTGGTGAACTCAACGTCCAGGGCCATCTTCTTGACCATGGCTTCCTTGCCCTTGGCTTTATACTCCGAAAGTTTCTCCTCCTTCTTTCGCAGGGACTCGTCCCAGTTCTTGGGCGGCGTCCGCTTGTGGTTGCAGAAGACGGCCGCGGCGAGGTTGGCCTCCTTCGCATAGTAGCGCTTCTCCAACTCCTCAGCCTCGCGCATGTCCTTCGAACGGAGCGTGCCTTCAGCCACCTTGGTCGCGTGGTAGGTTCGGAACACCTTAGCGGTCACTCCGGGGATGATGTCCGAAAGGAACCTGTTGACCATGCTCGAGGTGACGATGTCGAAGACCTCGTCTGCCGGCTTCTTCCCCTGCACGAAGCGCTTCAGGTTCTTTGTCAAGACCTCTTCCGGGTTATCAATCGTCTTGACCCAGCGGACCGAATCCTTGCCAAGAAAGTCGAACTCAATCCTGTTCTCGGTCAGCTTGATGTGCTCGACCCTCAGGGTCGTCGCGCCTACCGTGTCAGCCTCATCCTCATCTTTCTCATCGCCGACCCTCATGCCGAGCCGGTCAATCAGGTAGGCAACCGTCGCTATCTTGGCCGTCTTCGCGTCCTTCGAGGACATCTGCTTCAAGATGGTCTTTCGGAGGCGCTCGAGCTGGCCGCCGATCTTTTGCGACTTGTCGTACTTCTCCTTGCTCCTCGACTGCTGGATCTCGGACCCTTCGTGCGGCCAGACATACTTCTCCCTATCGGTCAGCTTGTCGATCCATCGCGCCATCCAGATCGATTCCTTTTCGTGTACCACCGAGCCCCAATCCCCGGCCGGCACGGGCGCCGACTCGTCGAGATTGAGCGTGACATCCTTGAACTCCACGCGCGGCTTCCAGCTGCCGCGTAATGGGTGTGCTCCCCTTCCCATGAAGAGGCCAGGGGGTTCGACCAGCCAGTTTGCGATATCTACATCCTTCTCATCGATGACAGCCTTGCCGTGCTTGCCCTTCAGCGCCTCCCTCATCTCCTTTCGCGAGGCGCCCTGGAGCTTCTTCTCCTCTTTGGTAGTCGCCTCCTTCCTTCGCTTCTCCTCATCGACGAGCTTGTAGAACTTTGAAAAGTCCATGTCTGAGAACTTGACTCCACTGAACCGCGACGGGAGCTCCTTCGAAAAATACTTCATGAAGTTCTGAACGAAGACAGGGTCCTGGACGTACGGCGTGTCCTTCTTCTTTGCGAACTGGTAGGCCATCTCGTCGCCGAGAAGCGACAGCGTCACGGGTTCCCCTCTGACTGCGACGGTAAGTCCCGTTGGCGAGTGTACGGGAGGAAACGCGACACCATTGTGCCGGAGGGTCTTCCAGACAGGCATCCAGCCCAACTGGAAATGGGATGTTTAAAAATAAAACTCCGGAATAGGCGAATAGTGGAGGGATAAGACGGAGCCAAGCATATCGCGGTGACGTTGAGCGGACGAGACGCGGTGGGATGATCATCGTCTCGGTGGCGCTCAGCAGCGGCATCATCGATACGTTAGCCTATTCGCTGATTGTCCCGATTCTTCTCGGCAGGAAGGCCGTGGGCTGAGCGTCGCCTCAGCCGAAAGAATGTAATAAAATAGCCCCTGTGGGGAGCGCACTCGGCGGGCCCGTAGCTTAGTTCCCTAACGGGAGAGAAATCAGGTAGAGCATCGGGCTTTTAACCCGAGGGTCAGGTCCTCCCCCTAAACGGGTTCGATTCCCGTCGGGCCCGCCTCCGTTCGAGTTCGAGTCTTCGTGGCTCTTCCGATGCTCGTCGCTAATGGGCATACAGACAGTTCAGTCGCCCCGGCATATATGCACCAAACTCAGCCGAATCTCAAGGGTAGGATGAGGACACGCATATGGAGATTCAAAGTAAGAGGCGGTTTTCAGGATCCGACTTCATCCCAAAGGCCGAATTCCCAGAGCTAGGGTTGAGCTGGGCTGACACTATTTCCTTACTCTTTCAGGAACAATCCCCGTCCTGTATATCGTCATCACGGTGTCCCTGAGGAGGGCCATATTCTCAAGGCCGAAGCCTGACTCCGCCGAGATCATCATCACATTCTTCTCGCCGAGATAGAAGGTCAGCATGTTGACCTCCACTCGCTTCACGAACGTGTACTGTATTCCCCCAAAGTACCGATCCCAGGTCTTGTCAGTCCCAATCTGTATCGTCAGATTTGCCATTAACCTGAGACCTTCACTGGCAGGCTCCAGAGAGGCAATGCCTTTTCTCATCCCCCCGGCGATCAATCTACCTGTCTCATCGAGAACTCCCGCATACCTGATCAGTCGGTCAAACTTGAAGACCTGAATGCAAAGCTTATCCAGCGGGTAGTTCATTGACCAAGAAATCTTTTCGTTCGTTCGATATAAGACTTGACTGTTCCATTGTCTTTTTGGCTTCAAGCGGCGTGTAGGAAAGCCCTTCCTAGGAGTAGTCAACCACATTTCGATGGTTGAAACGATTCTGATGCTACCTTCCTGCGATGGCAATCCTCCCAGGTTCAAATCCGGTTACATACCAAAGCCGAAAGGTTCAGTAAGCTCATATTCACTCCTTCTTGTGACTGCTAATTGGAGGTGCCCCTTTCTTCGAAGAATGTTTGCAAGAGCCATCACTGCGTGAGTTGCTGCTATGGAACAGAGATGCTTCTATTGGAGGATGATGTGCAACGAATAGTCAGTCTGGGTTTCAAAGAAGGCTCTTTTGCAGTTGAATCGGACGGCTTCAAAATGCTCAGGAACAGCAGCGGCGGGAGATGTGTCTTCCACGATGGAAAGCAGTGTACAATCTACTCAAATCGACCCGCGGGATGCAGACTGTATCCCATCATCTTCGACGAAGACCTTAACCATCCTGTAAAGGACGGGTTATGTCCATACAGGGATGAGTTTGACCTCTCATTGAAAGAGAAGCGAGAGTTATCAGACGTCTATATTAAACTGATTGACGAAAGAAAAGCGACATGAGACGGGTTCTAGACACTAATTTGGTAAAACGCGCATAGATTCCCAAGGCGTCCTGCGCTTGAAAAGTATCATCGTCGTTATTCTCCGAACATCGCGCGTCTTCTCCCCATCTTCGGTACGAGTTTGATGAACGACTGTAACCGCTCTGGCTTTCTTCTCACAGCGTTTACCTAATTCCTTAGCTTCTCCTTCATCCTAGTCTTCGTCGTGTGGTTCGCGATAGGACTTGAGCGTTAAGGTATGAATGAAGAACAGGGCATACTCGAGTCAGAAGTGAGTGGAACCGGCTATTTTTCTAGGTGAACCTGAACCACGCGGTCCATCTGCTTCCCCGCCTTGATCATCTTGAACTCTATCAAGAATATGGCTTTACGCACAGGAATGGATTGGTGAGAAGTCGCACGTACTTCGCGTAAGGTCTCTCCTCGATATGTCACCTTGACACCCTGCTTGGTCTTAGTCTTGGTCTTCGACTTTACGGCTGCTTGACAGAGATCGTAGAGGGTTTCTCTCGGAAAACCTAGCCTTTGATCAAGATATTCGAGGTAACCCTTTGAACTTAGGTGTCCCTCCCTTGCGTTGGAGTGGTGACTCAACTTCTCCACCCGACGTTGATAATCAGTTCAGGCTCACTTCTGAACTTCGAGAGACTAATTGGTCGTTGGCGAACCTGTTTACAGCTTCAGTGACTTTGATTATCAAGTGTTTTCCCGTTATGGCTGCCGCGACGAAGATGACAAAACCCCGAACTCTGGCTACTCCCTCGGCCCTCGCTTATTTCAAAGAGCGAAACATCATGCACACGGTCTACCCCCGCTGGCTTCGCTCGACTGACCCCAAAGTCAGCGCGGTCGTATCTCCACGTCTGTAGCCCGTTATATTTCGACACCTATACCCTAATTTTTGAGCGTGAGCATATCAACATTTTCCTCCTGCGTGGCGTAAAATCATCGTCAGATCGGCGATTATTTCATGATACGCTCATCCAACGCAGACTTCATCTCTTGAATAAGCAAATAACCTTAATTCGGAGGGTCTAAAATTTGTTCCATCAGGAGAGGGCGTCACATTTGGCCAAGATTACATACATGCCTACGGAGGAAATCATCGTTCACCACGTTTTGGAGTCCGACAATAAGATAATATTTTTTGAAGACGTCGTGAAGCAAATACTCACTAAAGAAATTCCGGTTATCCCCACCGTCAATTGGATCGACGGAATAGCCTTTGCAGTATTAGCTTTCCCAGACACGGAGGACATCGTGCGAGAAGAGGTCAAGGGAAGGATACACTATTCCGCTGTTTTCTTCACCAGGGTTCCATATCAACCTGAGATCGTAGTGAACTTGGGAAAGGAAGACATCCGCGTACGACTTCGCAAAGCAGATAACAACCCAGATTTCGTTGACCTGGTCGAATATCTAAAGACGTTCAAGAATCACCCGAAGGTTGGTACTAAGTTAGAGAGACCTTCAAGCTAGCAGTCATGAAAGACGTCATCTAGCCTAGTATTCCTAAGCGAATGATAGCAACACCTATTTGATAGCGGAGATTCATAATTGGTACAGGAGTGTAAGGATTGTCTAACGGTGATAAAGGGGTGAGCCAGCAGCAAGTCCGGCTCAAGGTTCTCGAGGGATACACTCGCGATGTGGGTCGGGGCGTGGCCAGGCTGGATTATGACGCGATGGACGGATTAGACGCGTCCACGGGAGATGTAATCGAGATCAAGGGAAAGAGACGGACGGTCGGGAAGTCCCTCCCTCTCTACCCCTCGGACGAAGGGAGAGGAATAATAAGGATCGACGGTCTCATCAGGAACAATGCTGGCGTCGCTATCGGCGACATGGTCATGGTAAAGAAAGTCAATGCCCCACCAGCTGAGAAGGTAGTGGTCGCGCCGCTCGAAGCTGTACCGCCCATAGACGAGAGATACTTGGCGGATGCCCTCGAGGGTATTCCAGTTACGAAGGGTGACAACGTGATAGTACCGTACTTCGGCGGGAGACTCACTTTTCAGGTTACTGGATTAACTCCGATTGCAGAGGCAGTGCTGATAAGTCAGAAGACGGCCTTCGTAATCTCGGCGAAGAGCGAAGCTCTAAGGGGAGTACCACAGGTAACCTACGAAGATATCGGTGGCATAAAGGACGAGATCCAGGAGGTGAGGGAGATGATCGAACTCCCCCTGAGACATCCGGAGATTTTCGAGAAGTTGGGTGTTGAGGCCCCGAAGGGAGTTCTGCTCTACGGTCCTCCGGGAACCGGCAAGACGCTCTTGGCGAAGGCTGTGGCTTCCGAGAGTGCCGCTCACTTTATCCCGATAGGCGGCCCGGAGATCATGAGCAAGTTCTACGGCGAGTCCGAGGCAAGACTCAGGGAGATATTCAAGGAGGCAAAGGAGAAGGCACCTACAATCATCTTCATCGACGAAATTGATTCGATAGCTCCAAAGCGCGAGGAGGTGACCGGAGAAGTCGAGAAGAGGGTTGTCAGCCAGTTGCTCTCCTTGATGGACGGTCTGGAAGCCCGGGGCAAGGTCATAGTAATAGCAGCTACCAACCGGCCCAACGCACTAGACCCAGCGCTCCGGAGACCGGGCAGGTTCGACAGAGAGATTGAGATCAGGGTCCCCGACAAGAAGGGGCGGTTCGAGATCCTTCAGATTCACACAAGGCATATGCCACTGCTCCAGGACGTTGACATCGAGAAGCTCGCCTCGGTATCGCACGGGTTCGTCGGGGCTGACCTCGAGTATCTCTGCAAAGAGGCTGCCATGAAGACCCTCAGGAGGATGCTGCCGGAGCTCAAGCTGGAGGAAGAACGGCTGAGCGCTGAGACACTTGACAAACTGATTGTTACGGGGGGCGACTTTGAGAACGCCCTAAAAGAAATCTTGCCGTCGGCGATGAGAGAGGTGTATCTTGAAACACCAGACGTGAAGTGGTCTGAAATCGGAGGACTGGAGAGCATTAAGAGGGAGCTCCAAGAGGCGGTAGAATGGCCGCTCAAGTTCTCAGACCTGTACAAGACGATAGGCTACAACATGCCAAAGGGGGTGCTTCTCTTCGGCCCATCTGGGACAGGAAAGACGCTGCTAGCCAAGGCGGCAGCCACCGAAAGCGAAGCGAACTTCATCAGCGTTAGGGGACCCGAGCTGCTCAGCAAATGGGTGGGCGAGTCCGAGAAAGGCGTCAGAGAAGTGTTCAGGAGGGCCAGACAGGCGTCTCCTTGCATAATCTTCTTCGACGAGATAGACGCCCTTGCTCCAATGAGAGGAATGGGGGGAGACAGCAATGTGACCGAGAGGGTGGTCAGTCAGCTGCTCACGGAGATGGACGGTATCCAGGCGCTACAGGGTGTTGTTGTGCTCGCAGCCACGAACAGGATTGACATGGTCGACCCGGCTCTACTCAGACCGGGCAGATTCGACAAGATCGTCAACGTCCCTCTTCCCGACAGGGAAGCGAGGAAGGGCATATTGCAGATACACATGAAGGGGAAGCCAATCTCAAAGGACGTAGAGGTCGAACGTCTAGTTGAGATGACCGAGGGATTCAACGGAGCGGACCTGGCCGCTCTGGTGAACACGGCGCTTTCCATAGTTCTTCAAGCATACATCGCCAAGTATCCGAGGCCCGAAGACGCAAAGAAGCACCTCGATGAACCAATCCTGACCTACGAGCACTTCCAGGAGGCGGCGAAGAAAGTGAAGTCCTCCAGGGAGAGCAACCCGATGGAGAGGGCAGCGATGCCCTTCTACAGGTAAGGCCGTAAGAGATGTGCGGTAGAGTCGATTTATTGTAGTAAATGTGGAAAAAAGGCGGTGGAGATGAGAACCAAAGGAAGCCCTGTCATAGTCTGTAGTGGTTGTAATAATTACGCCAGCGAATGTACTTGTTCATCAAACCAAGCACGAAACTAGTTCAAGAACATTCTTCCCCAGAGGGAGTAGGTAAGACTCATGGCCCACGAGGATGAGTCGGCATTCGGGTTCTCTGCCTACACATTGAATACCCATCTTCATCCAGCGATTGTTGAAGTGATGTCCTTTGTTGAATCGAAAACACCACCAACGCAAGACGTGACTGAACTAAAATGCTTTCAGCGCTAAAACGGGCTGTCAGATCGTCCTATCTTCTTTCGTGCTAATGGAAGGGAGCGAAAGTATCAGTAAAGCATGAGCTTCTTTTCCTCGAGCATCACGTGTAGGTTGTTCACGGCCCTGTAGACTTCGGCCTCTTTCTTCGCTCCAGTGCACACTAGCTTCCCGGAGGCGAAGAGAAGTATGACGGTCTTGGGGTCCGGCATCCTGTGGATCAGACCGGGGAACTGCTCAGGCTCGTACATGGATTTTGGCAACTTTCTGGCCGCTTCCTCCAGGTCAATCTTCCCTCCGAGGTTCGCAGATGCCACGATGTTCTGTATCACTATCTCTGCCTTATTTTTAATGGGGATCCCGCCCGCCTTCAACCGTCTGACGACCTCATTAACGGCCTTTCTTGACAGCTCCTCCGACTTTGCACCCGTGCAGACCATCTTCCCTGAGCTGAAGACCAGGGTGGCTGTCTTTGGGACCTTCAGTCTGAAGACCAGTCCAGGGAACTGTTCAGGGTGATACTCTACATCGACGAACTTCTTAGTTATGAGGTTTAGGTCGACTCGCTGATTTATCGAGGCGGAGGCGACAACGTTTTCGATGCTTACTATCGCCCTCGTTTGAGGCATTGCCTGTACGTGAAATTCACGCAGTATAAATAATACATAGGCATTGGGAATGACTCCGATAACTCGTCGTGTCGTGCAAGGTTTCATGTCGGCACGTGTGACGCATCTCAAATGATTCTCAAACCCCTCATAGAGCGACGGCAATCCGTCTGACATGGTCGGGTAATGAACGGTATACATCTAACTAACCAGTCAAGAAGCGACCCCGAAGAATAATGTCACAATACGCCCGAATCAAACTAACCAGCTCCAACGTTGAGCAGTTGGATACACTTGCCAAGGAGATCAAAGAGATTGCTGACAAGACGGGGGTCAAATGCAAAGGTCCGCCACCTCTGCCGACGAAGAGACTGAAGATTAGCACGAGGAAAGCCCCTACGGGCGAGGGTACGCACACATTTGACCACTGGCAGCTCAGGATTCACAGAAGGACCCTTGACATCATGCTTTCGCAGCCAGGTAATATGAGAGTCTACCAGCGATAGAGTAGTTGACCACGGGACCGTGCGAGAAGTTGTTGTTGCCCACGACTGCGACACCATCTCGGTTCTTATCCAAGTGCTACGAAGCGCTATCTGGACTATCGTCCCCCTCCTTCCATCAGTCTGATCAAGACGACGAGGTTGTCCTCTTTGCCATCCCTGTTCATGCTAGGTTCGAATCAATGCTCCCTGTAAGATGGTCCCTGCGGGGTTCTTGATAATGCGTAGTCGACTGGCAAGCGTTCGGACTTCATCGGTGAAGCACTTCCACGTAGAAATCCGAAGATTCGCAACCTCACGATGCTAATTTCTGCTTCCGGAGTTGGTACAATAAGGGTAGACAAGAGAGCGCTATCTCCCTACCGCTTGTAGTTAACGAATACCTAACTCTCACAGGCGCACTGGTCATGACGCTCCTAGTCAGAATCCCACTTCCCTCAAGCATCCTCAATTTGTCCGTCAGCGTCCTAGAGCTTATTCCTGGAAGAAGCTCCCGCAGTTCGTTGAACTTGAGGCTCCTCATATAGAGAAGAAAAATTATCCCGAGAGACCACCGCTGGGATAGCGCGCTCAAGATGGTCACTACGCCTTTCATCTGCTCTTCCGTCTCCTCGACACTGTATTCGTGTTCCTCATGCTTGGGGAGGGCGCGAGCCAGATTTGCAAGGAAGTCTTCAATCAGCCGGGCAATTTCCTTTTCCCGTCTTTCATGCGACACCGGTTTCACACGCTGGTTGAATTCAGGATTGTATCCTTAAAAGGTTATGATGATAATCCTTAGTGTATATTACACACCAACTTTAAATAATGCACTGTTCCAAATTGAAACTATGAAAGTCAAGGTTGGAGACGTCGCGCCGGACTTCAAACTACTTTCCAACGCCAGAGGAGAGGTGTCGCTGTCGGAATTCAGGGGCAATAAGAGCGTAGTCCTTTACTTCTACCCGAAGGATGAGACGATGGGATGCACAAAAGAGGCATGCGCCTTCCGAGACAGCTACGAGGTCTTCAGAGAAAAGGGAGCAGAGGTGCTTGGGGTGAGTTCGGACACTGTCGACTCGCACAAGAAGTTCGCAGAGCACCGCGATCTCTCATTCCCTCTCCTGAGCGATTCCGATGGGAAAGTCAGGAAGGCGTATGGGGTGTCCTCCACACTTGGCTTTCTACCGGGAAGAGTTAGTTATGTTATTGACAAGCAGGGAATTGTTAAATCCATTTTCGACTCCCAGACCCATCCTGAACGGCACATCACAGAGGCCCTGAAGGCTCTGTAGAAAAAGAGGAGCGGCTACCGAGTGATGGAATACAATACGCTCTCATTATTCAGTGACAGATTAGTAGCTCTCAGCGACACCACCGTTGCTCGTACGAGTCATTTCCCTACGAGCGAGATTTGGAAGGCTGAAAGTCAAGATCAAGCAACGGACCTTCCAAAGCAAGACCGCGACTACAAGGGAGAGAGTCGGTAATGGCAGCGCGTAGATGGATATCGATCATTTTCGGGCTGCTTCTCGTGCTCTTCGGAACCGTCTTCGCGTTGCAGGGGGCCGACGTCATGGGAGGAAGCGCCGTCATGAGCGGAAACTCGACGTACATCTACGTCGGGGCTGTCTTGGCTGTTATAGGGCTCATCCTGATAATAATAGGCGCCATGTCTAGATCGAAGGGATCTCCGACCGCGACTCGTGAAGGCGCCGTCCCACAAGCAGCTATCAGTTCGTCAACGTAGGAACGCGCTGCATCGGCAGTGGTCTTCTTGTTCGGCGGGATGGCTGCTGGTTATCACAACGGAACCCAGCACGAAGGAGGACTCTGGGTATCGAACCGGAATCGGGGTGAATCAAATCGAGTTCTTGAGCTGGCTTTACTTGCCCTTGTCCTCCTGATTTATTTACAATACTTGGTACTTACCGGAACATCTTCTCTGCAGATGGTACATCTTCAGTCTTCAGTCATTACGATGGCATATTACGATCAGGACTAGTATAGAGGAAGATCTTACCGACAATTTTCTCTCCTGCTTTTGCAGCATGGCTAGAGGATGCCACATTGGATTCAACAATCTCGTTGATTAGGGTATGGACGTGCCTCGACTTTAGATAGATAAGCCTAGCTTGTAAATTATCTCTCGTTATTCCCATTCTTCTGAATTGCGGCTCCACGTACAATCCATGTGACCTTGCTACCCCGCCGACGATGGTCATCCATGCAATACCCACGATTCTGTTTGCTATCTTGACGACGAAGCATTTGTCCCCATTCTTAAGGGCAACACCGACCCATTGTCTGTTTGTTCCAGGTTGTGTAGCGGCCATAAACCGTTCTATCTCTCTGACATCGTGATCCATGCTAACATCATGCTTGAATCTGTGGCCTAATGGAGCCTTATCGACGTCCAACTGCCAGATATTCCAAATTTCTTTGGGAAGTTCCGCTACATGAAGCTCTGAGAAAATGTAACTGGAAGGCTTGAGCTGATAGAAGTAATCGAATACGTCCCTAGTTTTCGTGAAGATGGTTCCTGTTGCCTCGTAGCTATCATATATGAATAAGCCATTCTTGACTCCCTCAGAGTTCTGGGAGACATAGACTTCACCTCCTGCTTCAAGAGCCTCTTTAACCTCATGACGGAGAATCGGGTCAAAGAATGATAGCCCTTTTGGCAAATCACTAAGCTGCTCATCTGCGGCCATTATCTTTGATACCTGAACGTTATTGCCCGTAAACCTCTTACCTCACATGCCCTTATCTGCATTCATGCTGTTCATTATGCTGCCACCTCTACCAATCCAGGATTGTGAATTTCTTGGTTAGTTTCTCTTCTCCAATGATGTTGCCTATGACCAAATCAAGGCTATCAGGACTGCGATGAAGATCAACGACCTCATCATCCTCCAAGGCATCCATAAGGAGATATTCAAACTGGGTCTTACGGTCGGTCATGTGACCGAACCTCTTGACTCGCTCCCTTTCTATCTGCTCATAGGCATACATGAATTCGTATAGTGACCTGTATATTTGATGCTCCATATTCTCTTCGATATTGGATTCGAGATCGGCCCTGTCCCTTCCTCCAACAGTTATTTCTTGGAGCCCTTCCAGATCCGCCCAGAAGATGGTGCCGTCCGGAGCCAATACTGCATCCTTATCGAGCCAAACATCGTAGAAGTCCAACCCGGTGTATGTGCCACTTTCATTTTTGCTCATGGACCTAACGAACAGGGTAAGAATTGCAATTCCACTCTTAACGAAGTTCTTCAGGAAATCCATTGCCTCGTCATTATTGTCCACATGGAAGAAGTCAAAAAGCTCCCCTGTATCATCGCCAATAGTCCAATCTGAATGGAAATAGATCCGGACATTCGATGGGATTAACCTTGTTTCCTGAACCATCTCTTGTTTGAATCTCCTATACCAGTAAACCTGAGTGACCTCCTTTTGGAGAGCTTTAGGCAGTTTGACGATCTTCACCAAGGGGGCAATCCTGAATCCATGAATGGAAGTGGTGCTAGCATCTGACATTTCAGTCGCTTTCATTGCAATTGATGCGAATTCGAGCCCTTGGGATCCATAGGGACATCCTCTTGACCATAACTCCCCGGTAAGATATCTTGGAAACTTCTCCTTCTCCTTAGCGTTCATAATCCTGTCCTTTACACCGTCGCTTTTCTTCAGAAGGCTGCAAATCTCTTCTTTCTTGAAGAGTTGACGACTAAATGGGCTGGTTGTTGATCCTATTCCCTTGACGGAGAAGTAGAAATCAGTGCCATCGATGGTCAAGTAGGGTTCTCTGCTGACAGCGCTCCTGTTATCATCAATCAGAAGCTCCTTGGTTCCTATCGGGTCTGCGTCCGTGAAAGGCTTCACACTATCGGGAAGGTATATCCTCTCGAACTCCGGCATTTTGAAGCTCTGGAAATACTTGTTAGTTATCACCCCCGCACCTTCGTACATGTTGAGCTCGATGGGCATGCCCCTGAGCTTGATCGGCATTTGATCGATTGACATCGTCAAAGCAAATCACCCAATCTGAATACCATCTACCATCTCACTGAGATCCGCGAAGAGCTCAACCTTGGGGTCCCCCGCAATACGGGCAGGTACCAGCCGTGGATGGAATCAGGGTTCCGCAATACTTGCATTTCACCTTAGCGACATCCCTTATCACCACTTGCTCAGGCGGCTTGGAGCCCAGATCAATCCCAGATTGGAAAGGTGTTGAAGGGGGGCTAGAAGGGGGCGCATACGGAGGAGGTGAGTGCTCAGGAATGGATTTCTTGCCTCTTCTTCTTGTGGCTGCATAAATGGCAATTACAGCAATCAGCAGAATCGCTACTATGACGTATCCAAAATACCATGGAAATCCTCCTGTCGTTACTCCTTGGTAGGTCGACGATGTGGTTGCACCACTAGGGGCGCTCGTAGCTGTCAGAGGATAACTGGTTGATAAGACGTACAGATCGTCGGTGTAAGTAAAACTCCCTGCTTGACCTTGATCCTGCCCATTATCTTGTTCCACATAGCTGTAGCCGACGATGTATCCAGTAGATGGGTCGAAGTATTCGTACCAAATATACGATGCCATGAAGACTCCGTATACATCATTGCGTTGATATTGGCCGGTCCCCTCAGTCTGAATCGTCTGAACGTATTCGTTCTCCGTCGGCAATTGCAAGCTGTAATTCTTTGACAATATGGTGAATTGCGTATTCAGGACATAGAAGGTGCTTCCAACAGGAAGCGAAGAATTCATGGCATACCAAACGTGGAGGGGATTCGAATACGGAATTCCTCCGAATCCTAATTCATTGTCTGTTCCGTTCACATACGTGAAAGTGCTTGATGACCATGTGTAATTGCCAGAAGATGAACTTGAGGTAGAACTCCCTTGATTGTTGCTGTATTGGTAAGAATAACTATAGGAGGCAGATACAAGGCTTCCATTAACAGAATTCATCTGCTCCATTCCAGATGTCTGGAGCTGATCTGTATATCCTACATACGACCCTTGACCATTGTTCACGGTAGTAGTCTCTGAATACTTGAGGTAGTCACCGTTCTGAGGCGTATACGCCGAAACCAAACGCACATTGGCTACGATTGCAACGGCTAGCAAGAATGCAAATAGTAGAGTTCCTAAGACTTCCTTATCATTCAAATGTCCCTTGCCTGCTCCAATTCTGCTCAACCTGCAAATCCTCCGATGCCGTGACTGTGAGCGGGATGGAAACCTCCCATCCCACTGAATGTTGAATGGTAGGAAGAATGAGCTATGATTACGGGAGAATACCAGTAGAAGAGGCCTGGATGTGATGCGTATGTGAATTGCACTGGAGTCTCTGTGATCTTAGCTGTGGGATCAATCTCCTTTACCAGCTCATTTCGAACTCCATGAATCATTCTGACGGCCAATGCGACTAATTCGGAACGCTCTGATCCTGCAACGTAGCCAGAAAGCAAGGTAACTGCCTTCTCCGTCAAATCGAGGACCTCATGGGCCTCGAACACAGGTATCGAGGCAAGTATCGCGGCCGCCACCAATGGATATTCCAGGTAGTTCTTCAACTGCTCTACGATGTACTTCAACTTCTCCCCCACTTCGTCTGCATTCAGTTCTCCAATCGCTAGGAAGGCCGAACCAATCTCAGTGTCTTCCGATGCCATGTATCCCCAGGAAGTAAAGATAGACCTGAATGATTGGAATTTGGCGGTCAAATCGTCGTAAGGGAGGTTCATCACCGCCAATATCGCTGCAGTCTCATATGACGTAGTTATTTTGTTGAACTGAGCGAATCGATCCGTCGGATAGGTTCCATCGTATCTCCTACCCGCCATGATTGTAGCAGCAACACCGGCAGATACCTCTTTTGGAATGCCCTGACTTCTAAACTGGTGGTCCAGATTCGTCAATACCGCTTCAAGGCTTTGAATATCCTGACTGCTAAGCGCCGTCATGATCTCAGCAGCCGTTAGTTTGGTAGGAATTGTAGATTTAAGATCCCGAAGAGCATTGAGTGCCTGAATGACTCTCTGTGCGATTTGACCAGTATCACCCTGAAGCTTCCCCAACCCTATTGCTGTGCCCCACAACAATGTTGGAGCCTGAGCTTCGCCGTTATCGTTTGAGTATTCTACATCTTCTATCTGAACGACACTTGACTTGAGCAAAAGAACATATGAAGCAGCTCTATCAGCTATAGACCGCAGCTCGGCGTACGTGGCCTTGATCTCTGTCAAGAAATCAGGGAACTCCTGATCGGCGACCCTATAGTTCCTGACATTGAGGTCGTTCAGTACGAGACTTCCGAGACCAGTAAGAGAGAGATATCCTCCATCGAATGGCGCCATTCGATCGATCATGGATTTCTCCTGGATGAGCTGATTCACATTGGCCTCCAATGCACTTAGCTCGGACTCTTCTTCAGAAACAGTAGTCGTTTCACTCTGAATGTTCTGACGCACCTCATCCTTCTCCTCCTTCCCTTCAAAATGGAACAAGAATGAGTGCTGTTTTTGCTCCTCTTGCTGTAAGGCTACAGCTCCTTGTTCCTCCGCAGGCTTTTCGGTTTCCGCTTCAGTAGTTACCTGGGATAATCTGGCAACGTCATTGACCCCCTTATCGTAATCCTCCTTAGTCGTTCTCAAAATGTAGCCATTAACGGATAGGTAATCCAAGTCCGCTGATGGAATAGGAGTAATGGGCTCTTCTCGATCGCTTATCCGAGACAGAAATGTCCTTACTTCGCCACACTTCATGATAGGATGTCGGGATGCCTAAGGCACTGTGACTCTTAAGCGATTTGTCATGTTAGCAAAGACACATCACAAACGGACCACTCCTAGCAGGTACACCGATGCTTACCAATGAGTTTGCTCTTGTCAAGCTTTTGGGAGGCAGAAGTACAATTATCTTGCTCCACGGACGTTTATCTCCAGTATTCGTTGATACTCCCATGACAGAAGCATACTGCATGAAGGAGAAGGCGAAGAGAGAGATCAGCTCTCCCCAGGAAGTGACGCTCAAGAACGGACGGAGAGCGTTGCAAGGGACTTGCGGGTCGTGCGGGACGAGGCTCTTCAAGATACTCGGGAACCAGCATCCACTGGCCCTGGTAGCGACTGCCTGAAGCTCGCCGAGGTCTTCCTCCCGCTCTCCCTCGATCAGACATTTCATCTTCCTCTCCGTGTGCGCCGTCGTGCGGAGTAGGCCTCGTCTAAGGTGCCTTCGGCCAGCAATACGACGACTCGTCCTGGCATCGCTATTCCGGTCTCCCTTTTGCGCATCGACTATATACCGACGGTACGGCCTCGTAGAATACCACTGGGTCCGATAACGCGTAGACTGCTCCGGAGACAATGAGCAATTCGATTCTGGACCGAGAAAGTACACCGGACGATTCCCGTCGGGCTCGCCGACATACAACCAGCTTGAGGACCTAGACTGAACACCTTTAGGGCCAAATCCTGCTCGGGACATTCAGCACCAAACGTTCTA
>Ga0182024_10008251_pt1 | contig 22066 bp, 19 predicted proteins | sample P32metaG_FD_120480 | JGI IMG/M metagenome (GOLD analysis project Ga0182024, IMG submission 120480) | Permafrost microbial communities from Stordalen Mire, Sweden - P3-2 metaG (Illumina Assembly) | ecosystem: Environmental > Terrestrial > Soil > Wetlands > Permafrost | place: Sweden: Stordalen...
AGCATCACTCTTTTCGAGAAAACCCCGCTTTTATCAGGGTTTTCTCAGGTTGCCAACAACTTCGAGAACGTCGATCCTTGTACGCAATTGAAACTGTCCCACTTATAATGGGACAGCATTGATTTTAAATTTGAAATTCTCGTCCCGGACTCAATCCGCCGAGGACGGAAGTTTTGGCGCCGCCGTTTTCTTCAAGTGCAGCGTTTGCAGCGGCGAAACCTCGAGGGACTGCTCGACCAGCGCGCGAATTCCCCGGGCCGCCGCATTGGCCGCGGAGAGCGTCGTGATGCAAGGAATGTTGTAGCGGATCGCGGCGCGCCGGATGGATTTTTCATCGTAAAACGATTCGCGGCCGAGCGGCGTATTGATGACCATATCCACTTTGCCGGTCTTCACCAGGTCCACAATGTTGGGGCGGCCTTCATTCACTTTGTACACAGGCTCCGCGGGAACCCCCGCCGCTTCGAGGGCCGCTGCCGTGCCGCGCGTGGCGATCAGGCGGAATCCCAGGGCGTGCAGTTCCTTCGCTAGCGGAGCGAAGTGCCGCTTGTCGTGGTCGCTGACGCTCAGGAAAATCGCGCCCTTGCAAGGCAGGCGTTGCCCGGCGGCCAGTTGTGCCTTGGCAAAGGCCTGGCCGAAATTTGTGGAGATGCCCATGACTTCCCCGGTGGAGCGCATTTCCGGCCCCAGAATCGTGTCCACGCCGCGGAATTTGTTGAAGGGGAACACAGGGGATTTCACGGAATAATATTCGCGGACGGCAATTTCCGGCACTCCGTCAGTGGTAACAACAGGCAGGTTCATGTCCTGCAGTTTTTTCCCGGCCATCAACCGCGCCGCAACTTTCGCGAGCGGCACACCCGTCGCCTTGCTGACATACGGGACCGTGCGCGACGCGCGCGGGTTCACTTCGAGCACGTATACGGTGTCGCGCTGGATCGCATACTGTACGTTCATCAGCCCGACGACCTGCAACGCTTTCGCCAGGCGCCGGGTATAATCGCGAATCCGCGCGAGCACAGAGGGCGACAGACTCACCGGCGGCAATACGCACGAGGAATCTCCCGAGTGCACGCCCGCTTCTTCGATGTGCTCCATCACGCCGCCGATTACCACGTCGTCTCCGTCCGCGAGGGCGTCCACGTCCACTTCGGTCGCTTCCTCGAGGAACTGGTCAATCAATACCGGCCGCGCCGGGCCCATCAGCGCCGCCTGCGCGACGTATTCCTGAACCGTGTTCAAATCGTAGGCGATCACCATCGCGCGTCCACCGAGCACATAACTCGGGCGGACGAGCACCGGAAATCCGATTTCGGCTGCCACGCGAGCGGCTTCCTCAGGCACGAGCGCGCTGCCATTCCGGGGCTGAGGAATTTTCAATTCGTCCAGCAATCGGCCGAACCTGCGGCGGTCTTCCGCCAGGTCAATCGATTCCGGCGCGGTGCCAATGATCGGCACGCCGTTGCGCTTGAGTTCGAGGGCAAGATTGAGCGGAGTCTGCCCTCCGAATTGGACGATAACGCCCTGCGGTTTTTCCCGTTCGACCACGGAAAGAACGTCTTCGAGCGTGAGCGGCTCGAAGTACAAGCGGTCCGACGTATCGTAATCGGTGGAAACCGTCTCCGGATTGCAGTTCAGCATGATCGTTTCATAGCCATCTTCGTGCAATGCGAACGAAGCATGGCAGCAGCAATAATCAAATTCAATTCCCTGCCCGATCCGGTTGGGGCCGCTTCCCAGGATCATGATTTTCGGCTTGTCGGAGGGTTCCGACTCGTCTTCATCCTCATACGTGGAATACAGATAGGGAGTGAAGGATTCAAATTCCGCCGCGCACGTATCCACGCGCTTGTAGACCGGAGCGATATGCGCCTTGTTGCGGCGGTGGCGCACGGCCGCTGCCGTCGTCTTCCAGAGCTGCGCAAGCTGCTCGTCGCTGGTGCCCACGCGCTTGGCTTCGCGCAAGAGATCTTCTGGCACCGTCTCCACGGTGACAGACGAGATGCGCCGGTGAACCGCGACGATCTCCTGCATCTGCTGGATGAACCACGGATCGATTTTCGTCAGTTCGATGATTTCCGCGGACGACATCCCGCGCTCCATGGCGACGAACAGCCAGTGAATACGGTCCGGACGCGGCGTCGCAATCTTTTCGCGCAGCAACGAAACCGGTGTGTCAGCCGGGGCGCGCCACGGCGAGCTGGGCTCGAGCGAGCGAATGCCTTTCTGCAGGGCTTCCTTGAACGTGCGGCCCATGGCCATCACTTCGCCGACCGACTTCATCTGCGTACCCAGGGTCGAGTCCGCGCCGGCAAATTTTTCAAACTGCCATTTCGGAATCTTCACGACGACGTAATCAATTGTCGGCTCGAAGCACGCGGGAGTCTTCTGCGTAATGTCGTTTGGAATTTCATCGAGCGTCATTCCCACGGCGAGGCGCGCGGCGATCTTCGCAATCGGAAAGCCTGTGGCTTTCGACGCCAGCGCCGAGCTGCGGGAAACACGCGGATTCATTTCGATGACGATCATCCGGCCCGTCGCCGGATCGATCGCAAACTGAATGTTGGAACCGCCGGTTTCGACGCCCACTTCGCGGATAATCGCCGCAGCAGCATCGCGCATGCGCTGGTATTCCTTGTCCGTCAGAGTCTGCGCCGGGGCCACCGTAATGGAATCGCCGGTGTGAACGCCCATCGGGTCGAAATTTTCGATCGAGCAGATCACCACGAAGTTGTCCCGGCAATCGCGCATCACTTCGAGTTCGTATTCCTTCCAGCCCAGCACGGATTCTTCGATGAGGGCTTCGTGCACCGGACTCGAATCGAGCGCGTGCGAAATGGATTCGGAAAATTCCTCGCGATTGTAGGCGATCGAGCCGCCCGTCCCGCCCAGCGTGAAAGAGGGCCGGATCACCACGGGATAGCCGAGCTGGTCGGCAAGCTTCAGTCCATCCTGCGCGTTGTTTACGAGCGCCGAGGCGGGAACGTCGAGGCCCACTTTGCGTATGGCGTCCTTGAACCACAGGCGATCCTCGGCGACTTTGATCGCCCGTAGCGACGCGCCGATTAGTTCGACGCTGTACTTTTCAAGGATTCCGCTTTCGGCGAGTTCCACGGCAAGATTCAAGGCAGTTTGTCCACCCACGGTGGGAAGCAGCGCCTGCGGCCCTTCCACGGCGATGATTTGCTCAAGGTATTCTTTTGTCAGCGGCTCGATATACGTGCGGTCTGCGATTTCCGGGTCGGTCATGATCGTCGCCGGATTTGAGTTCACCAGAACGACTTCGTAACCCTCGGCGCGCAGCGCCTTGCAAGCCTGCGTGCCGGAATAATCAAACTCGCAGGCCTGTCCGATGACGATCGGCCCCGAGCCGATGATCATGATCTTTTTGAGGTCTGTGCGCTTGGGCATGAAGTGGCTAAGCCCTCGCCTGCCCGCGCCGCAGAGCGCCGGATAATTTCCAGTGCTTCATCGTTTCGGTGAACTGGCGGAATAGATAATGCGAATCATGCGGCCCGGGTGACGCTTCAGGATGGTATTGCACGGAAAACAATGGCAGCGAGCGGTGGCGCAAGCCTTCGTTGGTGTGATCGTTCAAATTCACGTGCGTGATTTCCACGTCTTCGGCAGGGAGCGAATCCGGGTCCACGCAGAAACCGTGATTCTGCGCGGTGATTTCCACCTGCCCGGTCATGAGATTTTTCACGGGATGGTTGGAACCATGATGGCCGAACGGCAGCTTGAACGTCTTGCCGCCCAGGGCCAGGCCGCAAAGCTGGTGTCCCAGGCAAATTCCAAACACCGGAACGCGGCCCAGCAAATTGCGAATCGTCTCAATCGCGTACGTCGCGGGTTCAGGATCGCCGGGGCCATTCGAGAGAAAAACGCCATCGGGCTTGATCGCCATTGTGTCTTCGGCGGAGGTCTGCGCGGGCACAACGAACACTTCACAATTGTGATCCACCAGCAGCCGAAGAATGTTCTGCTTGATTCCAAAATCATAGGCGACAACGCGGAATCTTTGCGCATCCCCGCTGGACTGCGCTTCGCCCATCGCTTCGTGCCAGGGCGATGCCGTAAGTTCGATGGATCCACGGTCCCAGGAATATTGCTTCTCGACCGAAACGCGGCTGGCCAGTTCGAGTCCCGCCATCGACGGCAGCGATCGGGCTTCAGCGACCAGGTGTTCCGCGGGTGTTCCGTCGGTCGCTGCCACGCCTCGCAGCGCGCCCACTTTGCGGATGTGCCTTACCAGAGCGCGCGTGTCCACGTCCCAGACCACGGGAATGTTGTGCCGCGTCAGATAGGCTTGCGCGGACTCGCTCGACCGCCAATTCGAGGAAATCGCCGAGAATTCGCGCACCACCAGGGATTCAATGTGGGGAACGCCAGACTCCTCATCATCGAGATTCGTTCCCACGTTTCCGATGTGCGGATACGTCAGGCAAACAATTTGTCCCGCGTAGCTCGGGTCGGTGAAGACTTCCTGGTATCCGGTGAGACTCGTATTAAAAACAACTTCACCACCGCGCCGCGTCATTGCTCCGGCGGCGCGCCCACTAAAAATGCGCCCATCTTCGAGCGCAAGAATTCCTGGCCGTGCGTCTGATTCTGACAGCGTGGACTCCTTTATCGCGGGCTCCAAGTAGAGCCAGCACCCGTCTCTGGCGGACCCCAATTCAAGCCCGCACGTAGCTGTGCTATTTCCCAGCTTCGGCGAAAATCGGAATCGAACCGAAATGATTCACCGGCCAGTACGCAAAAACCGCCTTGCCATAAATAAATTTGCGCGGCACAGGCCCGAAAATTCGCGAATCATTCGAGCTGATCCGGTGATCTCCCATCACGAAATATTCATCCTTCGGAATCTTTTCCGGAGACAAACCGCCGAAGTCTTCCGACTCCGGGGGAACGTAGGGCTCGGGCAGCAATTTGCCATTCAGGTACACATGACCTTCGCGAATCTCCACCGTATCGTCGGGAAGTCCGACGACGCGCTTGATGAATGATTTCGAGCGGTCAAGAGGGTACCAGAAGACGACCACGTCGCCGCGTTCAATCGGTTCAAAACGGTAGACGAATTTGTTGATAAAGATTCGTTCCTGATCCGAGATCAACGGAGTCATGCTTGTGCCTTCTACCTTCACCGGCTGGTAGAAAAAAATAATAATCACGATGGCGAGGCTCAGTGCAATGACAAGGTCGCGCCCCCAACTCCGAAGTTCGCGGCGCAACGGCTGCGTCGCTTCCGGCGCGACAGTGGTAGTGATCTCGGCGTTCGGCTCCATGTCCTTATTTCAGAAACAATTATCTTATACCATGCTATCTCGAACCGCGCCACTGCGAACGAAAGGCTCACATGCGTCCATCGACGGACATTCTCTCGACGTCAAGCGGGCGAAAACGCTCCACCGGGCTCCAGCCGGGAGCAACCGTTCATCGGTACGCGACAAAATGCAATCTGCGGTAATCCGCCCACCATTGCCCGTCTCTAAATAACTCGGGACGCAGCAGTTCCTCGACCCGGCGAAAAAACGGCTCGCGCATCTCGGAATTTACCTTCGACAGATAATCGGAACCAAACATCGTGATCCAATTTCCGAGGCCCGCTTCCCCGTCCGCGAGGCCCGTGGGCCTGTCGAACAGCGTGATCAGCCGTACCTCGAAGCCGGAACCCTCGAGCAGCGCCGAGTATTCAGCGACGCTCGGGTAATACCAGGGATTGATTTCTCCCGCGCGCAAAAGGTGAAGCTCCTCGAGCGCCCGATCGAAAGCGTTTTGCATCTTTCGAATGTTTCCTTTGCCGCCAAACTCTGCCACAAATCTTCCTCCAGGACGGAGCGCTTTTCGCGCTCCCTCGATGACGAGGAGGGGTTCATGAATCCAGTGCAGCGTCGCGTTGGAAAATACGGCGTCAAATTCCGCTTCGAATGGCAATTTTCGGGCATCCGTAATTTCAAATTTCAAGTTTGGAAATGCCTTGCGGGCCGCCGCGATCATTTCTGGCGAGCGGTCAACGCCGACGACATTCGCGCCCGATTCGGCAATTTGCGCGGTCAAGTGGCCTGTCCCGCATCCAACGTCGAGAATGCGTTCACCGCGCTGCGGCGCGAGGAGCGAAACCACATCCGACCCGTACTTCCAGACAAAGTCGTGCTTGGAATCGTATAAATTCGCGTTCCACTCGGCAGTTTTATTTTGCGGCGCTTCGCTCACGGCTTTCTCTCGGGTTCTTCGGTCGTGGTTTGCGTTGGCTCGCCGTCGGTGCGGAACGCGCCGAATGCGTATTGCACAGCGGCAAGCGCCGCGCACACAGCAGTTTCCGTTCGTAAAACGTTGATGCCCAAGGCCGCTTCCGCGAAACCTGCCGATTGGGCCGCTGAAAATTCCGCGTCGGTCCAGCCACCCTCCGGCCCAATCGCTATCGCGACGGTCGCGGTATCCCCCGCGCTGAGGCAGGCTGCCGCAGGCTCAAGCAATTCGCGCATGGGAATTGCGCCGCTGCGCTCGGAAAGCAGCAATTGGATCTGATGTCGGCCCTGCGCCCGCGTCCGGCGTAAAGCGTCGCTGGACTTCGCACATTCTCGCAGGTCGGGAACACGCAAGCATCGCGCCTGTTGCGCGGACTCGGTCAGGATTCGCTCCCACCGCTGCGCGCGCTTGGCAACTGCTGCCAGCAGTCCCTTTTCGCTTCGATCGGCCGCGAGCGGCACAACCTCATCGACTCCTAGCTCGGTGGACTTCTCGATCGCCCACTCGAACCGGTCGAATTTAACCACTGCAAGCAAAAGGGTGACTTTCACCGGAGCAGCGTGTACAGGCAAACGTTCGAGGAGAGAAAATTCCACTTCCTCGCGGCCAACGCTCTCGGTTCGCGCGAGCCACACGGTCGCGCCATCGCTGAGCTCATATATCTGGCCGGCCTCGGCGCGAAGCACGCGTCCCAAATGGTGAGCCGATTCTCCGCGAAGAATTGCGGTATCGTCTTCAAACCCCTCGACAAAGAATCGCCTGCGCATGTTCTGATATGTTATACCAAGCCTATGCTACACGGGACCCGGCCATCTTCTGCGCTCCGTTGCACGCTAATTTCTTTTTTTCTCGGCGCCATCCTGATTTTATTCCGTCCGATTCCGGGCATGACGCAAACGCCTCGCCGCGCGCTTGCTTTACCACATGCCGTGATCATTGATACCGACGCGGGTAGCGACGACTTGATGGCCATCGCGTTTCTTCTATCCCGGCCGGAGATTCGTGTCGAAGCAATCACCGTCGTGAACGGTGAGGCGCACGTGCAGGCCGGCGGAAGAAATATTTTGCGCCTGCTCGAATTGGCCGGACGGCACGATGTGCCGGTCTTCCTCGGCCGCGACACGCCGCTCACGGGGAACGCGGAGTTCCCCGCCGAGTGGCGCCGCGTTTCGGATGAGCTTCCCGGCGTCACACTTCCTGAAGCAACGCGCGCGATTGAGCCGCAAAGCGCGCCGGAATATTTGGCGAAGAGACTCGCGGATGCGGCGCATCCGGTGCAGGTCCTCGCCACGGGTCCGTTGACCAACCTTGCGGAAGCGTTTAAGCGCTCCCCGCGCGCCTCGCGCACCATTCGCCAGCTCGTGATCATGGGCGGAGCAGTTCACGTACCCGGAAATCTGGGGGATGGCGGAATGGTGCAGACGAATAATTCGACGGCCGAATGGAATATTTACATCGATCCCGGCGCGGCGAAAACCGTATTCATCTCCGGCGCTCCCATCCGCATGGTCGCGCTCGACGCGACGCAACGCGTCCCGATCGACATGGCCATGCTGGAGGAATTCCAGTCGCATGCGGAAACATCTCTCGCAAAGTTTGTTTCGCAGGTGCTCGAAACCAATCGCGAAAACATAAGGCAGGGATTCTATTTTGCCTGGGACCCGCTTGCGGCCGTGGCGCTGGTGAATCCAGCGGTCGTCACCTTCAGGCCGATGGCCATCGAAATCAGCCAAAGTCCCGATGAGTTGGGCCGGACGGTCGAGGTGAAAAAGGCAAGAGCCAACGTTCAGGTGGCCATTGATGCGAACGATTCGAGGTTCCGGGAAATCTTCATGACGGCGCTGGGCGTTCGCTAGGGGAGTTGCGGCTTACCCGAAAATATCCTTCACCTTGTCGAAGAGGGTGGAATCCCGCTGCGCAGGCCGATTTTCCATGGGAAGAGTTGCACCCAGTTGTTCGAAAAGGCGACGCTGCTCCCTCGAAAGTTTCGTTGGCGTCTCGACATGAATGTTCACATAGAGATCGCCCTTGCCTCCACCATGCGGGTCGGGCAGGCCCTTCCCTTTCAGGCGGATGATTTCCCCCGTCTGCGTGCCTTCCGGAATTTTGACGTTCTCATCTCCGTTGAGCCCGGGAACCTGGATTTGCGTTCCTAGCGCCGCCTGAACGATGGAGATCGGGACAGTGCAATACAGGTCCGCATTCCTGCGTTCGAAATACGGGTGCGACTTGACCTCAAGCACCACGTAGAGATCGCCCGGAGGTCCGCCGTTTTCGCCCGGTTCGCCTTCGCCGGGAACGCGCAGGCGTGTATTCGAATCGACGCCCGGCGGAATCCGCAGATCTATCGTCCGGTTGCGTTCAACGCGTCCCTGACCCCGGCAGGCCGGACAGGCTTCGCGCACAATTTGACCCGCGCCGCGGCAGTCGGGACAGGTGCGCGAAATGCTGAAGAATCCCTGCTGGTAGTGAATCTGTCCGCGACCCCCGCACGTGACGCATGCCACCACGCCTGTGCCGGCCTTCGCCCCCGTGCCGTTGCAGGTCTCGCAAAATTCCAGACGAGGCAGGCGGACTTTTGTATTTACTCCGGCGGCGGCTTCCTCGAAAGTTAATTTCATGTCGTAGCGAAGGTCCGCGCCACGCTGCGCTCGATTTCTCGCTCGGCGGCCGCCGAAAATATCTTCGAAGCCAAAAAAATCGCCGAAGATATCCTGAAATTCGTCGAAGATGGTCTGGTTGATCCCGCCCTCGAAACCGCCGCGCGAAATTCCCGCGTATCCAAAGCGGTCAAAGGCGGCGCGCTTTTGCGGATCGGTAAGTATCGCGTACGCTTCGGTGGCCTCGCGGAATTTTTCCTCCGCTTCCTGCTTTTTCTGCGGGTTGCGGTCCGGGTGCCATTTCAGGGCCGCTTTGCGGTAGGCGGACTTGATTTCATCGGCCGAGACGCTTCGCTCGATTCCGAGCACTTCATAACAATCACGTTTTTGGTTCATGGGCAAGGGTGCTTAGTTGTTCTCGCTTTCACTGGTCGTTGCACTTCCCGCTTCGCCGGGATGCACGGCGACGCGGACAATCGCAGGCCGCAGGACGCGGCCATAAAATAGATACCCATCCTGAAACACATTCACAATGTAACCGTCGGCAAACTCCTTGGATTCGACGCGCTCGATCGCCTGGTGCATGTGCGGATCGAATATTTGCCCGGCCGCATCCACGCGTTGCACTCCATGGCGCGCCAGCGCGTCCCAGAGCTGCTTGCGAATCAGGGTGACGCCCTTGCGATATTCTTCGTAGGCCGGATCGTCATGGGCTTGAAGCGCCCGGTCAAACGCATCGAGCACGGGGATCAAATCCAGAACCAGGCGTTCGACTCCGCGACGTCCTTCTTCGCCCCGGTCGCGTTCAGTTCTCTTGCGGAAATTCTCAAAATCCGCCTGGCGCCGGACCAGCGTTTGCAGGAGGTCTTCTTTTTCCGCGCGCAGTTTCTGTACTTCCGCGGCAAGCGACGCGTCCGCTCCCGATGGCGGATCGACCGATGTGGCGTCGTCACCCGGAAAAAGGGGAGAACGATCTTCCTTTTCCTCGCGTCCGCTATCGTAAGAGAATATTTTTTCTTCCTCGCGTTTTGGTTCTGCCAATTGAGCTAACTCCGATCGAGTGTTTCGCTGAACGCGCGCGCAACAAACGCCACAGCGGTGATCGCGCGTTCGTAATGCATCCGCATGGGCCCCAGAACGCCCAACGTCCCCTGCGACTGGTCCTGGAAGGAGTATGGCGCGCTGATCAGCGCCAGATGCTGCCCCGCAGGATCAATTCCGGAAACGCCAATCTGCACCAGCACGGGATCGGGCGTATCAATGCAGCCCGCCAGCAAAGCGATCAGCCTGTGCTTTTCTTCAATCGCGAGCAGCACTTCGCGCAACTGGGCCTGATCCGAAAATTCATGCGTGGCCGCCATTTGCGCGGCTCCCTCGACGTAAACCCGCTGCGTCGCGCCTTGCTCCAGCATTCCCGGATCGCAAAGAACCAGGGCGTCGCGCACCAGCAGATCGTATCGCTCCTGCTCGCTTGCAAGCCGCGCGACCAGGTCGGCTCGAATCGCTTCGAGCGTCCGGCCGACGTAATGGCGATTCAGATAATCCGCGGTCCGATCGAGGTCTGGTTGATTGAAGGCGCGTTCGGGACGAATAATTTTGTCCCGCGTGTTGCCGCCCGTCGAAACCAGAACCACCACCACGCGCCCGTCCGGCAGCAATACGAAACGCACATGCTCGAGCACCGTCTTGGCGATCGGAGGTGAAACCACGATACCCAGCCCGCGCGAAACTTCCGCCAGCACTCGGCCCGCGCGCTCGGCGATTTCCTCGGCTGTTCCAGCGGTTGCGAATTCCCCGCGAATCCATTCCTCGTCCTCGGGGCTCAGGGTCGCCTGATCCGCCACCTGCTGGGCGAAAAACCGGTATGCGCTGGCCGTCGGCACGCGCCCTGCCGACGTATGTGGCTGATACAAAAAGCCTTCATCTTCCAGGTCCGCCATCACATTCCGAATGGTTGCCGAACTGAGCGACTCGGCATGACGCCGCGAAACGGTCCGCGAAGACACAGGCTCTCCCGTATCGATGTACGCGCGGACAATGGCGGTCAGGATTTGGCGGTTCCGTTCGTGATGTGGCGCCGGATGAGGCATAAGCTTACCGATAGCGTTTTCTTCCTGCATTCATTTTATGCGTGGGAATCGTTTCCGTCAAACTGGACGAGCGGATTGTGTCCCAAGATGCATTGGCAGAATTAGGTCTGGCCGCCGCAGGTAGACCTACGCTACTAATCCACCGCATCAATTTGCGCGCGCTGGAGGCGGTCGGAAAAATCAATGTAGAGAGTCTTCCACTCGGAATAGAAATCGATCGCGGCTGTGCCCGCCTCGCGGTGCCCATTTCCGGTCCCCTTGGTGCCTCCAAAGGGCAACTGGATTTCCGCGCCGATCGTCGGAGCATTCACGTATACAATTCCAGTCTCGAGGTCACGCATCGCGCGAAAGGCATTATTCACGTTCCGTGTATAGATGGACGCCGAAAGCCCGTACTTCACATGATTGGCAATTTCAATGGCATCGTCAAAAGATGAAAATGGAATTGCCGCGACCACCGGGCCGAAGATTTCTTCCTGTGCGATGCGCATCCCGGGTTCCACGTCCGCAAAAATCGTGGGCTGGTGATACCAGCCATTCGCCAGGCCGTTGGATTGCGCGCGGCTTCCTCCCGCAACGATTTTCGCGCCTTCGCTTTTCCCGATTTCGACGTACTTCATAACCGTTTGAAGCTGCGTCTCATTCACAACCGGGCCCACATCGGTATCGGGATCGAGGCCATCACCCAGCTTGAGGGCCTTTGTCCGCGCCGCAAAGAGCTCGAGAAATTCCTTGTATACTTTTTTATGAACGGCCACGCGGCTCGCGGCAGTGCACCGCTGCCCGCTGGTTCCGAAGCCGCCCCACACCGCGCCTTCTACTGCAAGCTCCAGGTTCGCGTCGTCCATGACGATAATGATATTTTTTCCGCCCATCTCCAGATGGCAGGGCTTGAACGTGGCCGCGCACGCCTGATTCACCAGGCGCCCGGTTTCGGTGGATCCCGTGAAGCTCACGGCCGTCACGCCGGGATGTGTGACAAGCGGCGCGCCGGCGTCGGGCCCCATCCCGTGGACAACGTTCAAAACTCCCGAGGGCAAACCGGATTCCACCAGAATTTGAACCAGATTGTAGGTCGAAAGCGGCGTGTCTTCGGCGGGTTTGATCACCACCGTATTGCCGCAAATCAGCGCAGGCATGATTTTCCAGGAAGGAATCGCCATTGGGAAATTCCAGGGCGTAATCATTCCGACCACGCCCAGCGGGTCGCGCACCGACATTGCAAATTTGTTGGGAAGCTCGGACGGAACGGTTTGCCCAAATAGCCGGCGTCCTTCTCCGGCCATGTAATACGTCATATCGATCGCTTCCTGAACGTCGCCGCGCGTTTCGGAAACGGGCTTGCCCATCTCCCGGGTCATGTCGCGCGCCAGCTCTTCCTTGCGTTTGATAAGGGTTTCCGCGGTGCGATACAAAATTTCCGCTCTGCGAGGCGCGGGAAATAATCGCCATTTCGCGAACGCCGCTTTCGCCGCGTCCACGGCATCGTCCACGTCTTCTTTCGTGGAAGAAGGGAAAATCCCGATCAGCTCGGCCGAATTCGCCGGATTGCGATTTTCAAACGTGCGCCCCTGTCGCGCTTCGACCCATTCCCCGTTGATAAAGTTCTTATGAATTCTTGAAACGGCGCTTGTTGCCATATCGCCTCCTGGAGGGCTTCAAGGCTTGCAAAATGAGTGGTCCGCTATGGAAGCCGGATAAATGCGGCCAAATTCCAGCGTGGCAATTCAATGTAACAGAGGCGCATTGGTGCGTCAAACCAGGGAAGGATTGCAATTATTGCGTGGAATCGGGCGGTGGCGTCACCGTGGAAGCGGTTGGAACCGGCGCGCCTTTCCCGGCAGTTTCAGAACCCAAGCCAAGTTTTTCCAGCGTCAGGGCGTCGATTTTTCCAGTGGGAGTCAGGCCATTTTTGTCCTGAAAAGTTTTCATGGCTTCCGCGGTTGAATCGTCCCACTTGCCAGAAGGATCGCCCTGGTACGCGCCATCGCGCTGCAACGCGGACTGTATTTCCCTGATGCGATCGGGCGTGGGAGCTTTTTGCGACGCGGGTTTTGGTTTTCTCTTCGATTTCGAGGAGGTGGTCTTTTTTTTCGTGGTCGTCTGCGCCGGAGCAGGGCTCGGCGCTGCATACACGGCGGGGGCCGCGCTCAGTAAGAGCACGGCCCCAAAATAACCCAGCAACGTTCTGCGTGTCATAACTAAGTTGGCTACTGCTCCGGAGCCGGAACAGCGCCGGCCAGAAACACAGTGTCAAATTGATTGTTGCCGCTGCGCCGAAGAACCTTGAACAAAACGTCTTGTCCCGGTTTCAGCCCAGAGACGGTGCGGCGGTACTCGGCTACGGAACCCACAGCGGCGTGATTCACTTCCGCGATCACGTCGCCACGGAGGAAGCCGATGTCCTCGGCGAAGCTTGCCGGGTCAACTTCGGTGACCAGCACGCCCTTCATATTTTCGTACCCGGCGCGGCGAGCTCGATCCGTGCCGAGGTCTTCGAGGCGCAGGCCGAACTCAGCCGGCGTCGGACCATTGTCGCCGTTGGCGCTGCTGGCGGTGCGATCCGGGAAAAGTTTGGTGCGATCGGCAACAGTCAACGTGGCTTCGCGATCCTTTTTGTCTCGAACATACGTCACGTGGACTTGCCCGCCGATCGGTGTCGAGGCAATCGGATTGACCAGGTCGCTTCCGGTATGGACCGGTTTGCCGTTGACGCTCGTGATGACGTCGCCCGATTGCAGGCCGGCCTTCTCCGCCGGGCTGCCGGGTTCGACGCGCTGCAACACAATCCCGTATTGCGCGCCCAGTTCCTTCAACACGATCGGATTGTTGCCCTGGGCTTCAGTGAAGCTCACTCCGATGGACCCGCGCGTGACCTTGCCGTTGGCGACGAGCTGGTTGTAGACGCCGATCGCGGTGTTGGAGGGCAGCGCAAAACCCACACCCTCATTTCCATGGCTTCCGGTAATGATAGCCGTATTGATGCCGATCACTTGTCCGGCCATGTTCACCAGCGGGCCGCCCGAATTGCCCGGATTGATGGCGGCGTCAGTCTGAAGGAATCTCTGGAACTGTTGTCCGACATTGCCGCGATCCTTGGCGCTGATAATTCCGGCCGTGACGCTGCCCTGCAGGAATCCAAATGGATTCCCAATCGCAAGAACCCAATCGCCGACCTGAACCCCTTCGGAATTGCCGAGCTTGGCGGTGGGCAAATCATGTCCGACATCGATCTTGATGACGGCAAGATCCGTCTCTTCGTCCGTGCCGATCACCTTCGCGGTATAGAGCGTCGGGTCGCCGTCAAAGCTCACTTGAACTTTGGTGGCCTGGTCCACGACGTGATTGTTCGTGAGGATGTAGCCCTTTTTGTCGACAATTACGCCCGAACCCAGGCTGCGTTCTGCCGTCGGACCCTGCTGCGGAAAATCGAAGAACCGGTTAAAAAAATCCTGGAACGGCTGCAGGTCCGGCCCTTGCTGGTCCGGTCCCTGTTGATCGTCATTCGGCCCCATCTCATCGCGATTGCGCTGCGATGGCCGGCTCCCCGGCTTTCCCTGCTCGATCACCTGCGTCGTCGAAATATTAACGACGGCAGGCTGCACTTTGCTGACGATCGAAGCGAACGCGCTCGACAACTGAACGGGATCGGGGATCACCAGAGGTGTGGCATCGGTTGCGACAGCGGGGCGAGCCGCGCCAGTATGTCCGGAAATCACCGTGCCAATCAAAATGCCGATGGCAAGCGTCAACGTAACTAAAAACGTCGCCATGATTTTGCGGTTTCGCGCCCAGGCGGCAAGCTCGCGTATCTGGATTCCCATACTGTCACTCCTCCATTCCGATCCTGCTGGCCCAAAATTTACAACAGATTATACCACTATGCGGCTTAGCGCACGCCCGAACGTACGCCAGCCACTCTTGAGTGCTACTGGCCCCTTGGCCAGCAGGTTGCGAATTTCCATCGGCCTGCTAAACTTGCTTATGGCCGTTACATGATGACCACAGGTAAGGCCGCCTGCAGCTTGGATGCAAAACTATGACTTCGCGTACGATGTACCGGAAAATTTGGGAGTCCCACCTCGTCCGGGAAGCTCCCGGTGAGCCCTCTCTAATCTACATTGACCGTCACTTGGTCCACGAAGCCACTTCCCCGCAGGCATTTGCCGGCCTCAAGGCAGCGGGGCGGAAAGTTCGCCGGCCTGATCTGACGTTTGCCGTCATGGACCACTCGGTCCCCACCCGCAATCGCGAACTGCCCATGCTGGACGCGGCTGCCTCCGGTCAATTCGAAGCCCTGGAACGGAATTGCCGCGAAAGTGGCATCACCCTGTTTGACATGTTCAGCCACAATCAGGGAATCGTGCACGTGATCGGGCCCGAACTGGGGATCACTCAGCCAGGGCAAACGCTGGTTTGTGGCGACAGCCACACCTCAACCCATGGCGCGTTCGGAACGCTGGCCTTTGGAATTGGAACCAGCGAAGTCGAACATGTGCTTGCCACGCAATGCCTATCCCAAGACGAATCGAAGACGATGCACATCCTGGTTGACGGAAAGCGGCACAAAGGTGTTTCGGCGAAAGACATTATTCTTGCCATCATCGGAAAAATCGGGATTGGCGGCGGCACGGGCCATGTCGTCGAATACTCCGGCGATACGATTCGGGGGCTCTCGATGGAGGGCCGCATGACCGTTTGCAATATGTCCATCGAAGGCGGAGCGCGCGCCGGAATGATCGCTCCCGACGACACTACTTTCGCCTACATGGAAGGTCGCCCCTATGTGCCTCGCGGGAAAGAGTTTCAGGAGGCCGTGGAAACCTGGAAATCTCTCGCGAGCGATTCAGGCGCAAAATTCGACGCGGTTGTGGAACTGGACGCCTCGGCGCTCGCTCCTCAAGTTACCTGGGGAACAAATCCGGGGATGGTCACGGGAGTAACCGATCGCGTGCCGGCTCCCTCGTCATTCCCCGATCCCGATGATCAAAAGGCCGCGACGCGCGCGCTGGAATACATGGGCCTCGAACCGGGCACGCGCCTGGTGGATATTCCACTCGATCGCGTGTTCATCGGTTCGTGCACGAATTCGCGGCTGACTGACCTGCGGGCAGCGGCGCGCGTGGTCGAGGGAAAACATATCTCCAAGGACATTAAGGGCGCGATCGTTGTGCCGGGTTCGATGCTGGTGAAAGCGAAGGCGGAGGCCGAAGGCCTCGACCGAATCTTTCGCGATGCCGGATTCGAATGGCGTGACGCGGGCTGCAGCATGTGCATTGCGATGAATCCGGATGTGCTGCCACCGGGCGAACGGGCCGCGAGCACGTCAAATCGAAACTTCGAGGGCCGCCAGGGCAAGGACAGCCGCACGCACCTGGTCAGTCCGATCATGGCAGCAGCGGCGGCGATCGAAGGGCACTTCGTGGACATCCGCGACTGGAACGTGGACGCAGTTGAGTAGCATAGGCACTCTTACCTGTGCGGTTTTGATTTCTATAAGTTGCTCGGAAAGGCGCGCAGACTAAAGTCTACGCTACTGAACCCGGCTTCTCATCGAAGTACGAGGTTGCTCATATATGGAACCATTTTCAAAACATACTGGACTTGTGCTGCCCATCGACCGCGTGAACGTGGACACCGATCAGATGGTGCCGAAGCAATTCATCAAGCTGCAGACGAAGCAGGGATTTGCGCGCACACTGTTCTACGACTGGCGATACCTGCCCGGAGAAAAACCGAATCCTGAATTTATCCTGAACTGGCCGCGGTATAAGGGTACTTCCGTGATGCTCGCGCGCGCCAATTTCGGCTGCGGCTCAAGCCGCGAACACGCCCCCTGGGCCGTTGCGGATTACGGATTTCGAGTCCTGATTGCGCCGAGCTTCGCCGATATTTTCTACAATAATTGTTTTAAGAATGGAATCCTTCCCGTCACGCTGCCCGAAGCGCAGGTGGACGAACTCTTCAAGCGCGTGGAGGCGCAGGAAGGTTACTCCCTGACCGCCGACCTGTCCGGCCAGACGATCACTGACGCGATCGGATTGACCTACAAATTTGAAATTGATCCCTACCGAAAGCACGTCCTTCTCGAAGGCCTCGATGACATCGGGCTTACACTCAAGCACGAACCCGACATCACCGCGTTCGAACAAGCCAAGCATCCGAGCGCCACGATGTACGAAGCCGTGGACGCGAAGTATTCCCCCAGACGATAACGAACGCTTCCCAATAGATTACGAATCGCTGCGATGTTCCTTGGCCGCAGGGATAGGGCCTTTCAATTCCGCGACAAGAATTCCGGCAAGGATCAGCGCGGCGCCGATCACCGCCCTGACGCCGAGCCGTTCGTGAATGACGACGAAGGATGTGATCGCGGCATAGACCGGCTCGGTCGCGAGAATCAGCGCGGCGTTTGTGGCCGTGATAAAACGCTGGCCCCACACCAGCAGAGGATAGGCAAGCGCCGTCGTAAAGATTGCCGTGACCAGAACTCCAAAGACCATATTTGACGTTAAGCGAAACCGCAGCGGCTCCCAACCGGCTGCGGCGACGATCGGCACAGCAATCGAGGAGAGGAGGGCCGTTGCGGAGACTTGAAGGTAACTAAGGCCCGCCAAACCCGCCTGCGAATATTCACGGCTGAAACGCGAAATGAAAATAATCTGGAAGGCGTAAAGTACCGCGCAGCCAAGGACCAGCATGTCTCCGCGATTGAGGTCGTGAATTCCCTGCTGGGGGACGGTGAGGAAATAGAGGCCGGCGAATGAAGCGAGGACTCCTCCCCACGCCCATATGCTGATTTTCCGGCGCCAAACCAGCGCGAGAAACACGGGCACGAGGACCACGCTGATCCCCGTGATGAACGCGGCCTTGGAAGGAGTCGTCCGGGCGATGCCGGCGGTCTGAAACGCGTAGCCTCCAAACATGATCGCGCCGACTTGCACTCCGCCCCAGAATTCTTTTCGCGAAAGTTTGCGAAGCTCCGAGCGGTAAATCCAGGCCATTGGCAAGCCGCCCAGGATGAATCGCGCCGCGAGGTAGGCGAAAACCGAGATGTCGGCGAGCGTGTTCTTCACCACGACGAACGTGACGCCCCAAAACAGCGAAGCCGCCATCACGGCGCAATTCGCTTTGAAACGGACGGTCACGGGTTCGGTTGCTCCAGACGTGCGGGCCGCATCCCGTCGAAATCAAAGGGCAGGCGATTCGGAAAACCATATTGGCGCGCGGCACGTCTCATGGAATGACAGAGTCTAGTGAGCCCGTGTGCTAAAGGCAACCTGCTTGTCCGAGTCCGAATCGCAAATTGGACCATAAGCGATGTACCGTGTTTGCTGCGTTGACAGGGGGGCGCCAGATTGCTAAATCTATCTACAGTGTCCTTTCGATATCCTCTTCGCGGCTTCTTGGCGTGGCTCGCACTGCCGCTACTGGCGGCGACGCTCTGCCCCGTTGTGCGTGGCGCGGACAAAGATAAGGACAAAGAAAAAAAGGAAGACAAGAAAGAAAAAGTTGAGGAGTGGGTGGAAGTCCGCACGGAGCACTTCGTCGTGGCGAGCGACGGCGGAGAAAAAACCGCGCGCCACGTTGCGGACCAGTTTGAACTCCTCGCCCGCGTCCTTCAGACGACGATGCCCAACGCGCGTCTCACCCGTGGAATCCCGATCCAGATTCTGGCCGCAAAAGATGGCCCTACTTTCGCGAAGCTTTTTCCCGAGTTCCCTTTCGACAAGCGCCGCGCGCAGCCTCCAGGCCAGTTTTTTGACGGCCCTGCAAAAACATACATCGGGATTCGCACTAATGCCCCGGGGCCCGTGCCCTTTGAAGATATTTATCGGGATTATTCGATGATGGTCCTGAAGCTCAGCTATCGAAACCTCCCTCCCTGGTTGGAGGTCGGTTATTCGAGTGTCTATGCAGACCTGATTCTTTCGGACCGAGAGGCGCGCCTTTCCCGTCCCGAGCCGGATGACATGAGCACCCTGTTTGAAAGTCCGCTGCTGCCCCTCGATATCGTTCTGGGCGCGGGTCGCGACTCGCCATATTACTCGGCAGCAGGAAAATCAACGGTGTTCTCCGCCGAGTCGCGCGCCCTGCTGCACTTGCTACTCACCGATCCGCAATTTGCAGGCACGAAGGACATGGAACAATTCATCTCCCGCGTCGAGGGCGGAGCGGACCCGCTCGCTTCCGCTCGCCAGGTGTTTGGCGACCTGACTCAGCTCCAGGCAAGCCTGGACGCCTACGTCAAGCAGACGAAATCTCCCCCGGTGCAAATCACGACGGCGGGCGGAAGCGATTCCAGCGGAGCCGCCAAAGCACTTTCCGCCGCTGAATCCGATGCCCGCATGGGAGACTTTGAGGCCGCCCGCGGCAGGCGGGGAGACGCCCGCGACAAGTTGGAAGAGGCCCTCAGGCAAGAACCGTCTCTCGAGGAGGCTGAGCAAAGCCTGGGGTTTCTCTCCTTGCAAACGAATGAACTCGAGGAAGCCGATCAACATTTCACGCGCGCGATGGCACTCGACGCAAACGACGCGATGAACTATTACGGACAGGGCTTGGTGGCCATGGGACGCGGCGGACATGTGGGTGTGCCGGTTGGCGCGGTTGTCGCCTTCGAAAAAACCGTCGCGTTGAATCCTGATTTCGCTCCGGCGTGGTTCAACCTTGCCACCATCTACGTGCTTCGTGACGATACTTTGCAGAAGGCGTTGGCGGATGCGCAGCGCGCCGCGTCGCTCGAACCGGGAGAATCCTCCTACCAGAGGCAAGTGGCGGCTATTCTGGACCGCCAGGGCCAGATTGCGGATGAACGCAAGGCAGTCGCGGCGCCTCAGACTACCCCCTCCAATTCCCGTGCGAGCGCTGATACCGCAAGTGCTTCGCGGCAGATTCCCCAGCAACAAACTTCCTCCCCGAGCTCCGGGCCGAGTGCCTCGACAGGCGGGACGCCCCCCGCGCCTTCTGCAACTGGCACGACTGGCCGGATCGGCTCGACGCGAATCGAGCGCAAGACGGAACCCGGCGATTCAGCGCCCGCAGCAACGCCTTCTGTGCCACGAACCGAGCCCGTCGCTCCCCCGCCGCCGATAGAGCCTACCGAAACACGCGTCTATTCCATGATGGGGACGATCACGGATGTAGTTTGCACGGGCGCTCCGCAAATTCAGATCACGCTGAAATCACAGATGATTGTCATGAAGCTCCATGCCGATAACTTCGCGCAAGTGACTGTTAAATCCGCGGGTTCGAGCGCACCAATCAAAAACACCGCCTGCGCCAGCCTGCGCGGCCGAAGCGCGAAAGTGAGCTACTTGCTTGTTTCGGGAAAAGCCTGGGACGGTGAAATCCAGGTCGTTGAATTTCGACCTGAGCTCTGAACGTGCGATAAAGGGTTTTGGGTGTCGCATCCCTTGTGGTTTACAAGGGGTGCGGGTTTAAATTTCAAGTGGGTATCAAGATCAGGAATCGGAAGACTACGGTTCCAACCCAGCGACGCCGAGTACGGTCAGCGCCACGCGCTGCAGCCCGAGTTCACGGCCCGTCGGGTCGTACCATTCCCCCAGCGTGTGCGCGCCGCCGCTGCGCCCTCCCGCACCCAGCGAAATCGCCTGAATTCCCATCGAGAGCGGTATGTTGGCGTCAGTCGAAGAACGTTCCCTTCTTGACCGGTTTCCTAGCTGGCTATCGGCGGCGAGCAGGGCGGCGAGCAGCGGCGAATTTTCGGGTAATTCTCCCGCAGGCCGCACGCCCAAAATGTTAATTTTCAAATCCAGCAGGTTCGTCCCGCCCGCCATTCCGCGCTCGCGAGCCGCGGACATTTCTTCGTCGATGCCGGTTTGAACGGCATCGCGCAACAGGCCTTCCAGCTTGCTGAGTTCCAGTTCCGATTCCGAACGCAAATCCACCTTCATCGAAGCACTGGAAGGGATCGAATTCACCGACGTGCCGCCTTGGATCTCACCGACGTTAAAGCTCGTTCGAGGATTATCCGGCACGCGCGCCGTTACAAAACGCCCGATCCCACGTCCGAGCGCATGAATCGGATTCGGCAATCCAAAGTCCGACCAGCTGTGTCCTCCCGGGCCCGTAATCGTAATCTCCACGCGCCGTGACGCGAGTGCGGCCGTGGTCACATACTCGACGGCAGAGCCGTCGAGTGCGATCACGTACTTCAGGTGCTTTTTGTACTCGTCCGCCAGCGCGCGCATTCCGCGAAGATTTCCCTCTCCCTCTTCGCCCACGTCCGCGACAAACAAAACCGTCATTTTGGTTTTGATCCTGGCTTCGTGGAAGGCCCTGGCCACGGCGAGCAGCGCGGAAAGCCCGGTGCCGTTGTCGGAAATACCAGGCGCGAGCAATCTTCCGCCTTCGCGTTTCACCTGCACATCGGTTCCCGTCGGAAACACGGTATCGAGGTGAGCCGTCATCATCAGGATGTCTGGAGATGACCCGGTCAGCTCCCCGATCACATTTCCCGTCGCGTCGCTTTCAACTTTCAGCCCCGCGGCGGAGAGTTCCTTCTTGAGGTAGGCCGCGCGCGCTCCTTCCTGGAAGGATGGCGCAGGAATTTCCGTTATGCGGATTTGCTCATCGGTGGTTGACTGCGCGCTGGTTCGCAGAATGTCGAGCACGCGCGTCACTCGGGGATCATCCCGGAGCTGAGCCGCGGTGGCCTTTCGCGCAAGATTCTGGATAAAGGAAGTCACAACCAATCCAATCGCAAAATAGAGTAGGAAATGCTTCACGGCTCACTCAGCCGCGCCGGCAATAGCCCTCTTCGTGGCGGGCTTTTCAGTGTCCACCATTCCCGCGCGCTGGTCAAACAATAAAGGCCCCCGTTGCCGGAAAGGCCGAACATTTTCGTGTTTACTTCCACGGAACAGGCGCGATGCGAGGGATTCAGCGTAGCCTTGCAGCGGGCTGGGAGAAAAAAATCTCCCGGCGGATTCGAGTCTCGGCCTGGGCCATCTTCATCCATGGGGTGACGGCTTGTTCGCCTGACCTAGTTCTTAGACCGCGTGAAAGAGTTGGTTGTGTAGCCAAACTTTTTGCGTGCGGCTTTTCGGTCGAACTTCCAGTTGATTGTGACGCCAACGCGGTTGATCCGGCGATTCCACGCGC